>Ga0268299_1002248_pt1 | contig 24619 bp, 27 predicted proteins | sample NOBtaG_FD_193484 | JGI IMG/M metagenome (GOLD analysis project Ga0268299, IMG submission 193484) | Activated sludge microbial communities from bioreactor in Nijmegen, Gelderland, Netherland - NOB reactor | ecosystem: Engineered > Bioreactor > Aerobic > Activated sludge | place: Netherlands... | reverse complement strand
TACTGGTTCCGCGACCCGGCGCAGGCCAACGCCATCCGCCTCACGCCGCTGGTCGACATGGAGTCGAGCTACTACTACCGCGGCCTCAGGAACCGCTGGATGCGCCGCCCCGAGAACGAGGGCATCGCGCTGCCGGGCGGGATCAGCAAGCACCACCAGACGGAGTCCGCCGACGACCTGTTCCGCGACCGCACCATGATCACCGAGCCCTACCCCTACGAGGGCAAGTACATCGTCGAGCAGACCGTGCCGATCGTGATCGACGGCCGCTTCGCCGGCATCGCCGGCGTCGACCGCTCGCTCGCCGACCTGGAGAACTTCCTGCGCCGGCTGCGCAGCTACGACAGCGAGGAGTTCATCCTCGTCAGCCGCCGCGGCCGCGTCATCGCCGCCACCATGGCGAAGGACCTGGAGGCGCGCACCATCGAGGACACCCCCTACGCCGACATCCTGGCGGCCGAGTACCTCGAGCCCGGCCGGCGCCGCATCCGCCTACTGCGCGACCCGCTGCGCGGCGAGGACTACTACTTCACCTCCGCGGTCGTGCCCACCGGCCACTGGACGCTGGTCATGGGGGTCTCGCAGACCGAGATGATGGGCGCCACCCGCCGCCTGCTGCAGCAGTCGATGGCGCTCTCGGTCGCCGGCGCGCTGGCGGTGCTCGGCATCCTCGTCGCCCTGATGGGCTCCATCGCCCGCCGCGTCGAGGGCGCCGCCGAGGCCGCCGGCCGGGTGAGCGAGGGCGATCTCACCGTCAAGGTCGACACCACCGGCGGCGACGAGACCGGCGCGCTGCTGCGCGCCATCGATACGATGGTCAAGTCGCTGCGCGCCCTCATCGGCGCGGTGCAGCACTCGAGCGTACGCCTGGTCTCGACCGCCAACGAGCTCGCCGTCGCCGCCCGCCGCGAGGAGACCCAGATCCACGAGTTCGGCACCTCCACCAGCCAGATCGCGGCGGCGGTGAAGGAGATCTCCACCACCTCGCAGGAGCTGGTGCACACCATGGAGGAGGTCTCGCGCGCGACTTCCGAGACTGCCACGCTGGCCGATGCCGGCCGCGCCGGCCTGGACGAGATGGAGGGCGCGATGAGGCGTCTCGACGGCGCCGCCGGCTCGATCTCGGAGCGGCTGGCGGTGATCAACGAGCGCGCCGCCGCCATCGGCGGCGTCACCACGGCGATCACCAAGGTCGCCGACCAGACCAACCTGCTGTCCCTCAACGCCTCGATCGAGGCGGAGAAGGCCGGCGAGTACGGTCGCGGCTTCTCGGTGGTGGCGCGCGAGATCGGCCGGCTGGCGGACCAGACCGCCGTCGCCACGCTCGACATCGGCCGGATCGTCAAGGAGATGCAGTCGGCGGTCGCCAGCGGCGTCATGGAGATGGAGCGCTTCACCGGCGAGGTGCGCACCGGCATCGAGCAGATCGCCCGCATCGGCGCGCAGTTCTCGCGCATCATCGAGCAGGTCGAGGCGCTCCTGCCGCGCTTCGCGGAGGCGCACGAGGGCATGCGGGCGCAGTCGACCGGGGCGCAGCAGATCAACGAGGCGGTGCTGCAGCTCGCCGAGGTCGCGCGCAGCTCGGCCGTCTCCGTGCGCGAGCTGCACGAGACCGCCGGCCGGCTGCACGAGGCGGTGAGCGAGATGAAGGGCGAGATGTCCCATTTCCGCGTCCAGTGACGCGACCCGGAGGCCGCCGCGATGCTCGTTCTGCTGCTGCGCATCGGCGATCGCAGATTCGGCCTCGACGCCCGCGACGTCGTCGAGGTCGTGCCGGCCGTACCGCTGCTGCCGGTGGCGCAGGCGCCCGACTGGATCGCCGGCCTGCTGCGCCACCGCGACGGCGTCGCCCCCGTCGTCGATCTCGCACGCCTGGTGCGCGGCACGCCCGCCACCCCCCGCCTCAGCACCCGTATCGTCCTCCTCCGCCGAGCCCCCTCGGCGCCACCGCCCCCATCCCCCGCGCCGCCGCTCGAGGGCGACGCGAAGCGCCTGGAGTGCGGCGGTCCCCGCCGCTCTGGATCCGACGAGCCTCTCGTCGCCCTGCTCGCCGAAGGGGTCACCGAGATGCTGCACCTCGACGAGTCCCGCCTGCGCGATGCCGGCCTGCGCGGGGCGCCCTGGCTCGGTCCGGTCGCGCTCGACGACGGCGACGTGATCCAACTGGTGCGCTGGCTCGACCTCGTGCCGCCCGAGCAGCGCGCCGCCCTGCTGGCGGAGGCCGAGGCATGACGGCGCTGGCGCGCATCGCCGCTCGCCTGCGCCGGCGCGCCGGCCTCGAGGCCGCCGCCCTCGGACCGCGGGGCCTGTCGCACGTGGTGCGCGATCGCGTCGCCGCCCGCGGCCTGCCCGACCTCGACGCCTACGAGGCGCTGCTCGATGCCGAGGCGGAGGAATGGCAGGCGCTGCTCGAGGCGGTGGTCGTGCCCGAGACCTGGTTCTTCCGCGACCGCAAGCCGTTCCTCTTCCTCGGCGAGTGGGCGGCGCGCGAGTGGCGCGGGCGCGACGCGAGCGCGCCGGTGCAGGTGCTCAGCCTGCCGTGCGCCAGCGGCGAGGAAGCCTGGTCGATCGCGATCGTGCTCGCGGCCGCCGGCCTGGCCGCCGCGGCGATCCGGATCGAAGCCGTCGACCTGAGCCGGCGCGCCCTCGCCGAGGCGCGGACGGCGCGCTACCCGCGCCGGGCGCTGCGCGGGCACGCGCCCGAGCCGGCGTGGGCGACGCGCCTCCATCCCCTGGCGGACGGCGGCTTCGAGGTCGCGCCCGAGCTGCGCGGCTGCGTCGAGTTCGCGCCCGGCAACCTGGTCGATGCGCCGCGCCTGCTCGCCGGCCGCGCGTTCGACTGCATCTTCTCGCGCAACCTGCTGATCTACTGCGACGCCGCCGCGCGCGCCGCCGCGCTCGCCGCCTTCGCCGCTGCGCTGCGCCCCGGCGGCCTGTTGTTCCTGGGCCACGCCGAGGCGTTGCCGGCGCGCACACCCGGCTTCGCGCGCGTCGACCCGCCCGGCGCCTTCGCCTACCGGCGCCTGGCGGCGGGCGAGGCGCACCACGCGGGCTCGAACCGTCGCGCTGCGCGGCCCTCCACGCCGGCGCGCGCGGTGGTGGCCGAGAAGGGGGCCACGGCGGATCCAGAGCGGCGCTTTGCGCCGCACTCCAGAATGGCGGCTGCGGCGAAGGAGGAGGCGTCGGCGTGGGAGCCAGAGCGGCGGGGACCGCCGCACTCCAGATTGGCGGATGCGGGGGCGGAACTGGAGCCAGAGCGGCGGGGACCGCCGCACTCCAGATTGGCGGATGCGGGGGCGGAACTGGAGCCAGAGCGGCGGGGACCGCCGCACTCCAGATTGGCGGATGCGGCGAGGGTGCGAGCGCTGGCGGATGCCGGGCGCCTGGACGAGGCGGCGGGCGCGGCGGCCGAGCTGCTGCGCGCCGCGCCGGCGGACGCGAACCTGCAGTCGCTGCTGGGCGTGGTACTGGCGGCGCGCGGTGACGACACCCGCGCCGCCGAGCACCTGCGGCGCGCGCTCTACCTCGACCCCGCATGCGAGGAGGCGCTGGCGCACCTGCCGCTCGTACTCGAGCGCCTCGGCGAACGCGCCGCCGCCGCGCGCGTCCGCCGCCGCGCCCGCCGCACGGAGGAGGCCGGATGAGCGAGCCGGTCGAGATCGACGACTGCTGGCGGCGCATCGGGGTCGACGGCGACGGCTCGTGCCTCGAGCTGATCCGCGTCACGCACTGCCGCAACTGCCCGGTGTACCGCCGCGGCGGCCGCCAGCTTCTCGAGCAGGCCGCGCCGGAGGGTTACCTCGAGCAGTGGGCGGACCTGCTGGCGCGGGCGCAGGCGGAGGAGCCGGCCGAGGTGGTCGCGACGGTCGTCTTCCGCCTGGGCGAGGAGTGTCTGGCGTTGCCAGCGGCCGACTTCGCCGAGGTCGTCGAGGTGCCGCCGATCCACTCCCTGCCACACCGCTTGAGCCGCACCCTGCTCGGCCTCGTCAACGTCCGCGGCGAGCTCGAGCTGTGCGTCTCGCTCGCCGAGATGCTCGGCATCGAGCTCGCGGCCGACGCCGGGCGTCCGGCGCGGCCCCGCCTGGCGGTGATCGAGCGCGACGGCGAGGCGTGGGTCTTCCCGGTCGACGAGGTGATCGGCGTGCTGCGCGTCGACCGGCGCGAGCTGGTGCCGCCGCCGGCGACCGTGACGCGCGACGACTCCGCCCTCACCGCCGCCTTGTTCCAACTCGGCGGCGAGCGGGTGGCGCTGCTCGACGGCGACCTCCTCTTCGCCCGGCTGCGGAGGGCGATCGCATGAGCGACGAGAACGAGGATCTGTCCCTGCTCGCGCTCTTCCGCGCCGAGGTCGAGCAGCACGCCGCGGTGCTGAGCGAGGGCCTGGTGACGCTGGACGCGGAGCCCTCGCCGGCGGCGATCGAGCCGCTGATGCGCGCCGCCCACTCGATCAAGGGCGCGGCGCGCGTCGTCGGCCTCGACGCCGGCGTCGCCATCGCCCACAAGATGGAGGACGCGCTGGTGGCGGCGCAGGAGGGCGCACTGGCGTTGACGCCCGCCGGCATCGATCTGCTGCTGCGGGCTCTCGACTGGATCGCCGCGATGGGCGCGCAGAGCGAGGACGCCCTGCCGCAGTGGCTCGTCGCCCACGCCGAGGAGGCCGAGGACCTCGAGCGCCGGCTGGCGCGGATCGCGGACCTCGACGATGGCGCGGCCAACTCCGCAGCGCCGGCGGGAGCGCCGCGCGAGCAGGGCGCAGCGGCGCCGGCCGCCGAGGCGGGAACGGCGAGCGGGGAGGGGGTCGAGGCGCGCGCGGTCAAGGTCACGGCCGACGCGCTCAGCCGGCTGATGGGGCTGGCGGCCGAGTCGCTGGTCGAGGCGCGCCGCCTGGAGCCGCTCGCCGGCGCGCTGCAGCAGCTCAAGCAGCGCCAGCTCGACGCCGCCGACGCGCTCGAGGGCCTGCGCGAGAGCCTCGCGACCGGCGCGCCGCGCGAGCGCAGCGCGCGCCTGGCGGCCGATGCCCAGCGCATGCTGGACGAGTGCCGGCAGGCGTTGTTGCAGCGCATCGGCGAGGTCGACGCGCTGGCGCGGCGGTCCGCCAACCTCTCCGGCCGGCTTTACGACCACGTCGTCTCCAGCCGCATGCGGCCGTTCGCGGACGCCACCCTCGGCCTGGCGCGGCTGGTGCGCGACACCGCCCGCCGCCTCGGCCGCGTCGTGCACCTGGAGATCGGCGGCCGCTCGACCGAGGTCGACCGCGAGATCCTCGAGCAGCTCGAGGCGCCACTGCAGCACCTGCTGCGGAACGCCGTCGACCACGGCATCGAAACCCCCGAGGAACGCGCCGCGGCCGGCAAGGGCGAGGAGGGCCGAATCGCCGTGCACGCCGGGCACTCGGGCGGCATGCTGCTGGTGCGGGTGCGCGACGACGGCCGCGGCATCGACCCCGACGCCGTGCGGCGACGCGTGGTCGAGCGCGGCCTGGCGAGCGCCGAGGTCGCGGCGTCGCTGAGCGACGCCGAGCTCTACCAGTTCGTCCTGCTGCCGGGGTTCTCGACGCGCGCGGAGGTGAGCGAGACCTCCGGCCGCGGCGTGGGCCTCGACGCGGTGCAGTCGATGGTGCACGGCGCCGGCGGGGCGCTGCGAATCTCGTCGACCCTCGGCCAGGGCACGGAGTTCGAGCTGCGCCTGCCGGTGACCCGCTCGGTGCTGCGCGCCCTGCTGGTCGCGATCGCGGGCGAGCCCTACGCCTTCCCGCTGGCGCGGGTCGAGCGCGTCGTCTCGGTCGAGCCCGACGCGCTGCGCTCGGTGGAGGGTCGCGGCTACGTCGTGATCGATGGCGAGAGCGTGGCGTTGGTGCCGGCGCGCGAGGTTCTCGAGCTCGGCGGCCGCTCGGCCGCCGACCCGACCCGCATCGCCGCGGTGGTGGTGGGCGACCGCAGCCAGCACTTCGCGCTCGAAGTGGACGGCTTCCTCGGCGAGGGGGACCTGGTGGTCCGCCCGCTCGATGCGCGGCTGGGGAAGGTTCCCGACGTCGCCGCTGCCTCGACCCTGGAGGACGGCAGTCCGGTGCTAGTGCTCGACGTCGACGACCTGGTCCGCTCGATCGACGCGCTGGTGGGCGGCGGGCGGCTGACGCGCGCGCGGCGCGCTGCGGTCGAGGGCGAGACGCGCGGCGCGCGCCGCATCCTGGTGGTCGAGGACTCGCTCACCGTGCGCGAGCTCGAGCGCCGCCTGCTCGAGGGCCTCGGCTACCGCGTCGACGTCGCCGTCGACGGCATGGAGGGGTGGAACGCTCTCCGCCTCGCCGACTACGACCTGGTGCTCACCGACGTCGACATGCCGCGCATGAACGGCGTCGAGCTGGTCCGCCGCATCCGCGCCGACGCGCGACTGCGGGCGCTACCGGTGGTGATCGTGTCCTACAAGGACCGCGAGGAGGATCGCCTGCGCGGCCTCGAGGCCGGCGCCGACCACTACCTCACCAAGAGCAGCTTCCAGGACGAGACCCTGGCGCGCATCGTGCGCGACCTGATCGGCGAGGTGGGCGAGTGAGCGCCGCCACGAGCGGGCACGCGGCGCGCTGTGGCGGTGCGGGCGGCGAGGTGCGCGGGTGAGGATCGGCATCGTCAACGACCTCGCCCTGGCGGTCGAGGCGCTGCGGCGGGCGGTGCGGGCGGTGCCGGGCGCGGAGGTCGCCTGGGTGGCACGCGACGGCGCCGAAGCGATCGCCGCCTGCGGGCGCGATCTCCCCGATCTGGTGCTGATGGACCTGGTGATGCCGCGCGTCGACGGGGTCGAAGCGACGCGCGAGATCATGCGCCGCACGCCCTGCCCGGTGCTGGTGGTCACGGCGTCGGTGCGCGGCAACGTCGCCAAGGTGTACGACGCCCTCGGCTGCGGCGCGCTCGACGCGGTCGCGACGCCGCGCATCGGCCTGAAGGGAGATCTCGAAGGCGCCGCCGATCTGATCCGCAAGATCCAGACGGTGCGCGCGCTGGCGAAGGAGAAGGAGGTGGCGGCGACGCTGGCGGCGACGCCGCCGCCACCGCCAGCGACGTCGGGCAGCGACCTGTCGCTGCCGCCACTGGTCGCCATCGGCGCCTCGACCGGCGGTCCGGCGGCGTTGGCGGCCGTGTTGGGCGGCCTGCCGGCGGAGCTGCCGGCGGCGGTGGCGGTGGTACAGCACATCGACGGCGTCTTCGCGCCCGGCCTGGCGCGCTGGCTGGCGCAGCGTTCGCCGCTGCCGGTCGCGCCGCTGAGCCACGGCGAACCCCTGCGCCGCGGCCACGTCTGGCTGGCTGCCGGCGAAGGTCACCTGGTGCTGCGCGAGGACCGCACGCTCGGCTTCGAAAGCGAGCCGGAGGGGTTGCTGCACCGGCCGTCGATCGACGTCTTCTTCGCCAGCATCGCACGCCGCCTGCGCGCACGCGGCTGCGGCGTGCTGCTGACCGGCATGGGACGCGACGGCGCCGCCGGACTCGGAGCGCTGCGGCAGGCCGGCTTCCACACCATCGCCCAGGACGAGCGCAGCAGCGTCGTCTGGGGCATGCCGCGCGCCGCGATCGACCTCGGCGCGGCGGTCGAGGTGCTGCCGCTCGAGCGGATCGGCCCGCGCATCGCCGCCTGGGTGGCGGCGCTGGTGGAGGGCGGCCGATGAGGGGCGATCGAAGTCAGGCCCGCTGCCGGGTGGCCAGTCGCGCGGTGCGCGACCGGGCTCACGGCCGCAAGCGGCTCGCCGAGGTGCGGGCGGCGCAGGAGGAGCGCGGAGTATGAACCCGGATGCGAACCAGGCGGCGCTGTCGTTGCAGCGCAGGCGCGACCTCGTCGTGCTGCTGATCGACGACCAGAAGATCGTCGGCGAGGCCGTGCGGCGCATGCTCGCGGGCGAGAGCGACATCGTCCTGCACCACGAGACCGATCCGACGCAGGCGGTGGCGCGCGCCGAGGAGCTCGAGCCGACGGTGATCCTGCAGGATCTGGTGATGCCCGGCATCGACGGCCTCACGCTGCTCCGCACCTTCCGCGCCAACCCGCGCACGCGCGAGGTGCCGATGATCGTGCTGTCCAGCAAGGAGGAGCCGAAGGTGAAGGCCGAGGCCTTCGCGCTGGGCGCGAGCGACTATCTGGTGAAGCTGCCGGACAAGGTCGAGCTGGTCGCGCGCATCCGCCACCACTCGAACGCCCACATCGCGGCGCTGCAGCGCAACGAGGCCTATGCCGCGCTGGCGGCGGAGCTGGCGGAGGCGGCGGAATACGTGCGCTCGCTGCTGCCGCCGCCGACCGAGGGGGCGATCGCGAGTGCCTGGGAGTTCGTCAGCTCCACCTCGCTCGGCGGCGACGGCCTCGGCTACTTCAAGGTCGACCCCGAGCACTTCGCGATGTTCCTGCTCGACGTCTGCGGTCACGGCGTGGGCGCGGCGCTGCTGTCGGTGTCGGCGATGAACGCGATCACGGCGCGCACCCTGCCCGGCGTCGACTTCCGCGACCCGGCCGCGGTCCTCGCCGCGCTCAACGACGCCTTCCCGATGGAGAAGCACAACAACATGTACTTCACCATCTGGTACGGCGTACTGCACCGACCCAGCCGGACGCTGCGCTTCTCGAGCGCCGGGCATCCGCCGGCGATCGTGATCGGGCCCGACGGCTGGGTCGACCGGTTGCGGACGCAGGCCGCGCCGATCGGCTCGTTCCCGGAGGTGACCTACGCCGTCGGCACGGCGATCGTGCCGGCGCCGGCGCGCCTGTATCTGCTCAGCGACGGCGCCTACGAGATCACCCGCAGCGACGGCAGCCTGATGACCTTCGACGAGTTCGTCGAGCTGCTGGCGGCGCGCTCCGAGGCCAGCGGTCGCGCGCGCGTCGCGGCGCTGGTCGACGCAGTCCGTGCCGCTCAGGGCCGAGCCCACTTCGACGACGACCTGTCGCTGCTCGAGTTCGTCATCGCCTGATCTGGAGGGCTCGAGAGCGGCGGCAACCGCCGCACTCCAGATCTCACGAGCGCGTCAGGCGGGCGCGCACGGCGGCGAGCTCGGGACTGCCGAGCGCCCAGGCGACGGCGAGATAGACCAGCCCGCCCGAGCCGATGGCGAGCGTCAGCCAGACGGTGCGGAGGGCGAGCGACACCGCGGTCCAATCGGGGATGCGCGCGATCGCGACCACCGGCACCGCCATGGCAACGGCGGCGACCGCGCTGCGCCCGACGCTCGCCCAGAGCGGCGCGAACGAGATCCCGGGCAGCCGTCGCCGCAACAGCAGCGCCAGCAGCAGCAGGTTCGCCAGCGAGGCGAGCGAGGTCGCGAACGCCAGGCCCGCGTGGCGCATGTCGCGCACCCCGAGCGCGGCGCTGCCGCCCTCGATCCAGGTCTCGAGCACGGACGTCCCGCTCGCCGCCACGGGACCCATGAACATCAGCGCGAAGAGCAGGTTGGCGAGGAAGGCCACGGCCGCGGTGAACACCGGCGTGCGCGTGTCCTGCATGGCGTAGTAGGCCGGCACCAGCACGCGCTGCATCGACACCGCCCAGAGCCCGAGGCTGGCGGCCTCGATCGCGCGCGCGGTGAGCTGGGTCTCGAGCGGGCCGAAGGCGCCGCGCTGGAAGAGCACGGCGGTGATCGGCACCGCCAGCAGGTAGATCCCGAGCGAAGCTGGCACGGTGACGAAGCTGGTGAGACGGAGCGAGAACAGTAGGCTCTGGCCCATCTCGTCCCAGGCGCGGCGAGCGGCCTGGGCCGAGAAGCTCGGCAGGGCAGCGGTGCCGAGGGCGACGGCGAAGACGCCGAGGGGGAATTCGAAGACGCGGTCGGCGTACCACAGGTACGAGGGCGAACCGCTCGGCAGCATCGATGCCAGGATCGTGCTGACCATTACGTTGATGTGGTAGACGGCCGCGCCGAAGACGGTCGGCGCCATCAGGAAGAGGACCCGCCGGATCGCCTCGTGCCCCGGTTGCCACAGTGGCCGCAGCGAGACGTGCAGGCGCCGCAGGGCGGGGAACTGCACGATCACCTGCAGGATACCTCCGAAGATCACGCCGTAGGCGAGGGCGTAGATGGGCGGCGCGACCATCCCGACCAGCCCCAGCGCGGCGGCGATCAGGCCGAGGTTGAAGGCCAGCGGGGCCAGCGCCGGGGCGGCGAAGTGGCGGCGGGTGTTGAGGATGCCGGCGATCAGCGCGACCAGGCTGACGAAGAAGATGTAGGGAAAGGTCCAGCGCGTCAGCGCCGTGGTGAGCTCGAGCTTGCCCGGCTCGGCGCCGAAGCCGGGGGCGAAGAGACGAGTGAGCTCGGGCGCGAACACCACCCCCAGCAGGGTGAGCGCGGCCAGCGCCAGGGTGTAGGCGGTCGCCACCGCGCGCTGCGCCTCGGCCGCCGCCGCCTCGCCGCGGCGCGCGAGGATCTCGCTGAAGACGGGCACGAAGGCGGTGGTCATGGCGCCCTCGGCGACGAAGCGCCGCAGCAGGTTGGGCAGGCGGAAGGCGACGAAGAAGGCGTCCGCCGCGGGCGTCCCGCCGAACAGGTAGGCGGTCGTGGCGTCCCGGAGCAAGCCCCCGATCCGGCTGAGGAAAGTCAGCGCGCCGACCAACCCCGCGGCGCGTGCGATGGCGCGATTCTCGCTCATGGTGAAAAGGAGCGCTGCCCTGTTTTGACCGAGCGCGGCCGCTGTGGTAGCCCTCTCGGCTTCATCGACAGGAGGAATGCCCTTGCCACAGCGTCACCCCTCGGCCCAGAAGCGCCACCGCCAGAGCCTGAAGAAGAAGGCGCGCAATCGCGTCGTCCGCAGCGAGATGCGCAACGAGATCCGCAAGGTGCGCGAGATCGTCGCCAAGGGCGACGGCGCCGCGGCCGCCTCGGAGCTCAAGGCGGCGATGAAGATCATCGACAAGGCGGCCTCCAAGGGCGTCATCCACCGCAACACGGCATCGCGCTACATCTCCCGCCTGAGCAAGCAGGTGGGGGCAACCAGCGCCTCCGCCTGACCCGCGCTCAGAAACCTTCCGTCATCGACGCATACGCGTCGTTGGCCATGTCGCGCAACACCCGCTTCATGGCCATCCGTTCCTCCGACTCCGCCAGTTGCACCTGCGTGAACTTGGGCAGGTCGTTGGCGTCGAGCGTGCCCTGCTGGAACTGCGCCGAGCTGGTCACGACGACGTCGGCCACGGCGCTGTACTCCTGGAACTGGCGCAGCCCGCGGATCTCCCAGATCACCTCGGCGTCGCTGCTGCGCTGCAGGTAGAAGTCGGCGACGACGGTGATCTCGTACTGCAGCGCCAGGTCGGAGCTGTCGAACGACACCGGGCGGACGCTCACCATGCGGATCCGTCCGCCGAGCACGGCGTCGCCCGACTCCGGATCCTCGGTCACCTCCAGCGCCCCCCAGCGGAGGATGGCGTTCTCGAGCGCGAAGGCGAGGTTCTTCTCCAGACCGAAGTAGCGGCTGTCGTTCTCGATCGTGCCGACGTGGATGGTCTTGATGTCGGGCGGCAGCGAGACGACCGTGCCGGCGAGGTGGTAGCCGCAGGAGGCGACCAAGGGGAGGGCGAGCAGGAGCGCCCAGGCGAGGGTATTGGTCGCCCTGGTGCTCATCCCACCACGAAGCTCACCAGCTTGCCGGGAACGACGACGCGCTTGCGGATCTCCTTGCCGGCGACGTGCGCCTGCACGCCGGCGTCGGCGAGGGCGCTCGCGAGGATGTCGGCCTCGCTCGCCGCGCGCGCGACCTTCACCCGCCCGCGCACCTTGCCGTTCACCTGCACCGCCATCTCGATCGTGTCGAGCTGGATCAGGCTCTCGTCGTACTCCGGCCAGCGACCCTCGAAGACCGAGGTCGAGTGGCCCAGGCCCTCCCACAGCTCCTCGGCGGCGTGCGGCGCGAAGGGCGCGAGCAGCAGCACCAGCGTCTCCGCCGCCCAGCGGTCGGCCGGGCCGTGCTTGCGGATCTCGTTGGTGAGCGTCATCAGCGCCGCGATCGCGGTGTTGTAGCGCAGCCCGTCGAGGTCCTCGCCGACCTTGCGGATGGCGCGGTGCACGGCGCGGCGGAGCTCGTCGCCGGCGCTGCCGTCGAGCTGGGCCTCGCGTACGATCCGCCACACGCCCTCGAGGAAGCGCTTGGTGCCGGAGATGCCCTCGTCGCGGAAATCGCCGCCTTCCTCGTAGGGGCCGAGGAACATCATGTAGAGGCGGAAGATGTCGGCGCCGTACTCCTCGAGGTAGAGGTCGGGGTTGACGACGTTGCCGCGCGACTTCGACATCTTCGCGCCGTCCTTGATGATCAGACCGTGGGCGCGGAACTTCTCGAAGGGCTCCTCGAACCCCTCGACGCCCGGCGCGCCGATGTCGTGCAGCGCCATGGTGAGGAAGCGGGCGTACATCAGGTGCAGTACGGCGTGTTCGTTGCCGCCGATGTAGGTGTCGACCGGCAGCCACTTGCGCGTCAGCTCGGCGTCCATCGCGACGTCGTCGCGGTGCGCCGAGGGGTAGCGCAGGAAGTACCAGGCGGAGTCGAGGAAGGTGTCGGACACGTCGGTCTCGCGCCGCGCCGGGCCCTGGCACTTGGGGCAGCTCGTCTCGACGAACGAGGGCACGCGCCCGAGCGGCGCGACGCCGCTCTCGTCGGGGCGGAAGTCGTCGATGTCGGGCAGCAGCACCGGCAGAGCGCTCTCCGGCACCGGCACGATGCCGCAGGCGGCGCAGTAGACGATCGGGATCGGCGGGCCCCAGTAGCGCTGGCGCGAGATGCACCAGTCGTGCAGCCGGTAGTTGACACGGCCGCGTCCGGCGCCGGTCTCCTCCAGCCAGGCGATGATGCGGCGCTTGCCCTCGGGCGCGGCGAGATGGTCGAAGCGGCCGGAGTTGAGCAGGACGTCGTCTTCGGAGTCGCTGACGTAGGCCGCTTCCAGGCGTCCGGCGGGAGCGCTCGCGGCGCGCGGGCGGATGACCTCGATCACCGGCAGGTTGAAGGCGTGGGCGAACTCGAAGTCGCGCTCGTCGTGCGCCGGCACGGCCATGATCGCGCCGGTGCCGTACTCGACCAGGACGTAGTCCGCGATCCAGATCGGGATCGGCTGGCCGGTGCCGGGATTGACGGCGTGCGCGCCGGTGAAGACGCCGGTCTTCTCCTTGACCGACTTGCGCGTCACCAGATCCATGCGGGCGACGCGCTCGCGGTAGGCGTCGACGTCGGCCTGCTGCGCCGGCGAGGTGATCGCCGGCACCAGCGGGTGCTCGGGGGCGAGCACCATGTAGCTCGCGCCGAAGAGCGTGTCGGGGCGGGTGGTGAAGACGCGCACCGCCTGCGCACCCTCGACCGGCACGACCAACGGGAAGTCGATCTCGGCGCCCTCGGAGCGGCCGATCCAGTTGGCCTGCGCGCGCTTGGTGGTCTCGGACCAGTCGATCCAGGAGAGGTTGTCGAGCAGGCGCTGGGCGAAGCGGCTGGTCTTGAAGAACCACTGCTCGGTGAACCGCTGCTCGACCTGGGTGTCGGGGTGGCGCTCGCAGAACCCCTGGATCACCTGCTCGTTCGCCAACACCGTCTTGCAGGCAGGGCACCAGTTGACCGGCGCCTTCTTCCGCTCCGCCAGACCGTGGTGGAAGAGCTGCAGGAAGATCCACTGGGTCCAGCGGTAGTACTCGGGCGAGGTCGTATCGACCGCGTGCCGCCAGTCGAGCATCAATCCGAGCCGGCGCAGTTGGCGGCGGAAGTTGGCGATCGTCTCCGGCATCAACTGCTTCGGGTTGCGGCCGACCTTGAGGGCGTAGTTCTCGGAGTGGATGCCGAAGGCGTCGAACCCCATCGGCTGGAAGACGTCGTAGCCCTGCAACCGGCGGAAGCGGCTGTGGATGTCCACGCCCGGGAAGGCGAACGCGTGTCCCACGTGCAGGCCCTCGGCCGAGGGGTAGGGGAACATCATCAGGGAGTAGTACGGGCGCTCGGCGGCGGCGAGGTCGACGCGGTTGGTGCCGCGCTCCTCCCACAGCCGCTGCCACTTCTGCTCGATCTGTTGGGGGTGGTACTTTTCGTCCATAGGAGTTCAGGGGGTCTGGCTAGCGCGGCCTCGATCGGAATGCCACAGAGGCACGGAGTCACGGAGAGACGATCGGGGAGTCGAAGCGAGGCTCTGGCTCTGCCGTGGCGGCCTCCGTGCCTCCGTGCCTCTGTGGCCATTCCGGAACACCCAGCGCCAACCCCCCAGCCCTCGTCGCCTCACCCCGTACGTTCGGCCCGCTCGCGCGCCTTGGCTCCCACACGCTCCGCCACCGCGTCGAGCACGCCGTTGACGAAGGTGGCGCTCTCCTTCTCTCCGAACCGCTTCGCGATCTCGATCGCCTCGTTGATGACGATGCTGGCGGGGACGTCGGTGGCGAGCAGCTCGTAGGTGCCGAGGCGCAGGACGTTGAGGTCGACCTTGGACAGGCGCTCGGCGCGCCAATGGGCGCAGAGCTCGGCGATCAGCGCGTCGATCTCCTCCTGGCGCTCGGTGATGCCGTGGATCAGGCGCAGGCAGAAGGCATTGACCTCGTCGCCGCCGTCGAAGTGCTGCACGAAGCGCTCGGCGAAGGCGTCGCCGGTGATGTCGCGCTGGTAGAGCGCCTGCACCGCGAGCTCGCGGGCCTTGCGACGGACTCCCATGCTCAGGCCGAGAGGGCGCGGCGCAGCGACGCCATCTCGATGGCGGTGACGGCGGCTTCGTAGCCCTTGTTGCCGAGCTTGCCGCCGGCGCGCTGCACGGCCTGGTCGTAGGTGTCGGTAGTGAGGACGCCGAGGGCGATGGGCACCTCGTGCTCGCGCATGATCGCCGCCAGGCTGCTGATCGCGGCGCTCGAGATGTAGTCGAAGTGCGGCGTCTCGCCCTTGATCACGGCGCCCAGGCAGACCAATCCGTCGACCTTGCCGGAGCGGGCGAGCAGGCGCGCGAACAGCGGAATCTCGAACGAGCCGGGTACGCGCACGACCTGGATGTCGTCCTCGCGCGCGCCGTGTCGCCGCAGCGCGGCCAGCGCGCCTTCGAGCAGGGGATCGGTGATCAGGTGGTTGAAGCGCGCGACGACGATGCCGAAGCGCAGTCCCTCGGCCTGTAGCGTGCCTTCGTAGTTCTTCATCGGAAGCTCCGGGCGGTGGCGGTCCCGCGTCAGCTCACCAGTGGAATCCCCGAGATCAAGTGGCCGAGCTTCTCCTTCTTGGTCCTCAGGTAGCGGATGTTGCCTTCGTGCGGCGCGATCTCGACCGGCAGGCGGTCGACCACGGTGATGCCGTAGGTCACCAGGCTGGCGATCTTGTGGGGGTTGTTGGTCATCAGGCGGACCGACCGCACCCCCAGGTCGCGCAGGATCTGGGCCGCCAGGCCGTAGTCGCGCGAGTCCTCCTTGAAGCCGAGCTCGAGGTTGGCCTCGACGGTGTCGCGGCCCTGGTCCTGGAGATTGTAGGCCCGCAGCTTGTTCGCCAGGCCGATGCCGCGCCCCTCCTGGTGCATGTACACCAGCACCCCCTTGCCCTCGCGCTCCAGGATCTGCATGGAGCGCAGCAGTTGCTCGCCGCAGTCGCAGCGCGCCGAGCCGAGCACGTCCCCGGTGAGGCACTGCGAGTGGATGCGCACCGGTACGGTGTCCTTGGGCGCGAGCTTGCCCTTCACCAGCGCGATGTGCTCGTGCGGGTCGACGTCGCTGCGGTAGACGACCGCGCGGAAGCGGCCGCCGTACTCGGAGACGATCGGCGCTTCGGAGATGCGCTTCACCAGCGACTCGTACCGCAGGCGGTGCGCGACGACGTCGGCGACCGCCAGCAGTGGCAGCTTGAAGCGCGCCGCCAACGCCTCGAGGTCCTTCCACTTCGCCAGGTCGCCCTCGTCGTTGAGCACGGCGCAGGTGACCGCGGCTGGCTTCAGGCCGGCGAGGCGGGCGAGGTCGACGGCGGCCTCGTTCAGTCCCGGGCGCGCCAGCACGCCCCCCGGCCGCACCTCGATCGGGAAGACGTGCCCGGGCATGACGATGTCCTTCGGGCTGGCGTTGGCGGCGACGCAGACGCGGATCGTTCGGGCGCGGTCGGCCGCCGAGATGCCGGTGGTGACGCCGCGGCGCGCCTCGATCGAGGCGCCGAACGGACGCCGGCTGCCGGTGCCCTCCGGCACCATCAGCGGGATGCCGAGCTGGCGCATCTGCTCCGGCATGAGGCCGAGGCACACCAGCCCGCGGCCGTGGGTGGCCATGAAGTTCACCGCGTCGGGGGTGACCTTCTCGGCCGCCATCGCCAGGCAAGCCTCGCCGTTCTCGCCGTCGAAGACGATCGCCAGGTGGCCCTTCTTGACCTTCTCGAGCGCCTGCTCGACCGGGGTCTGCGCCATGGCCGCGGATGATAGCCAACCGCCCCGCCAACGGCCAGCCGGCGGCCGTGCCGCTACGCCCGGGAGGGCGAGAGGTACAGCAGCAGGTCGTCGCCCAGGCGCTCGCTGCGCCGCAGGCGCAGGCGGGGGGCGTCGGCCATGCGGCGCAGGCCGAGGTCGCCGAGCATCGGGCGCGCGTCGCCGCCGGCGAGCTTGGGGGCATAGAACAGCAGCAGCTCGTCGACGCCGCGGGCGGCGACGGCGGCGGCGGCGACGCGGCCGCCGCCCTCGACCAGCAACGAGCACAGCCCGCGGCGGCCGAGCGTGGCGAGGACGTCGCGCCAGGCGAGCGCGCCGCCGCGGTGGCGCAGCTCGACGACCTCCGCGCCGCGCGCCCTGAGCGCCGCGAGCTTGCGCGCCGGCGCCCCGCGGCCGGTGAGCACGAGCGTTCCGGCGCGCACCACCCGCGCCGCCAGCGGCAGTCGCAGACGCCCGTCGAGGATCACCCGCAGAGGGTCGCGCCCGCCGCGCCGCCGGCAGGTGAGCTCGGGGTCGTCGGCGATGACGGTCTCCGCGCCCACCAGCACGGCATCGTGGAGGTCGCGCAGCTCCTGCACCCGCGCCCGCGCCTTCTCGCCCGTGACCCACTTCGAGTCGCCGCCGGCGGTCGCGATCCGGCCGTCCAGGGTCGCCGCCAGCTTGAGCGTCACCCACGGCAGGCCGCTGCGCACGTGGTGGGCGAAGAAGCGGATCTGCTCGCGGCATTCGTCCTCGCGTACGCCCATCGTCACCTCGAGGCCGGCGCGTCGCAGGCGCGCCGCGCCGCCACCGCGCACGTGCGGGTTCGGGTCGGCGCAGCCGACGACGACGCGGCGGACGCCGGCCGCGAGCACGGCGTCGACGCAGGGCGGCGTGCGACCGTGGTGCGCGCACGGCTCGAGGGTGACGTAGAGGGTCGCGCCACGCGCCCGGGCGCCCGCGTCGCGCAGCGCCACCACCTCGGCGTGCGGGCCGCCGACTGGACGGGTGAAGCCGCGGCCGACGACGCGTCCGCGCGCCACGACCACGGCGCCGACGGCGGGGTTGGGGCTGGTGCGGCCGAGGCCGCGGCGGGCGAGGCGCAGCGCCGCCCGCATGGCTGCGGCGTCGTCGCTCACTTGCGGCGCGCGGCGGCCTTCAGACGTGGCTCCTTGCGCTCCTTGATGAGCTGCTCGAGCTCGCGCATGAACTCGCCGACGTCCTTGAAGGAGCGGTACACCGAGGCGAAGCGGACGTAGGCCACCTTGTCGAGCCGGTGCAGCTCGCGCATCACGGTCTCGCCGATCAGCGAGCTCGAGACCTCCTTCTCGCCCCGCTCCTGCAGCGCGCGCTCGACGCGATCGGTGACGTCCTCGATCGTGCTCATGCTCACCGGCCGCTTCTCGCAGGCGCGCTTGATGCCACCGATGACCTTGAGGCGGTCGAACACCTCGCGCCGCCCGTCCTTCTTCACCACCATCGGCAGCGTCTCCTCGACGCGCTCGTAGGTGGTGAAGCGCCGCTCACACTTGGCGCACTCGCGCCGGCGCCGGATGACGTCGGCGTCCTTGGTCAGGCGCGAGTCGATGACGCGGTTGTCGAGGTCCTGGCAGAAGGGGCACTTCATGGGAAGATGGGGTTGGGGGCTAGGGGGTTAGGGTCCCCTAACCCCTAACCCCTAACCCCTAACCCCCAACACCTACTTCTTGTGGGCCTCGATGTAGTTCACCACGTCCTGGACGGTACGGATCTTCTCCGCGTCCTCGTCCGAGATCTCCATGTCGTACTCTTCCTCGAGCGCCATCACGAGCTCGACGATGTCGAGGGAGTCGGCGCCGAGATCCTCGATGAACGAAGCGTCCGGCGTGACCTCGTCCTCCCCCACCCCCAATTGCTCGCAGACGATTTCGCGGACCTTCTGCTCGACTGTCGCTGCCATGCTTCCTCCTGTCTTTGTCTCCGCCCCTCGACCTCACATCTGGAGGCCGCCGTTCACGGCGAGTACGTGGCCGGTGATATAGCCCGATTGCGGCCTGGCGAGAAAGACGACCGCATCGGCAACCTCCTCCGCCGTGCCGAGGCGCTCCAGCGGAATGATCTGCAGATACGCCGCGCGCACGGTCTCGGGCAAGTCGCGCACCATGTCGGTGTCGATGAACCCGGGGGCGACGGCGTTGACGGTGACGTTGCGGGCCGCCATTTCGCGCGCCAGCGAGCGCGTGAAGCCCTCCAGCCCGGCCTTGGCCGCGGCGTAGCCCGTCTGGCCGGCGTTGCCCATGGCGGCGATCACCGAGCTGACGTTGACGATGCGACCGTAGCGGGCGCGCATCATGGTGCGCGCCGCCGTCTTGCAGCAGTGGAAGGCGCCGCCGAGGTTGGTCGCCAGGACCCGCGTCCAGTCGTCTTCCTTGAGCCGCACGATCAGGTTGTCGGCCGTGATGCCGGCGTTGTTGACCAGGACGTCGAGCCGGCCGCTGCGCTCGACCGTCTCCTTGATGGCCTTCTCGGTGGCGGTCGGGTCGGCGACGTCGAACGGCGCCAGCGTCGCGGTCGCGCCGGCGGCGCGCACCGCGCTGGCCGCCTCTTCGGCGGCGGCGGCATTGCTCTGGTAGTTGATCACCACCTCGGCGGCGCCGGCGCGCGCCAGCGCGACGGCGATGGCGCGGCCGATGCCGCGCGACGCGCCGGTGACCAGCGCCACCTGCCCGGCGAGATCGCCCTGCGCGCTCATGCCGCCAGTTGCTGCTGCAGCTTGCGCACGTCGATCGCCGGCAGGCAGCGGATGCCGCTGGTGATGCGCCGCACCAGCCCGCTCAGAACGCTGCCCGGACCGACCTCGAGCGCGAGCGTGCAGCCGGCGCGCTCGAGCGCGGCGACGCTGTCCTGCCAGCGCACCGGCGAGGTCACCTGACGCACCAGCAGGTCGCGTACGGCGTCCGCGCCCGGGTAGGGCTCGGCTGTGACGTTGGCGATCACCGGGATGCGCGGCGCGCCGATCGCGACGTCGGCCAGCACTTCCGCCAGCCGCCGCGCCGCGGGTTCCATCAGGGCGCAGTGGAAGGGCGCGCTCACCGGCAACTGCACCACGCGCTTGGCGCCGCGGTCCTTGGCGAGGGCGGCGGCGCGCTCGACGGCGGCGAGGCTGCCGGCGATCACCACCTGCCCCGGGCCGTTGAGGTTTGCCGGCGCCACCACCTCGCCGTCGGCCGCCTCGTCGCAGATCAGCTCGACGTCGTCGAGCTCGAGGCCGAGGATCGCGGCCATGCCGCCCTGGCCGACCGGAACCGCCTGCTGCATTGCTCGGCCGCGCTCGCGCACCACCCGCAGCGCGTCGGCGAAGGCGAGCGCGCCGGCCTGGACCAGCGCGCCGAACTCGCCCAGGCTGTGGCCCGCGGCCCACGCCGGCGCCAGCCCGAGCTCCGCTGCCAGCACCCGCGACAGCGCCCAACTGCAGGCCAGGATCGCGGGCTGGGTGTTCTCGGTGAGGTTGAGCGCCTCCTCGGGCCCCTCGAAGCAGAGGCGCGCGATCGGCGCGCCCAGCGCCTCGTCGGCTTCGGCGAAGACGTCGCGCGCGACGGGGAACTCCTCCGCCAGCTCACGCCCCATGCCCACGGCCTGGGAGCCCTGGCCGGGGAACAGGAATGCGATCGACTCCGCCATCGCGAAACCGCGCTGGGGGCGGGATCAGTCGGCGATCTCGAGGACCTTGCGACCGCGGTAGTTGCCGCAGTGGCGACAGGCGCGGTGGCGCAGCGAGGGCTCGCCGCAGTCGGGGCACGACACCACGTGCGGGGCGGTCAGGGCGTCGTGGGCACGGCGCTTGTTCCGCTTCGAGTGCGAGGTCTTTCTCTTCGGGACTACCATGTTCGCTCCTTAGGGGACGGCGCCCGGCCGGGCCGGTGATCCGGGGCGGCACCGCGGTGAATCGTCGATGTCAGTGTGTGGCTTTGAGGCCCTGCAGCGCCGCGAGGCGCGGGTCGGCGACGTGGGTGTCGCAGTCGCAGTGCTCGCGGTTGCGGTTCACGCCGCACTTCGGGCAGAGCCCTCGGCAGCGGTCGTCGCACAACGGCTGGGTCGGCAGGCCGAGCACCAGTTGCTCGCGCATCAGGGGCGAGAGGTCGACGTGCTCGCCCGAGTAGTAACTCAGGTCGAGATCCTCCTGCTCCAGCTCGACCTCCGCCGGCACCTGGCTGTGGGGGAGCAGGATGCAGTGGAAGGGCCGATCGATTTCGAGGTCGAAATCCTCGAGGCAGCGGGCGCAGTGGCCGGTCGCGTGCCCCTTCAGCGTGCCCTGGAAGACCAGCTCCTGGCCGGCGCGGTAGTAGATCAGGTTGACTTGCAGGGGCCCGGGAAAGTCGAAGTCGTGCGCCCCGACGGCCATCAGGGCATTGAGCTCGTCGGTCGGCTCATCGTAGGCGAGTTCTTTCGCCTCGTCCTTGATGTCGTAAACACTGATTTTCACGGCGGTCTTCCGACAAGGTGCGGGCGAGCCTAAGGGTCGTGTGGGGCAAAGTCAAGAAAGGCTGCCGCCGCCTGCCTTCTCGAGCCGGCGCACCCGGCGCAGGAGCTCGGGGAGGGAGCGCAGGGCGGCGGCGACGCGGCGGTAGTCGCCGGCCTCGAGCACGCCGAAGTTGCCGCCGTAGGTCTTGCCCCCCTCCAGGTCGTTGTTGACCCCGGTCTTGGCGGCGATGCGGGCGAAGTCGCCTATCTCGAGGTGGCCGGCGAGGCCCACCTGGCCGCCGAGCTGGACGTAACTCCCGACCCGGCTGCTGCCGGCCAGGCCGGACTGGGCGGCGATGAAACAGCCCTCGCCGATGTCGCAGCCGTGGGCGATCTGCACCAGGTTGTCGATCTTGCTGCCCCGGCCGATGCGGGTGACGCCCAGGGTGGAGCGGTCGATGGTGGCGTTGGCGCCGATCTCGACGTCGTCCTCGAGCAGCACCGAGCCGGCCTGCGGCAGCTTGCGGATGCCCTCGGGCGTGGGCACGTAGCCGAAGCCGTCGCCGCCAATCACCGCGCCGTTCTGGAGCACGACGCGATCGCCGATGCGCACGCGCTCGCGCACGGCGGCGTGCGCGTGGGCGACGAAATCGTCGCCGATCTCGCACTCGGCGCCGATGCTGACGTGCGACCACAGCCGCGCCCGCGCGCCGATGCGCGTGCCCGGGCCGACGACGCAGTACGGTCCGACGCGGGCGTCCTCGCCGAGCACGGCGCTGGCGTCGACCACGGCGGTGGGGTGGACGCCGGGCGGCGCCTCCACCGGCCGGTGGAAGAGCGCGAGCGCGCTGGCCATGGCGAGGTAGGGGTCGCTGGCGCGCAACAGGGCGGGGCGCACCGCGCGCTCGAAGCCCGTGCCGACGATCACCGCGGCGGCGCGCGTCGTCTCGACCTTCGGGGCGTAGCGCGGGTTGGCGAGGAAGGTGATCTCGCGCGGGCCCGCCGCGTCGAGCGTCGCCACGCCGTCGATCGCGAGCGCGCCGTCGCCCTCCACCTCCGCTCCGATCGCCTTCGCCAGTTCGTCGAGTCGCATGCCGGTCTCCTCCCCGCATCCATATTCCATTGCGCGGGCCCCTATGGTAGCCGCTGGCGTTCCGACTTCCCATGAAACAGCCCGACTTCGACAAGCGTGGAGGGCTCGTCACCGCGATCGCGCAGGACGCCGACACGGGCGAGATCCTGATGGTGGCCTACATGAACCGCGAGGCCTGGGAGCATACCCTGCGCACCGGCACGGCGACCTACTGGAGCACCTCGCGCAGTCAGCTCTGGATCAAGGGCGAGACCTCGGGCCACACCCAGGACGTGGTCGAGGTGCGGGTCGACTGCGACGCCGACGCCGTCGTCCTCAAGGTCCGCCAGAAGGGCGGCGCCGCCTGCCACGAGGGCTACCGCAGTTGCTTCTACCGCAAGGTCGAGGGCGGAGAGTGGGTGGTGACCCAGGAGCGGGTGGTGGATCCGGAGTCCGTCTACGGGAGGAAGACTTGAGCCAATCTCCCGCACTCAAGTTCGGCATCCCCAAGGGCAGCCTCGAGGCCGCGACGATCGAGCTCTTCCGCAAGTCGGGTTGGAAGATCTCGGGCAGCGAGCGCAGCTACTTTCCCAGCGTCGACGACGACGCGCTGCGGATCACGCTGGCGCGGCCGCAGGAGATGTCGCGCTACATCGAGGACGGCACGCTCGACGCCGGCATCACCGGCAAGGACTGGACCCTGGAGAACGCCTCCGACGTGCACGTGGTCGCCGACTTCGTCTACTCCAAGACCAGCATGCGGCCGACGCGCTGGGTGCTGTGCGTGCCGGGCGACTCGCCGGCGCGCGCGGTCGAGGACCTGCGCGGGCGCAAGATCGCCACCGAGATGGTGAACTTCACCAAGCGCTGGTTCGCCGAGCGCGCCGTCGAGGTCGACGTCGAGTTCTCCTGGGGGGCGACCGAGGCCAAGGCGGCGGAGGGGTTGGTCGACGCGATCGTCGAAGTGACCGAAACCGGCAGCACCATCCGCGCCCACGGCCTGCGCATCATCCACGAGCTCTGCCAGTCGAATCCGCAACTGATCGCCAACCACGCCGCCTGGGCCGACCCGGTGCGACGCGAGAAGATCGAGCAGATCTCGCTGCTGTTGCGGGGCGCGATGCAGGCCGAGTCGCAGGTCGGCCTGAAGATGAACATCGAGCGCGCCAGGCTCGACCAGATCATCGCCATGCTGCCCAGCATCACGGCGCCGACGGTGGCGACGCTCCACGGCACCGAGTGGGTGGCGGTCGAGAGCGTGATCGAGGAGAAGGTCGTGCGCGAGCTGATCCCGCGGCTGATCAAGGCCGGCGCGGTCGGCATCATCGAGTACCCGCTGAACAAGGTGATCTGATGAAGCGAACCGTTCTGACGTCGTCGCTGGTTCTGGTTCTCGGGCTCGCGGCCACGGGCTGCAAGGACGCCGAGACCCGCGCCCAGGAGGCGCAGGCCAAGATCCGCGAGCAGCTCAAGGATCCGATGGCCGAGGCGCTGGCGCAGAAGCTGCCGCCGGAGAAGGTGAAGGAAGCGCAGCGGCACCTGGCGGTGCTGAAGGAGTACCTGGGCGAGACCAACGGCGTGCTCGACTCGGTGACCGTCAACGCCATCCAGGCCTTCCAGGATTCGCACGGCCTGGATGCCAACGGCATGCTCACCGACCAGACGCTCGAGAGCCTGCGCGAGGCCGCGGGCAAGAAGAGCTGACGAGGAGGGTTGCGATGTCGCTGGCGATGACGAAGGCGGAGCGCGAGGCGTTCCTGGCCGAGACGCGGGTGGCGGTGATCGCCATTCCCGAGGAGGGCCGCGGGCCGCTGGCGGTGCCGGTGTGGTACTCGTACGAGCCCGGCGGGGTGGTGCGCTGGGTCACCACCGGCGATTCGAAGAAGGCCGAGCTGCTTGGACGCGCGGGGCGGATGAGCCTGTGCGTGCAGACCGAGACGCCGCCGTACCGCTACCTGAGCGTCGAGGGGCCGGTCGCCATCGGCGCGCCCGACGTCGAGCGCGACATCCGCCAGATGGCCTTCCGCTACCTCGGCCGGGAGATGGGGGAGCTCTACCTCGCCGGCCAGGCCGCGGGCTACGGCGAGCAGATCCTGGTGACGCTCACGCCCGAACGCTGGCTGAGCGTCGACTACCGCAAGATGTAGCCGGCAGAGCCAGCCGCGGGCGTCAGGTCTGCGCTTCTTCCGCCTCGTAGCCGAGCGAGGTGAGGAAGGGCGCCTTCTCCTGAGCGGGCATGATGTAGATGCCGTCCCAGCCGCAGACCTCCTCGCACAGCTTGCAGCCGACGCAGGTCTTCTCGTTCACCGCCACCTTGCCGAGGTACTCCGGCCCGGCGTTCTCGGGCGACGGGTAGATGCAGTCGAAGGGGCAGACGTCGACGCAGACGCCGCAGCCGTTGCAGTTGTCGGGATGGACGATCGCGATCGGCCGCTGCTGCTTCTTGAGGACGTGGGTGACGTTCCCCCAGGTGTCGAGGATCGCCTCGTCCGGACAGATCACGCCGCAGGCGCCGCAGTCGATGCACATCGACTTCTCGATGAAGTAGACCATGCGAGGCTCGCCGCTGATCGCCCCGGTGGGGCAGCGCTTCTCGCACGCGGTGCAGCCGGTGCAGTTCTCCGCAACGATGGTGAACGGCATTTACTTCTGCATCTCCTTGAGGACCTCGTCCTCGCGCCCCTCGGCGATCATCTGGTCGTTCTTGCGCCCCTCGCGGAACGCCAACCAGGTGAAGTAGAAGACCAGGACCATCATCCCGACGATCGGGA
>Ga0268299_1002247_pt1 | contig 24634 bp, 14 predicted proteins | sample NOBtaG_FD_193484 | JGI IMG/M metagenome (GOLD analysis project Ga0268299, IMG submission 193484) | Activated sludge microbial communities from bioreactor in Nijmegen, Gelderland, Netherland - NOB reactor | ecosystem: Engineered > Bioreactor > Aerobic > Activated sludge | place: Netherlands... | reverse complement strand
GCCGCCGCAACTGCCGACCACGCCCGGCGAGCTCGAGGCGATCGAGGGCAGCGTGGTGAGCATCATCCGGAAGCTCGACAAATTGCCGATCGCGGCGATCGGCGACGACCTGCGCAAGGTGCTGGCCGAGGTCGACCGCACCCTGGTCGGCGCGCGCGGCACCCTCGGCAAGGCCGACGGCCTGATCGGCAACGCCGACCGTATGGTCGAGCCGAACTCGCTGCTGGCGGCGCAGCTCGCGACCACGCTCGACGAGATCAACCGCGCCGCCCGCGGGCTGCGCATCCTGACCGAGTACCTCGAGCAGCACCCCGAGGCATTGATTCGCGGCAAGACCGAGGAGGCCGAGTGATGGCGTTCCGATTCGTGTTCCTGCTCTCGCTGGCGCTGCTTGCCGGCTGCGGCAGCTCGCCGGCCGCGCGCTTCTACGTGCTGCAGTCGACGGCGCGGCCGGGCGACACCGGGGCGCCGGCGCCGCTGGCGGTGATCGTCGGCCCGGTGACCGTCCCCGGCTCGGTCGACCGCCCACAGATGGTCGTCCAACTCGCCACCAACCGCGTCGGCATCGACGAGTTCCATCGCTGGGCGGCGCCGCTCGACGACGCCATCGCGCGCACCGTCGCCGGCGACCTGTCGGCGCTGCTCGGCACGCCCGACGTCGCCACCGCGCCGATGGCCGACTTCCGCCCCGCTTATCGCGTCACCATCGACGTGCAGCGCTTCGAGTCCGCGCCCGGCGAGAGCGCCCTGCTCGACGCGGTGTGGACGGTGCAGGCCGCCGGCGGCGACGCCAACCGCTCCGGCCGCACGCTGGCGCGCGAGCCGGTCGGGGGCGCCGGCTTCGAGGAGCTCGCCGCGGCGCACAGCCGCGCCCTCGGCCGGCTGAGCGAGGACGTCGCCGCCGCCATCCGCGCGCTGCGCTGATTCTGGAGTGCGGCGGTCGCCGCCGCTCTGGATCGTTCGCATCCCATCCAGAGCGGCGGGAACCGCCGCACTCCAGATTGGCTCGCTCGGCGCGCCCGTGTAAGGAACGCGCATGGCGGAAGAGGCGGCGGCGCCGCGGCTGGTGCGGCGCGAGCTGCGCGACTTCCTGCGCGCCCAGGAGCAGCGCCGCCGGCAACTGCCGCGCGCGCTGCTGGTGGGTCTGATCGCCGGACTGGTCGCGGTGGCGTTCCGCGGCGCGCTGCTCGAGGCCGACCGGCTGCGCGACCAGTTGATCGTGTTCGTGCGCGCCCACCCCACCTGGGCGTTTCCCCTGCCGCTGCTGCTCGGCGGCCTCGGCGGCGCCTTGGCGGTCTGGTTGGTGCAGCGCTTCGCGCCCGAGGCATCGGGCAGCGGCATCCCGCACGTGAAGGCGGTGCTGCACGGCCTGACCGAGATGGCCTGGCGGCGCGTGTTGCCCGTCAAGTTCTTCGGCGGCGTCGCCGGCATCGGCGCCGGACTGGCGCTCGGGCGCGAGGGCCCGACGATCCAGATGGGCGGCGCCATCGGCCAGATGGTCAGCGCTTGGTTTCCCTGCTCGCCACGCGAGCGGCGCACGTTGATCGCCGCCGGCGCGGGCGCCGGGCTGGCGGGCGCGTTCAACGCGCCGCTCGCCGGCCTGGTGTTCGTGCTGGAGGAGGTGCAGCGCGACTTCTCGCCCGCCGTCTTCACCGCCACCCTGATCGCCTCGGGCGTCGCCGACGTCACCACCCGCCTGTTGCTCGGCCAGATGCCGACCTTCCACGTCGCCACCCACGCCATCCCACCCCTCAGCCTGCTGCCCTTCGCGCTGCTGCTGGGAGTCGCCGCCGCCGGCCTCGGCGTCGCCTTCAACCGCAGCCTGCTGGCGTCGCTCGACCTGTTCGAGCGCCTGCGCCGCTGGCCGCCCTGGGTCGGCGGCGCGCTGGTCGGCGTCGGCGTCGGCGCAGTCGCGATCTTCGCGCCCGCTTCGGTCGGCGGCGGCCATCGCCTGGTCGAGCGCATCCTGGCCGGCGAGATCTCCACCGTCGCGCTCGCCGGCGTCTTCGTGCTGCGCTTCTGCCTCACCATGGCGAGCTACGGCTGCGGCGCCCCCGGCGGCATCTTCGCCCCGCTGCTGGTGCTGGGCTCGGCGCTCGGCCTGGGCGTCGGCCAGCTCGCCGGCTGGCTCGTGCCCGAGGACGCCGGCCACCCGCAGACGTTCGCGGTGGTCGGCATGGCGGCCTACTTCTCCGCCATCGTGCGCGCGCCGCTGACCGGCATCGTGCTGATGGTCGAGATGACCGGCGACTACTCGCTGGTGCTGCCGCTGCTGGTCGCCTGCCTGACCGCCTACGGCCTCGCCGACTTTCTCGGCGATCGGCCGGTGTACGAGGCCCTGCTCCAGCGCAACGCGCTGCGGGGCAGCCCCGGCCCGGCCGCCGGCGGGGCGATCATGGTCGATCTGGCCATCTCCCAGGGCGCGCCCTTCGACGGCCGGCGCGTGCGCGACCTCGGCCTGCCGCCAGGCGTGATCGTGGTGACGCGGCGGCGGCAACTGCACGAGGACGTCCCCACCGCCGACTCCGTGCTGGCCGCCGGCGACCACATCAGCGTCGTGATCGCACCGGACGCCGGCGATGCCCTGCTCACCCTGCGCCGCGGCGCGGGTCTCGAACGAGAGTGACGAGCCGGCCCATCCGGTGGCCAACGAGGAGCTTGGCACCGTTGACGGGTGAGGGTATACCGGAGACGTGTCCGCGCCCGCCCTGGGGAAGGCGGGCAGCGGCACGAGGCAGAGGCGGTGCCCGATGTCGCCCGGCACCGGAGACATGGGACGGTCTGGAGCCATGGAACTGCACTGGTCCGAGGGTGAGTTTCGCAGCCTGCTCGAAGCGGCGCCCGACGCAATCGTCGTGGTCGACGCGCAAGGGCGCATCGTGCTGGTGAACGAGCAGGCGGAGCGTCTCTTCGGTTACCCGCGCGCGGCGCTGGTGGGCGAATCGATCGAGTTGCTCGTGCCGGTGCGCTTTCGCTCCTCTCATCCCGGATTCCGCCGGCGCTATGTCGACGACCCCCGGCCGCGCGCCATGGGCGCCGGTCTCGAATTGTACGCTCTGCACCGCAACGGCAGCGAGATCCCGGTCGAGATCAGCCTCAGCCCGCTGCGCATCCAGGGAGAGTTGTTGGTCGCGACCGCCATTCGCGACATCGCCGATCGCAAGCGCGCCGAGGCCAAGTTCCGCGGGCTGCTGGAATCGGCGCCCGATGCGATGGTCATCGTCGATCGCGAGGGGCGCATCGTCCTGGTGAACTCGCAGACCGAGCGCCTCTTCGGCTACGCCCGCGAAGAGCTGCTGGGGAGCCCGGTCGAGGTGCTGGTGCCGGAGCGCTTCCGCGCTCGCCACCCCTCGTTCCGCGACGCCTATTTCGGCGAGCCGCGCGTCCGGCCGATGGGGGCCGGCCTCGACCTCCTCGGCCTGCGCAAGGACGGTCGGGAGTTCCCGGTGGAGATCAGCCTCAGCCCGCTCGAGACCGAGGACGGCACGCTGGTCAGCAGCTCCATCCGCGACGTCACCGCGCGCAAGCAGGCCGAACGCCTGCTGCAGGAGAAGAACCTCGAGCTCGAGCGCGCCAGCCAGACCAAGGACCGTTTCCTCACCAGCATGAGCCACGAGCTGCGCACGCCGCTCAATGCGATCATCGGCTTCACCGGCACGCTGCTGATGAAGCTGCCCGGCCCGTTGACGGGGGACCAGGAGAAGCAGCTCCGGACCGTCCAGTCGAGCGCCCGCCACCTGCTCTCGTTGATCAACGACCTGCTCGACCTGGCGAAGATCGAGTCGGGCAAGCTGACGCTCAAGCAGGAGCCGGTGGTGTGCCAGGAGGTCATCGACGAGGTCGTCACCACCCTGATGCCGATGGCGCAGAGCAAGGGGTTGTCCCTCGAGAGCCGGATGCCGCGCGAGCCGCTCGCGCTCCACAGCGATCGCCGCGCCCTCAGCCAGATCGTCATCAACATCGCCACCAACGCCATCAAGTTCACCGATCGCGGCAGCGTCTCGATCAGCCTGGCGCGCCGGGACGGGAACGGCGAGGTCGAGATCGCCGTCGCGGACACCGGCATCGGCATCGGCCCGGCCGATCGGGCACTGCTCTTTCAGGCGTTCGAACAGGGCGCCACGCCGCGCGCCCACGAGGGCACGGGCCTGGGACTCTACCTGAGCCAGAAGCTCGCCGGCCTGCTGGGCGGCCGGATCGAGGTCGAGAGCGAGAGCGGACGGGGCAGCCGCTTCGCGCTGCTGCTGCCGCAAAGGTGACCGGGGGACTGCCATGGCCGCACGCGTTCTGGTCATCGAAGACCACCCCGCCAACCTCGAGCTGATGGTCTACCTGCTGCGCGCCTTCGGCCACAGCCCCACCGAGGCGCGCGACGGCCTCGCCGGGGTCGAGGCGGCGCTGCGCGATCCGCCCGAGCTGATCCTGTGCGACATCGCGATGCCGAAGCTCGACGGCTACGGCGTGGCGCGCCTGCTGAAGAGCGACCCGCGGCTGCACGCGGTGCCGCTGATCGCCGTCACCGCATCGGCGATGGTCGGCGACCGCGCTCGCGTCATCGAAGCCGGGTTCGACGGCTACATCTCGAAGCCGATCGACCCCGAGACCTTCGTCGCCCAGATCGAGGGTTACCTGGCGAGGAAGGCCACACCGGAAGGAGCAACGTGACGTGGCCAGCATCCTGATCGTCGACGACCGGCCGGAGAATCGCTCCTTCCTCGTCACCCTCCTCGGCTACGGCGGCCACCGCCTGCGCGAGGCGCAGGACGGGCGCGAGGGCTTGGCGGCGGCGCGCGCCGAGCCACCCGACCTGATCATCAGCGACGTCCTCATGCCGACGATGGACGGCTACGAGTTCGTCCGCGCCCTGCGCAGCGATCCCGCCCTCTCCGCCACGCCCGTGATCTTCACCAGCGCGCACTATCTCGACCGCGAGGCGGCAGCATTGGCGAAGTCGTGCGGCGTCGACGCGATCCTGCCCAAGCCCTGCGAGCCCGAGGTCGTGCTCCAGGTCGTCGACGCGGCCCTCGCCGGCACCCCGCACCCGACCGAACCGCCGCCGGAGGACGTCTTCGACCGCGACCACGGCCGCCTGGTCTACGAGAAGCTGCGCGAGAAGACCGACGAGCTGCGCGCCCTGCACGACAAGACCGCGGCGCTCATCGATCTGATCCAGCATGCCGCGCTCGAGCGCGAGCCCGGGCGCCTGCTGCAGGACTTCTGCGACGGCGCGCGCCAGATCGTCGGCGCGCAGGTGGCGTCGCTGTTCGTCAGCGACGCCGCGGGGGGCCCGACGCGCTGCGCCACCAGCGGTCTCGACCCGGCGATGGCGTCCGCCTATCGCGGCTTCACTTCCCGCGATGGACCGCTGGCGGTACTGCTCCAGCATCCCGGCTCGCTGCGCCTCCGACCGCCCTCTCCCGATCCGCGTTCGATCGGCCTGCCGCCCGGCCACCCGCCGGTCAGCAACGTCTCTGCCGCCTCGGTGATGTCGCCGACCAACACCTACGGCTGGCTCTGCCTGACGAACAAGCTCGGCCTGCCGGAGTTCGACGACGAAGACGAGCGCCTGATCCGCATCCTCGCCGCCCAGCTCGGCCGCATGTACGAGAACGGCCGCCTCTACAAGGAGCTGCAACGGCGCACCGTCGAGCTCGAGCACGAGATCCAGGAGCGGCGGCGCAGCGAGGCGCGCTTCCGCTCGCTGATCGAGAACGCCAGCGACCTCATCGCCACCATGGACGCCGACGGCAACCTCGGCTACGTGAGCCCGTCGCACGAGCGCGTCCTCGGCCGCCCCCCCGAGGAGATCACCGGCGAGAGCCTCCTCCGGCGGATCCACCCCGAGGACCAGGGGCCGCTGGCCGGCGCGATGGCCGATCTGATCCGGACGGGCGGCACGGCGCGGATGGAGTTCCGCACTTCGCACCGCGACGGCTCGCCGCGCGTGATCGAGGCGATCGCGAGCAACCTGCTGGAGAACCCGGCTGTCGCCGCGGTCGTGATCAACTCGCGCGACGTCACCGCGCGCCGCAAGGCCGAGGATCGCACCAAGACGCTGCTCGATGTCGCCACCGCCATCCACGGCGCGCTCGATCCGATCGAGCTGGTCGAGCGGGTGCAGCGCCACGTCGCCACCGCACTGCCGTGCGACTTCGTCGCGACCCTGGTGCGGGAGGCCGACGGCGAGTCCTTCCGACTCCTCTCCAGCGGCGACGTTCCCGCCAACCTGCGCGCCGCCACGCAGATGCTCGAGGGTGCCCTCGGCGGCCCTCTCGCCTCGTTGATCGAGCGCGGCCAGCCGGTCCGGGCCGACGTCGAGATCGCGTCCGACGAGCGCCTCGGGAGCCTCGGACTCGGTTCGCTCGTGGTCGCGCCGCTGCGCATCGGCGGCTCGAATCGCGGCGCCCTGCTCGCCGGGCGCACGGCACCCGCCCTGCTCTTCGACCCAGACGACGTCGAGCTCTGTCGCGGCATCGCCGCCCAGCTCGCGGTGGCGATCGAGGTGGCGGAGCTCTACCGTCGCAACCACGAGGAAGCGGAGGTCTCGGGCGCATTGGCGCGCGCCGGCGAGGAGCTGATCGCCTCGCTCGATCGCGCCGGCCTGCTGCAACGAATCTGCGACATCGCCACCGAGGTGATGGGCTGCGACCTCTCCTGGACCCTGGTGCGCGAGCCCGACTCCGGCCGCTACGCCGTCGGCGCGGTCGCCGGCGCCAGCTCGGAGCAGCGCGAGGAGGTGACGCTGTTGCCGCTGCCGCCCGCCGGCATGGCGCAACTGACGGAAGCGCTCGCCGCCCGCGGCTGCCTGAGGAGCGGCGGTGCCAGCGGAGTGGGCCACGGGGACCCCCTACCGGCACGCCTCGGGTGCGGCAGCGTCGTCTACGTTCCCCTGCGACGCGGCAACGAGGTTCTCGGCGTGCTCGCCGCCGGCCAGCGCGGCGATCTGAACGCGGCGCAGGAGCGGATCGCGCCCCGCCTCGGCCACCTCGCCTCGCTCGCGCTCGAAGCCGCCCGCCTGATCGAGAACCTCGAGGCCGCCAACCGCCTCAAGTCGGACTTCGTCGCGACCATGTCGCACGAGCTGCGCACCCCGATGAACATCATCATGGGGTACAACGACCTCCTGCGCGAGGACGCGTTCGGCCCGTTGAGCCCGGAGCAGCGGCGCGTGTTTCAGGCGATGGACAAGAACGCGCGGCAGTTGCTCGAGCTGATCAACTCCACCCTCGACCTCAGCCGTCTCGAGACCGGCCGCCTGCCGATCACCCCCGGCGATCTCGACGTGCGCGAGCTGTTCAGCGAGCTGCGCGCCGACGTCGCAGCCATGCAGAAGGCCCAGGTCGAGGTCAACCTACGCGCCCCGACCCGGCCGCTCCTCATGCGAACCGACGCCGTGAAGGTCCGGATCGTCCTCAAGAACCTGCTCCACAACGGCATCAAGTTCACCGCCGCGGGGAGCGTCGCGCTGTCCGTCCGACGCCGGCGCGGCGGGGTGGAGTTCAGCGTGCGCGACACCGGCATCGGCATCCCGCCCGAGTCGATCGCCGACATCTTCGAGCCCTTCCGCCAGATCGAGCCGGCAGCCACCCGCCAGTACGGCGGCGTCGGCCTCGGCCTCTACCTGGTGCAGCGACTGGTCGACCTCCTCGGCGGCGAGGTGCGGGTCGAGAGCGAGCCCGGCCGCGGTTCGACCTTCCACGTCTGGCTGCCAAGCCTGACGGGAGACCATACGACACGGAGGCCACCGAGCTAGCCTTGATGTGACAGAATCAGGAGGCCGCGGATGAACGCGGATCAACGCGGATATGGTCTAGAAGGTTTCGCGAAGTGAATGGGGAAGCTTCATTCTCGATGAGGCTGCCCCGTCTCCGCGCGTCGCCCGGAACCCAGCTTGATCCGCGTTGATCCGCGTTCATCCGCGGCTTCCTTCTGTCACATTCAGTTCGACTTGATGCGCATGCCGTAGAACGACCGGTACACGAAGATCGCGCTGACGACGAAGCAGCCGATCGCGAGCATGACGTTCGCCGAGGCCGCGCGCTCCGACAGACTCACCGCCAGCTCGACGGCCAGCAGGCCGAAGAGGGTGGTGAACTTGATGATCGGGTTCATCGCCACCGAGGAGGTGTCCTTGAACGGATCGCCGACGGTGTCGCCCACCACGGTCGCCTCGTGCAGAGGCGTGTTCTTGGCGCGCAGCTCGGTCTCGACAACTTTCTTGGCGTTGTCCCAGGCGCCGCCGGCGTTGGCCATGAACACCGCCTGAAAGAGTCCGAAGAGAGCGATCGAGATCAGGTAGCCGATGAACAGGTAGGGATCGAGGAAGGCGAACGCGAGGGTGGAGAAGAAGACCGTGAGGAAGATGTTGAACATGCCCTTCTGGGCGTACTGGGTGCAGATCGCGACCACCTTCTTGGAGTCGGTGATCGAGGCCTTCTCGACCCCCTCGAGCTTGATGTTGGCCTTGATGAACTCGACGGCGCGGTAGGCGCCGGTGGCGACCGCCTGGGTCGAGGCGCCGGTGAACCAGTAGATCACCGAGCCGCCGAGGATGAGGCCGAAGAGGAAGGGCGCGTTCAGGATCGAGAGCTGGTCCATGTTGGTGGTCAGGCCGTGCGTCAGCGCCATGATGATCGAGAAGATCATGGTGGTGGAGCCGACCACGGCGGTACCGATCAGCACCGGCTTGGCGGTCGCCTTGAAGGTGTTGCCGGCGCCGTCGTTCTCCTCGAGGAAATCCTTGGCCTTCTCGAAGTCGATGTCGAAGCCGAAGTCCTTCTTGACCTCCTGCTTCACGTTGGGGACGTTCTCGATCAGCGACAGCTCGTAGACCGACTGCGCGTTGTCGGTCACCGGCCCGTAGGAGTCGACCGCGATCGTCACCGGACCCATGCCGAGGAAGCCGAAGGCCACCAGGCCGAAGGCGAAGACGGCGGGCGCGAGCATGAGCGGCTTGCCGTCGGCCATGGTCGCGCCGAGACCCTGGTTGCTGACCAGGTAGGCGATGCCCATCAGGCCGACGATCACCAGCCCCATCCAGTAGGCGGAGAAGTTGCCGGCGGTGAGGCCGGCGAGGACGTTGAGCGACGCGCCGCCCTCCTTCGAAGCCTCGACGCACTCGCGCACGTGCCCGGAGTTGGTCGAGGTAAAGACCTTGATCACCTCGGGGATGATGGCGCCGGCGAGGGTGCCGCAGGTGATGATGGTCGAGAGCTTCCACCACAGCGTGCCGTCGCCCAGATCCGGGATCAACAGGTAGGAGGCGACGTAGGTGATCACCACCGAGACGATCGAGGTGAGCCAGACCAGCATCGTCAGCGGCGCCTCGAAGTCCATCTTGAGGGCGCTGGCGTACTTGGCCGACTGCATGCCCTCGTTGATGGCGTAGGAGAGGATGCTGGCGATGATCATCATGACGCGCATGGCGAACAGCCAGACGATGAGCTGGCCCTGCACCTCGGCGCTCGGCACGGCGAGCAGGATGAAGGAGATGAGAGCCACGCCGGTGACGCCGTAGGTCTCGAAGCCGTCGGCGGTGGGGCCGACCGAGTCGCCGGCGTTGTCGCCGGTGCAGTCCGCGATCACCCCCGGGTTGCGCGCGTCGTCCTCCTTGATGTTGAAGACGATCTTCATCAGGTCGGAGCCGATGTCGGCGATCTTGGTGAAGATGCCGCCGGCGATGCGGAGCGCCGAGGCGCCCAGCGACTCGCCGATCGCGAAGCCGATGAAGCAGGGGTAGGCCATGTCGGCCGGGATGAACAGCAGCACCATCAGCATCAGCAGCAGCTCGATCGAGATCAGCAGCGTGCCGATGCTCATGCCGGCCTTGAGGGGGATGGCGTAGCAGGGGAAGGGCCGACCCTCGAGCGCCGCGAAGGCGGTGCGCGAGTTGGCGAAGGTGTTCACGCGGATGCCGAACCAGGCGACGACGTAGCTGCCGCCGATGCCGATCAGGCTGAAGACGATGATGGTCGCGACCTTGTAGAGCGGCATGTCGCGCAGCAGCCAGAAGTAGATGATCATGATCGAGCCGATGAAGAGCTCGAGGATGAGGATGAACTTGCCCTGGGTGACGAGATAGGTCTTGCAGGTCTCGTAGATCAGCTCGCTGATCTCGAGCATCGCGCGATGCACGGGCATGTTGCGGAGCTGGGTGAAGATCCACAGGCCGAAGGCCAGCCCACCCAGGCAGACGATCAGGCCGCCGTAGAGCAGCGCCCGGCCGGTGGTGCCCATCATCATGACCTGCCCCAGGTCGGGCAGGACGAGGTCGATCTCGCTCTTGTGAGCGACCTCCTCCGCCCACGCGGGCGAGATGACGCCCAAGGCCGTGAGCACGGTCGCAATCGCCAGGATGATCAGCCGCATCGGTACACTCCTCCTACTGGGGTCGCACGAAACGCCTATCGCTACCTGAATGCGCCGCGTACTGCAAAAGGGGGGGCTGGGGTGCCCGGCCCCCACCCGCCGATTCGATTGACCCTCCCCGGGCGCGCTGGCATCCTCGCCGGGTCGCGAAGCGGAGTCCGCTTCCCTAGAACCCGGAGGAGTGCACGCACGATGTCCAAGCCCCTGCCCGTCGTCGACTTCCTGAAGATCCCCGAGGAGGGCGAGCCCTACCTCGAGGGGCACAAGTGCGGCGCCTGCGGCGCCGTGTTCCTGGGCGCGCGCGAGGTCTGCTCGAAGTGCGGCGCACGCGGCAAGATCGCCGCGACCAAGCTGTCGAACGAGGGTCACCTCTACGTCTACTCCATCGTCCACCGCTCCTTCCCCGGCGTGCCGGTGCCCTACGTGTCGGCGATCGTCGATCTCGACGGCGGCGGCACCCTCAAGGGCAACCTGATCGGCATCGAGCCCGACCCCGCCAAGATCCCGATGGGGATGCCGGTGAAGGTGGTCTACAAGGACGCCCTCGGCCGCAAGGATCGCGAGGGCAACGAGTACCTGAGCTACTTCTTCCAGCCGCGCTGAGCGACGCGGGCGACAACCCAACAGAGCAGCGAGGAGATCGTCATGAGCGACGTGTACGTGGTCGGAATCGACATGATCAAGTTCATGAAGGCCGGCAGCGGCCCGGCGGTCGAGGTGCTCGGCGCCCAGGCGGCGCTGATGGCGCTCGACGACTGCGGCCTGAAGATCCAGGACATGGAGGCCCTCTACTGCGGCAACCTCGGGCAGGCGAACGCCATGGTCGGCCAGCGCGTGCTGCAGCAGATCGGCCAGACCGGCATCCCGGTGGTCAACTGCGCCAACGCCTGCGCCACCGGCGCCACCGCCTTCCGCGAGGCCTGGATGGCGATCAAGGCCGGCGTCTACGATCTCGTCCTGGCGGTCGGCGTCGAGAAGATGGGCTCGGGCCTGCTCGGCGGCGGCGGCGGCGGCAAGGGCATCCCCAAGGAGGGACTGCTCGGCTCGATGACCATGCCGGCGGTCTTCGCCGAGGCCGGCCAGGAGCACGCCCGCAAGTACGGCACGACCTTCGAGCAGTTCGCCAAGGTGTCGGTGAAGAACCACCACCACTCGACCCTCAACCCGAAGGCCATGTACCAGATCGAGACCCCCCTCGAGACCGTCATGGGCGCCGAGATGATCGCCTACCCGAACACCAAGCTGATGTGCTCGGTGAACGTCGACGGCTCCGCCGCCGCCGTGCTCTGCAGCGAGGCGAAGGCGAAGCAGCTCGGCCTGATGAAGCGCGCGGTGCGCGTCAAGGCGTCGGTGATGACGAGCGATCCGTGGCAGGAGCGCGACCTGGTCATGCCCGACGTCAATACCTGCACCCGGATCGCGGCCAAGAAGGCCTACGAGATGGCGGGCGTCGGACCGCAGGACCTGAACCTGGTCGAGCTGCACGACTGCTTCGCCACCGCCGAGATCCTCCACTACGAGAACCTCCAGCTCTGCGGCGAGGGCGAGGCCGGCCGCATGATCGACTCGGGCGCGACCGCCATCGGCGGCAAGATCCCGGTCAACCTCTCCGGCGGCCTGCTCTCCAAGGGCCATCCGCTCGGCGCCACCGGCATCGCCAACATCTACGAGATCGCCACCCACCTGCGCGGCGAAGCCGGCAAGCGCCAGGTGCCCAACGCCCGCCTCGGACTCACCCACGTGATCGGCCTGGGCAGCGCCTGCGGCATCCACATCCTGGAGAAGGTCGGCTAGGGGCGGTGCGCATCGGCGTCGTCAGCGACACCCACAACCACCTCGGCAACGTCGCTCGCATCGTCGAGCTGTTCAACCGCGCCGGGGTGGAGCGTGTGGTGCACACCGGCGACATCACCCAGGCGCGCACGCTCGAGGTGCTGGCCCGCCTGGAGGCGCCGCTGGTCGGCGTCTTCGGCAACAACGACCGCGGCGAGCGAGCGGCCCTCGAGGAGGCCTCGCGCCGCTGCGGCATCGCGCTCGCCGACCCGCCGCTGCGATTCGACCTGGCGGGGCGCAGCATCGTCGTGGTGCACGACCCGCGCGAGCTCGACGGCCTCGCTTCGACCGGCGACGTGGCGCTCCACGGGCATACGCACCGGCACACCCTGGAACGGCGCGATGGCGGCCTGGTCTTCAACCCCGGCGAGTGCGCCGGCCACGTGGCCGGGCTGAACGCCGTCGGCGTGCTCGACCTCGCCACCCTCGAGACGGAGCTGCTCCGCTTCTGATTCTGGAGTGCGGCGTGAAGCGCCGCTCTGGATGCGCGAACGATCCAGAGCGGCGCTTCACGCCGCACTCCAGATCTACTCCAGCTCGACGCGCAGGCGGCGGCCGCCGCGCAGGGCGTCCATCGCTACCACCACGCCCGGGGTGCGGTAGGGATTGCGCATCGGCGTCGTCGCCAGCGGCGCGCCGTCGAGCGACAACCCGCGCACGCCGCAGCCGCGCGCGCCGACGCGATACTCCACCTCGACCGCCCCGCCCGCGAGCGCGACCTGCGCGCGCAGGCCGTCGAGCGAGCGCGGCATCACCGGATCGATGCCCAGTCTCGTCCGCCCGCGCTGCAGGCCGAGGAACACCTGGTTGAGCAGGCGGAAGGCGATGCCGGCGCCGCTCGAGTAGACGCGCCAGCCGCCTTCGTAGCCGACCCTGCCGGCGCGGATGTCGTCGTAGCGCGCCGCCGCTTCGTAGCGGTCGGCCACCATCGCGTCCGAGCTGGAGTAGTAGCAGTTCGCCTGGCGCGGCGCGGCGCTCGGCACGACCGACGCGATGGCGATCGGATTCGCGCGCCGCAGCGCTTCGAAGAAGGCGTCGGCGTCGCCGTAGCGCGCCATCGCGGCGGCGTAGCGCAGGTGGGCGTGGGTGTACATCAGGCCGATCTCGCGGCCGAAGAAGGAACTGCTCTCGGCGCGCTGGAAGTGCTGCTGCGGCCCGCCGCGGTAGATCGGCGGGCGATCGAACAGACGCGCGCCGTCGGCGCCGAGCAGGTGGGCGCGCATCAACCCGACGTGCGCCGCCGCCTCCTCCGGCGTCAGCAGATCGGCGAGGATGGCGTGGATCATCGGCAGCAGGCGATGGTGGATGCCGGTGGCGCGGTCGCGCGGGTGCAGCATCGGCTCGACCGTGCCGTCGGGCTGGAAGTACGCCAGCCCGGCGAGCTCGCCGTCGACCAGCAGCAGGCGGAGGAAGTCGGCCTTCACGTCCGCCGCCATCGCCGCCAGCAGCTCGGCTTCGCCCTCGCGCCCACTGGCGTCGAGCGCCTCCGCCAGGAGCGTCAGCGTCTCGTGGTGCAGGGTCACCGTCCAGGTGCTGCACAGGCGCTCGCGCATCGCCGGGTCGGCGGGCTGGAGCGAGTCGTTCCAGTCGCCGTGGCCGTAGGCGATCAGGCGCGTCCCCGGGATCAGGCGCGAGGAGATCAACCGGAGGGCGCGCTCGCAGTGACCCCAGATCGTCGCGCGCTCGGCCTTGGCGTCGCCCTCGGGGTGGAAGAACGGCACCTCCTCGTCGAGGATCGAGGCGTCCTCGGCCGCCGCGATGTACTGCGCCAGCGCGTGCAGCGGCCAGAAGACGATGTCGCCGTGCGAATCGCCCGGGCGGATGCCGCGCTCGCGCTCGAAGAACATGAACCACTGCGGCCAGTCACCGTCGACGTTCTGGTTGGCGAAGACGATCTTCAGCAGCGCGCGCATCTCGTCCCACCGACCGAGCGCCAGCAGTAGCTCGACCGGACCCTGGGTGACGTCGCGCGTGCCCCAGCCCCCGCCCGAGAACTGCTCCAGGCCGCGCGGCGCGAGATAGTGGACGAGCGCGTCGTGCGCGTACCAGGGGAGGATGTCGTGCACCCGCGCGACCTCGCCGGCAGCGGCCGAGTCGGCGCGCAGCGACGGACCCGCCAGCGCGCGCCAGTACTCGCGCGCCGTGGCGCGCTCGCCGGCACCGTCGCCGCGCGCGGGGGGCTCGCCGACCAGCGAGGCGGTGAAACGGACGCCCACCGCCTCCGCCGCCGCCGTCCGCAGCACCAGGTAGGGCTGCGAACGCGACGCGCCGTCGAGGAACAGCAGCTCGTCGCCACCGACCGCTTCCAGCTCGGTGCCGTCGAGCGGATCGATGCGGAACGCGCCCTGCGGGAAGCGGCGACCGACGTCGGACTCCGGGATCGCGCGCACCGCCACGCCGGCCGCATCCTGCGCGAACACCACCGGCACCGGCTCGGCGCCGTCGTCGCCGTTGAGGGCGACGTGGTGGACCAGCAGGAAGCGCCGGGGCCCACCCTCCAGCACCGACAGCCGCAGCTCGAGCGCGTGCTCGCGCGCCCCGGCGAGCAACGCGACCTCGACCAGCCCGCCGTCGTGGGCATAGAGCCAGCGACACGAGTCGGGCCGCATCTCCCAGGCCGAGGGCAGGTCGAGGAGGCGCCAGCCGCCGTCGGCCTCGACGAACACCCGCTGCCCCTGCGCCCGCTGCAGCCCGAGGTAGGAGCGCGTGGTCGAGAGGAAGCGGTTGATGCTCACGTGGCCCTGGGTCAGCAGACAGTTGAACACACCCGCCATCCACGCAGTCGTGGTCAGCGAGGCCTCGTCCGGCACGAGCATGTCGCCCGTGCGCACCAACGCGCCGTGCGGCCGCAGCACCCGCAGCTCCTTGGCTTGCAGCACGACGTGCGTCTGCTCGCCGGTGAAGAAGGACTGCAACGCAGCGCCGTCGCGCTCCTCGTGCCGCCGCTCGCCGCCCCAGAAGCGCGCGACTTCGTCCTCGCTCAGATCCCGGCAGCGCAGCGCCTCGGCGTGCGAGAACAAGGAGCCGACGACCGGCGTGGCGGAGGGGGGGGCCGCCACTCCCCTCTTGCCCTCGACGATGACGAGATCGGCGTCGGAGGTGGCGGCCGGGTGGTCGGGCTGGAACACGCCGAAGAAACCGAGCTCGGCGTGCGCGCCCGGCGCGAGAACTTCGGCCGCGGCCTGGATCGCCACCATCGAGTGCTCGTGCTGGCGGCGGACGCCGGGGAGCGACGGCTGGGTCAGCGCCGCCGGCGCCGCGCCGGCGCGCGTCGCCAGGCCGTGGAGCTGGAGGGCATCGGTGGCGTAGCTCTCGCCGCGCGTGAGCGCGCCGATGAGCGTCCAGGGGAAGCGCCCGTCCATCGCCAGGTTCTGCCGGCTCGCCACCAGCCAGCCGCGCTGCGGGTGCCGCAGCGGCGTGTGGTCGACGTACTGGCTGACGTAGTACTCGTTCATGCGGATCGCGCCGTAGGGCGCGAGCGCCAGGTCCTGGGCGTAGACCAGGTCGACCCTCTCCTCTGCGCCGCCCTCGTTCGCCACCGTGACGTGCCAGAACCAGTGCGGCGCGGCAGCGTCGAGGCTCAGCTCGAGCTCGATGCGCAGACCGCGCCAGTCGCCGCGCGCCTGCATGCCCTGTGGGTCGACGTTGAACGCCAGCGGGCTGCGCGGGCCGAGCAGCGGCGTCCACTCGATCGCCTCGCCCAGGCGGCGCAGATAGAGGTTGGTCGGCCCGCCTTCGACCTCGCTGCCCGGAAACAGGTTGAGCACGATGCCGCCGTGCTCCATGCGGCGCAGCGAGCCGTTGGAGTTGAGTTGCAGGCTCAGTCCGGACGCGCTCTCGAGCCGGCGCGGCCAGGTGGGAGTGGGGTCGCTCATCGGGTCGCCTCCTCGAGCGGCGGGCTGCAGGTCCACGAGCCGTCGGCCGCGATCGAGATGTGGATCTGGAAGTCCTCGTGCCGCAGCGTGCCGTCGCCCAGGGCGACGCAGCCGACCTCGCAGTGCCGCATGGCGTCGAGCACGCGCGTCGCGCCTGCGGCGCCGAGACCGGCGCCGAGGTGGGAGACGACGGCGTAACGCGGCGCCACGATCAGGACGCGGGCGAGACACACCAGGCGCTGCTCCTCGACCGAGAGCTGGTCGTCCCAGTCGCGCTCGACGTCGAGACCGCCGACGCGCTGCACGGCGCGCTCGGCGCCGACCGTGCGCAGCGCCTGCCAGATGCCCTCGTCGTCGACCGCGGCATCCTCGTGGCCGCGCAGCAGGTCGCGCAGGCGGCCGGGCGGCAGATAGGGGCGATCGGGCAGCAAGTGGACATCGCGCAGCGGCGGCCGCAGGATGCGCCCCTCCCCCTCGTCCCAGATGCCGGCGATGGCGCGCTGGAGGGCGTTGGTCACGCGATCGCTGCTCGCCGTGAGCAGCAGCCGCGTGCGGGCCTGCACGCACAGGGTCAGCTCGTGGACCAGCACCTGGCCGTCGTGCGGCGAGCGCAGCGTCAGCTTCTCGAAGGCGAGTTGCTCACCCTCTTCCACGCGCAACGCCGCCGCGCTCGGGGGAGCGTACACCTGCACCATGCCGGCGAGCGGGCCGAGGCGGGCGAGCACCGCGGCGTACGACGAGAGCGCCGGGAACTGCGTCACCACCAGCGAGAAGGCCCCGACCACGTGCGCGAACGCCATGGTGGACTGCGAGATGACGCCGAAGTCCTCCTTGCCGGAGATGAAGAGCGGCGCTACCACCAGCACCGGGATGAGCTGGATCATGTAGTTGTAGCCGGTGGTGAAGAAGCCGAGGTTGCGGTTGACGGAGATGATCCGCCGCAGGTTGCCCACCAGCGAGTCGACCCGCCCGAGCAGCCGGTCGAGCAGGTGCGCTTCGCGATTGAGCAGCGCCACCGACTCGATGTTCTCGCGCACGTGGATCAGGTCGGCGCGAAAGTTCGCCTCGCGATCGGCCTGGTCGTAGTTGAGCTGCACCAGCGGCCGACCGAGGCGCACGGCGAGCAGCGAGCCGAGGGCGGCGTAGCCCACCGCCACCAGGAAGAGCGGCCGGCTGATCGACCAGAGCACGCCGGAGAAGGCGAGGATGGTCAGCGCACCATTGAGGAAGATGAGCGCCAGCGAGAGCGTCATGGTGGTGAAGGTGCGGACGTCGTCGGCGATGCGCTGGTCGGGGTTGCTGAGCGTGCCCGCCACCCCCAGGCGATAGTACAGCCGCCCCTCGAGGTAGCGGGTCACCACCCGGCGGGTGATCATCTCGCGCCACAGCAGTCCGAGCCGCTCCTCGGTGAAGCGGTAGAAGACGGCGACGATGGTGAGCAGGGCGAAGACGGCGGCGTAGCGCACGCCCTGCCAGGCGAAGCCGGCGGTGTCGCGCCGCTCGATCGCGGTCATGAAGTCGCGGCCGACGTAGCTGTTGACCACGTTGAGGGCGTTGATGCCGAGGAGGAAGAGCAGCAGCAGCCCGCCCATCGCCAGCGCCGGGCGGCCCACCTCGGAAGTGACCAGGTTGGCGATCGCCCGCCCGAGACCGACCAGCGTGTCCCGCCCGAACCGGATCTCGCTCGACTCCTCCGCCATGTGCTCGCGCCTCGTAACACGAACCAGGGCAGTCGAGTAGGGGGTCGGGGGGCGGGCAGTTGGAACACCGGCTCTGGCCGGTGTAGGCGGGGAGCGGCATGGGCAACGAGGTCCTCGACGATTTCGCGGACGTCTCCGCATGGAAGCCGGTCGCGTCCGGCGAAGCGAGTCTGGTGCTGTCGGCCGACACCATCGACGGCGTCGCGGCGCTACGCCTCGACTTCGACTTCAAGGGCGGTGGCGGCTTCGTGGTCGCCCGCCGCGAGCTCTCGCGCCCGATGCCCGAGAGCTACGCCCTCGATCTCGCGGTCCGCGGCGCCGCACCGGCGAACCGTCTCGAGATCAAGCTCGCCGACCCGAGCGGGCGCAACGTCTGGTGGCGACACTGGGACGCCTTCGCCTTTCCGCCCGCCACCGAGCGGCTACGCATCCTCAGCCGCGAGGTCGAGTTCGCCTGGGGACCCGCCGGCGGCGGTGCGATGACCCAGCTCGGCGCGCTCGAGATCGCCATCGCCGCCGGCCCCGGCGGCCGCGGCACGGTGTGGATCGCGGACCTGCGGCTCGAGGATCGTACCTATCGCGCGCGCCCGCAGGTGCGCGCCTCGAGCGCCGCGGCCGGACACGAAGCCGAGCGGGCGCTCGCGGGCGACGCCGGCGGCTGGCGCGCCGCGCCCGGCGACCCGCACCCCTGGCTGGAGATCGATTTCCAGGAGGAGCGTGAGTACGGCGGCCTGATCGTCACCTGGCCGAGCGGAGCCGCGCCGCGCGCGTTCACCGTCGCCACCGGCAACGACGGCAGCCACTGGACGCCCGTCCACCGCGCCGAGGCCGGGGATGCCTTGCGCAGCTACCTCTACCTTCCCGGCACCTCGGCGCGCTTCCTGCGCTTCGCGCTCGAGGCCGCGCCCGGACGCGCCTGCGGCATCGAGGCGATCGCGGTGCAGCCGTTCGAGTTCTCACGCTCGCTCGACGCCTTCTTCGAGCACGTCGCGCGCGACCAGCCCCGCGGCCACCACCCGCGCTGGCTCGCCGGCGAGCAGAGCTACTGGACCTGCGCCGGCGTCGCCGACGGCGAGAGCTGCGCCATCGTCAACGAGGAAGGTCTGGTCGAGGTCGACCGCGGCACTTGGTCGCTCGAGCCCTTCCTGTACGCCGGCGGCCGTCTGATCACCTGGGCCGACGCCGAGATCTCGCAGCAACTCGAGGACGATTGGATGCCCGTGCCGACGGTCGTCTGGCGAGCCGGCGACCTCGCTCTCGCCATCACCGCCTACGCCACCCGTCGCGCCGGCCGCGCCGTTCTCTTCGTCCGCTACCGCCTCGACAACCTGGCCGCGCAGGCGCGGGCGGTCCGCCTCTGCGTCGCCCTCCGCCCCTTCCAGGTCAACCCGCCGTGGCAGTCCTTCGGCGCGCTCGGCGGTACGCGTCGCATCGAGCGCATCGCCTGGGACGGTGCGGCGGTGCGCCTCGACGACGGGCGCCTCGCCGTGCCCCTCGAAGCGCCTTCGGCCTTCGGCGCCGCGGCCTTCGAGCACGGCGAGATCCCGAGCTTCCTGGCGCGCGGCGCGCTGCCCGGGCGCGATGCCGTCGAGGACGCCTTCGGCCACGCCTCGGGCGCGCTCGCCTTCGACGCCGAGCTCGCGCCCGGCGGCCGCCGCGAGCTCACGATCGCGGTACCGTTCGGCGCCGGCGCGGACCCCGCCGCGGTCGCCGGTGCGCGCGGCGAGGAGGAGCTGGCGCGAGCCCGCGACGACTGGCGCACGCGCCTGGGCGCCGTTCGCTTCGCGCTGCCGGCAGCGGCGCGCGCCCGTGGCGACAGCGCCCGCACGGCGGCGGCGCAGGTGCTGGTCAATCGCGACGGCCCGGCCCTCCAGCCTGGGCCGCGGCGCTACACCCGAGCGTGGATCCGCGACGGCGCGACCATGGCCGCCGCCCTGCTGCGCTTCGGCCGCTGCGACGAGGCGATCGAGTTCGTGCGCTGGTACGCCGGCTTTCAGCGCGAAGACGGCTTCGTGCCGTGCTGCGTCGACCGCAACGGCCCCGACTGGCTGGTCGAGCACGACAGCCACGGCGAGCTGGTGTTCGCTGTGATGGAGTGCTTCCGCTTCGGCCGCGACCGCGCCTTCCTGGCCGAGATGGCGCCGGCGGTGCGGCGCGCGATCGCGTACCTCGACGCGCTACGCGCGCAGCGTCTGACGGCGGAGTACGACCGCCCCGAGCTGCGCGCGCGCCGTGGGCTGCTGCCGGAGTCCGCCAGTCACGAGGGTTACCTGGCGCACCCGGTGCACGCCTACTGGGACGACTTCTGGGCGCTGCAGGGTTACCGCGACGCCGCCGAGATGGCCGCCATCCTGGGAGACGAAGCCGAGGCGCGGCGCTACCGCGCCGGCCACGACCAGCTCGCCGCGGCGGTGCGCGCCTCGATCCGCCGCGTCATCGAGGAGCGGCGACTCGCCTACGTGCCCGGCTCGGTCGAGTGGGCCGACTTCGACCCGACCGCGACCGCGGTGGCGGTGTCGCTGCTGGGCGCGCTGGAGGACCTGCCGCTCGACGTCCTCGGCCGCGGCTTCGACGAGTACATGGCCGGCTTCCGGCGCCGGCGGCAGGGCGAGATCGACTGGAACAATTACTCCGCCTACGAGGTTCGCATCGTCGGCGCGCTGGTCCACCTCGGGCGCCGCGACGACGCCGCCGAGCTGCTCGACTTCCTGCTCTCCGACCGCCGGCCGCCAGCCTGGAACCAGTGGCCGGAGATTTCCTGGCGCAACCCGCGCAGCCCGGGCCACATCGGCGACGTGCCGCACACCTGGATCGGCGCCGAGTACGCGCTCTCGTTCCGCACGCTGCTGGCGTACGAGCGCCGCGCCGACGCCGCCCTGGTGCTGTTCGCCGGGGTGCCGGCCTCCTGGCTCGAGGGCGGCGCAGAGGTGGGCGCGAGCGGGCTGCCGACGTACCACGGTCGCCTCGACCTGAGCCTGCGGCGCGGCGGCGGCGACGAGTGGATCGTCACGCTCGGCGGCGACCTCACGCCGCCGCCCGGCGGTCTCGTGCTGCAACCACCGCTGCCCGCGCCGTTGCGCGCGGTCGAGATCGACGGCGCCGCCGCCGGCGCGTTCGAGCGCGATCGCGTCACCGTGCGCTCGCTGCCGGCGCGCGTCGTCCTGCGAACCTGAGCAACCGCGAAAGGAGAACCATCGCGTGCCCACCCGCCACACCGGCCACTTCGACCTGCGCTTCGTCCGCCACCTGTGGAGCCTGACGCGGATCTACTGGACCTCGGCCGACGCCAAGAAGGGTGTGCCCCTTCTCCTGCTCTGCATCGCGATGGAGCTCGGCCTGGTGTACGCCAACGTCAAGCTGGCGTGGGCCAACAGCGGTGTGTTCAACGCCATCCAGGACAAGGGCTGGCCGGAGTTCATCCGCGCGATCGAGATCTTCCTGGCGATGGCGCTGCTGGTGGTGCTGATCTCGACCTACCGCATCTACTTCCGCAACATCCTGCAGATCCGCTGGCGCGAGCATCTCACCGCGCACTTCGTCACGAGTTGGATCGGGCCCTACGCCTACGGCCACCGCGAGCTGCACCTCGCCGACACCGACAACCCCGACCAGCGCATCTCCGAGGACATCCAGAGCTACGTCGCCAGCGCCCTCGGTCTGTCTCTGTCGCTGCTGTCGGCGGTCGCGACGCTGGTGTCGTTCGCCGGCATGCTGTGGACGCTCTCCGGCTCGTGGCCGTTGCGCATCGGCGAGCAGGAGTACTGGATTCCGGGTCTGATGATGTGGGTGGCGATTCTTTACGCCATGGTGTCGATGTTCCTCACCCATCGCGTCGGGCGCACCCTGGTGGGGATCAACTTCGACCGCCTGCGCTTCGAAGCCGATTTCCGTTACGGTCTGGTCCGCTTCCGCGACCACATCGAGGCGGTGGCACTAGCGCGCGGCGAGGCGCTCGAGCGGCGCGGCGCGATGCAGCGCTTCCACGACGTGATCGACAACTGGTGGGAGCTGATCGTGAAGCAGCGGAACCTCACCCTGCTCACCAGCGGCTTCGGTCAGGCCAACGGCATCGTGCCGCTGCTGGTCGCGGCGCCGGCGTTCTTCGCCGGCCACCTCACCCTCGGCGGCGTCACCCAGACCGGCATCGCCTACGGTCAGGTGTCCGGCGCGCTGTCGTGGTTCGTCGACGCCTACCAGGAGATCGCCGCCTGGCGCGCCAGCATCGAGCGCCTGGGCGCCTTCCGCGACATGCTCGAGGAGACGCGCGCGGAGATCGAAGAGGGCGAGGTGATCCACGTCGAGCCGAGCGACGACCCCGATCTCCGCATCGTCGACCTGACCCTCAGCAAGCCGCGCGACGGCGTGCTCGCGAGCGGCCTCGCGGCGACCATCGCCGCCGGCGAGCGGGTCGCCGTGCTCGGCCCACCCGGACTGGTGAAGACCAGCCTCTTCCGCGCCATCGCCGGCATCTGGCCGTTCGGCCACGGGCGCATCGAGATCCCGGCGACGGCGCGAACCCTGTTCGTGGCGCAGCAGCCCTACCTGCCGATCGGCACGCTGCGCGATGCCGTCACCTATCCCGCCGGCGCGGGCACCTTCTCCGACGCCGAGATCCGCGAGGTGCTCGAGTCGTTCGACCTGAAGGCGCTCGGCGAGCGACTCGACGAGGTCGAGCCGTGGGACCAACAACTCTCCGGCGACGAGCAGCAACGGCTGGTGTTCGCGCGCGCCCTGCTGCACCGGCCCGACTGGCTGGTGCTCGACGACGCCACCGCCGGCCTGAACGCGGAGGCGGAGGCGCACGTCTACGAGCTGCTGCGCAGCCGCCTGCCCGCCAGCAGCATCGTCTCGATCACCAACCGCCCCGACGTCGCGCGCTACCACGACCGCGAGTGGCGCCTGGCCGCGAGCTGAAGGAACGCGATCAGCGCCTCGGCCAGCGCGGCCGGCTGCTCGAGGTGCGGATGGTGGGCGGCGCCGGCGAGGGTGACGCGGCTGGCGCGCAGCGCGGTCAGCCGCTCCTCCAGGTCGTCGGCACCCAGGCGCAGGAAGCTCTCGCGGCCCTCGACGTAGAGGACCGGGCACGTCACGCGCCGCCAGAAGGCGCGCGACTGCGCCACGTACGACGGCTGCGGCGCGCGCGTCTGGTGCAACGGGTCGAACTTCCAGCGCAACTCGCCGTCCTCCATGCGTGTGTTGTGCAGCGTCAGGTGCCGAGCCGCCTCCGGCGACAGCGTTGGGAAGCGCGCCCGCATGCGCTCGGCGGCGTCCTCGAGCGACACCCGCGCGCGCGGCCGGCGGCCGACGCGGCGCAGGTCCTCGAGCCAGTCGCCGACGCGCGCCGGCGCTTCGGCCGGGTCGCTGCCGGGCATGCCCAACCCCTCGATCGACGCCAGGGCGATCACTCGCTCCGGCTCGGCACCGGCGTACAGCACCGCCGCGCCGCCGCCCATCGAGTGGCCGACGAGCGCGACGCGCTCGCTCAACTGCGGCACGAGGAAGGAGAGGTCGGCGAGGTAGTCCATGAAATGGTAGTAGCCCCCGGCGCCGACCCACTCGGAATCGCCCTGCCCGCGCCAGTCGAGGGCGTAGACGTGCAGGCCGGCGTCGGCCAGGCGCGGCGCCAGCAGGTCCCAAGCGTGCGCGTGCTCGAGGAAGCCGTGCAGCAACAGCACCACCCGTTCGCCCGCGCCCCATTCGAGCAGGTGCAGCCGCAGTCGGTTGGCGGTGAGATAGAGGTCGCGCGGCTCCATCGCTGCGACTCCTAGCCGGGAGCCGCGGGCTACGTCCACCCGCTCACGCCGGGGGCGCCGCGGAGCGGCGCCTCGGTGGTACGACGACAGCGGCGCGCCCGCGCCCGCGCCGGGGGTCGCCGCGGAGCGGCGCCGGAGTGTAGCCCCGGGCGCAAGCCCGGGGTTCAGCCGCCGGCCCAGCGGAGCGCGCCCCGGCAGGGGCGCAGGCCATCGGCGGGATCCGCGCGCGCGGCAGCAAACGCCGGCGTCGCCGGCTGCGCCCCTCGCGGGGCGCATGGGGTCGTCTCGTCCCGGAACCCCGGGCTGGCGCCCGGGGCTATACCCCTGCGCCGCTCCGCGGCGCCCATCGCCGCACCGGGGGCGCGGCCTCCGTGGCAGAGCGCCGCGCCGCGCCGCCCGCGCCCGCGCCGGGGGTCGCCGCGGAGCGGCGCAGGAGCGTAGCCCCGGGCGCAAGCCCGGGGTTCAGCCGCCGGCCCAGCGGAGCGCGCCCCGGCAGGGGCGCAGGCCGCCGGCGGGATGCCCGCGCGCGGGGCAGAGCGCACCCTCCCTGTTCCTCGCCATCCGCGTCGTGGTACTGGCCGGCGGATGTCGAAGCTGGAGATCGCGCGCGCGGCGCGCGCGCTGCGAGCGGGGCGGCTGGTGGCGTTTCCGACCGAGACCGTCTACGGGCTGGGCGCCGACGCGACCTCGGGGGCGGCGGTGGCGGAGGTGTACGCGGCCAAAGGGCGGCCGCGCTTCAACCCGCTGATCGTGCACGTCGCGAGGGCGGCCGAGGCGCGCCGCCTGGTGCGCTTCGACGCGCGCGCGCGCGCACTGGCGAGAACCTTCTGGCCGGGGCCGCTGACGCTGGTGCTGCCGCGGCGCCCCGACTGCCCGGTGTCGTGGCTGGCCTCGGCCGGGCTCGACACGCTCGCGGTTCGCATCCCCGATCACCCCGTCGCGCTCGCCCTGCTGCGCGCCGCCGGCGTGCCGGTGGTGGCGCCGAGCGCGAACCGCTCGGGGCGCGTCAGCCCGACGCGCGCGGAGCACGTCGCCCGCGAGCTCGGCCGCCGCGTCGCCGTGATCCTCGACGGCGGCCCCTGCCGCGTCGGCCTCGAGTCGACGG
>Ga0268299_1002246_pt1 | contig 24637 bp, 22 predicted proteins | sample NOBtaG_FD_193484 | JGI IMG/M metagenome (GOLD analysis project Ga0268299, IMG submission 193484) | Activated sludge microbial communities from bioreactor in Nijmegen, Gelderland, Netherland - NOB reactor | ecosystem: Engineered > Bioreactor > Aerobic > Activated sludge | place: Netherlands... | reverse complement strand
ATGCTTTTTTTTTTTTTTTGCATAGCAAAACCTTACATCTGTGCTTTTAATCAGGAAAATGTAAAAAAATGCACATCTCCATCATCACTTGCTTACCCAAACTTTTGGAAAGTCCTTTTTCGGATTCAATTCTAAAAAGAGCGATCAAGAAAGGCCTTGTGGCTGTAGAGGTGATTGATTTAAGAGAATACGCTACTGATAAACATAAATCTGTCGATGACTACGCCTACGGTGGCGGTGCTGGTATGGTGATGATGATTGAGCCCATCGATCGGTGCCTGACTGAATTGAAATCTAAGCACCAATACGATGAAGTGATTTACATGAGTCCGGATGGCCAGCAGTTTTCACAATCCATGGCCAACGAACTCAGTTTGAAAAAGAATCTTATCATCCTCTGTGGCCATTATAAGGGTGTTGATGAACGTGTGCGCGAACATTTCATTACCCGCGAAATCAGCATTGGCGATTATGTGCTTTCGGGCGGTGAACTGGCTGCTGCAGTAGTTTCAGATGCCGTCATCCGCCTGTTGCCGGGGGTGCTTTCTGATGAAACCTCGGCCCTTAGCGACTCTTTCCAGGATGGGTTGGTTGCCCCGCCTGTGTATACCCGTCCGGCTGAGTACAAAGGCTGGAAAGTGCCCGAAATCCTGCTTTCGGGGCATGAAGCCAAGATTGAGGAGTGGAGGCATGAACAAGCACTAACGCGAACACGAAAAAGAAGACCTGATTTACTCATTGATCCTTCACAATAATTCAAGTGAAGTGTGGTTTGCTATTAATCGAAAATCGGAATCAACATGAAATAACTTTACCTGGTTTTGAATGGCGTACCAAGCTATCAGGCAGTCATTAGGTTTGCGTATGGTTATCCCGCGTTTGCGCAGGTAACGATAAATCTCTGCCGATTCTACAGCCGCCTTCAACGGGTCAGCAACAAATATCTCAAGGGTGAGTATAGCGTCCTTGACATTATTGTATTCTATATCTTTGTTTATTCCTTGCAACACCTCCTGAACAACAGGAGGACAAGAACAAACTATTGAATTACTCAAATGGTACTGAAGTGTTTGAACATGTGGAAGGTCACGATTATTAAAAAAATCAATCCAAACGGAAGTATCAGCCAAAACCCTGTTCATCAGTACCTGGAAGTTCTCATTTCATTCAGATCTCCTTCCCAAGTTACTTTTCCTCTCAATTTCAGTAATTCCAACTGGGCTAAATGCCGTAAATATCTTTGCATTGCTTTTTCAATTGCCTTTCTACGTGTTTTAGCCACACCAAGTCTGATAATTTCCATCATAACAGCCTCATCAATTTCAATGTTCGTCCTCATTTTTTTTCATTTTTTTTAATTTTCTCTTCTTCGGCCTTCTCACGGAGCAGCAAATCACGATAGTACCTGAGGGCCGTGTTCACCAGTTCCTTCTTGGTTTTAATGCCACTCATGCGCAACGCCTTTTCCATCAGGGCATCGTCAATATCCACATTGATCCGAACCATCTTTTTCATACACAAAAATAGCTCATTTTATACACATTGCTTTGGCTTAAAATTCTAAAATTCTGGTTTCCAAATTCTGAATTCTTTCCCTACCTTTGCAGTCCGTTTTTGAAAATAACACGTTTTATGGCCGATTTAATCAAAGTTGTTGAACAGGAATACGCGAAAGTACGCGAAGGAATACCTGCTTTTAAGGCTGGTGACACTGTAAACGTTCACGTGAAGATAAAGGAAGGTAATAAGGAGAGAATCCAGCAGTTTCAGGGTGTTGTAATCCAGCGCAGGGGCTCCAATTCCAATGGCGAAACCTTTACTGTGCGTAAAATTTCGAACGGTGTAGGGGTGGAAAGAATTTTCCCTACCTCTTCTCCCACAATCGATAAAATTGAGGTGGTAAAAGAAGGCCGTGTTCGCAGGGCTAAACTGTACTACATGAAGGGTCGCCAAGGTAAGTCGGCCCGTATTAAAGAGAAGATTTAATGATCATAAAATAAACAAAGCCTCCCGAGTTATCGGGGGGCTTTTTTATTTGATTCCGGGTCATTTGAGCGGTTTTAGCATCCTATTAAATAATTGATAACTTTGTCCTCCATTCAAATTTAACCATGGCAAAACGCAACATTGCAAAACTTTTAGGCAAAGATGCCAAGTACCTCCTCGATCACAAAAGCAAGACCATTTCTACGAACCAGATTCACGTACCTTCTGGCGATTTCGTTGAAAAAGTATTTATCAACTCAAACCGTAATCCGCAGGTTTTAAGGAACCTGCAACTGATGTTCGACAAAGGTCGGTTGGCCGGAACTGGGTACCTTTCTATCCTTCCCATCGACCAGGGCATTGAACACAGTGCCGGGGCTTCTTTCGCCAAGAACCCGTTGTACTTCGATCCGGAAAACATTGTAAAATTGGCTATTGAAGGCGGATGCAATGCCGTAGCTACTACCTATGGTGTGTTAGCCATGATGTCCCGAAAATATGCCCACCGCATTCCGTTCATCGTAAAAATTAATCATAACGAACTGCTTACTTATCCCAACAAAGCCGATCAGATTATGTTTGGCTCTGTTGACGATGCCTGGAATTTAGGCGCAGCAGCAGTGGGCGCAACCATCTATTTCGGATCTGATAACTCAACTCGTCAGATTCAGGAAGTAGCAAAGGCTTTCGAGCGCGCTCATCAGTTGGGCATGGCCACCATTCTATGGTGCTACACCCGTAACAACGCTTTTAAAAAAGACGGTAAAGATTATCACGTGTCAGCCGACTTAACAGGCCAGGCAAACCATTTAGGTGTTACCATTCAGGCCGACATCATTAAACAAAAGTTAGCCGAAAACAACGGTGGTTATAAAGCATTGAATACCGGAGGCAGCAGCTATGGCAAATTAGATGAACGCATTTATTCGCAACTTACTTCTGATCACCCGATTGATTTATGTCGTTACCAGGTAGCGAACTGCTACATGGGTCGCGCAGGCTTGATTAACTCCGGTGGTGAATCAAAAGGTGCGAGTGATTTAATAGATGCCGTTCGCACAGCCGTGATTAACAAACGTGCAGGAGGTATGGGTCTTATTTCCGGAAGAAAAGCTTTCCAGCGCCCGATGAAGGAAGGAATTGAAATTCTAAATGCCATTCAGGATGTTTACCTGGATGATTCGATTACAATTGCATAATGTTAATAGTTAATGGTTAATCGTAACGCGATAACCATTAACGGATAACGATTAACTGATAACGATTATGTCTTGGTTTAACCGTACCGATAAAGGAATTCTAACGCCCACCGAATCGAAACGTGAAGTGCCTGATGGCCTTTGGTTTAAATCGCCAGGTGGAAAAATTATTCATACACGTGAGCTCAAGAACAACGCTTACGTGGTACCTGAAGAAGACTACCACGTTCGGGTTGGTTCGAAGGAATATTTTGAAATTCTTTTCGACAATAATGAGTTCACCGAGCTTGATGTGAACATGGAATCAGCTGATCCGCTGAAATTCAAAGACACCAAACCTTATCCAAAGAGAATCAAAGAAACACAAGCGAAAGTTGATCTGAAAGATGCTGTTCGTACTGCTTACGGTAAAATGAATGGCCTTGAGATCACTGTTGCCTGTATGGATTTCAGTTTCATAGGTGGTTCAATGGGATCCGTAGTGGGTGAGAAAATTGCCCGTGCTATGGATCATAGTTTGAAAAATAACAAACCATTCCTGATGATCTCTCGCTCAGGTGGTGCCCGCATGATGGAGGCCGGACTATCACTCATGCAAATGGCAAAAACTTCAGCGAAGATTGCCCAGTTGGATCAAGCTAAAATTCCATACATCTCGTTGATGACCGACCCCACTACGGGCGGTGTAACAGCATCGTACGCCATGCTGGGCGATTTTAATATTGCCGAACCTGGTGCGCTGATTGGTTTTGCTGGTCCTCGCGTAATTCGCGAAACCATTGGCAAAGACCTGCCAAAAGGATTTCAAAGTGCTGAATTCGTTTTAGATCACGGGTTTCTTGATTTTATCATTGACAGAAGAAACCTCAAAAGCAGGTTAAGTACGCTGCTGAAGATGTTGCAGTAAAGTAAGAGTTATTGGATTTCAAGATGTTTCGCCTGTGTTTGGTTTAGTCCAATGTTCTTGCGATTCCGACTTGTCGGGAGAAGCAATCCCTGCAATGGATATTTTAAACGAAATTGTTTCAATCGTACCTCTCTCGCAATAAACTGTTACTCTTTTTGCTTAAAATCACTTTCAAATAGAACTGAATCTTTCAATTTCAAAATCAAATTAGCCTCTCCCTGCATCATTGTAAGCATTCAAGAAGCTATATAAAAAGAAGAGGCTATCCCTTACGAAATAGCCTCTAATGAAAATTAAAGGGTTAATAAATTACTGATCCCACCAGATTTTAGCAACGTTATTGTCTTCGTCCGGGTTGAGTCTTAAAACAGCATCATCATAATTGGCGCCATTCAAAGATGGCTCTTCACCAGGGTATTGATATCTTCTGGGAATTATGTCACCATTATACGAATCTGTTGCAGGAACAAGCGTAGGAACACCAGTTCTTCTCCACTCAGCCCATGAATCATAGGCCTGACCAAATAAACTTACCCATTTTTCTTCTCGTATAATTTGCAAAATTGGTGCGTCATCCATACGGGCAGCAATGTATGCAGTACCGTCAAGAGTCTTTGGAGTACCGTCTTTAGTTGCCTTATTAGTCAATGATGCAAAAGATTGTGTCATACCATTTGTAAGCATGGTTGTTGGATCCTCTGCAGTCCATCCTAACTCAGCCGCTTCAGCTCTATTTAAATAAGTATAAGATGAAGTCATCACCGGAAGTGTTGCCGTAGCAGTCCAATAATATACATTTGACATCTGTGCTCTGCCTGAACCGCTAAGATCAGCATATCCATAAGGAACACCTGGTCTTGTTTGGTGGGCTCCACCTCTGATGAACACCTGTTTCCTAGGATCGAGAAAACGATTTGAAGTTGGATTTACGGTTGGAATTGAACTGACTGGAGGGCAAGAAGCACAACCATCCATAGCATTCACAAATTCAGCGCTCATGAAATAGTCGGCTGTTCTGTTGGCAAACCATGGACTTCTGAAACCAGCAAGATCCTGGTAGCTAAACCAAGCTTCGTCTGCAACTGCATCAATAACTCCACTTGAATTAGCTAAAGCAGCATTGAACTCGGTGGCAGCATATTCTGCCGGGCCAGGGTATACATTTGAAAGTTGCAACGACATTTGCAATATTAATGAGTTAGCTAACTTCCTCCATCTGGCAACGTTACCGTTATAAAGAATGTCGCCCTTCAAAGGATAGGTAGGGGAAGTATTAATCATATCACGGGCAGCTTTCACCTCTGAAATAAGTCCCTTATAAATGTCTTCCTGCGTATCATATTCAGGGGTAATCTCATCTAGTCCCTGAAACGCTGCGGAAAATGGCGCATCGCCATACACATCTGTTACGCGCTTCATAACAATAGCGCGCATAATTGTGGCAACAGCCTGCTGATTTTCAGGATCACCTTGCAATTGCAACTCAGCAGTATGATTTGCAGGATCAGATGTAATACGAATGATTTCACTTAAGGGGAACAAAATTGCCTGATAGTAGGTAGTCCAGCTATAAGGATTTTGCGCATACAACATTTCATCCGTATATGTTACCTGGCTTTGATATTGAACTAACAAAGTTGGAATCGTAACACCTGTTCTACCGGTAAAGGTTGCGTAAGACATAATAGCCCCAGACAATAAACCAGAAGTTGCTGGTTCTGTCGAGCCATTCTTATTTTCATTTATATCCCCAAAGTCAACATTATCACAAGAAAAAATGCTGCTGGCGAATAAAAATGTAAGTACTACATATTTAATCTTTCTCATAAATCAATCCTTAAAATGTTAGTTTAACATTAAATCCATAGCTTTTGGTACCCGGTAGCTGTCCGCTCTCACCATAGCTCTGTGACATCTCAGATGGGTCCCAGTTATGAACATTATCTTTTGCCAAGCCGAATCTCGCCAAGTTTCTGGCAACAAAACCGACAGTAAATCCTTTAATCAGATCAACTTTCAGAACTTTTGCCAAATCGTATGATAAGCTCAAATCTCTGATTTTGATGTAGCTTGCATCGTGCACGAAAGGTTCAGCAATTGTATTTGCATTCCATTGCGTTGAATAAGCGTATCCATCTACATAATCATCGTAAGGCGTTCCATCCGCCAATACACCAACAACATGTACACCTCCGCCTTCGGCTACATCATCACGGATGTTTTTGCCTCTGTCATTAGTTGCTGCGGACTCTGCAAACAATCCAGAATAGCTACCCCACATTTCTGATTCAGAGTAAAACTTACCGCCCTTCTGGAAGTCAATTGATACCTGTAGGGTAATTCCTTTGAATCCGAAAGTGTTAATAAATCCACCGTTGAAATCAGGAATCACTGATCCGAAATAATGATCAATTTCGTACTCGTAAAGACCATCTGAGTTGACAACCTTGTTTCCATTAGCATCTCTCTTAATAGCACGTCCACGCAGTTCACCCCATTCTCCATCAAGTGGGTTTACTACCGAGATAAATGACCAATCTGAAGATCCACCAGGGTTAGCCATGGCAGTCAGGTCGCCAGGTAATTCATTTACCTTCACGTTGTAGGTTGAAAAGTTCAACATGGCATTCCAGGTAAGGCCATTATCAAGCTTCAACACATCCCCAGAAAGTGAAATTTCAACACCGTGTCTTTGAGTTTCACCAGCATTTGTTAAGAAGCTGGAATAACCAGAAGATACAGGAACACTAACTGATACAATTTCATCTATCCGTTTTTCATTGTAATAGGTGAAACTTAATCCAACCCGGTTTTCAAAGAATTTAACATCAAAACCACCTTCATAAGATGAGTTCAAAGCCGGTTTCAAGTTAGGATCAACCAATGTTGACGGAGTATACATGACAATCGATCCATTGAACGGTTTTTGTGCAGTAGGATAGATCGGGTCAATCAATAAGGCACCCACATCACTACCTACCTGTGCCCAACCTGCCCTCACTTTTCCGTAGGATAGGAATGAAAGATCTAACACTTCAGAGAAAATAAAGTTAGCCCCTACTGAAGGGTATCCATATCCATTATTGCCTGCAGGAAGCGCAGAACTCCAATCTTTTCTGTAACCTAAATCAAGGTAGGCCAAACCCTTATAACCTAACGATGCACGACCGTAGATTGAGTTTACCTTCTTCTCAGAGTAGTATCTTGAAGGAGTAGGAACCTCTCCGGCATTAGAGAAGGAGTATAGGTCAGGAATAATCAGACCACCACTTTTTGCACCAGGATTCATTTCGGCACTGAAACGATCATAATTATCGTGTCTCAGGTTGCCATACAAGTATGCATCTACGTCCCAGTCACCATTACCAAATGTATTCTTGTAGTTAAGAGATGCGTTGAAGTTATCTTCAAATTGAATTCTTCTGTATTCACCAAAGCTGTTGATCCATGCATTGTACAATTCAGGAGCAGCACTGTTCGATAAGAAGAAAGGAAACTTCCAATTTCTGGAATAGGTTGTTTGATTTCTTGATGCCATACCAGAAATACTCAGGTGATCTGTTATTTTATAAGTAGCAGTTAAAGCTCCAGTAAAGTTCTGGTTCTTTCCTGTAATCTCATAGTTCTCCATATAGGTATAAGGATTAAACCAGAAAGCCGGTTTTCTATACCCACCACCAGAAGTAAAATAATCAGGACCCCACCAGTTCCATGAAGCAGATACACCATCAGGGGTTGTCAGGTTTTTTAGCTCCTTCATTTTGGTCATGTCCAGGTTTCTATTGAACCACTGATTAAATGATCCGGAAGTTTGATTTCCATAAGCGTCATCAAAATCACCTCTGGTAGTAGAAGTTGTATAACGTATATTAGCTCCAACGGTAAGTTTATCAAGGGCAGTGTATTCAAAGTTTGCATTGATGAAATCCTTATCCATCCAGGTGGAAGGAATAATACCTGTCTGCTTAAGTTTTGTGTACGACAATCTTCCTCTGAAATTCTTACCCCCCGCTGTAATAGCAACGGAGTTTTTCTGAGTTACACCTGTTTCAAAGAAATCTTTAATGTTGTCTTTTTGAGCTGAGTATTTAGCAGTTTTTCCAAAATATGGGTTTGGATTATCAGCAGTGCCTTCCCACCATGCATACCAGGGTACGTAATCTTGTCCATCAAACTTAGGTCCCCAGCTTTCATCAGCATAGTTGTTATCATACAACAGGTAACGCTGGCCTTGAAATACGCTCCACTCAGGAAGATATCCTGGGTCAGCAGCAAAATCAAAAGTACCCCAAGAAGCATCGCCTTCATAACCACCACCATATAAGTTTTGATAGTTAGGGAGGTATGCAACTTTGTCAAAAGTAGTTGCGTTTGCAATTTCAACTGAAATTTTATCAGCTGAGCCTTTCTTGCTGGTAATAACAATTACACCTGCATCGGCACGTTGACCATATGCTGCAGTTGCAGCAGGTCCCTTCAATACGTTAACGGATTCAACGTTGTCCATGTCAATATCATTTGGATCTGAAACAGGAACTCCGTCAACTACATATAACGGATCGTTGTCCTGAGTAAGAGAAATGGCTCCCCTAATTCTGATTTTACCAAACTGACCAAGTTTTGAACCAGCCTGACCATTAACCTGAACACCTGCTACTTTACCAGCAAGGGCACTTTTAATGTTAACGTCATTGGTCATATTTAAGGTCTTGGATTTAACTTCTTGAGAAGCATAAGGAAGTGTTTTTATATCCCTGCTTACACCGAGAGCTGTAACAACAACCTCTGTTAATTCAGTTGCATCCAGAGTTAGTGAAATGTCCAGCGTAGTTCTTCCTTGAAGGCTTATTTCTTGAGTTTTTAACCCAATGAAAGAAAACACCAAAACCACATCCGAAGATGGAACTGAAAGGGAATACTTTCCATCAGCATCAGTTGCAGTACCATTGGTGGTACCTTTCACAAGTACATTGACACCCGGTAAGGCTGAGCCGTCTTCGGCCGAGGTTACCGTACCGCTCACTGTAACATTCTGGGCGTATGACCCCCAGGCTATTACAGTTGCGCACATTAGTAGTAAAAGTTTCTTCATAGATTAGTTTTTGATTTAAGCCGTAATTTTAAGTAAAAAATTACTAACAAACCTAACCTCCTTTGGGTTATTTCGTTATTTCCTCCTCTCAAAAAGCGGTATTTCCAACAATTCTTTGGGTACTTCTCGGGCCAGCAAAATAAAAAAGCCCCTGTTTTGTCTAAACAGGGGCTTTAAAGAAGCTAAAACTCTATCTCTAAGCTTCCGCAATCGGTTGAACCGATACAAATGACTTGTTCTCTCTTCCTTTTTTAAATACCACCACTCCGTTCATCAGAGCAAACAGGGTGTGATCTTTACCCATGCCTACGTTTTTGCCCGGGTGATGCTTCGTACCGCGCTGGCGAACAATAATATTGCCTGCGATTACTTTCTGGCCACCGTATATCTTAACGCCTAACCGTTTGCTTTCCGATTCGCGGCCGTTCTTTACTTTACCTTCACCTTTTTTATGTGCCATGAGCGTTAACCTTTAATGTTTTCGATGAGCAACTTGGTGTACTGCTGGCGATGACCGTTTTTCACGGCATAACCTTTTCTTCTCTTCTTTTTAAAGATAATCACCTTGTTACCTTTTACGTGCTCGAGTATCTTCCCTGATACCGAAGCGCCTTGAACAGTAGGGGCGCCAACAGAAACCTTACCACCGTTGTCAATAAGCAGAACCTGGTCAAAATCCACTTTTTTTCCAGCTTCGCCTTCTAACTTGGGGGCATAGATGTATTGATCTTTAGCCACTTTAAACTGTTGTCCAGCAATGTTTACAATTGCATACATAGTTTTCCAAAAATTGGACTGCAAAGGTAGGGAAAGTATTGAGAATTTGGAATTCAGAATTTAGAATTTCTGGAGTACCCGTAAAATTCGCTCCAATTGCCCTTCAAAAATATTTAAAATTTATTTTTTCAGCCCATTTTAAGTGAAAGTCATCCCTCGAAAAGTGGAAATAAACCACTCGTTAACAACTACTTATCTATCCTTAAAAACTGCAAATTTGACTTAAAAACGCATCTTTTTGACAAAATCAAGCCCTTTGATTCTATCCGTGATTTTCGAATATTTGTAGGCTCAGCTGTTAATAAAACGCGCTATTTCGTTTGGAACCGGCTGGGCTATTTTATTTCGTTTTTTAAGCTGGACTTTCCGGTTTTGATCTCGGAAAGTCAAAAAAATAATACAAAACAACCCTAAAACCCGCAACAATGAGTCATACTCCATTGGAAGAGCCTATTTTGAAGGAAAATAAGGATCGATTTGTTCTCTTTCCTATTCAAAAACACGACATCTGGAAATTCTATAAGCAAGCCGAAGCCAGTTTCTGGACAGCCGAAGAAATTGATCTGAGCCAGGATCTGAAGGACTGGGAAAACCTGAATGACGGAGAACGCCATTTTATCAAACACGTGCTGGCCTTCTTCGCTGCCAGCGATGGTATTGTTAATGAAAACCTGGCCGAACACTTTGTGGCGGAAGTACAATACACAGAAGCTAAGTTCTTCTATGGATTTCAGATTGCCATTGAAAACATCCATTCTGAAACATACTCTTTATTAATAGACACGTATGTCAAAGACCCTAAAGAGAAAGACGGTCTCTTCCATGCTATCGAAACCATGGATTGTGTGAAAAAGAAAGCCGAATGGGCGCTTCGCTGGATCGACAAGGGAAATTTTGCGGAAAGACTAATTGCCTTTGCTGCCGTTGAAGGTATTTTCTTCTCCGGTTCATTCTGTTCTATTTTCTGGTTGAAGAAGCGCGGTTTAATGCCCGGGTTAAGCTTCTCTAATGAGCTGATTTCCAGAGATGAAGGTCTCCATTGCGACTTTGCCTGTCACATCTATACCAAGCATGTCGTAAACAAACTTCCGGAGCAAACCGTGATTGGTGTTATTAAAGATGCCGTTGAAATCGAAAAAGAATTTGTAACCGATGCTTTGCCCGTTAACTTAATTGGCATGAATGCCGAGTTAATGCGCCAGTACATTGAGTTTGTGGCGGATCGCCTGTTGAATGAACTGATCGGCAAAAAAATCTATGGAGCAACCAATCCATTCGACTTCATGGATATGATTTCGCTGAGAGGAAAAACTAATTTCTTTGAGAAACGGGTAGCCGAGTATCAAAAAGCCGGTGTGTTGAACAGCACCGAAAAAGAATCGGCTCCGAAGTTCTCATTGAACGAGGATTTTTAATATCTTCAAACTCACTTTTCACCATTTTTTAAACTCTTTAAAACAACCCAAAAATGCTTGTCCTAAAAAGAGACGGACACCGAGAGTCCGTAAAGTTTGACAAAATCACTGCCCGTATTGAAAAACTCTGCTATGGCTTAGATCTCAAATATGTCAGCCCGGTAGAGGTGGCCATGAAAGTGATCAACGGTTTGTACGATGGTGTAACCACCATTGAGTTGGATAACCTGGCTGCAGAAATTGCCGCTACGTTAACCACCAAGCACCCCGATTATGCCAAATTAGCGGCTCGTATCGCTATTTCAAACCTGCACAAGGTTACCAGCAAGTCATTCTCCAGCACGATGAAGCGGTTGTATACGTATGTCGATCCAAAAACTGGTCAGAATGCCCCCTTGATTTCGAAAGAAGCATGGAAAGTCATTCATCAGCACGCAGCCGAACTGGACGAAGCCATCATTTACGATCGCGATTTCGGTTATGATTTCTTCGGATTCAGAACGCTGGAACGCTCTTACCTGATGAAAATTGATGGTAAGGTAGTGGAACGTCCGCAACATTTACTGATGCGCGTAGCGGTTGGTATTCACGGAGACGATATTCCGGCTGTGATTGAAACTTACAACCTGTTATCAGAAAAATGGTTTACTCACGCAACACCAACATTGTTCAATGCCGGAACACCCAAGCCTCAACTTTCCTCCTGCTTCCTGTTAACGATGCAGGATGACAGCATCGATGGTATTTACGATACGTTAAAGCAGTGTGCTAAAATTTCGCAATCGGCTGGTGGTATCGGGTTAAGCATCCATAACATCCGCGCGAAAGGTTCCTACATTAAAGGAACGGGCGGAACATCCAATGGTATTGTTCCCATGCTCCGCAACTTCGACATGACTGCACGTTATGTTGATCAGGGTGGAGGAAAACGCAAAGGAAGTTTTGCGGTGTACCTCGAACCATGGCATGCCGATATTTTCGACTTCCTTGCACTGAAGAAAAATCACGGTAAAGAAGAAATGCGCGCACGCGATCTTTTCTACGCCATGTGGATTTCAGATCTATTCATGAAGCGTGTAGAGAACAACGAAATGTGGTCACTCTTCTGTCCGAATGAAGCCCCCGGCCTGGCCGATGTGTGGGGTGAAGAGTTCGAACGCTTGTATGAGAAGTATGAGAAAGAAGGGAAATTCCGTAAGCAGATAAAAGCACAAGACTTGTGGTTTGAAATTCTTGAATCGCAAATCGAAACAGGAACACCCTACATTCTTTACAAAGATGCCGCCAACCGCAAATCGAATCAGAAGAATTTAGGCACCATCAAGTCGAGCAACTTGTGTACTGAAATTATTGAGTACACTTCGAAGGATGAGGTTGCTGTTTGCAATCTCGCCTCCATTGCTTTGAACAAGTTCGTAGGTGAGGACGGAAAGTACGATCACCAAAAATTATACGAGATCACCAAAGTGATCACCCGCAACCTCAACAAGGTGATTGATGTTAACTATTATCCTGTAGAAGAGGCGCGTAATTCAAACATGCGTCATCGCCCCATTGGATTAGGTGTACAGGGTTTAGCCGATACCTTCATCATGATGCGTATGCCATTCGACTCAGAGGAAGCACGCAGGTTGAATGAAGATATTTTTGAAACCATCTACTTCGCTGCCATGGAAGCTTCTATGGAATTAGCGAAAGTGAATGGCGCTTACGAAACCTTTAAAGGGTCACCGGCATCAAAAGGAATTTTCCAGTTTGACATGTGGGGTGTTAATCCCAAGAGCAATCGCTGGAACTGGGAACAACTGAAGCAGGACGTGAAGAAGCACGGTGTACGCAACTCATTACTGGTTGCCCCCATGCCAACGGCATCTACTTCACAAATTCTTGGTAACAACGAATGTTTCGAACCGTATACTTCCAACATTTATACCCGCAGAACATTGTCCGGTGAATTCATCATTGCCAACAAGCATTTGATGAAAGACCTGATTGACCTCGGTTTGTGGAATGAAACCATGCGTCAAAAACTGATTGCTACTAACGGTTCCGTTCAGCCAATTCCTGAAATTCCTCAAAACATAAAAGACATTTATAAAACCGTTTGGGAAATTTCACAGAAGGCAATCATTGATATGTCGGCCGACAGGGGCGCGTACATTTGTCAGTCACAGAGTTTGAATATTCACCTGAAAGATCCAAACTTTGGTAAGCTTACTTCGATGCACTTCTACGCATGGAAGAAAGGCTTAAAGACGGGTATGTACTACCTGCGCTCAACCGCTGCTGCCGATGCGATTCAGTTCACATTGGACAAATCGGCTGTACAGCCCGTTGCTGTTAGTGCAACCGAACCTGTTGTAGTTACTGCTGCACCGGAAGCACAACAGGCCATTCAATACACTGCTATCGATTACGATCAAAAGCGGGCCGATATGGCATGCTCCCTTGATAATCCGGATGCCTGCGAGGCCTGCGGTTCTTAAATAAGACAACAATCAATAACTTTAAAGCCCGATCTAAATGAATCGGGCTTTTGTTTTTAATTTGATCTTCTAACCCATTCATCGTATGAACCGAAGAGATTTTGTAAAGCGCACCGGCATTGCCGCTGCTGCATTTTCCATTTTACCTGCATCAAGTTTAATTGCCCAAAGACGAAATGTGAGGATTGGAATTATTGGTGTGGGCTTACGCGGACAAAATCACCTGGAACTTGCCTTGATGCGAAGCGATACAGAGGTCGTAGCCATCTGCGACATCAACGAACGCATGTTAACTGGTGCGCTTGATATGGTTAAAAAATCAGGTAAAACCACACCTAAAGTTTTTAAGGGCGATGTAAATGCCTGGAAAAAATTACTGGAACTAAAGGATTTGGATGGGGTGATCATTGCCACACCATGGGAATGGCATACTCCGATGATCATCGGCTCGTTGGAGGCGGGGATTAAATACGTGGGAACGGAAGTCATGCTCGGCATTACATTACAAGACCATTGGGATGTGGTGAAGGCGGCCGAAAAATATAAAGGCCATGTGATGATGATGGAAAATGTTTGCTACCGAAGGGATGTGATGGCTGTGCTCAACATGGTACGACAAGGTATGTTTGGTGAGCTAATCCATTTACAGGGTGGTTACCAGCATGATTTACGTGCAGTAAAATTTAATGATGGAAAACAACCTTATGGAGGCGGTGTTGAATTTGGAGAGAAGGGTTTTTCAGAAGCGGCCTGGCGAACAAACCATTCCGTTCATCGCGATGGCGATCTTTATCCTACGCATGGCATCGGACCAATAGCTGAGATGATCAACATTAATCGCGGTAATCGTTTCCTGTCGCTGAGTTCATTCTCAACAAAGGCAAGAGGCTTGCACGACTATGTTGTTAACAATGGAGGCAAGGATCATCCAAATGCTTCTGTAGAATTTAAGCTGGGCGATGTAGTAACAACGATGATTAAATGTGTGAATGGCGAAACTATTTTATTGCAACACGATACGAATCTCCCTAGGCCTTATTCCCTTGGCTTCCGGGTGCAGGGCACAAAAGGAATCTGGATGGATGTTAACAAATCGATTTACATTGAAGGAATCAGTCCAAAGGCACACCAATGGGAAGAGGCCAAACCTTACTTAGATAAATATGATCATCCGCTGTGGCAACGATGGAGCAAAGAAACGGCCGGAGCTGGGCATGGCGGAATGGATTTTTTTGTTGTTCACGCTCTCATTGAGTCCATTAAAAATCAAACACCTACTCCTATGGATGTGTATGATGGAGCAGCCTGGAGCGCCATCACACCCCTCAGTGAAAAGAGTATTGAACTTGGAAACGAAACTGTTGAATTTCCTGACTTCACCGGTGGCCAGTGGATGTTCCGGAAAAATACCTTTGCAACAGGAGATACCTACTAAGCTTTCGATTGTAGCATGAAAAATGTGGCACTTGCTGCCGGCCATTTCGGGCTGGAAAATCCTGCTCTTGAAACACTCACCCATGGGTTAATTCACGGGACGTATAAAGCAAGTACGCCTGGTAAATCCATTATTCTGCAACAGATCAACACCTCAGTATTTAAAAGGCCCGCGCAAATCGTTTCAAACTATAAAGCCATTCATGGTCATTTAAAAGTTCACAACAAACTTAAAATCCCTTCGCTGCTACAGACTACAGAGAAAAAGGATTTTTGGATTGACGAAGCGGGCATGTATTGGCGTGCGTTTGAATATTTTGGAAATACGAGTACTGAAACAGCGCCAACTCCCGATAAAATTTTCAGCGCGGCCAAATCTTATGGAGCATTCATGCAGGCGTTAGCGGACCTTGATATTGCAACGTTATCTCCCACCATTCCGGATTTTCACAACCTGAATTTTCGGTACCAACAACTGCAACAAGCAATTGCTGCTGCCAATAGCGGCAGGCTTCAAAAAAGTGAAGCATTATTAATTGAAGCTGAAAAAAGAAAGAAACTGGTCGATTTTTATAATAACCTGAAAGCAAACCCCGGCTTTAAGCTGAGAGCCATGCATCACGATGCCAAGCTGAGTAACATCTTGTTTGATGCCGCTACGGGAAATGCCGTATGCCCCATTGACCTTGACACCACCATGGCAGGCTACTTCTTCTCCGATTTGGGTGATATGATCAGAAGCATGGTATCAGCGGCTGATGAAAATGCCCCTGCCGATACCATCGCGATCCGTGAAGATTATTACACTGCAATAATTGAAGGATATCGCGCAGGAATTGGAACTGCATTTACGGAAGTCGAAAATAATTCGATTCATCATTCAGGGCTAATGTTGGTTTACATGCAGGCCATCCGGTTTTTAGCTGACTACCTTTCGCAGGATGTGTATTATCGGATTTCCTATCCGGAACAGAATTTTGACAGAGCCGACAATCAATTTGCGCTGTTGAAAAAATTAGAAGCCTTTCTGCTTACTGATTATCAGTATGATCCCTACCAATAAAAAGGCCCGTATTGCTACAGGCCTTTCAAACTTGGTATACATGATTTTTAAAATGGCAGATCATCACTTCCTGAACTGGCATCAGGAGCAAAGGACGCGTTCATTGGTGGAGCCTCTTGTTGCTGACCTCCTCCTTTTGCAATTTTCCATGCCCGAACATCGGTGTACCAGCGGCCATTATATTCGCGGCTCTCAATATTAATTGAGGCAGTGATGCGCTCTCCTACTGCAATTCTGTTTTCATCAACTTTCTCGCCCCATAGCGACAAGCATACTTTTTTGGGATATTGACCAGGAGTTTCCAAAATAAATTCCTGCTTTTTCCAAACTCCATTTTTTCCCTGTCCTGTTTGCATCGGCAAAAGACTCACGACTGTTCCTGTTATTTCCATAGTGGTTGTTAATTCATGTGTTAAAATTCGCTTTTGTTAGTCACATGGAATCTCCTGTTTCAATCCCTCTCTTTAAATAATGGCTGTCTCTGGAGATTTCAAGTGGCAAAGATATTAAAATAGTTTTCTAAAGTGCCCCATTTTTGATCTCTTCTACCACCGATGGATCCAGTAATGTAGAGGTATCACCCAGGTTCGACATTTCGCCCTCTGCAATTTTTCGTAAAATTCTGCGCATAATTTTACCCGAGCGGGTTTTGGGCAGTCCGCTAACAAATTGAATTTTATCGGGTTTGGCAATGGGGCCTATAATTTTAGAAACTGTATCGCGGATTTCAGCCCTGAGCTTCTCTTCCTCTCTGGGTTTATCGTAACAGATCACGAATGCATAAATGCCCTGGCCCTTCACATCGTGCGGGAATCCTACCACTGCAGTTTCACACACAGCGCTGTGCTCATCAATGGCACTTTCAACTTCGGCTGTGCCCATGTTGTGACCCGATACGATAATGACATCATCAACGCGGCCGGTTATTCTGTAATAACCATCCTCATCACGTTTGCAGCCATCACCTGTAAAGTATTTACCGGGAAAGGTTGAGAAGTAAGTATCTTTAAATCGTTGGTGATTTCCGTAAATCGTTCTGGCCATAGATGGCCACGGAAATTTGATGGTCAGTCTGCCCTCTACCTTGTTGCCGGTTAATTCGTTACCTTGTTCATCCATGATGGCCGGTTGTACCCCTGGGAACGGCAACGTTGCGTGTGCAGGTTTTAGTTTTGTCACGTGTGCAATAGGCGAGATCATAAAACATCCCGTTTCTGTTTGCCACCAGGTATCAATAATGGGACATTTTCCTTTGCCAATATTTTTATCATACCAATGCCAGGCTTCTTCATTAATCGGTTCACCTACAGTTCCGATTATTTTCAGCGATGAAAGGTCGCTTCGCTCTACAAAACTAATTGGCGCTTTTTCCAGCGAACGAATAGCGGTAGGAGATGTATAAAAAATATTGACGCGATGGCGCTCAATCGCCTGCCAGAATCTGCCCCAATCGGGCCAGGATGGAACTCCCTCAAACATGACGGTGGTGGCGCCAGCTGACAACGGTCCGTATAGAATATACGAGTGACCGGTGATCCATCCTACATCGGCAGTACACCAGTAAACCTGACCGGGCTGATATTGAAATGCAGTTTTGAATGTATAATCAACATTTACTAAATAACCTGCACAGGTATGAACCATACCTTTTGGTTTTCCGGTAGAGCCGGATGTGTACAAAATAAAAAGCAAATCTTCAGCGTCCATTTCTTCCGCCTCGCAAATCGCAGTCACTTTCGTTATCTCATCTTCCCACCACACATCACGACCCGCTTTCATGTTAATATTCGACCGCGTGTTATTTAAAACAATTGTTTTCTCAACGGTAGAACATTTGAGTAATGCCTCATCTACAATTTCTTTGAGTTCGATCTTTTTATCGCCTCGTGTGGCACCATCGGCCGTTAGTACAACTTTACAACCTGAGTCGTTGATCCGATCAACCAACGAACCAGCTGAAAATCCGGCAAACACAACAGAGTGAACCGCACCGATGCGCGCACAACCTAACACAGCAAAAGCCAGTTCAGGCACCATGGGCATATAAATACAAACACGGTCACCTTTTTTGATACCATTTGCTTTCAGCATGTTGGCCACACGGCATACATGATCATGTAGTTGCTGATAGGTAAAATGTTTTGCCTCGTCTTTTGGATCGTTAGGTTCCCAAATAAGCGCAGTTTGATTTGCCCGAGCGGGGAGGTGGCGATCCAGGCAATTTTCGGTGATATTCAATTTTCCACCGATGAACCATTTCACCTCTGGTTTATGAAAATCCCATTCTAAAACCTTATCCCATTTTTTCCGCCACACGAAACCTTCAGCAACTTCAGCCCAAAAAGATTCGGGGTTTGCGATACTTTCGTGGTAAACCTGCTGGTAGTCTGTGTTGGATGAAATGGGATGCATACAAGTAGTATTTTCATCAATTAAAGGATACTCAGATTAAATTCAAAGCCCTTTTTTACCGGACGAAATCACTTCCTTTGTACCACCCCTTCAGATGATAAACTCAACCCCCACGGCTACCAGTGCGCCCAAAAGCGCAACAGCTAATTTTCTCGCGTTGAAATGATGCTCGGGGCTGCTTTCAAAAACAATTGTTGTGGAGATGTGCAGGAAATTTCCGCTGACCAACGCATACAAGTACGTTAATCCGGTGGCTGAAAGAATTTCAACATCTGCCAGGTACGTACTCATCATAAGTCCAAGAGGTGCCGCCAGCGAAAAGCCAACCAAATAAGGAATTGCTTCATGACGTGACCGCAACTGAAAAGAAAGAACCGTCATCAGGGCAAATGCGGCAGGTGCCCGGTGAAGGGCAATACCCAGTAAGATGGCATTCATATCATAGGTCATTCTTATATCGACTGGTTGGGCCAGCATGGCTCCCTCCAGAAAAGCATGAACACACAGCGCAGTCAGCAAAACAATAGCAGATACCTGGTGGTGATGATGGTGGTGATGCCCTGCGTGATGATCGTGATGCGCATGGCCTGTCTGCTCAGGCAAGTGGCCGTGTTCGATACCCGATGTAAAATACTCCAGCAGTTGCTGAAGGAAAAAGCCGGCCAGCACAAATAAACCTATCAACTCAACCTCTCTATTTTGAATGTACAGTTCAGGAAGAATATGAATAACGGTTATGCTAAAAAGATAAGCACCGGCAAAAACAAGAATCAATCTGAAATTTTTACCCTTACCGGCCGGCAAAAGATAAATGGCCAGTCCGGAAAGAAGCGGAACAAAGAAGAGAACGAGGAGTTTGAGTGTCATGACCTAATAACGCTGCAAAGTAAGCAAATTGCCTACATGCAACAATGTTGCTTGACTGGTTTTAACGCCACCCTGTGACCAGAACACATTAACACTTAAACACATTATTAAATGTGTACCTTCGCTAAACAGATTATTATGAGAGAAGAATACCTGAGTGGCGATGGCGAGAACCTGAGTGCAGCCGAAAAAGAGTTTGAAAAAGCTTTACGACCACTTTCGTTTAATGATTTTACGGGGCAGCAAAAGGTAGTCGATAATATTAAAATCTTTGTTCAGGCAGCAAAGCAACGAAACGAACCATTGGATCATGTACTGCTTCATGGGCCTCCGGGGTTAGGTAAAACTACCCTCTCTTATATTATTGCAAACGAACTTCAGGCAAATATTAAAATCACTTCGGGGCCGGTACTGGATAAACCCAGCGACCTGGCGGGCCTCCTGACCAATTTAGAAAGTAATGATGTTTTATTCATTGATGAGATTCACCGGTTGAATCCGGTCGTGGAGGAGTACCTGTATTCGGCTATGGAAGACTTCAAGATCGACATCATGCTGGATTCGGGGCCAAACGCCCGCTCGATACAAATCGGGTTAAACCCGTTTACACTGATTGGCGCAACAACCCGGGCCGGTTTGCTTACCTCTCCTTTACGCGCCCGCTTTGGTATAAATTCACGCTTGGAATATTATGATTCCGACCTGCTGAAGAAAATTGTCAAGCGATCGGCAGTCATATTAAATACACCCATTGAGGAGGATGCAGCTTTTGAAATTGCACGAAGAAGCAGGGGCACCCCCCGCATTGCCAACAATCTGCTGAGAAGAACGAGAGACTTCGCCCAAATTAAGGGTGATGGTACCATTACTATTGCCATTGCACAACTGGCGCTAAAAGCTTTGGATGTAGATGAAAACGGGTTGGATGACATGGACAACCGCATTCTGCTGGCCATCATTGAAAAGTTCAAAGGCGGACCAGTTGGTATTACCACGCTGGCCACCGCTGTGAGTGAGGAAGCCGAAACGATCGAAGAAGTATATGAGCCGTTTCTAATCCAGGAAGGTTATATTAAACGTACTTCACGCGGACGTGAAGCAACCGAGAGGGCTTACAAACATTTGATGATTAATCCTCCGCCCGGCAAGGCCGGTGGTTTGTTTGATTAAACCTTTTTCGTAAAAGTATTCCGCTGAAGGTACCTCTGCGAACCTCTGCGTGAATTTCTCTGTGAACTCCGCGGTAAAACTTTTACCGCAAAGAACGCAGAGATCGCTGAGAAGAAGCAGAGGGGAATTATGAAATCGATTTCTAACAATACGTCACTCATTAAATCAATTGCCGCAGATCTTGGTTTCAGTTTCTGCGGAATTTCAAAAGCTGAATTTCTAAAAGAGGATGCCCCGCGACTGGAAGAATGGTTGAAGCGGGGATATCATGGCAAGATGGGCTACATGGAAAATCACTTCGAAAAACGCCTGGATCCAACCCTGCTTGTTCCAGGTGCCAAGTCGGTGATCAGCCTGATCTACAATTACTACCCTAAAAAAAAATTAAACGGTGATCTTAAAATTGCCAAGTACGCATATGGCGAAGACTATCACTTTGTTATTAAGGATAAGCTTAAAACATTCCTTCAACAGATACACGAACAAATAGGTGAAGTGAACGGAAGAGCCTTTGTTGATTCAGGGCCGGTGATGGAACGAACGTGGGCTAAGAAAAGCGGTATCGGCTGGATCGGCAAGAACAGCCTGCTGTTGAATAAATCAATGGGAAGCTTCTTCTTCCTGGCTGAACTCATTGTTGATCTGGAATTAGAGTACGATGGTCCGGTAAAAGACCACTGCGGCACCTGCACCGCTTGTATGGATGCATGCCCTACCGAGGCTATTCCTCAACCTTACGTGGTCGATGGCAGCAAGTGCATATCTTATTTCACCATTGAACTGAAAGAAGAAATTCCAACTGAAGTAAAAGGAAAATTCAACAACTGGATTTTTGGGTGCGACATCTGCCAGGATGTTTGTCCATGGAATAGTTTTTCAAAACCCCACCAGGAGACTCGGTTTAATCCTCATAGCGAACTAGGAAATATGAAGCAACAAGATTGGAAAGAAATTACTGAGGAGGTTTTTCAGAAATTGTTCAAGAAATCAGCCGTGAAGCGAACCAGGCTAGAGGGATTGAAAAAAAATATTCGGTTTGTTAGCGAATAAGATTGATAGTCATAGCATTCCGAGCGGTAATGCCTTGCCTAAGATATGAAAATTTAAAAGCGATGAATCTTCTCATGACTCTTACCATAAAATGGCTTAAAAAAATGTCTCTAACAAAAAAATCCCCCCATTAACGGGAGGATTGGTTAAACACGTGATAAAACTTTCAGGCTACCACGAAGCATCGGTTTAAGATAGCTTCGTGTTGATTACCAAACCGGCTGTAACACCATTGTTTGAGTTCCTGGATTTCAGCGCCCATCAACAATTCGATGGCTTTTTTCAGCTCCTTTTCAAAGAGCTTGGCGTCAAAACTCACTTTGGAAAGCACCGTTTTGACATAATTGAGCATTGACAACATGATACTCTACGAGTTGAAAAAAATTTGTTTTGAATGCACTGTTAATTTAGTGAGCGGTAAACACAACTAAAAGAACATTTTTAGTTTTGTAACGGTGAACCTGGTACAAAGATTGACGATGAACTCACTTTTTTCGATAAAACTACCTGTAGCGCTGTTTTTTGTTCTGAAGCTGGCACAATCTGCCTACGGTCAAACCATACAGGTAGTGTTAGGCCCCGATGAAATCGGTGAAAACCAGGCCTGGACGATAGCGGTTACCATCCAAAACGGTTCGTTGAAAAGCAATCAATACGATTTTCCGGATATCAGCGGCTTTAGGAAACGTGGTACTTCCTCTCAATCGCAAACCAGTTATATCAATGGCCAGGTTTCGTCTTCACAAAGCATTGTAATGAACTACCTGCCTACCAAACAGGGCATCTTCACCGTTCCTCCATTTAAAATGAAGGTCAACGATCAGGTTATCAGTTCACCCGGAAAAAAAATAAAAGTGGGGCCGCCTGTTCAGCAACGCGATCCGTTCAGGAGTTTCTTTGATCAGGATGGCATGAATGGCGGTAATGAGGCCACCGAGTTTGTTGACATCAAGGAAGATGCTTTTTTAGCACTTACTACTAACAAAGATGAAGTGTACGTTGGTGAGGGTTTTACTGCTAACCTCTCCTTTTACGTGGCTGAAAACAATCGCGCCCGTTTACAATTTCATGAACTGGCCCAACAACATGCGGCTATTCTCAAAAAAATAAAACCCGGCAATTGCTGGGAAGAAAATTTTAATATCGAAAACATTCAGGGAGAACCCATTACCATTAACGGAGTTGATTACACCCGATATAAATTGTACCAGGCTACGTTTTATCCCTTTAACACCAAAACAATCGAGTTCCCTGGTGTTGGATTGGAGATGATCAAATTTAAAGTAGCCAAAAACCCATCCTTCTTCGGTCAAAATTATAAAGAAGATTTTAAAACATTCAACTCAAAACCAAAGGTGGTGAAGGTAAAAGAACTTCCTCCGCACCCGCTGCGCGACCAGGTAGCTGTTGGCAACTACCGCCTCGATGAAAAAATCAGCAGCACAGCACTTCAAACCGGACAAAGCTTCTCTTATGAATTTAATATTTACGGAGAAGGAAATATTTCAGCTATCGAAAAGCCAACCACATTCAAAGACGGAAGTTTTGATTTTTACGAACCCAATATCCGGCAAAGCATAAATCGAGAGAACAACCGGGTAACCGGAACCAAGTCGTTCGCTTATTTTATCATTCCAAAAGAGCCGGGCGAATACAACCTGAGTGATTTTGTACACTGGATTTTCTTTAACCCAACAACAAAAAAGTACGATACCCTTCGAGCCCAGGCTGCGGTGGTTGTGCGGGGTGAAAGCCTTAAAAACGAAGCCATTGAAACTACCGATGCAGGATCTTTTTACGACAAAATCAACTCAACCGATAACACCCTGAGGCACGCTTCCGATTCCGGATGGTTAAAAACTACACTCAGTATTTTTATTTTGGTCATGTTGGCCGGATCAGCTTATCTTGTGTTCAGAAAGTAGTTTCAAGTTCAAGGTTCAAGGTTTAAAGTTTAGGGCCAACTTGAAATTTTGAACATGAAACGTTGAACTTAAAATGAATTCATACGGAACACTTTTTCGCATAACAACATTTGGAGAGTCGCACGGCCATTCTATTGGAGTAGTCATTGATGGCTGTCCGGCAGGACTACAAATTGATGAAGCCTTTATTCAATCCGAACTCGACCGCAGGAAGCCCGGCCAATCAAAAATTACAACACAGCGTAAGGAAGATGATACTTTTAAAATTCTTTCAGGGGTTTTTGAAGGAAAATCTACGGGTGCCCCCATCGCGCTGGTGATTGAAAACAGCGATCAGCGCAGCAAAGATTATAGTCACCTGGAAAGCACCTTTCGCCCTTCCCATGCCGATTATACTTACGAAGCCAAGTACGGCTTGCGCGATCACCGCGGTGGCGGAAGGAGCTCGGCCCGCGAAACCGCAGCGCGAGTAGCAGCAGGGGCTGTTGCAAAACTATTGCTACGAAAATTTGCGGTAGAAATAAACGCCTACGTTTCGCAGGTAGGTGAAATTAAAGCTCCTCATTATACAAAGCTGGATTTGGACAAAACAGAAGAAACCATTGTTCGGTGTCCCGATGCAGCCACGGCAGAAAAAATGATTGCCCTCATCGACCAAACACGGTTGAATCGCGATACCATTGGCGGCATCGTTACCTGTGTTATTAAAAATACTCCGGTAGGTTTGGGTGAGCCGGTCTTTGATAAACTTCATGCTGAACTGGGCAAAGCGATGCTCGGCATTAATGCAGTAAAGGGTTTTGAATACGGAAGCGGATTTGAAGGTGTTAAGATGCATGGCTCGCAACACAACG
>Ga0268299_1002245_pt1 | contig 24640 bp, 20 predicted proteins | sample NOBtaG_FD_193484 | JGI IMG/M metagenome (GOLD analysis project Ga0268299, IMG submission 193484) | Activated sludge microbial communities from bioreactor in Nijmegen, Gelderland, Netherland - NOB reactor | ecosystem: Engineered > Bioreactor > Aerobic > Activated sludge | place: Netherlands... | reverse complement strand
GGGCGAGGGCGGGGGGGGGGGGGGGGGGGGGGGGGCAGAAGGCGCTCGAACTCCAGATGCGCTCGCTGGAGATCGCCCTTCGGCTGCGCGAGAGCAATCCCACGTCGTGGTTTTACCAGCGCACGGCGGCGACATCCTTCATCCAGACCTATCACCGCGCCCAAGCCGCCGGAAACCAGGAACTGGCCGGCCAATGCCTCGCCGGCTGTTTCTCCGTGCTGGATCCCTTGGTGCAGGCCGGTGCGGAACTGGACCCGCCCATGCGGAATCTCCACGCGCAACTGAAACCGCTCTTCAACCGGCCATGAGCGCCACCATCGGCGGCGGCCGCTCTTTGGTGGAGATTGATGTGTTCGTGCTGATATTGAATGAGCAATACTCAGGGCGTTTCTTGCTTGGACCCCGTTCTCGTTGCGCTCTTTTGTGGTTCTATCAACTTCCCTTTTTCGACTTACACATCCCCAAAGACCCGGCGGCGCAGGAGCTTCAGATCGATCGGCAGCAGGGCGGCCAGCAGCAGTCCGCACAATCCCGCGGCCGCGGCGAGATGCCAGGTGGGCTTGCCCGCGAGCAGCAGCCAGCGAAGTCCCTCGGCGAGGTGATGCAGGGGATTGGCTTGCACCGCGGCCGTGACCCAAGGGTGGTCAGGCAGCGGGAAGTAGGTGCTGCTGGCGAAGCCGATCGGGAGGATGACCAGGAAGAACGGCAGCCCCATGTGATCAATGCTGGGGAGCAGGGCGGTGAAGAGCAGTCCGATCGCCGAAAAGGACAGCGCGCTGAAGAACAGCAGGGGAAGGGTCATCGGGAGCCACGCCCAGTGGAGATGCAGGGCGCCGGCCAGGCCGAAGGCGATCAGGACCAGGCACACCATCGCGGCGTAAAAGGTGGCCAGCGTGGCAGCCCACAGCGCTTCGCCCCAAACCACATGTTCCAATCGGACCTGGGTGGTCAACTGGCCTTCCCAGGACTTTTGGTAGCGCATGCGCATGAACGCGGAGAAGAGGGACTGGAAGAACGAGGTCATGAAGGCCGTGTACGCCAGCATCCCGGGCGCGAGATAGGACAGGTAGTCCACCGGAGCGCCCGCCCAGCGAAGCTCCCCGACCTGGCGTCCGAGACCGACCCCGAAGGCGAGCAGCAACACCAGCGGCTCAGCCACCGGCGGCAGCATGGCGGTGTGCCAGTTGCGCAAATGAACCCGCAGGTGGCGTCCCAGGATGGCGTGGCTTTGCCAGTCCAGGGCGGGGCGATAGACGTTTTGGCTCATGGCGAATCCTCTCCGGCCAGCGCCAGGAACAAATCGTCCAGGGTGGGCGGGCGGACTTCGTAGCGAAGGTCGGAGAAACTGGACACAAAGGCGGCCAGACCGTCGCCATCCAGCGCAAAATGCCAGTCGGCGAGGACGGTGGAGGGACGCAGCCCGCGGTCGCGCAGCCAGATTTCGACGCGTTGAATCTCGTGGAGGGACGAAGAGATCACGACCACATGCTCTCCCACCACGTCTCCCAGCAGTTCGCGGGTCGTTCCCATGGCGCGGACGCGTCCCCCCTGCATGACCACCAGGCGATCGGACAGCCGCTCCGCTTCGTCCATGTAGTGCGTAGTCAGCACCACGGCCATTCCCTCCGCGCGCAGCCGGGCCACGAGTTCCCACACGCCCACCCGCGCCTGGGGATCGAGTCCGGTGGTGGGTTCGTCGAGGAAGACGACCTGCGGCCGGTGAACGACGGCCCGGGCGATCATCAGGCGGCGTTTGTAGCCGCCCGACAGGGTGTCCGGCTTCTGATCGGCGAATTCCTTCAGGCCGAATTGTTCCAGCAACTCGTCAATCCGGGCCGCCAAATGGGGAAGGCGCGGACGGTAATAGCGGGCCGTCTGGACCAGGTTGCCGCGCACGGTGAAATCGCTGTCGAAGGTGTCGTCCTGAGTGCACACGCCCAGGCTGCGCCGCGCGGCGTCGCCGGCCATGGCCAGATCATGGCCGGCAATGCGAATGCGGCCGGCATCCGGACGGAGAAAGCCGTAGCACATGCGCAGGGTGGTGGTCTTCCCGGCGCCGTTGGGACCCAACAGTCCGACGACTTCGCCCGCACCGCACCACAGGTCCACCTGATCCACCACCCGCCGGCCGCCCAGGCTTTTGCACAGGCCGCGAGCCTCGATGAGAGGCGAGTCGCCGAAACGCGACGTGACCGGCTGATGGAAAATGTCCTGCATGCGGTTCGTCCGCGAGCGGACTTGAGAGAAGACTGCGCTGTCTCTCCCGGTCGGGCGAGTTTTCAACGAGCCCAGGTGGAAAAGGAGGAAGGATGAGGGATGAAGGATGAAGTGAGCGCTCCCCCCCATTCCAGCCTCCGGTCCTCCCTCCGTGTCAATCCGTGCAATCCGTGTCACAACGCCGCCTTCCCCAAACCCCAGACCCCAGACCCCAGACCCCAGACCCCAACCAAGTTTCGCCTTCCCCGGGGCCCAGGCGTCGCGTTGACTCGCCGGCGCTTTGGGTTGCATGAAAATCGTTCTCGCCTACTCGGGCGGACTCGACACGTCCGTCCTGCTCTCCTGGATCCGGGAAACCTACGGAAACGCCACCATGATCGCCTTCTGCGCCAATATCGGCCAGGAGGACGAGTTGAAGGGACTGGACCGCAAGGCGCGCAAGACCGGCGCGTCGAAGGTGTACATTGACGATCTTCAGGAGGAGTTCGCCCGGGATTTCATCTTCCCGATGATGCGCGCTGGCGCGATCTACGAAGGGCAGTATTTCCTGGGAACCTCCATCGCGCGTCCGCTCATTGCCAAGCGCATGGTGGAGATCGCGCGAAAGGAGAAGGCGGACGCCATCGCCCACGGCGCCACCGGCAAGGGCAACGACCAGGTGCGCTTTGAACTCACGGCCGCGGCCCTGGCGCCGGAGCTTCAGGTCATCGCCCCCTGGCGTGACGAGCGGTACCGCAAGGAGTTTCCCGGACGGCAGGAGATGATTGATTACTGCGCCGCCAAGGGGATTCCTGTGCAGGCCAGCGCGCGCAAGCCGTACTCGATGGACCGCAACCTGCTGCACATTTCCTACGAGGCCGGCATCCTGGAGGACCCGTGGTACGATGCCGGAGGCCTCAAGAACCGCGAGTACTTCACCACACTGTCCGTGCTGCCGGAAGATGCGCCGGACAAGCCGGAGCTGGTCACCCTCGATTTCGAGCGCGGGGATTGCGTGGCGGTGAACGGCAAGACGCTGAATCCGCTCGGCGTCATGCGCGCCCTCAACCGGCTGGGCGGCAAGCACGGGGTCGGCCGGGTGGACATGGTGGAGAACCGATTCGTGGGCATGAAGAGCCGCGGCGTCTATGAGACGCCGGGCGGCGCGATTCTGCACTTCGCCCATCGGCAGATCGAGAGCCTGACCATGGATCGCGAGGTCATGCACCTGCGCGACTCGCTTATCCCGCGGTACGCCGAACTGGTGTACTACGGATTCTGGTTCTCGCCGGAGCGTCTGGCCCTGCAGGCGCTGGTGGAGGAATCGCAGCGCCATGTGACGGGCACCGTGCGCGTGAAGCTCTACAAGGGCGGGATCCACGCCGCGGGCCGCAAGAGTCCCAAGAGCCTCTACAATCCGCACATCGCCACGATGGAGGCCGATCCCACCCAGGCTTACAATCAGGACGATGCCACCGGATTCATCCGGCTCAACGGGCTCCGCCTCCGGGTGAACTCGGCGGTCAACGGGGCGGGGAATTTGGCAGGGGGGGGTCGGTAGTAGTTGGTGGTCCGTCGCCCCTGGCTGGGCCGACATCTTCTGCGGGACGTGGGGTCTGGGGTCTGGGGTCACTGACCACGAACCACGAACCACGAACAATCCACCACGAACCACTCCCCTTGACTCCTCGGCGCCCGAAACGCTCCACTCCCCGGCGTTTCCCGCCTTATGCATTCCAGTTTAACTTCCGCGTTTCTCGCTTCCGCGGCGCGGCATCCGGATAAGACGGCGTTGTTCTGGAGCCAACGCCAGTTTTCCTACACCCATTTTGTCCGGCAGGCCGGCTGGATCACACGACAGTTGCGCGAGGTGCATGGGATTCAACCCGGCGACCGCGTCGGGATCTGGATGAAGAACCGCCCGGAGTTCGTCTCCGCACTTTTTGGAATCCTGGGGGCCGGGGCCGTTGCCGTGCCGGTGAACAATTTCCTCAAGCCGGCGGAAATGATCTACCTGGTCGGCGACGCCGGGCTCGGCGTCCTGTTGGCGGATGCAGGGCTCGCGTGCGGATTGGCGGACGCCGGACTCGGGAGCGTTCCGGTGATGCTGGCCGAGGATTTTCCGGATTCGCCGCCGGGGGAATCCGACGCTCCGGTTCACCGGTCTCCTTCGGACCTTGCGGTGCTGATCTACACCAGCGGCACCACCGGACATCCGAAGGGAGCCATGCTCACCCACGGCAACCTGCTGCACAACGTGGAGTCCTGCCGAAAGATCCTCCAGGTGGTGGATGTGGATCGCTTCGTGCTGCTGCTCCCGATGTTCCACAGCTTCATGCTGACGGTCTCCATCCTGCTGCCGCTCCTGACCGGAGGCTCCATCGTGCTGATCCAGTCGTTGCAATCGCCCAAGGCCACGGTGGAGGAACTGCTGCTGAACCGGGGCTCGGTGCTGCCGGCGATGGCCCAGATCTTTCGGATGCTGGCGGGATTTCCCGCCGGGCTGGAGCTGCCCCTGCGGCTCTGCATCAGCGGAGCCGGTCCGCTGCCCGCGGAGATCCTTCGCGCCTTCAACGCGCGGCACCCGAACACGCCGCTGATCGAAGGCTATGGGCTGAGCGAGGCGAGTCCGGTAGTCGCTGTGAATCCGGTCCAGGGCCCATGGATCGCCGGGACCATCGGCGTGCCGATTCCCGATGTGGAGATCACCGTGCGGGATCCGCTGGGGCAATGTGTCGCCGACGGCGTGGACGGTGAATTGTGGGTGCGCGGAGGGAACGTGATGACCGGCTATTGGAATGCTCCCGGGAAGACCGCGGAGACCCTGGTGGACGGATGGCTTCGGACCGGGGATATCGGACACCGGCGGCCCGACGGATACTTCGTCATCACGGACCGCCTGAAGGACATGTTGAAGCCCAATGGAATCAATGTGTATCCGCGTGAGATCGAAGAGATCATCTATGCCTTTCCCGGTGTCCGCGAGTGTGCCGTGGTGGGGGAGCCGGATGAGCGGCGCGGGGAACGTCCAGTGGCATTCGTCTCCATGGATGACGGGCGGGAGTTCGACGAAAAGGCGCTCCTGGCATTTCTCAAGGAGCAGCTGGCCGACTACAAACTCCCCCGTCGCGCCATCGCCTTGCCCGCGCTGCCGCGGAATGCCACGGGCAAGCTGCTGAAGACCCGGCTGCGCGAGTTGCTCCAGAACGGGGGCTGATTACCCGCCGGCCACGATCTGGACGATCTCCAGGCGATCTCCCGCCTGGACCATCCGCTCATCGAACTCGGAGGGCGCCACCGCCTCCCCGTTCAATTCCACCACCACGCTGCGCGGACGCAGCCCTTGCGCTTCGAGGAAGCAGGTCAGCGAACACGCTTCGGCGAGAGGCACCTCCCGCCCGTTGGCTGTCACCGTCACGAGATGAAGGATGAAGGATGAAGGATGGAGGATGAAGGATGAAGGGCGGGGGCACCGGGCACCTCTCACTTTTTTGCCCTGGCCTGAAAGGCTTGAGGACCCCAGCCCGGGGCAGCGCGTTGGGCGCTGCCCCGGGTTGGGAGTGAATGGGGAAGGTGAGCAACCTGAAAGGGGTGCCAGAGGCCTTGAGATCCCATCGCGGTGCCACCCGGGACCCCACCCCTATGGGGCCTTGCCCCTCCGTTGGTATTCCCCGGGGCTCTGGCGGCTTTTCAAGGCGCAGACGGTGGGGGGATTCTTCGCCCACGGCATCGCCGGAGGCTCAGCCCTTGAGCTGTCGTCTGCGGCCCCGCCAGGGCCAAGAAATTGAGAGGCGCCCACCGGCCACTGACCAAATCCTCGCCCCTTCCACCCGCTTGTCCCATGCTATGCCCATGCGATCCATGACCGGCTATGGCCGGGGCGAACTCATTCAAGACGGCACCCGGGTGGTCGTCGAACTGCGGGCGGTGAATCGCCGGCAGGCGGAGGTCAGTGTGCGGCTGCCGGCTGAGATGGAGGCCTTGGAAGGACGGGTTCGCGACGAGGTTCTCAAGAATGTGGCGCGAGGCCGGGTGGACGTCCGGATCTTCGCTGAATTGCCTTCCGAGGCCTCGGGCGCCCGCGTCAACACGTCCCTCGCCGAGGCGTACGTCCGGGAATTGCGGAGCGTGGCGGGGAAGCTCGGCCTCGAAGGCGGCCTGACCCTGGAGGCGTTGCTCCGGTGTCCCGGGATCTTTCAATCCTCGGCGCCGGACGCCGAACCCGAAGCGCTATGGGCATCCATCGCGCCGGCGCTGCGGCGGGCGCTGGAAGCCCTGAACGCCATGCGGGGGCGGGAAGGGGAAGCCCTGGCGGACGACCTGGCGGCGCGGGTTGCCGCCATGCGCGCGGCCGCCGGGCGGATCCAGCAACAGGCCCCCGGAGTGCTCGCGCGGTACCGTGAGCAGATGCTGCAGCGGATCCGGGCTGCCGGAGTGGACGGGATCGGCGCCGACGACGACCGGGTGCTCAAGGAGGTGGTGCTGTTCGCCGACCGCTCCGACATCAATGAGGAATTGATCCGGCTCCAAAGCCACTTTGCCCAGTTCGACGTTGCGCTGGGCGGCGGAGAGCCGGTTGGCCGCAAGCTGGATTTCCTCGCCCAGGAGATGAACCGCGAGGTGAACACCATCGGGTCCAAGGCCAACGACGCCGCCATTGCGGCGGACGTCGTGCTGCTGAAGACGGAACTCGAACGCTTCCGGGAGCAGGCGCAAAATGTTGAGTAAGCTGTTGCCATGCGTTCCCCGCTGATCCTCCTCATCTCGGCGCCTTCGGGCGCCGGCAAGACCACGGTGGCCGACGGCATGATCGCCACCACACCGTCGCTCCGCCGCGTGGTCACTTGCACCACCCGTCCGCCCCGAACGGGAGAAGTCCATGGCCGCGACTACCATTTTCTGGATGTCGCCGACTTCGCGGCCCGCGTGGAGCGCGGCGAGTTCCTGGAGTACGCGACCGTCTATGGAAAGTCGTACGGCACCCTGAAGCGATCGGTGCTGGAACTTTTGGAAGCGGGCCAGGATGTGCTGCTGAACATTGACGTCCAGGGTGCCGCCCGAGTTCGCGAGGAGACGCGAACGGATCCGCGGCTGGCGGCCGCCTTGGTGACCGTCTTCCTGATGCCGTCCACTCTCGCGGAGTTGGAACGCCGCCTGCGCGGGCGCGGATCGGACAGCGAGGAAGTCATCCGCCGCCGGTTGGAATCCGCCCGGGGCGAGGTACTCCGCTGGCGTGAGTTTGACTATCTGCTGGTGAGCACCACCCGCGAAGAGGACCTCGCCCGGATGCAGGCGATCTTCACGGCAGAGACCTTGCGTGGAGATCGCAATGAACTGCGGTTGGCCGACTGAGGACCTGGCACTTTGTGCGTTTCATCATGAACGGGGCGAAATCCCCGGCACCCGGCCTGATCCCACGCCAATTGCCCTCCTTTGCGCCCTCCGCGTCCCTTGCGTGAGCCTCATGCAAGGGACGCGGAGGACGCAGAGGATTGGGGAAGCTATCCCGGGAGTTTTCCCCGACAGATCACCTTGCTGGAATTGAGCCCCCCTGGAACTCACCCGCCGCATTGACGGTGCCGCGAGAAACCGCCAAGGCTAGGCGATGCGACTCGGACTCAGGTTTTGGATTGGGGGGCTGCTGATTTTCGGTGCGACAGCGCCCCTCCACGGCGCGGAACCACTCCGGGTCGGCGATACCCTGACTCTGCCGGCCGGAGTGGATCAGCATGGGGAGCCGCTTTCCTTCGACCCGAAGGAGTTTCGCACGGTGCTTTTTGACACGCCCGGGGACAGCGGTGCCGCCGAACCGCCCAGGGATCCGCAGTGGTTTCAGAAGAACCAGGCGCTGTTGATCGTCAACATCAGCGGGTTCTCCGCGTTCAAACGGCGCATTGCCCGGGCACGAATGGAATCCAAGCCGTTCCGGATTCTGGTGATGGACGACGCCGCCCTCGCGGCGCGGTTTCCACGCAAGGAGGGCACCCTGACCGTGGTTCGCGTGGATGACCGGGGCGCGATCACCGCGATTGCATTCGCTGCACCCGGCAAGGATCTCCAGGACGCGGTGACAACACCGGCGCCGGCGAAGTAGGGTCGAGTAGGATCGGGATCCGGCTTTCGCCGCCATGGAGTCCGTCCCAGTCCAGCGGAACACCCCCGCCCAAAGCCGGTGGGCCGCGTTCCGCCGGAGAGCTGGTTCTATCGGAAACGCCGTCCGTCCGCTGGCCCGCAGTCTGCCCGTGGTCGCGCTCGCGGGATTGCTCGCTTCGTGCAAGGTCGGTCCCAATTTTCAGACGCCCGACTCCAAGGTGGGCGCCGAGTGGACGAAGCCGCCGCCATCGCCCGGAACCCCCGACCCGGCGGCGATCTATTGGTGGCGGTCGCTCAACGATCCGGTGCTGGACGCATTGATTGACCGCGCCTATCGCGCCAATCCGGGCTTGCAGAGCGCCGGTGTGAGCATTCTCCAGGCGCGGGCCCAGTTGAATCAGGCGATCGGCAACCTCTTCCCGCAGCAGCAGGGGCTCTCCGGCGGCATCAACACCTATCGCCTGAATCCGGCAGATTCCTCCCTGCTGCCCGCCGGAATCTCCCCCAACCTGACCACGGCCCAGGGGCTATTCTCGGCCACCTGGGAGATTGATCTTTGGGGCAAGTATCGCCGAACCATCGAGTCCGACCGCGCGACCTTCGTCGGCACGCTGGCGTCGTTTGACGACGTGCTGGTGACGCTCATCGCGGACGTGGCGTCCACATACGTCAACGTGCGGACTTTCGAGGAGCGCCTGCGCGTGGCGGACCGCAATGTGGAGGCGCAGCAGGAAAGTCTGCGGGTGGCCACGGTGCAGTATGAAGCGGGGGAAACCAGCGAACTGGACGTCCAGCAGGCGTCCACGGTCCTGCTGCAGACCAAGGCACAGGTCCCCCGCCTGCAGAATTCGCTCGATCAGGCGCGGTTCGCCCTCGCGGTGCTGGTCGGGGAACCGCCGGACGGGGCGGCGGCGCTGGTTCCGATGCCGGGACGGATTCCCGAGGCACCGGAGGGAATCGCGGTGGGGATTCCCAAGGACCTGCTCCGGCGGCGTCCGGACGTTCGGTCCGCCGGTTTTGTCGCGGCGTCCCAGTCGGCGCTGATCGGCGTGGCCCGGGCCAGCATGTATCCGGCGCTGTCGCTATCCGGAACCTTCGGATTCACCGCGAACAACGAGGCCAACAACTCGCTGTCCGATCTGTTCCTCTGGCAAAGCCGCGCCGCGCAGGCCGGGGCGTCCATGGTCTGGCCGGTGTTCAACTACGGGCGCCTGGTCAACCAGGTGCGCGTTCAGGACGCCGCCTTTCAGCAGGCCGTGTTGAACTATCAGAACACGGTGCTGACGGCACAGCAGGAGGTGGAGAACGGCCTGTCGGCGCTGCGGACCGAACGAGAGGCGCTGAGTCATCTGACGGTGGCCGCCACGGCGGCACGGCGCTCCTTCGATTTGTCGTTGATCCAGTATAAAGGCGGCGAAACGGACTATACCTCCGTGCTCAACGCCGAGCAGGCGCAGTTGAGCGTCGAGGATTCCGTCGCGACGGCACAGGGAAACGTGGTGCTCAACCTGATCGCCGTGTACCGGGCGCTCGGGGGCGGATGGGAGCTGCGGGAAGGACGGGACGTGATTTCGGACGAAGTGAAGGAGGCCATGGCGAAGCGGACGAACTGGGGTTCGCTGCTCGAGCCGGCCCATCATCTGCCCCGGGAATCCTCGGGGAAGGAGGAGCCATGAGGAGAGGCACGAGACGAAACTGGATGGTCATGCTGGGCCTGATGTGCGCGGCGTTGGCGGCGGCCGGATGCCGGCGGGCGGCGGCGCCCCTGCCCACCGCGCCGCCGATCGTCGTGGTACAGCATCCGGTATCCCGTCCGGTGGCGGAGCATCTCGACCTCACCGGGACGGTGGCCGCCTCGCGCTCGGTGAACCTGGTGGCGCGGGTGTCGGGCACCCTGGAGTCCGTGGATTTCAAGGATGGCGCGTTCGTCGAGGAGGGACAGCGGCTCTTCGTGATCGAACCGGAGCCGTACCGCCAGCAACTGGCGCTGAACGAGGCGGCGCTGGTCCAGGCGCAGTCGGAATACGACCGGCAACTCGGCCTGATCCGACAAAATGCGACCTCGCAGTCGAATGTGGAAAAGTGGCTCAGCACCCGCGACCAGGCGAAGGCGCAGGTCGCCCTGGCGAAGATCAATCTGGGCTATACGGAGGTGAAGGCGCCGTTTTCGGGACGCATCGGCCGCCGGCTGGTGGATCCCGGCAATCTGGTGGGCGCGGGCGGCGCGACCCAACTGGCGACTCTCGAGCAGTTGATGCCGATTTATATCAACTTCAGCCTCAATGAACGCGACGCCCTGCAGCTCCGGGACGAAATGCGGCGGCTGGGCATGGAACTCAAGGCGGGCGTCGGCTCCGCCCCGGTCCTGGCGGGGCTCAACAACGAGACCGGATATCCACACCGCGGCGTGCTCGATTTCGCGGACAACGAGGTGAGCAGCGCCACGGGCACGATCAGCCTTCGCGCCGTCTTTCCCAATCAAGACCGAGTGCTGTTTCCCGGACTCTTCGCCCGGGTGCGCATTCCGCTGGGAGATCCGAACCCGATGCTGGTGATTCCGGCGGAGGCCCTGGGGAATGATCCGCTCGGGGACTATGTCCTGGTGGTGGGATCCGACGGCACCGTGTCCCGCCGGTCGGTGGTGCGCGGCCCGCTGACGCCCGGCGGATGCGCGATCCGCAGCGGATTGGAGGCTTCGGACCGGGTGGTGGTGCAGGGACTCCTCAATGCGCGACCGGGCGACGCCGTCACCGTGCAGGAGGCGCCGGAGCAGGGGAAATAGATGGGGACTCGCGAAGCTCGTCCCTCCGAGCGGCGTTGATTTCATCCTTCATCCCTCATCCTTTCCGAATGGCCCGTTTCTTCATCGAGCGTCCGGTGCTGGCGAACGTGATCGCGTTCGTGGTGATGCTGCTGGGCGCGGTGGCGCTGCGGGTACTGCCGGTGTCGGAGTTTCCGCCCATCACTCCGCCCACGGTGCAGGTGACCACCACCTATCCGGGCGCCAGCGCCCGCACCCTGGTGGAGACGGTCGCGTTGCCGCTGGAGCAGCAGGTCAACGGCGTGGAGGGCATGCTGTACTTGCAGTCCAATTCCACTTCCGACGGGCGCTATACCCTGACGGTCACCTTCGAGGTGGGCACGGATTTGGATTTCGCGCAGGTGCTGGTGCAGAACCGGGTCGCGGCCGCCCTGGCTCAGCTCCCGGCCGCTGTGCAACAACAGGGAGTGGTGACCAAAAAGCGGGAGACCTCGCCGCTGCAAATCCTGACGCTGACGTCGCCGGACAACCGCTACGACGCGCTGTTCCTGGCCAATTTCGGCACGCTCCAGTTGCGGGATCCGCTGGCACGGCTGCCGGGCGTCGGGGATGTGGTGGTCTTCGGCATCGGGGAATACAGCATGCGGGTGTGGCTGGACCCGGAGCTGATGCGGCAGCGGTCGCTGGTGCCGCAGGACGTCATCACCGCGCTCCAGCAGCAGAACGCCAACGTGGCGGCCGGACAGATCGGCATGCCGCCCACGCCGTCCGGTCAGGCGTTTCAACTCACGGCCAACGTGCCCGGAGCGCTATCGGATGCCGACGCCTTCGGTGAGATCATCCTGAAGACCGGCGCCGATTCCGACGGCACGCTCACCCGGTTGCGCGACGTGGCGCGGGTGGAACTGGGCGCGCGAAGCTACAGCCAGGTGTTCAAGGTGGATGGCCGTCCGGCGGGAGGCATCGCGATCTACCAGTTGCCAGGCGCCAATGCGCTGGAGACGGCCCGCGGCGTCCATGACCTGCTGGACCGCCTCCGGCCGGGATTCCCGTCCGGACTGGCCTGCGACGTGCCGTTCGACACCACCACCTTCGTCCGGCAGTCCGTCCGGGAGGTGTACCAGACGCTGTTCGAGGCGGGACTGCTGGTGCTCCTGGTGATCGTGGTCTTCCTCCAGAACGCGCGCGCCACCCTGGTGCCGGCGACCACTGTGCCGGTGACGCTCATCGGAGCGTTTGCGGCAATGGCGGTCCTGGGATTCAGCATCAACCTGCTGACGCTGTTCGCGGTGGTGCTGGCCATCGGCATCGTGGTGGATGATGCCATCGTGGTGGTGGAAGGGGTGTCGCAACAGGTCGAGCAAGGGGAGAGTCCGAAGGCGGCGAGCATTTCGGCCATGCGACGGCTGTTGGGGCCCATTGTGGGGATCACTCTGGTGCTCATGGCGGTGTTCCTGCCGCCGGCGTTCATGCCGGGAATTACCGGACAAATGTACCGCCAGTTCGCGCTGGTAATCGCCGCGACCGCGATGATCAGCGCGGTGAACGCGGTGACGCTCAAGCCGACCCAGTGCGCGCTGTGGCTGCGTCCGGTGGACCCGGCGCGTCCCAAGGCGTTCCTCTTCCGCATCTTCAACGCCGCCTATGCCTGGGTGGAGGCGGCTTACCTGCGGACGGTCAAGGGACTGGTGCGGCACAGCGCCCTCGTGGTGCTGCTGTCGTTGGGGCTGGTGGGACTGGCGGTTTGGGGATTGACCCGGGTTCCCGCCGGATTTTTGCCGGAGGAGGACCAGGGGTACCTGCTGGTGGCCGTCCAGGTGCCCGACGGCGCTTCGCTGGAGCGCACGGAGCGGGTCCTGGACGCCGTGGCGGCGGCCGCCAAGGCGACGCCGGGAGTGGACCGGGCCATTGCCATCGGCACCGGGGGGCCGTCGCCGCTGGACGGCGATGTGTCCCTGGCCAACGCCGGCGTGGTGTATCTGATGCTGAAGGACTGGGAAGCGCGCGGGCCGGGACAGACGCTGGCGGAGATCGTCGCCGACCTGAACGGACGCCTGCGAACCCTCACCGAGGCCGGGACCCGCGTGCTGGTGCCCCCGCCGATCCAGGGACTCGGGGCTTCGAGCGGATTCCAGATGCAGATCGAGCTGACGGATGGGCGCGCGGACTACACGGCCCTGCAGCGGGTCACGGACGAGATCGTGCGCGAGGCGGCGCGCGAGCCGGCATTGCGCGAAGTGTTCAGCGCCTTCCGCGCCTCGGTGCCACAGGTGTCGCTGCAGGTGGACCGCACCCGGGCGGCGACGCGCAACGTCAACGTCGGCGACGTCTATGCCGCCCTGCAATCCTACCTGGGCTCGACGTTTGTGAACCTCTTCACGCGGTTCGGACACAATTACATGGTCTATGTGCAGGCTGATCCCCGGGCGCGGATGGCTCCGGAGGACATCCGGCAAATGGACGTGCGGAGCGCGTCCGGAGACATGGTGCCGATCGGCGCCCTGGCGGATGTGCGTCCCGCCTGGGGGCCGGATGTTATCTCGCTCTACAACTTATATCCCTCGTCCACCATCAACGGCCAGGCCGCGCCGGGATTCAGCTCGGGCCAGGCGCTGGACGCCATGGAAGCCATCGCGCGCCGGGTGCTGCCGCCGGGGATGCGCTTCGAGTGGACGGGGCTCGCCTATCAGGAGCGGTTGGTCGGCGGCTCCGCCTATGCGCTCTTCGGACTGGCGCTGTTGCTGGTCTATTTCGTATTGGCGGGCCAGTATGAGAGTTGGATCACGCCGCTGGCGGTCATCCTGGCGGTTCCCCTGGCGCTGGTGGGAACTGTCGCGGCCTTGGGAATGCTCGGCATGGCCAACAACCTGTACGTGCAGATCGGACTGGTGTTGCTCATCGCCCTCGCGGCCAAGAACGCGATTCTGATCGTGGAACAGGCGCGCGAAGGGCGCGCGGCCGGCCTGGAACTCCACGCGGCCACCGTGGAGGCGTCGCGAACGAGGCTGCGTCCGATCCTCATGACCTCGCTCACCTTCATCCTGGGCGTGCTCCCGCTGGTGTTCGCGACCGGCGCCGGCGCCGGAGCGCGGCGTTCCCTGGGCGTGGCCGTGGCCAGCGGCATGGTGGCATCCACCGGACTCGCCGTGCTCTGCGTGCCCGCCTTCTTCGTGGTGTTGCAACGCTGGACCGAGCGGCGCTCCCCGGCGCTCAAGGGAGGGCAGCGGTAACCCACTTCATCCCTCATCCTTCCTCCTTTCCTCCCTCCTTCCCCCCATGTCCCGCTTCTTCATTGACCGGCCGGTGCTGGCCAATGTGATCGCGCTGGTCACGCTGCTGCTGGGGGGCATCGCCCTGATGGGACTGCCCGTCGCGCAGTATCCGCCCATCACGCCGCCCACCATCCAGGTCACGGCGAACTATCCGGGAGCCAATGCCCGGACGTTGATGGAGACCGTGGCGCTGCCCATCGAGGAGCAGGTCAACGGCGTCGAGGGCATGCTGTACATGGCGTCCACCTCCACCGCCGACGGACGCTACACGCTGACCATCACCTTCCAGGTCGGCACGGACCTCGATCTCGCCCAGGTGCTGGTGCAGAACCGCGTTTCCGCCGCGCTCGCGCAACTGCCCGGCGCGGTCCAGCAGCAGGGCGTGGTCACCAAGAAGAAGTCCACGGCCATCCTCCAGATCCTCACGCTAACCTCGACCAACGCCGCCCATGACGCGCTGTTCCTGGCGAACTATGCCACGCTGCACCTGAAGGACCGCCTGGCGCGGGTCCGCGGCGTTTCGGACGTCAACGTGTTCGGCATCGGCGAGTACAGCCTGCGGGTATGGCTGGATCCGGACCGCATGCGCCAGCGCGGACTCATGCCACGGGACGTGCTGAATGCCATCCAGCAGCAGAGCAGCCGGGTGCCGGCCGGACGCATCGGAATGGCGCCCGCACCGTCCGGAACCGACACCGCGCAGACCGTGGAGGTGGACGGGGCGTTGTCCACGCCGGAGGAGTTCGAGCAGATCATCGTGGCGTTTTCGCCGGACGACGGCGGACAGATCACGCGGCTGCGGGACGTCGCCCGGGTGGAGTTGGGCGCGAAGACTTATGGGCAATTCTTCCAACTCGACGGGCGGGTAGCGGGCGGGGTGGCCATCTACCAATTGCCGGATGCCAACGCGCTCGACACCGCGGAACGCGTCCGCCAGGCCATGGCGGCGATGGCGGCGGAATTTCCTCCCGGGCTCACCGCCACGGTGCCGTTCGACACCACCCTTTTTGTGCGGGCATCGGTCCGGGAGGTGTACGAGACGCTGCTGGAGGCCGGACTGCTGGTGTTGCTGGTGATCGTGCTGTTTCTGCAAAGCGCCCGCGCGACGCTGGTGCCGGCCACGACGGTGCCGGTCACCCTCGTCGGCTCGTTCGCCGCGCTGGCATTGCTGGGATTCAGCCTCAACCTGCTCACCCTCTTCGCCATCGTGCTGGCGGTCGGGATCGTGGTGGACGATGCGATCGTGGTGGTCGAGGGAACGGCCCAGCAAATGGAGCGCGGACTCTCCCCGCGCGAAGCCAGCATCGGGGCCATGCGCGAACTCCTGGGGCCGATCCTGGGCGTCACCCTGGTGCTCATGTCCGTCTTCCTCCCGCCGGCATTCCTGCCGGGCATCACCGGACAGATGTACCGGCAGTTTGCCCTGGTGATGGCCGCCACCTCCCTCCTGAGCGCCGTCAATGCCGCCACTTTGAAACCCGCCCAATGCGCCCTGTGGCTCCGGCCCAAGCCCGCCGGGGCTTCTCCCAACGCCTTCGCCCGCGGGTTCAACGGCCTCTTCCTTCGCGGGGAAACGGCCTACGCCAGGCTGGTGGCGCGGCTGATTCGCCACCGCTGGGCCACGGTGGCGGTCGGCCTGGCGCTGGCCGGGGCGTCCATTGGCGCGCTGACCCGTGTGCCGACCGGATTCATCCCCACGGAGGATCAAGGCTACGCCATGGTGGCGGTGCAGCTTCCCGACGGCGCGTCACTGGAGCGCACCGCGCAGGTGATGGATCGTATCGTGGCGCTCTGCCGCGAACTGCCGGCCGTGGAGCACACCATCGTCATCGGCGGCCTGTCGCCGCTCGACAACAATGCCTCCCTGGCCAACGCGGGCGTCGTGTACCTCCTGTTCAAGGATTGGAAGCTTCGCGGACCCGGCGAGGATCTCCGCTCCCTATATGAGGCATTGTCGCGGCGGATGGAGAGCTTTCCGGACGCCCGGACCCTGGTGCTGGTGCCGCCGCCCATCCAGGGACTGGGGCTCTCGGGAGGCTTTCAGATGCAATTGGAACTGACTGACGGCAGCGGGGATTTCCGCAGGCTCCAGCGGGTCGCCGACGCGATCGTGTCCGAGGCGCGGCAGAATCCGACGATCCGGATGGCGCTCAGCCCGCTGCGGGCGTCCGTGCCGCAGGTGACGGTGGACGTCAACCGGACACGCGCCGAGACCCTGGGTGTCGCCGTGGGGGACGTGCAGGACACCGTGCAGACTTATCTCGGATCCAGCTTCGCCAACTTCTTCACGCGTTTCGGACACAACTATATGGTCTATGTGCAGGCCGACGCGCCCTTCCGGCGCGAGGCCGGATCCTTGATGGAATACGCGGTGCGCAGCCAGTCGGGATCCATGGTTCCCCTGGGAACCGTGGCCAGCCTTGCGGACGCGGCGGGCCCGTCGGTGATCACTCTCTACAACCTGCATCCCTCGGCCACGATCAACGGCGCCGCCCGGGACGGACATAGTTCCGGCGAGGCACTTGAGGAGATGGAATCCATCGCCCGGAAGCATCTCCCTCCCGGCATGGCCTATGAATGGACCGCGATGTCCTATCAGGAGAAGCTGGCGGCGGGGTCGTCCGGATGGATCTTTGGCCTGTCCCTGCTGCTCGTGTTCTTCGTGCTGGCCGGACAGTTTGAGAACTGGCGCACGCCCCTGGCCGTGATCCTGGCGGTGCCGCTGGCCTTGGTCGGAACGTCCGCCGCGCTCCTGGGCCTGGGTGTCGCCAATAATCTCTATGTGCAGATCGGCCTCGTGCTGCTGATCGCCCTGTCGGCGAAGAATTCGATCCTGATCGTGGGCCAGGCGCGGACCCTGCTGGCCTCCGGACAGGATGTCGTGACGGCCACGGTGGAGGCGGCGCGGGTGCGGTTCCGTCCGATCCTGATGACCTCGCTGACCTGCATCCTGGGCGTGTTGCCCCTCCTCGCCGCCTCCGGCGCCGGCGCCAGCGCCCGCAAATCCCTGGGCCTGGCCGTCGCCTCGGGCATGCTGGCCTCGACCTGCCTGGCCGTACTGCTCGTCCCCCCGCTCTTCGTCATCCTCCAATCACAGGAGCGGAAGCCGCCGGCGGGCTGAGGGTCGGCCAAGGCGCACAAGTAAAGAGGCGCGACTCCAGCGCTGACACCGTCTTGCCGGGAGAGAGCTCGGAATCGTGTCTCGGAGGGAGGAATTCACGGACCGGTATATTGCGTGATATCCGACAACGGCCTTTGGGAACCCGCACCAGTTCAGTGGATTACGTAAACGCCGGTCTGCGGTGATATCCATATACCGATAGCTGCCTGTATCCGGCTGTCGGATATGACGGCGCCGATCGCTCGAATGGCCGCTGGAACAATCGTCTCGACAACGGGTTGCCGCGTGGCCAGCATCGTGGCGATATCAATATACCGACAGAAGTTTTGTCGGTGAATCACGATGTTAGGCGCATTCCACGCCATGAATATTTTCAAACGACTACTATTTGGTAAGGAGTCTCAGCAGGGCAACCAACACACCCCAAATCTACCGGCTGCCGCGCCGCCAGTTCGCAGCGAACCGCATGGCTCGCTTGCAAGCGCCGAAGCGAGGTTGGAACGCTCCCTCAGTGCGCAAGGCCCGAATGTCCTCCTGCTCGCCGAGGCTCAGGCTGTTGTGAATGCAGCGGCGGGAAAAGGCGTTAGTGAGATCGTCGGGCTGCTAGACCATTCATATTTCTTGGTGAGAGCGATGGCCTGTGAGGCAATAATGGACGCAGATTACATGCCAGCCTGCTCCAAGCTTGCACATCTCCTTAGGGATGAGAATCAGTCCGTTCGTTTAAGAGCCAAAGAAGCTATTGAGTCAATCCACCGTACCACGCTTTCAGATCAGCAGGTCGAGGCTCTCTACAAAAGTGCTTCCACAAATCAAACAAGCGGGCATGACAGACAGCAACCTGTGGTGGGTCCCTCAACTTGTTCGGACTCATTGGGATCAGTCGCTCAGAAGATTTTAGATAGGTTACCGACCCCATCTTGGGTCGGCTGTCCGGTGGAGGCTACGCTTGATCCAGACACCCTCGTAGCTACAGTTAATCAGCACCGAGACTGGATAATCAACAATGGCCTTACTTTAGAGTCTATGGAGGGTTTGACCCCCTTACCACGCGGGACAGTCTATCTGGCTTTGAAGCAGTTAGTGGAGACGCGCCAGGCTTCTGTGTTCATTCTCATCGCGCCTGCCGCGCCCGGACATCCGAAGATCCCGTCTGGGGCGCGAGTGGAGTTTCCATTGGTTGTGAGAGGAGAACTGCCGTGGTTCTTGTTAGGGCTTCAGCCCCGGTCGGCGAACAGCGCAGACTTTTTCAAAAGCCTGTGTCCCGAATTGTGAAGCTGTCCGCGCACAATGAAGAGGTGGCCGAACAAATCGCTGCACATGAACCGCCGCTACCCGATTCGCGTTCGGGCGCACGAGTTCATCGGGCACTAGATTCGCTGCCGGCGGCGTTCGGTGAGCTCTGGCGTTAGCTGCAACTCGCCATAGCAACATTTGCCATGACTGCGAAACGTAAGAAAAAGAGGCCTGCCCCTCTGAAGGGGCCGGGGGTTGTCGTCTGCAAAAGCCCACTGCCAAAATATGATATCTTGTGTCATCGTCCCGGAGATGCAGAATCACCCTCACGCAAGCTTATAACGAAGCGCGACCTTTGGTATCCTCGTGAAGCCAAGGGCAAATTTCATGGATTTGGTGGAGCGGTATCTTGGGCGCATGACATAGGTGCCGGCGGGGGGAATCGGCGCTCCGATGAGTCGGCCAACACGGTCAAAAAAGGAAAGCCACGACCTGTTCGTTATGTGGCGTCACGGTGTTGCAAAATCATTTGGAGAGGCACATGCGCGGAGTTCACGATAAAGACGTAGCGTGAAAGTTCAGAGCATGCAAAAATCCCACCTAACCCGGAAGCGGAATAGGTCGGACGGGAGAGATGTGAATTTGGGATGCGCGTGGGAAGCCCGACTTATTCCCGCCCACCTTCGCATAGGCTTCGGCGGAATAAATTGGACGGAGCCACGGAAGGGCCTCGGGCGGTAAATAAAAACCACCTCAGGAGGGTATACCGTAGGAGCCAGGACAAAGGGAAGACCGGGGAGTTCTCTGAAGAGACGGGTCTGGGGCAAGCCTTGCATCCCCTCATCCCTTCCTTCGCGGCCATTGCCTGATGCTCACTCGGGACCGTGCCGGGGAGGCTCGGTGGCGGACGAACAGGGTGACACGTCATCAATTTGGAGGGTGTCGCGGTGGTCGGTTTTGACACGGCCGGAAGCGCGTTTGGGGATGAGGAAAGGGGTGATCACGCCGCAGACGATGTCCTGGCCGCACAAATGGCGGCGGAGGGTAAAGCCGGGCCGGCCTTGTCACCGTTCCCGGCAAGCCCGGCGATGACCCAGCGCGCGGCACCCAAACAGTATTCTCGAATGACCGTTGGAACAATCGCCCGGACAACGGGTTGCCGCGTGGCCAACATCGCAGGGATATCAATATGCCGACCGAGGTTCCGCCCGCGAATCACAAGGCTCGGCGTTTCTGTGCGTTCCGAGGAATCCTTGCCCAGTTGCCGCAGAGCGAATACCATTTTCGCATGAATTATGAACACATCATCACTGTTGAGCCAGGTAAGCGCAGCGGCAAGCCGTGCATCCGCGGGATGCGGATTACCGTTTACGACGTGTTGGAGTATCTGGCTTCCGGCATGACCGAAGACGAGATTCTCACCGACTTCTCCGAACTGACTCGCGAGGACATCAAGGCGTGTCTGGCATTTGCCGCCGACCGTGAACGCAAGCTCTTCACCGCCGCCGCGTGAAGCTCCTGCTCGATGAGAACTTGTCCGATAGAGTTGTCCCGCAGATTCTCGACCTCTATCCCGACTCCGCGCACGTCAAGTCTCACAGCCTTATCCATACTGACGACGTTCTCATTTGGTCATTCGCCCAGCAGCACGGCTACACCATCGTTTCCAAAGACGCCGACTTTCATCAGCGCAGCTTGGTCTTTGGTCATCCTCCCAAACTCGTCTTTCTACGCGTCGGCAACTGCCCAACCATCCGCATTACCCAACTCTTACGGTCCAACTACGTCTTACTATCCGCGTTCGACGTTGACCCGAACACCAGCATCCTGGTTCTCCCGTAAGAACGAACCGCATTCTGAAAGTGGAATAGGTCGGGCGGGAGAGGTGTGCGCTTGGAATGGGTGTGGGACGCCCGACTTATTCCCACCCACCTTCGCAGAAGCTTCGGTGGGATAAATTGAAGAGAGCTGCGGAAAGGCCCCGGGCGGTAAATGAAAACTACATCAGGAGAGTGGACTGGAGGATCCAGGACGGAGAGAAGCCCGGGGAGTTCTCTGAAGGGACGGGTCTGGGGTTAATGCCTTTCGGGAAATCCCCCGTCCCCCCACGGATGTCCGACCCTGTGGGGGAAAGAGAGGGGTGAAAAAAAGTCCTTGTCGCGTGGTCGCAGCGTAGAGAGTCCGGCCTCCAGCGGCTTCCTGGCGGCCTTCTGGGAATGCGTCGGCCGGGTCGAGTTCACCCTGCCCAGACGCCGTGGCCGCCAGCCCCGGGTACCGTTGAGCCAAGTGCTGCCCGCCTTGGTCTTTCACTTCATGAACACCGCCGGCACACTTTCCGAACATTTCACCCAACTGTTCGGCACTTCCATGGCGGACAGTTCGTTGAGTAAGCGACGGACCCGCATGCCTTGGGAAGTCTTCAGCGAACTGCGGTTGTGGACCCCCTGCTGGATCCCTGCAGTGCGCCGGCGTAGGAACTGATCGCCCTCTACGCGCGTCGCTGGGAGCCCGAGTTGTACTACCGGGAATTGAAGCGCCAATCCGTCCTCGCAGTTGCTCTCGCGCCGTGCGGCAGCCCGTCAGCAAATGGCCACGCCTCATCCACAATCAGTCCTGGAAGGCCCTCTCACCTGCCGGCTCCTCTGATCCGCGTTTTTCCGAAAGGCAATTAGACTTTACGCGAATTTCAGCTCGGCGCTGACAAACGCCGCCCACCCCGAAGAGAACCGCCGCCAGCGGGCCTCTTCCTCCAAAACAGGACCTATTGAAATCTTCAAACAGGCGCTCAGGCACGCGATAGGGGATTGCGCCACTTCAATTCCGGAAATCTGGCAAAGTCGCTGTCCGTCGAACACAATTGGCAGTTGTGTTCCAAGGCCACGGCGGCCAAGTGGGCGTCGGCGACGAGATTGCCGGTCGCGCCGCCCGAGCGAAGCATCTGTTGAAAAAAGCGCCAGTGGTGTTCCGTTGGATGAAGCATGCGTACGCACGGTTGTTCAAACCAGCTTTGCACCCGGTCGCAGGCTTCGTCCAACGTCAGCGGACGTTGATGCAGGCGGGGGTTGGTAGCGATGCGGACGAACGCGGTCAGCACCGGCCAGTATAGGCCCACGGGTTCGGTGCCTGAAAGCTGCTCGTCCCACCAGACGCGCGCCGCCTCATGATGAGGCGAGAGGCTGTCTTCCGCGTACAGGAGCAGGTTGGCATCAACGAGGATCATGGATGGTCCTCGCCTTCCACGCGCGCAATCAATTCGGCGACGTTGTCGTAGCTGAGACCTGGGCGCAGGCCCATGGGTCTGGCTTGGGTACGATACGGTTTGGCCGCCGGGGGCTTGAGCAACTGATCCAAACCCACGCGCAAGGCGGCGTTGATCATTTCCTTGAACGGTTTCCCAAGCTTGGCCGCACCCTTGCGCGCTTTCGAGGCGACATCCGGGTCGAGCGTCAAAGTGGTTCTCATATGGACATAATGATGCTTAGTGCGGAGAAGTCAAGGCACTCCACGAGACCGGCAGGGACAGGATACCTATCGGACAGGCAGCGGATCTCCAATAGCTGCTGGCCCAGCAATCGCCCCAGCAGATGGGGTCACCGATGGATGCGCCGCCGCCTCCCAACACCCCGGGCGCCCAGGGCGTGTGGAACTCGCCGCTCATGAACCGGACCCAGGACTATTGATGCCATGGCTTTCTTCCGCAGGGGACCACACGCGCCCCGCGTGTCCAATCCGGCGCCCTCGCCGGATTCCTCGTCCTCCGAATTCCCTCCGCCGCTTGGTTCCCACCGATCTCCCGCCGCACCTTCGCCTCGGCGTCACTATCCGCCGACGCCCTCGCCTTGCGCGGCGCCGAGCCTTGCCCCCTGCGCGCCGCGGTGATCGGCCATACCGGACGCGGCGACTATGGCCATGGCTTGGCAATGATCTTGGCCGGCCGCCCCGGGATCGAGGTGGTGGCCGTGGCCGATCCGATGGAGTCCGGACGCCTCCGCGCGGCCCGCGAATGCGGCGCGCCGCGTTCCTACGCCGACTGGCGCGAGTTGCTCGAGCGCGAGCGGCCCGATCTGGTGTGCATCGCCCCGCGCCACTGCGATCAGCACGCCGAGATCGCCACCACCTGCCTGAAATTCGGCGCCCACCGCTACATCGAGAAGCCGTTCGTCCACACCTGTCAGGAAGGCGATGCGGTGCTCGCCGCGGCGGACCGGCAGCGGCGTCGGGGGGGGGCGCGGGCGGGAATCTCATGGATCTGATGCGGCTCTTTGCCGGAGGTTCCCTGTGGGTCTGCGCGCGGATCACCACGGCTGGGCGTGACATCACTCCCCGCTGAAACACCTCAGCGGGCCGCTGGGAGACTGACTCCGCCAGAGTTAGGCGCTACCGGTGTCTGCGGCATGGAGCCCATGGCTGAGGTTCAATGCGATTCGCCGTGTGTTGGATGGCGCTCCGTCGAGTTGAGCGGAAGTGGGCTCCCTGTTCCAAGCTTGATCGCCGGCCTCGACCCGAATTGGACGCAAGCTGTCACTATCAAATCTTCTGCAAGTCCTTCTTTCCGATGGACATCGGCTTCGAATTAGACTTCACTGCTCCGCGTTATGCCGAACCTGCCCCCTTCCAATAAGGGTAGGCGTTTCCTCGCGTCCCATATGAACGAACAATCCACAATATTTCCAGAAATTCCTGACAGCCTTTGCAACCAGCCGCCCGGCACTTGAAGCCATGAAGCTATTTCGACATATCATCACCATTGTTTGCATCATCGCCTCTTTCGTCGCTAACGCAGGCGAACAACTCTCCGCCAGCGCCAAATGCGCTGCAAATAAACCAATCGCAGTAGAACTGCAACGTCTTCAAGGAACATGGGAGGGAGTCATGTTGGGCCATGAGAAAGATGGCACCATCACCATCACGATCACCGGCAATTCACTCCACTTTCACCGGGACACAAATTTTTGGTTTGAGACGACAGTTACACTGCCTGCAGGCAAAGAGCCAAAGCAGTTACACTCTGTCATCAAAGATTGTCCCCCATCACAGGCTGATAGCGTCGGCCAAGTTGTCAGAGCTTTCTTCAAGATTGAGGACGGGATATTGACCTTGGCCACGATAGGTGACGATGCCGAAGAGACGTCGAAGAGCTTTGAAGCCGCTCCGAATCGCTATGAATTCCGGAAAGTTCAACCTCAAAATAAGAATACCCAACCACCTAAAACCAAATGAACCGAAAACGCCTAGCCCGGCAGCGGAATAGGTCGGACGGGGACGGTGTGAGCTTGGCCGTTAGGCCGCTCACGCATATCACACAGAAAGGCACACTATGGAACTTGAGATTACTTGGAGCAGAGCAATTCGGGTCTGATGGTCGTATTTGTGGCGAAATCTTATCGCCATCGTGGTTGCAATGGTCATCGGCATGGTGGTCGGTACTGTCATTGGATTCATTTTGGGAGCGATGGGCGTTCCGATTCGGGTCATCCAAATTGTTGTCGCCCCTTTTGGGTTCGTGATTGGGTTGGCCATTTCCATCGTACCCTTGAAGATGATTCTCGGTAAGGACTTCGGAGAGTTCCGTTTGGTTCTTCTCGCCAAGCAGCCGCAAGCTCAGCCGCCGGGCAGCACCCCAGAGGGGATTCAGTGACCACGCCGCCAACCCGGAAGCGATCCTCTATTCCGGAGGGAGAATTCGCGATAGCGAGGTTCAGGAGTCGTCCGGTCGGGGGGATTCGGCGTGGTGGGCGCGATCCGTATGAGGTCAGCGGCACGCCAGCCCTCCCGTTCGTAGAAGGAGAAGGCCCGAAGGGCGTGATAGCCCAGGTGGATGGAAGAGGCGCCGTCTTCGCCACCTCTTCGGCGGGCGGGGGACGGATGTAGAGGGCGCTCGAAAAGTGCGGCGGGGGTCACGGGAGTGACGGGGCGGTCGAAAAAGGCAGCACCCCTAAACAACGTGAAAGGGTGTACGCC
>Ga0268299_1002244_pt1 | contig 24653 bp, 29 predicted proteins | sample NOBtaG_FD_193484 | JGI IMG/M metagenome (GOLD analysis project Ga0268299, IMG submission 193484) | Activated sludge microbial communities from bioreactor in Nijmegen, Gelderland, Netherland - NOB reactor | ecosystem: Engineered > Bioreactor > Aerobic > Activated sludge | place: Netherlands... | reverse complement strand
GACGGGTGTGGGCTGCAGGGTACAAGGCCTCCATCCTCGTGACCGTATCCTGGGCCAGCCGTTCCGGCATCTGTGGCGGAACAGTTCCACCCACCAGATAGCCATAGGGCGACGGATTGACACAGCCCGCGAGCAGGAGTCCGATCCCGAGAAGAACAGACAGCCGTCGCCTCATCATTTCCTCCGTTGGATCGTCACCCGATCTTGGTTCGATCCGACCCCTGCGACGAGCACCGCTTTCTCAAAGACGGTATCGACGATATACCGCCTGTCTTGTAGGCTGTAGTTCACCATCACTTCCTCGGCATCGGTAAATAGCCCGCCTTCTTTGCGGACGATCAAGAGGATCGGGGCTTCGGTCTGCGCGATCGACGGCGGCATTTCAATGACGGTCCTGGCGCCATCGTTATAGACCCGCACGGGTTTCCAGGCGGCGTGACCAGTTACGTCATACTCAAACGACAGCTTGGGCAGATAGTCACTCGTCTGCGGAATCGTCTTCTCCTTGATTTCCCGTTGCTGGCGCGCTTTCAGGATCTCGAACTTCACCGCCGAATCTTCGGGATAGCTGAACGCGACTTGCGGCATGTAGCGTGTCTTATGCGACCGTAGCCGCAGATAATAGGCGCGGCGATTGGTCGCGATGACCAACGAGGTTTCCAACCCGACTTCACGTGGTTTGATGATCACGTGCTGGACTTCTTCGGCTCCGCTCCCGGTCAGCGCCGGCTCGATCGACCAGCGGACGTTATCGCCGACGTTGACCGAGTTGACGTGCTCACCCGGTTGCAAGGCCACATCGCAGACATGCAGCGGCGCACAGACGATGCCGATCTGGTTCACGCCGTACGGAAACGTGATGAATCCATTGGCCCCCGCCACCGGCGCACTGCCTGCTGTCGTGCCCTGTTCGCCGTACGCGAGTCCCGCTTGTTCTTGCGGCGTGAGTGCCGGGTTGGAGCCGGTCAGGACATCCTCCACGCTCGGGTCGCTCCCGGCCACGGCACGGAGTGGGAGCCACACTACGAATACCGCACAGAGCACTGAGAGCCTCATTCTGTTCCTCACAGTTGTTTGGACCAGGAGAAATCACGCACATAGACCGAGAGCGGATTGCGCCGGAGCTCATCCTCCGTCACCGTCGTGGAGGGTTCGGCACGATAGACCGTGACGAGCGCCCGCATCGACACCGGCTGGGTTTTTACTTCCCCTTTGCGGTCCCACACCGACTCCAGCCAGGTGACTTCCCAGGTGTCCGCGGTTTGCGGCAGGACCGTGGAAATGTCCACCGTGACCGTTTCCTTCTCCGCGCGGGTGAACGGATTCGAATCCTCGGTGCCGTTCATCCATTGATTCATCTTGCCGGTCGCCGGATCCTGTTCGCTCAACATCGCATAGACTTGATAGACCGCCTTTCGCTGGAGGGCGGCATCGACCGTCACCACCCGCGCATTGGCAATGAACTCGCCAATGGTGGCGGCCAGCACGCGCGGATCAGCTGGGCTTACCATCTCAACCGGCCCAATCGCCGTCGCATGGCCGTGTGGATCGACGTGGTAAAGAAAGGGAATGAATTTGGATTGGCTCCCGACATAGGCGATCCCACCCACCGAGGCCAGGGTAATGAGCAAACAGAGGATCGCAATCAGTTCCCAGGATCGGCGGGTCGCCACTTGCGCCTTCATCAGATCGTTCCAGGTCCGTCGAGCCGAGAGATAGGGATTGGCGTTCTCCCCGACCCGTCGCCCACCTTCGACGACGGTGGGTTGGGACTGCCGTTCGTCCTTTGAGGTCCGCTCCCCTCCCAAGAGGTACTTCACGTCCTTCCAGGCTTCGACCAGGTTGCTCATGCCGTCACCTCTTCATAGGCTCCATAGTCACGGAGCGTGAGTCCACGGCTCGCCAGCCATTCGTCGATCCACGCCGCGCCATACTTTTCTACCAGCGTACGGATCTCCGCGATGGACTCTTTGTCCGACGCGCCGACGAAGGCGAGGGCCAATGGACCTAATGCGAGGTCGTAGAGCCGATGGCCATATTCCGAACTGTAGTAATACTGCCGCTTCGGAATGGCCGTGGCCAAGATCTCAATTTGCCGCGAGTTCAGTCCCATTCGACGATACAGCGCCGACGTGTCCTCATCGCGGGCGAAGACGTTGGGCAAGAATATTTTGGTCGCCGTGGATTCGACGATCACATCCAAAATGCCTGAATTGGATGCGTCGGTGAGGCTCTGAGTCGCCAGCAGCACGAGGCAGTTGGCCTTGCGCAGGACTTTCAGCCATTCCCGAATCTTTTCCCGGATCACCGGATGCCCGAGCATCAACCAGGCTTCATCCACGATGATCGCGCTGGGTTGCCCCTGTAAGCTCCGTTCGATCCGGCGAAACAGATAGAGAATGGTCGGGAGGGCGTATTTATCTCCAAGCCCCATCAACTCCTCGATTTCAAACACGGTGAAATCCGCGAGCGCGAGCCCATCGCGTTCGGCGTCGAGCAGATGCCCCAAGGCCCCGCTCACGGTGTATTGATTCAGGGCTTCGCGGATTGCTTCGTCCTGCACCATGTTGACGAAATCGGAGAGCGAGGCCAGCGGCTGGTTCAGTCCATTGCTGTGGTCATGACTCAACGCATTGGCGTGCAACGCCATGACCGTTTCGGCGATGGCATTTCGCTGGATCGGCGTAGTCTTCACACCGTTCAAGGCCAACATGGTCTCGATCCACTCTAACGCCCAGGCTCGATCGCCTTTGGTCTCCAAAAACTGGAGCGGGCAAAAGGCCAGCTCGTTGGAATCGCCCGCCACAGTAAAGTGCAATCCGCTCTGGCCGTTCGTGTGGGCGCGGATCGCCGCCGCCAGGGGATACATCGACAGGCCCTTGTCGAAGACAAAGACGGACATGCCCTCGTACCGGCGCAGTTGCGCGGCCAGCATCCCGAGATGCGTCGATTTGCCTGAGCCGGTCGGTCCCAACATCAACGTATGGCCCACATCGCGCACATGCAGATTCAGCCGAAACGGGGTGGCGCCATGGGTGACGCACTGCATCAAGGGCGGGGCGTCAGGCGGATACATGGGACAGGGCGCGGTGGCGCTGCCGGTCCAGATTGTACTGGTCGGGAGGAGATCCGCCAGATTCATGGTGTTCAACGGGGGACGCCGGACGTTTTCGACGCCGTGTCCCGGCAAGCTGCCCAGGAAAGCGTCCATCGTATTGAGCGTTTCGATCCGGGCGGCGAATCCCAATTGATGCATCACCTTTTCGATATGCCGCGCTGAGCGTTCCACTTCGGCTCTGTCTTCATCCATGAGGACCACGACACTCGTGTAGTAGCCCATCCCGATCAGCCCACTGTTCACTTCCCCGATGGCGGCCTCCGCATCGGCGACCATCGCCATCGCATCTTGGTCTAGTGGACCGGTCTGCGAGTTCGTAATTTGATCGATAAATCCTCTGACTTTCTGCTTCCATTTCCGTCGATAGCGCGTCAGCTCTCGCACGGCTTCGTGAGGCTCCATGAAGATGAAGCGGGACGACCAGCGGTACTCGATGGGCAACTCCCCGAGCGATGTCAGGATGCCTGGGGTACTGTCGAGGGGAAAGCCTTCGATCGCCACCACCTGCATGTACTGGCGGCCGATCTTCGGAATGACGCCCGTCCACAATTCTTGTCCGCCGATCACGGCATCGAGATACATCGGATGGGCGGGTAAGCGGACCGGCTGATTGAGGCCGGTCACACAGCGTTGCACCCAGCGCAGAAATTCATCATGGGTGACGGTCGACCCGTCTTCGAGGATGAGAGATTGTCCGCGGAGGCGTTGCAGCCGAAAGACCGACGACAACCGCGATTCAAACGACGCACAGTCCCGGGTGAACTGCTCCACCAGTCCCTTCGTCCTGTCCTGCGCCGTGACTGCCGCCTGGTCATCGTCGAACATCAATTCCACCAACTTGCGTTGCGCGACGAGCGGCGGCAGATACGTGAGGGTCACGACAAAGTAGCCGTCGTACATGGTTCCCAGGCCTTCGAAGAGCCGCCGGCGTTCTTCGTCCAACGCGGCCGTCAGGGCATCGGGAAAATGAGAGAGACCGGGCGAAGCATAGCCAGCCGCCCTCCGCCGTACGGCATCGACATGCACCAGCCAGCCATTGCCCAATGGACTCACGGCTTGATTGATCCGGAACGAGACGGCTTCACGCTGGGGTTCTGTACTGCTGGCCTGATCGTCGCCGCGGTAGACCCAGGCCGCCATGAGCGAGCCGTTTTTCCCGACCAGCACGCCATCCTCGACCATCGCCGCGTAGATCAAGAGATCCGACAGGCCCGGGTCTGGTGACCGATGCTTGTGCAACGTCACCGTCGCGTCTGTTGCTCGGATCCGTTGGATCAGCAACAGGAGGAAGACGAGACCCAGCCCGGCAATCAAGACGGTCAGCACCACCATCATGAATACTGGTTCCCTTGCCTGGCGCTGTTGACCCGCCAGGGCGTGCTGCGTGCGGGATAGTAGGGTTTGTACCGCAACTGCCGGAGATAGACGTTCCGCAGTTTCGGATCGGCTTTCGCCATGAGTCGCAGGAGATAGAGCATTAAGAACCACAGACTCACGCCGACGATCCCGGCTCGCAGCTCTTGCGCGGTGAAGACCAGGGCAAACGCGACGGCACCACAGAACAGCACCAGTTCACGGTCCCCGCCCAAGAAGAGATTGTCCCGGTGCATGACGCGACGAATCGGGATCTTGCGGAGCGCCATGGTTAGCTCAGCCTCACGAGTTCAGGATGAGACGATGCCACCAATGCCTCTGTCCCCTGCCCACTCCAGGCAGTCTCCGCCCCAGCAGCAAAGAGCGTGGTGAGCACGTTTTGGGCTCCCACCAGAATCGCGATCAACAGCACCAAAAAGACCATCATGCGGAGAAATCCGGTCAACTCGCCGCCGAAGATCAATACCCCTGCCGCTCCGACAATCCCCATCAAGGAGAGGGTAAAGGCGACGGGGCCGGTGATCGACGCGCGCAACCGGGTCAACGCGGATTCGTAGGGCAAGCCTCCCCCGGCTGTCCCCGCCGCGTACGCCTCATGCGGCATGGTGATGGCGCACAGCGTCAGCAGGAGGGCCACGCCCCATAGGTAATGTTTCCAGTGCGATGCAGTGCTCATTGATCGTGCTCCTTCGGTTCAATCAGTGACCGTGTGATGTACTGTCCCTGCTCATAGCCCTGGACTTCGAGAATATCGTCGACGCGACGCCCTGCTGCACAGCGCGTGATGTGCACCACGACCTGCACGGCTTCGGCAATGAGCGGTTCAATCGGTTTGGGATAGTCTTGGTTCATGCTGATATAGAGCGCCAGCTTCGAGAGCCCGGCTCTGGCATGGTTGGCATGCAAGGTCGCGATACCGCCTTCATGGCCGCTGTTCCACGCCATGAGCAAATCCAAGGCTTCCGGTCCTCGGACTTCCCCGACCAAGATCGTGTCGGGCCGCATCCGCATGGAGATCTTCAAGAGCTTCGCCATCGTGACCTCCACGGTGGTGTGGTACTGCACGCAGTTCTCGGCACGACATTGGATTTCGGCCGTATCCTCGAAGATGAACATGCGGAGGTGGGGAAAGGTGCCCATCATGCTGTCGATGAGCGCATTCACGAGGGTGGTCTTGCCCGAGCCCGTCCCGCCCACCACGAGGATATTGCGGCGAGTGGTAATGGCGGTCAGGAGCACATCCCGTTGCCGAGCCGTCATGATCTCCTGCTCCACATACTGGTCAAGCTGAAAGACCGCGAGCGCCCGTTTGCGGATGGCAAAGGTCGGCGCAGGCACGATCGGCGGGATCTGGGCCGCGAAGCGGGAGCCGTCGAGGGGAAATTCCCCGTCGAGGTAGGGAGACTGGCGGGTAATTTCTTTGCGATGAAACCCCGCCACGGTTTTGATAATGGCTTCCGCACGGGCGGGTTGAAATGTCCCAATACACTCCATGCCCTGCCCCAGCCGTTCGCACCAGAGCCGCCCATCCGCGTTGAGCATGATTTCCACGGTGCGTGGGTCACTCAGGGTTTCAAGCAACCGTGCACCCATGTCCCGTTCAATCATCCGGCGGGCGCGCTCTTTCGTCGACAATCCGTCATCCATGTGCGTCCTTGTGCAAACTATTTACGAAGTATGCATGCACAACAGCGTACGTATTTTACCTATTATGTATTGCTTACTTAATTCTCATTTGCACTACTACGCTGATGCGTATCGCCTGTCAAGACGATATTCTGCATATAGCGATAATTAATTCTGCCGTGTATGGCAGTGTAGGGACGTGCCTCTACCGAAAGGCCGTACTTGCTGAAAATGTGTATGCGGCAGAGGACACTGACAGGGACGGGTTACTTCTGCAGCGCTTTGGACATGTTCACGATCATGATCGGCGCGTGGGCGATGCCATAGGCGATATGGGCCGCCGCACCCAGATTTACGAAGGCACGCGGCGTCGATTTATTCCGAAGGGTGGCGAGATACCATTCCTGCGCGTGGTTCTTGATCCGAAAACTCACCTGATATTTTTTATTCGGGATGGCCCATAACGTGATTTGTTCCACCCCGGAGGCCTCCGCGACGGCTCGTAAGACATCGTAGCGGGCACAGACGAGCATCGGTGGGTCGTCACGCGTGGTGCTGTCCCGAACAGCGGTCTCGTTCACGCCCCTCCCCCTCCGACGAGGGACGTGTGCTCGTGTGTTCCTTCTTGGTGCTAAAGTTTGGTGACGAGATAGTCCTGGCACGTCTCTTCATCCTTGGTCAGGTGACACGTGCGTCTGCCGTCATACGTCTGCTTTTCATCACTTCGATGCCAAGAGGCCCAACAGTCTCATGCTCAGGTTCTACGCCATTCGGGAACGGGAACACCTCGCAACGTATATATACTTATGTTTGCTGGATTTCTAGCGAAATTCCCCGTTCACCGATGAATCTCCGACCTCTCCTCAGCGAACTAGGACCTCTTTCAGAGGGTTACACCGTTCGAGCATCCTGAAATGTGTCATGCCTTACACTAGAAGAGAACTTGCACGCTCCTGTGGGGAAACCTTCAGCGGAACGCGCGGAGAGGCTGAGCGATCGCTGGGGGCCATCGTCTCCTCCCTGCTTCATGACGCAGGGAAGGGACGGATCATGCGGGCGAGAGTCTAGGCAAGACAGAAGTTATGGATGAACCAAGGCCATTCTGTCCTCTGATCGAACATTCCGTGATCCCGGCTTCCCCCCCCCTGTCCACGAGTCCATTGTAACCGGAGGCAAGGTTGCTATTCTCTCCTGAAATCGTGCGGCAGTAGCCTCTGAAGGAAGCGACGTCGCCCCTGGTTTGGCATGCTCTCTCTTGGGCGGAAAGCAATGTAAAATCGGGGGCAAGGTTGATACGCTGGGGCGGTGATGGTGCTGGACGCAAGCTTCGTGTGAGTGACGTGTAGTCACAAGTGGACTACACGTCAAGCCGCTTCAGCTTGGTGACCGTCTATCGTTTTCCTTTGCCACCCTTCCGCACCGCCCACATGACCACCCCGGCCTTCCGTGCGGCGTGTTCCAGCGGTCCATCCGCGGTCGCCAGCGCTAGCCCGGTCCGTACCGCGACATCCAGATAGGCCGCATCATAGGCCGACAGTCCGTGTTCCCGTGCCAGCGGGATGACCGTCTCCAGTATCCCGCCGACCGGCACCGACAGTTCAGAGATCGACAAATTGCCCAATAATGTCACAAACCGCACGATGTCGGCTTTCCCGATGCGCTTGCGCCGCTCGGCCACGAGCACCGCATTGGCCACTTCAAGTGCCCATACGGACGGCACCACGATCGTCTGCCCTTCAAGCGCAGTGAGCACATCGTCCGCATACTCGCTGTCCTCGTCGGAGAAGCACCAGGCCAGCGCGACAGACGCATCGACCACGATGCCTTTCAAAACCGCCGGCCTTCCTCGATCATCTCCTGCACGGTCATGGGATCCGCTTTGACCCGCCCCCGCAGCTCATGCATCCCTTCCACGATCTCCTGATGGGTCAGCCGCCGTGCCTCCCGCCCGACAGGCACCAGCATCGCCGCCGGGACGCCATGCTTGGTAATGGTGATGGTCTCGCCCTTGCTGACCCGGTCGAGGAGCGCCGACAGGTGGGTTTTCGCTTCAAACGCCCCGATCGTCTCCATCATGCCTCCAATAGACTAGTTGCATCTAGTTGTAGTGTACTCCTCGCGCCTTCCCGTGTCAATCTCGGGTGTGTATGCTCGGGTGTGTATGCGGATCCAGGGGGGTCCCGTACCATTGGCGGACACAGTCGCGATGTGATGGCGCACACCCTGCTCTGTCCGTCACGCGTCGTTCGTCCAGCATCTGTCGCCGTGGCGACGATCCTTCGTGCTTTCCCGAGCCTGTTCTTCAACCCGCGAGACATGCGGTCACGTGTACAGGGACCCCGATCAGAGGGCTGTCGTATTTCTGCTTTTGTCGCAAGCAGAAATTGGACCGCACCATCCGGCCTGGCCATTCCCACCATCACAGGAAGACGTGCAACAACCGACCTGGTGTTGTCGGATACAGGGTGCGCACCATAGAAAACACTCAACTCGCTTAGATTTCCCAGGCACGCGGGATGGTCCCATGGTCTTTCTACCGTTCTTATCCACATATCGTAAAAGGAGACTTTTAGGTACAGGCCGGCAGTCGAACGGGAGTTCGACGATCGGGGGAACACGCGATTCAATAGAGGATAACGGCTGCAGAATACGTGGCTTGTGGGCGGCGTGTCCTCAAAACAGCACCAGCGTCTTGTCAGAAACTCTCGGCATGGCGACGCAGAGGCCGTATTCCGTGATTGGTATCCGCAGTTCCGATAGGCAGCCGCGTGACCCCCGGGTTTGTGATGCTCGCCTTGTTGGAATTTGACCAAATGCTAGGTAAGGCCTAGCAGAAGACCTGGTCTGCCCCTCAGGGAACGGACACCGAGGGAGGCCCGGCGCACGTCATCCCTGGGGCCGGGATACTCACGAACAGGCGTTCGCGCCATGCTCCTGGCGCAACGTTCGGCGGGTCCGTTCCTGCTCCAATACCGATTGTGCAACTGCGAGCTGCTCGTTGGCCCGCTGGTCGAATTTGGGATTGGCGTCGATCGCCTTCCGGAAACAGACCACCGCGTGGGCCGCCTGCCCGGCTTCGAGATAGACGATGCCGAGATTATTGAAGGCTTGTGGCTCCGTCCCGCCCAGCCGAAACGCGGCTAACGCATCTTTGTACGCTCCCGTCTTGGCCAGCGCGAGACCGAGGTTGTTATGAATGATCGCCTCGGAGTATCCCCGCTTCCTGGCAAGCGTGTATTCCTCGATCGCTTTGCGATAGTCGCCCATGAGGTAGTAGGCGCGCCCCAGGTTGTTCCGCAGCTCCAGGCGGTCTGGCTTCAGATCGAGCGCCGTCCGGTACGCAGACACCGCCCGGCTATGTTCTTGGCGCAGATCGTAGAGCACCCCAAACAGGGCATGCGCTCTCCAGAGTCGCGCATTCTCTTGGACGGCTCGACGTAAGGCTTCCTCGGCCTGAGCCTCCTGCCCCGCTTGGAGGAGCGACCGTCCGAGGCCCTCCCACGCGTGCGGATCGCGCGGTTCTTCCCGCACCAGCGCGCGAAACCCGGCGACGGCGTCGGCATGGAGTCCGTTCGCGAGAAACAACAGATATTTCTTGTGTCGGACCCGCGCGTGACGAGGCGCCGCTTTCAACGCGTGATCGTACTGCAGCAGCGCCAGCGTCCAGTTTCCCTGCCGCACGTAAATATCGCCGAGTTGCTCGTACTCGTCGGCGGCCGGCGTATCTCGCGCGATTGACGGGGCGTCCGGCTCATCAATTCTCTGCGTCGGCTCCACACTCGTCTCCGCGGATGACACAGCGCTTTTCACCGACGATGTTGCGCCGGATCCGCATCCGGTGACGCTCGACACCATGAGACCTAGAAGGATCACCGGCACTATCCGTTTCATGCTCATCCTCCACTGTCCAGCTGGTTGCGTAAAAGGCCGTCCTCTTCGTCCGTCGCTCATCGTTCGTCAACAACGTAAAACTCAAAACCTGAAACTCACAACTTGCCACGTGACACTTCCACGCCCGCCTACCCGGCCGCGCCGGGCAACATCGACTGCACCCCTCGAAGAAGAATCGGCCCGACGAGGATGATGAAGAGCAACGGCAAGACGAAGAACATGAGCGGGAACAGCATCTTCACCGGAAGCTGCGACGCGAGTTCCTCCGCCCTGAGTTGGTGGCGGCGGCGAATCGCTTCGGAATGAACCCGCAGCGACTGCGCCAATCCCGTCCCGAACCGCTCCGTTTGGACGAGCAGCGCGACGAAGTTCTTCACTTCGTCGAGATCCGTTCTGAGGCCGAACCTCCGCATGGCCTCTCCCCTGGCCCGGCCTGCCTGAAGTTCTACCGACAGCAGACTCAACTCTTCGCTCAGGTCGCGATGACCGACGCGCAATTCGGTGCCGACCCGGCGGAGCGCGGGGTCTAAGGCCAACCCGGCCTCGACGCACACCACCATCAGATCCAGCGCGTCGGGAAACCCGCGCTCAATGGTCCTCTTGCGATGGCCGGCGAGCCGGCGCAGCCACAGATCCGGCGCGTACCAGCCGCATGCCGCCATGCCGATCCCGCCCATCCAGACCGCCGCCGGATGGACCACGTGAAAAACCAACGCGCTCAGGCTACCCCACAGACAGGGGAAGCCGATCAGTCCGGCAATCTTGGCGCCGTGCAACATAAACGGGATACGTGGATGACGATACCCTGCCGTGGTGAAGCGGTTAGGGAGATGCGTGAGTTCCGCTCCCGCCTTCGCGTCGAGCCTTCGTCCGACGCGTTCGAGCAGATGCGCGCCGTGGGACAACCAGTCCGCGAGCAGATCCTGGATGCTGCGCCGGTCGGAACGCCCGATCACCTGTGTGCGCCAGCGCATCACCTGATAGCGTCGCAGGCCCCAGGCAGAGACACTCCACAGACCGGCTGCGCAGCCGACGAAGACCAAGAGACTGATGCCGAGGCGTCCGTCCACAACAAGCCCTTTCACCCTTGCGGCGCGACCATGCGCCGGGTGATGACCAATCCAATCAGCGCCAGTGCGAGTCCGGCTCCTGACACCACGCGCCCCACCGGATCCTCATAGAGCGGCGACAGATATTCGGGATTCAAGAACCACAACAGGCCTCCGACCGCGAAGGGCAGGGCAAAGATGACCCCAACCGACAGCCGCCCCTCAGCCGATACCGCCCGTATTTTCAGCTCCAATTCGAAACGCTTACGCGTCAGCTCACTGATGAAGTCGATGATGCCGGCAAGATTGCCTCCCGTTTCCCGTTGAATCAGGAGGGACGTGACGAAAAAATTCAACTCGCGCGATTCCACTCGTGCGGCCATCGCCTTGAGGGAATCGGGAAGACTCACCCCAAACCGCACTTCCTGCGCGACGCGCGCGAACTCGCTCTTAACCGGTTCCGCCGCCTCCTGCGCCACGATGCCGATGCTCTCCAGCAGCGCGTGCCCGGCCCGCAGCGACCGGCTCATCAACTCCAGCGTGTCGGGAAACAGCTGCTCGAACCGGCGCACACGGGCGCGTCGTTGCCGGGCGAGACGGATCGGCGGGCCGAGTAAGACGGCGAGCCCTCCTGACCCAACGAACACCAGAGGCACGCCGACCGCGAGCAGGGTTCCGATCACGATCACGCCGCCGAGCCCCAGTCCGAGGATGACGGAGGAGCGTGCCGCGCCCAGGCCGGCCGGCCACGTCAGAACGGGGGCCCAGGCATCGCAGAAAAGCCCGCCTGCGCCCTTTCCCGCCGTCGAAGGCGAGCGCATGATCGGCAACGCATCCAGTGTAAGCGCAAATCCGACGTCGTCAGGGGGACCGGATGCACCGGCCTGAGTCCGGCCCGCAACCCAGCTCCGTAGAGCAAGCAGGCCGCACACCATGGAGACACAGATGACACCGGCGATGAGCGCGGGCATACTCAACAGTCCTCCACCTGCCGGGGGTCGAAAAGATCCTGACGCACGGCGCAGCCCCGGACTTTCAACCGATCGAGACAGGCCGGCACAAGACCGGTCGCTCTGAACCGCCCTTTCACGCGTCCTTGGTCGTCGAGCCCCGTTTGTTCGAATCTGAAGATCTCGCGCAATTCGATCTCCCCGTCCGTCAGGCCGTGCATTTCTTGCAGCGAGATCAGTTTGCGGCTGCCGTCGGAGAGCCGTTGCACCTGGATCACCGCTTGAATCGCCGACGCGATCTGTTGGCGCACCGCGTGGGGCGGAATGTCGAGACCGCCCATGGCCACCATGGTTTCAATCCGGGCGACGGCATCCTGCGGCGTGTTGGCGTGGACAGTCGCCAGCGAGCCATCGTGGCCCGTGTTCATCGCCTGCAACATGTCGAGCGCTTCATCCGACCGGACTTCCCCCAAGATGATTCGATCCGGCCGCATCCGCAGGCTGTTCCGGACCAAGGCGCGTTGCGTCACTTCGCCCTTCCCTTCCACGTTTGCCGGCCTGGTTTCGAGCCGCACGACATGGTCCTGACGAAGCTGGAGCTCGGCGGAGTCCTCGATGGTAACGATCCGTTCCGTGGAGGGAATGAAACCGGAGAGCAGATTCAACATCGTGGTCTTGCCGGACCCGGTTCCACCCGAGATCACCACGCTCAACCGCGCCTGCACGATTCCCTTGAGCAGCTCGCCGATGCCCGCCGTCAGCGCGTTCATCCGGACCAAATCCTCCAGGGTGAGCATGTCCTTGTTGAACTTGCGGATGGAGAGAATCGGGCCGTCGAGGGCGAGCGGAGGCACGATGGCGTTGACCCGTGATCCGTCAGGGAGCCGCGCATCCACCATCGGAGAGGATTCGTCGATGCGCCGGCCGACCGCCGACACGATCTTCTCAATGACTTCCCGCAGATGCTGGTTGTCGCGAAACTGCTGCTCCGTTCGCTCCAGCCGGCCGCCCCGCTCGACGTAAATCTGACGGTAGCTGTTCACCAGAATGTCGGACACCGTGGGATCTTCCAGTAACACTTCCAGCGGTCCCAGGCCGAGCACATCGTGCCGGATCTCGCGGACGACCTGCTGCAGTTCCGCCACGGTGAGCGCGGCGCCCAGCTCTTCGAGGATCTGCATGATCAGGATGGAGAGTTGCGAACGAATGACCTCCGGCTCCCCGCCGGCCATGACGGAGAAATCCAGCCGCTCCAGCAGCAACGAATGGACGCGCGTCTTGACGGCATGGACATCCGTGGAGGATGCGGTCTGTTCAGACATGGCGCCGTTCACCTCGATCGATCACAGAGTCGTCATGCCGCATGGCGTGTCCCCATGAATCGGGTTTGCAAGCGTTGGAGCAGCCCGTGGGCTTTCTTGTCCGAAGCGCCCACGGACTGTCCGCTCAAAGAGAGCGCCAACTCCTCATAGCAACGCGAGAGCGCGGCGCGCAGGTCAACAGCCACCAGCGGCGCTCCATTGATCAGAGCCTCGCGGGCCAGCTCCGGTGAATCCGGCAGATAGACGCCGACTCTGCAGGGGAGCAGCGGTTGCAACTGCCGCCGGTACGCCGCCTCGTCCTCCCGGCATCGGTTCATCACCACGACCAATTTCCCGCTCGGGACGCCGGTGTTGATAAGCAGCTCCGCCCACTGCTTCGCGCGTTGCGCGGCCGGGAGCGCCAGGGTCGCCACGAGCAACACAGTGCTCGCCCGGGGGATCACGATTTGAGCGATTCTCTCTGTCGTGCATCCGCAGTCCACGACGATCCAGTCATGCCATCGAGCCATGAGGTCGAGCGTCCGCGCCAAGACGGCCTGCTCCACGACCAGTCTCAAGGGGCTCTGGTGGCCGAGGCGCAAGAGATGCACGCCCGAGCCATGCGCGGCCTGCGCATTCATGAGAAGCGCCTCGTCAACCTGTTGCGGATCGGTCGGAAGCCGGCGAAGACCGGCGCCCGGCGCCATCCCCAGCATCAGCGGCAGATCGCCGCCGGTCAGTGTCGTGTCCACCACCGCCACCGACTGCGCGCGGTGACCCTGTTGGAGTGAGACGGCCAGGTTGGCGGCGACGGTCGATGCGCCGACCCCCCCGGCGGCGCCGAGGACACACACCAACTTGGCCCGTGGGTCGTTGTTCGTGGCGTCCGTGGTCATCTGGTCTTTCTGGTCTATCTCGTCTTTCTGGTCTATTCGGTCTGTCTAGTTTATCCGGTTGAACCAGACAGACCAAATAGACCTGACACCCTGCTAGTTCACCAGTCCGGGAATGCTTCCCTTCGTCCCATAGTCTGCTCCGCCGCCGCGCCCCGGCTGGATCTGATTTGCCACGACCGTCGCCGATAACTGCGTGCTGCTTGTCTGACGGAGCTTCATCGTTGCGAATCCTACGATTCTGGCGCGGCCAGTTGCAGACGCACAGGTCCCTCGATCGTAGACAGGCACGACGGTGAGCCAGTCTCCAGTGGTTGGATCCTTCCTGCTCTTGTACAGCGATTGCAACTCTTGAAATGCCGCACCCGGCCGCGCGCCAAGAAATTGAAACTGGGTCTGCCCGCTGTTGGCAATTGGACTAATATAGCCGCCAGTCCGGATTCTCTTCACGATCGTTTGGAGTTGCTTCTGTGTCGCGGGTGTCTGAGTAAATGTGTTCCAGGCCGCACAGACAGGACTCGTTCCATTCTTGGTGAGCGCGAAGGATCGGCTCGCCCACCCCTTGCCGCTGAACCAGCCCCGAGCGACTCCAAAAGGAAGAGCAAGACTGCCCGCGGGCACCTGTGACAAACCGGTCAAGGCAGCCGTGGCGCCGGCGGACACCGCAAGCGTCTTGACGCCCACAGCCGACGCTACAAACGTCGGCACCTGTGTCTGCGCCGAAACCTGTACCCCGTCCGGGGAGGCCCCTCCGCCAGCCAGCGCGCGCGAAGTTGTGTTCCATACTCCGAGAGTCGACAGCACGGAAGCCGTATGATTCGGCGGCTGATTCTTTCCACCCACGTCCGCCACCGTTCTGTTCACTTGCGCGCGCCCTCCAGCCGGCAGGGCTCTACTGCTTACTCCAGGCGGGAGTGTTTCGTACACACGTCCTAATTGCCGCGCGCCAGCAAGTGCCGCGGCATCGGCGAGGTTCTGAAGCGATTGCTTCACCACAAGAGCCTGTCCAATGTCCAGCACCAACGCCAGCATGGGAATCAGCACGGCGAGAGATATCGCGACGATCACCGCCACGGCGCCCTGCTGACTCGATAATGCCGACCGACGTTCTGGCTTTCGATCAACCGGTTTATTCATTTCGCATCACCGTTCTACCGCGAAGCGTGACCGAAGAAGGCATGCCCGGCACCAGCGCGGGTAAAAACTGAAACCGATAGGGAGATTCGACCAGCACGGTGAGATCGGTTCCGAAGGTGCCCCCGGCGCCCGTGACGGTGACCGCCACCGCACTCGTGCCGAGGCTGGCCTTACTCAATACGGACGACACCACCGCCTGAATCTGGCCTGCCGTGGCTTTCTGAGCCGCCTGCACAATGCCGGTCCGAGCGGCTTCACGACTCGACCAAGAGATGATCGCTTGTCGGTAGAAGAGCGTTCCAAACTCGACCATGCCCAGGATCAGCAGCAGCAGGAGCGGCAGAACCAAGGCAAATTCCACCGCCGATGCGCCGGTCGCCTCGTTGAGCAGGCGCCTGCCCCCGCTCGTCCCGCCTTTCCCGTTCGTCTTCCCCTTCTCGCGCATTTTTCGCCGATCCCGCCTTTCGCGCAATTCCCGCCTACTGTCCCAACCCCATACTTCCAGAACTTCCGGGTGACGGCGTGAGCATTCCAGGGGACGCCGCGGATGATGAACGATCGAACGACTGGATGTATCGTTGCATGAGACGCTCCGCGGGTTGTCCTCCCAGGACAGGACCTTCTCCTGTCGATTCGACCGTCCGGGGATGAAGACGTTGGACCTGCGCCGCCGTTGCCGTTGAATCTCCAAAATCCTCCGACAACGATGTGGCGCTCGAACAGCCGCTGCTTATCCAAAGCAGGCTGCCCGCCAGAGTTCCTGCGATGTGCCAGTGCTGTCCCATCGATCAATCCTCCTTACGGCATCACAGATCCGACCGGCCCTTCGATGCGTTCCTCAAGAATGGAGCGTGCCCCACGGGGTCGCGGAGGGGGCCCGGCGCTTTGCATGCGTCCCATCACATAAAAATCGAAATCGTCCGGTTCGATGAAGCGCCCCGTTGGCAGGGGCAATTTCGCCTCGGTCGTCGGCGCGACCAGATGCGGCGTGACCACGATAATGAGTTCGGTCTCGTTCTTCTGAAACTGCGAACTCCGGAAGAGGGCCCCCAAGATGGGGATATCGCCGAGGACCGGATACTTGGAGACGATTTCCCGCACCTGGTCGCGCAGCAAACCGGCAACGGCGAAGCTTTGCCCATCTCCCAACTCGATGACCGTGGACGCCCGCCGGGTATTGATGGAGGGAACGGTGACGCCCTGGAGGACGAGCCCGTTCGCGAAGTTCAACTCGGAAACTTCTGGGGTGACGGTGATGCTCATGCGACGCTGGTCGAGCACCACGGGAGTAAAATTCAGTTGCACACCGAATTTCTTGAACTGCACCGTTGTGACGCCGAACGCTTGGGGCACCGGGATAGGAAACTCGCCTCCGGCCAGAAAACTTGCTTCCTGCCCGCTGATCGCCACCAGCGTCGGCTCGGCCAGCACCTTGGCCAGATTATTCTCTTTCAGCGCATCGATGAATCCGGTCCAGGTGGACGAGCCGCTCTGGAACCGGAACAAGGCGTTGACGGCTTGGCTCACCGCGAGCCCAAAGGGCGGCGCGGCGAGGGGGAGGGCGCTGTCCGCCGCGATCGAGGCTAAATTCTTCAGCGCCGACACCCCGAAGCTCTTGCCTGATCCATCGGTGAACGATGCGTTGAAACCAAAACGCCGCAATAGAGTCCGGTCCATTTCCGCCACCCGGACTTCCAACATCACTTGTTGCACGCCGCTGACCTGGAGCAGGTTCACCACTTTCTTCGGCGCGTAGGCTTCCGCGAGCGTGAGCACTTGATTCAGGCGGACCGCGCTCCCGATCGTGCCGCTCAACGTCACATGATCGTGCGTCGCCGTGACCTGTATCAGGGTCTCATCCGGAAGGAGCTGATGGAGCTGCGTTTTGAGCCGCGCGAGGTCCGGCGCGACTTCGACATCATGGACGGCCATCACGCGCCCGTCTCGTCCCCATACTGTCAGATTGGTCATCCCGACGGTCTTGCCCATCACGTACAACTCCCGCGTGGACAGCACCAGCGTCTCGATAATCTCAGGATTGGCAAGAGAGGCCCGCGTGAAGGGAACCGGACTGTTGTACAGGAGCGACGTCCCCACTACCAGGCGGAGCGGCGTGGCGTGTTTGATCTCTGACGCAGGCGCGGCGCCGTCCTGGGTCTGCCCGGCAGCCGGTGCGCCTAACGCCATCGAAACGGCCAGGAGCAGCCCCTTCCAGCCCACACGCTCGAATGTCTGCCGCCTTCTCGGTTTAGCGGACATGCTCATCGGCCGGCTCCGATTGCGGCGAATTCGCAACCTTCACTTCACTTCGCTGAAGTCCTCGTATCACCTCCACGCTCAAGTCCGGCGCCTTCGTCGCAACGCGAGGGGTGAATTCGTTGCCGGTTCGCCGGTCCGAGCGGACGACATAACGGTCCGGCACGGCCGCGCCTTCTCCTCTGCTGCGACCCAAGAGTCCTTCCACCGTTGCGCCGCCGGTGTCGGTCTTCTCTCCATTCAACGGATGACGCAGCACGAGGTGGATTTTTCCCTCGGACGCGGCGAGCGCCAGCTTCTCAGCCTCATGAGGGCTCACGTCCAGCGTCATCACATGGGGACTCTCTGCGTTCCCAACCGACTTCTCAGCCTCACGAGGGCTCCCGTCCTGCGTCGGACCCTCCGCATTCCCAACCGAAGTGTTCTTCGACGCGTCTGCGGCATTCCTGCCGGTGGCCAGCACCGGCACATTCTCTAAAATCATCTTGGTCACGGGCCGGTTCTTGTCGTCATCGGTAGACAACGTCGCCAGCACGTCGACATGGTCTCCCGGGTGGATGAAGCCGGCCACGGCGATGACCTCGTCGACATGCACGGCGATAGCGCGCCGGTCGTGGCCGGTCAATGCGGCAATGCCGCCGCGGGTGACCTCGACCGGAGCCAACTTGGTCTCAAGAACCGGCTCGTTGCGTCGGAACGGCAAGACGGCGATTCTCCCCGACACCCGACTCATATCGTCAAATACGCCTTCCGGAACCGCCTCGACGGGAAACGACACGAGTCGAACCGACTCTGCTGAAATGGCGGTGCCTGCCGGAATGTCCTCGCTCACGACGACGACCGATTGCGATCGAGTCGTTCCTCGGATCTCGTCGCGCAGTGCCGTTTCGAGACTCTGGAGCCAGAGGTAGGCCGAGACGCTCGCGATCCCGGCCAGAAGCACGGCCACCGCCATAAACAGAGAGGTGCGCTGTTGAAGGTTCGCCATCACGGCTCCTTGATCCCGCAGGAACGGGACCGGCACCGCCACGGATGGCGGAGCCGGTCCCCTCGCAGACAACTGCCGTCAGCGAGCACAGACCGTCACAAACTGTATCGGTTGGACAGCGAGAATCTTGAACGGCGAGATCGATCTGAGGAGTGGAGCCCCACGGTTTGAGCCTACTCCGCATTCCTCCACGACCTCATCCATCCTCCGTGGCAGACTACTGCGGAGGACGGGCAGCCGTGGCTTCCTGCGTAGGCGGGTGATGGGTGAGCGATGAGGGACGGTCTGTCCGGTTCAACCAAACAGAACGAACAGACCAGACAGATCAAAAATCGGTCTTCTTACGCTGGCGGACGTTTTCAGCATCCTGCTTGCTTTCCAAGCCCCCGCAGATGAGTCAAGTATTTGAAGTGCACACGCCCTTGTCGTCAGAGGAGGAGGGAACGGTCAAACTAGTGGAAACCTGCTGGACGCGCGAACTGACATTTGGTCCGGACGGGAAGGTCTACCTCGTCGGCGTAAAGTCTCTATTCAACCCGCTCGTGCGCGATTAGCGGGCGCCGACGGGCGAGAGTCGAATCGTAGCTGGTGACTATACACCTCAACGGCTGATCTCATGTGTGGTGTGTGACCTCAGAATGCCCCTCATTTCTCGTCAAGGCCGACTCACCGCCGTTGGCCTCGCGTGGTTGAAATATCGGATATCGGCGCTACGTTGCGGTCTTTGCCCGAACGATCGATCGTGGCCGGTTTCGATCGGCTGTCCGTCCCCTGATCAACGAGTGCATACAGATACGGTTTCATCGTCGATAAGGCTCGGCGTTGCTTTCCAGTCGGAGTGAATGTGCCGGCGTCCGCCCGCGCAACCCGCTTTTCGAAATGTTCGATCACTTGGATGGCCTTGCGGGGATTGCCGCGCCGGGCCAGCAAACCGGCCAACCGCATATAGGCCGACATCAATAACGATTGATCACGCGGCAGAGTGGCCTGTTCGAGCACTGCGCCGTAGCTGCGAATTGCTTGCAGAGGCAGACTCCGTTCCCGCAGGAATCCTGACAAAAGATGAATCCCCGCGCGGTCGAGTTGTCCCACTTCGTTTTGCCACTCGATAGCGACCAGCTGGTTGAGCTCATTTTGTGATAGGCGCCGGCTCTCAGCCTTCGCCGCTCTAAGCTTGGCTACCAGATCGTTTGCCTCAAGCCATCCGTTAGAGAATGACAGGAACACGCCTAGACACTTCTCGTGGGTCGAACACCGTGCCGCCGGAGGAGTAAAACCCGGGTGGGTGACGGCGTGCGCAAGGAATATGGTGCCGTGGGCGTCCCGGCAGGACGAGCAAACATCGGGATCGTCCGGCACGACATACAGGTACCAATAAATACCTGAAGGATTCAAGAGATCCACCGGCGTGATGAGGCCAGCCTGAAGCTTTTGCCGGTGATGTCGCCAGGCCAGAAGGAGGCCGAGAATTCCGCCGAAGTGCCACGCAAGCGTGGGGATGATGATCATTGGCATACGTTCTCCTTCTCAGTAAACGCACTAGTGCTTAGCTGCAAAAATTCTCGCTACTAAACTGTCATACCCGCGAAAGCGGGTATCTAGGATAATCAATGGACTCCCGCTTAAAGACGGCGGGAATGACGGTGCGCATATTATTGCAATCAAGCACTCGTTCGTTTCGGACCGTGTCCAGCAACCGGTTTATGTTATGGCTTGGGTGGCCTCCGGTGTGCCGCCAGTCGTTTCGCACTCTCAATTCTTCCTCGTCAAATATTTAATTGCAGCCATACAATAGCCTCGCGCCTAAACAAAGCGTAAGAGCCTGTTCATAATCTTTTGGTGGATGTTTTGATAATGTTCTCCTTTTCACCGCAAGAGGAGACGTTATGCGCCAGAGTTATCCGAGCGATATTAGCCGAGAGAAGTTCAATAGAATCCTGCCCATTTTGGAGCGTGCACGGAAGAAGACCCGCCCACGCTCGGTGGATTTATATGAGGTGTTCTGCGGCGTGACGTATGTACTCAAAAGTGGCTGTCAGTGGCGCATGCTGCCGAGAGAATTCCCTAAATGGCGCACCTGTCACAGCTATTTCCAGCAATGGAGCGAACCGCAGGAACGTGGTATCAGCTTCTTGGAGGAAGCCTTAAAAAAATGTGGTTGGCGCGGTGAGACAACACAATGGTCGGAACGACAAAACCAGCTTCATCATCGTTGATGCACAGAGCGTGAAGAACACTGATACCGCCGAAGAAAAAGGTTATGACGGCGGCAAGCTGGTATCGGGCATCAAGCGTCATATCGCGGTGGATACGCAAGGGTTGCCACACGCGATTCACATCACCACGGCGAAGGTGACGACCGGGCAGGAGCACTGGAGGCGTTCAGCCTGCACCAAACCACGCTCTCTGATGTCAAAAACGTGCTGGCAGATGCGGGCTACACGGGTGAGAAATTTGCCGATGCCGTGCGGGAAATCCTCGGGTGTCCCGTCGAAATCGCCAAGCGCAGCGAACTCCACACCTTCGCCGTCATCCCCAAACGATGGGTGGTGGAGCGTTCCTTCGCGTGGCTCGAAAAATGCCGCAGACTCTGGAAAAACTGCGAACGAAAACTTGCCACAAGCCTCAACATGGCCGTTCTCGCTTTCCTCGTCCTACTCCTCAAAAGATTATGAACAGGCTCTAAGAGACAGAGGCCCACCTCGCTAGACCAGAATGAGGTACTTCTAAGGATGGGTAAAATGAAGATGGAGCTTGGCCGCCAAGGCGAATGTGCCGGACCCGGACAACCGCATCATGAAGATGCAGGCCGGTACGTCCAAGGCTACAACACCCAAGCGGTGGTGACGGGGGGGGGACAGATCATCGTGCGGACGAGGTCACGCAGGAAACCAGTGACTTCCAGCAACTGCACCCGATGGTGGAACGGGTGCAGGCGAATCTCAAAGCCATCGCGCATCCGCAGACTGTCGGGCCCGCACTGGCCGATGCCAGCTATTGCAGTGAGGCCAACCTGACGGAGCCTGATCCGGCCGGGCCTGCCATGTTGATTGCCCTGAACAAGGGCTGGAAGCAACGGAAGGTGTTGCGGGAGTAGCCGGGTCCACAGGGACGCATCCCGACACGAGCAGGGCTCGTCCTGCTTCGCAGGACCTTGCTCTCACCCCTGTCTTCACAGACGGGGAACTCCCGCTGGATTAGAACTTGCCCGCGATGACCGTAAAGACCCCCTTGATCTTATTGCCAAGCAAGGTGACCGACGCGATGATCGCCACCGCGATCAGCGACACCATGAGTGCGTATTCCACCGCGCTGGCGCCCCACTGATTGTTCACCACTCGAAGCCATCGGCTTTTCATCCAGTTTTTCATCGTCCCTCCAGTGTGTCGTACGCCAGCTGAGGCAGAGTGAATCTCTGTCTGCACCACCTATCGGTCATTCCGGGGACAACTTGAGGGCGGGGGGATAGGGAGCACCTGAGGGAAGATCATCGCATTTCTCCCGCGAGGGAACGTGCTCGTTGACCCTTGGCGGGAGGACGGCTATTGGGGGTACCCATACAGGTGGCGGGAAAAGTCTCGTTTTGGTTCTGGCGGGCCGCCTGTTCGCCCCCTCATGGTCTCGGCCCGCAGGTGGGGAAGTTAAGAAACGGGCGAACTGGCTCGGGCAAGATGGCCTCCAACGGCACCTGGCGGCGTCACTGTTCGTAAGAGTGCTCCAGGGGATACATGAAAATGCCTCGAAAGTTGAGGTGCGCACTGCGGGCGGGATTGACGTACGGTATCCACGCGGGGCGAGTGTATCTCTTTAGATCCACATCGTATCCAATCCGATACGCCTCCACTCTTCGATCTTTTATCTGAAGCAGGTTCAACATCGAATTGTCCCAGAAATTATCACCGAGCTGGCTGTGCACGTGGACAGATGCTCTGGTATCCGTCTTGCTCATCACCTGGTCTATTGCACCATCTTGCGATAGCCGACGCATTCTTAGGTGTATACGCGTAATTGTTTACAGCCCTTGGCTCCATCGCAACGCGAGGAGACTCCCGCAGGTTGTCACTCTCAGATAACGATATCTTCATAACCTCTTTCCCACGCCATGCATCGCTCGACAAGACCTCAGCTATGCCAGAGCGACGAGGGCAGAGAGAGCGGATTCTGGCTCAGACAGCCGAGAAGACGTAGAAGGGACACACATGGTGATTGTCAGGGTTGTCGTAAGCGCCACGCTGCTCGTCGATGCCGTGACGAGGCCCGATACCTACCGGGTACAGCGGACAGCCAGCATCAATGCGTCGCCGGACATGGTCTTTGCCTATCGCACCGATCTTCACAGTTGAGCATCCGGTGCTCGCTAGGGTCGCCACATAGGAGTGATGTGTGGCGTAGGGAGGAGCACCCAGGTTTTTTCGATGGAGTCCGACGATGGCCACGATCCTGTTGGTTGAGGACAATGACGACCTCCGTGACTGTATTCGCCTGCGGTTGGAGGCAGACGGTCACCGGGTCGTGGAAGCCGCGAATGGGAACGAAGCGATTCGGTCGTGGAGGGAACACAGCCCCGACCTCATCATCACCGACTTTTCAATGCCTCGCATGAACGGGCTGGAGGTGATCAACGCGGTGTGTGCTCAACAACCGGCCCTCCCGATTATTCTGATGTCCGGTGGAATCGAGGAGCAATTGCGCGTGTGTATCCTGCGCCACTTTCCCTCGGTCCGCTATCTTTCGAAAGATGTCATCAGCTCTCACCTGCGACAGTCTGTGCGAGACGCCGTGACATAATACGTCTCGTCTCCGATCGACCATCAGCGCCGTGATCGGCGGCGAGGGAGGCACGAGTACGAGATGGGACGGTGGGGCGAAGTTCGTCCCTCGTGCAACTGGCGAGACGTGAGGTCTGCCGAGAGGCCGCTAACGGATGGAGGGAGACCTTGGCGCCCACCGAGGTTGTGCGTCTCGTGTCCTCCCGGAAGAGACGCCCCTCCATCTTTGGCCCCTGAAGGAACTCCACGGATCAGACACGGTGAGGCGACTGCCCCCTCCCATTCAACACACATTCATTTCCCCACAAGGATACACATCGAATCTATTTGGATAGCCGCGCTACGGAAACGATGCCACTGCAACCACAATGGAGGGGTGTACAAGAGCACAGGTGTGTCAGAGCCGCTCTTCACAAAGGGCAACAAGGTCCGCCATGTATGCACGAGCCGTCATGCTCGTCGTGGGGGTGGCACTGTCCGGATTCGTGCCGATCACGGTTCCAAGAACTGCGGTCGCGATCCCATCCAGCTCCGAGTGCTATGAGGTTTATGCAGCGAAACCGACAATGGCTGAGCGGACTACCAACGCCAGACACAGCGGTGAGTAGACAACGGTATCCAGGCGAGCAAACCTGGAATCGCGGATACGTTTAAAGAACCCGACCAATCGGAAGTCTCCAATCGCACGTATCAGCAAGACCACCGCCAAGGCACGAGTTAGCCAAGCAAGCACGGCATGAGACAGCGGCAGCGTGAGTATCCCCGCTGTGGCGGCGATCAACAAGGTACACATCGCTAACCCCATCGCGACCACGAACGTCGACAAGGTCGAGGGCTGAAACACCGGTGTGCCGTCAATTTCTGGGATAGCCGCAAGTCGTCCGACTTCACCACCCACGAGCCAATAGACATGGACGAGCGAAAGGGCGACAAAGACGGCAATCAGTGCCCACGCGATGATTGCACTCAGAGCCATCGGCGAACCTCCTTGCGATAGGTCAGGTACTGCTCGCCAAACACCTCGCGCAATAGGCGCTCCTCACGTGGAATATGAACAGAGTTGAGAATCAGCACGGTCACAGGGACCGCCAGATAGAGGGGCCACGTGCCGCCCCACAAGGCGAGCCCCACCAAAGACACCAATACACCCACATACATAGGATTGCGCGACCATCGAAACGGGCCGTCGCACACAAGCTGCGTGGATGGCCGACCCACAAAGAGAGTGGTCTGGCGGGAGGTAAAGAGAATGCGTGCCCACATCATGAACGAGAAGCCGAGTGCGACCAGTACGCCACCCA
>Ga0268299_1002243_pt1 | contig 24656 bp, 22 predicted proteins | sample NOBtaG_FD_193484 | JGI IMG/M metagenome (GOLD analysis project Ga0268299, IMG submission 193484) | Activated sludge microbial communities from bioreactor in Nijmegen, Gelderland, Netherland - NOB reactor | ecosystem: Engineered > Bioreactor > Aerobic > Activated sludge | place: Netherlands... | reverse complement strand
TAATGGTGTCGTTCAAGCACATTGCAAGCTAGACTTCAGTGAAAAGTCCACCCGACAACTATATGCATGAATAGACCAGGGCAAAAAAGACTGACGCTCAAAGCAGGGGGATTTCGAATGAACGATTACCCCTCGCTCCAGCGCCAGTCTGGTCGCAATAGAGGCGCAGCGCCAACCAACTTTTGCAAATTGGCTGAACGCTGCGCCTCTTTAGTGACGGAAAGTGCGACCTCTTACCTGTTGTTCGCGCCTAGGCCTTGACCAGCAAGTCGGCGAAACCGACCGGCTGCATGCCCCAGTGCGAGGGATAGGCGGCGATGTGATTGGTGCCGCCGTCTTCGTCATTCGGCTCGTCCTGCTTGCAGACGCCCTTCGCCTGGTCGATGAGACTCTGCGAAGGTGCCATGCCACTGCAGGGGCGAGCACGGAATGACAGTCCACTGATGAGCGTACGCTCGCGTTGATCTGTCATGATTTTCAATCTCCTAGGATGACTTTTGTTGTCACCGTCCATGGTGCCGCCTCCGAAAACCGGACGACGCAAGCTTTCGCCTGCGCCGCCCAGTCTCGAAAGAAGCACAGTGGCTAGAGCCTAGCGGTTGTACGCCGGGCGGACGTAGGCCGACACGCAGATGCCCGCCGCGTTGTAGCGCAGCGTCACCCGCGTGTTGCCGTCGTCCGTCACGAACGACTCGCGGCTCTTGGGCTTGCGCGCCTGGTCCGGCGAGAGGTCGGTCATGAAGACCGGGTCCGTCTCGACGTCCAGGAAGCGCTCGCGCCGGGAGCTCTTGCGCTCCGCCGCGATCTTGGAGTCGCGGTTGTAGCGGCGCTCGTCGGCCCGCATGCGCTCGTGGGCGCCGAACTTGTCGCCCCCGAACTTGCCCTTGAGCTGCTTGCTCTTGCCACCGGTCATGAGGATAAACACCATTCAGTCGTGTCCTTTCGTTGAGTGAACACAGGCCGGCGATGATGCACCGTGCACCATCGTCGGTTCTTGATTTGCTGCCCGCTTCTATCGCATCGGCTTTGCCTTGCGGCGCGGCTTCTGCTTAGTGAGCGGGCAGCGGCTTGCCGGCGACCGGGGTTAGCCGATCTCCGGGACTTCTCCGCCGTTGGCGTTCTTGTAGCCCGAGTCCAGGTCGAAGAACATGGACAGGAAGGTCGTTTCGAACGAGCCCGACGGGAGCATGTTCTCGAAGACGACCTCTTCGTTGCCGGCCTTGTACGAGAAGTGCGAGACTCTCGCAAAGAGCGACCGCGTCGGACCCTCCTTCCAGGGCTCGAAGTAGCGCTTCGCGACCGGGTTGTACAGTCGGAAGAGCCGCTGCTTTTTCCGGTTGTAGTCACCGGGCAGCGCCTGCGGGAAGTGCTTTCCGTAGAACTCGATCGCCCGCGGCTTGTTGACCAAGAGCGGGATCACGGCGTCGGCGGTCAGCTCGGGCATTTCGCCCCGCATGTACTTGGCCAGGGTCTTGTTGTACCAGAACGCCTGGATCGCGCCGATCCAGAGCGAGAACTCGCGCGGCAGCTTCTGAGCCACCTGGTCCAGGTTGCGGTGAGTCGCCGCCTGGGTTACGAGCTGGAACTCGATGGGCATGTTCACGCGAACGTGAACCGGCTCCTTCGTTCTCTCGCCCCACCGTTGCCGGTTGGGACCGTGCATGAGGATCTGGTGCATGTCCTCGAAGTGCGAGTACTGCACCGAGAGGTCCGCACCACGCGCACGGTCACGCTCGAACTCCTCCCACGACTTCGCCAGTGCGGCGCGCACTTCTTTGGCGAAATCGCTTTCATCCGGGGCGCCCAGGGTGAGGCACATCCGGAAGGCAGCCAGGGGACCCTGCTGCAGGAAGGCGTAACCGAGCAGGTCGTTGGTCTGGCACCGCCCACGGCGCTGCTTGCCGTAAGCGTTCGGGAAGAGCCAGTTGCGCTCTTCCAGGAGCCGGGCGTTCTCCTGAACGTAGCTGTGGATCTGCTCGGCGTTCATGCCGGGCACCGTGAGCTTGATCTTGAAGTGGTTGCCCTTGAGGTGGCCCAGAGACAAGGGCCCCGTGACGTAGATCGGATCTTTGATGAACCAATCGCGGCCACTCAGCTCGTGCGGACGGCACAGCTTCTTGACGGCAGCCATCGCATCCTTGCCCTCCGGAGAGTTGAGGATTTCGATGACGAAGCCTTGCGCCGTGACAGCCGTTCTGTCTTTGTTGCCGGCGTAGGTGATGCGCACCTCGAACCCGAGGTCACGAAGTTGGGCCTTGAGCAGCCCCTCCGTGTGTCCCGTCGTCAGTCCGCGCTTGCAGCACGTCACACGGATGTGCTTGGTCTTCGCGGGTGGGTTCGCAATCTGATCAGCGGTGAGGTTGCTCACGGAGTCTGCCGTGTACATGACCCCGTCGAGGTTGACTTCACGGACTTCGAACGTCTCGTGCGTCTTCTTGAGCAGGGCGCTGGGTCGCGTTCCCTGCTTGCGAAGATACCGGTAGAGCTCGTCGTCGGTGAATTCCCCGCCGCTCGGATAGATGAACTCATTTTGAGTCGACATGGTATACCATCCTTTTCGTTTGTGGGGGCGCCCGTACGCACTCGGTCGAGTACGCCGACCGCCCCTATCAGGACGATGGAGGCTAGTTGCCTACAGATGCTGTGACGTTGTTACGGACGCCACTCGCTTGAAGCCGGGCACAAGGCGAGGTAGTTGCGAAGCTCATTGAGATTGGTCATGTACAGGACCGGAGGGTAGCCGTCGTCGCTGAGACGAACGACTTCCTGCGGGTCCACGTTCATTTGCCGATCGATGAGCGCCGCCTTCATGCCGAAAGCTAATGCGCCTTTGATGTCCGCCGTCAGGTTGTCGCCAACCATCAGGCATTCATCGGGGCGCACACCGAAGCGTCTGCACGCTTCTTCGAAGATCTCCTTGTCCGGCTTGGCATGCCGAACGTCGTAGGAGCAGACGATGTCGCGAGGGTTGAAGTACCGACTGAGGACAGTGTCGGAGAACAACCGCTCGGACGGGAAGGACCACAAGTTGCTGATGATGCCCTGATCGAAACCCAGCGACTGCACGAAATTGAGCAGGTCGTCGACTTCCGGGAACAGGGCGATGCAATTTTTCTCCTTGCCGATCAGGACTCGGAACGAGCGCAGGCGCTCGGCATCCAGGTCCCACCCGAACGTCGTCGAGGCTTCGTGAGCGAAGATTTCGACGTCGCTTGTCGGGTTCGTCAAGCAGAAACGAAGGAAATCACCAGTCGGAATGGGATGCCGGTTGGCACCCACAGGCAGCAGGTCCGGTGAAAGGATTTGCTGTGCCTCTCCGATTGGCTCGCGGCAGTGGCTCATGCCCAGGGTCATCCACATGTCCCAGAAGACGACCTTGGGGCGCCACCCCTTGAACAGTTTGATTACAGACTCGTTCATATTTGAGCTCCTTCAGCTTGAGCTGGTGAACGGCTTGCCGGAATGGCAGCGGTTCTGAATGGAAGGAGCCGTTTCGCTTTCGCTTTACCGAATTAGCGAGACGGTCAAGTGCCCGCCCACCCGCTGAGAACAATTCAGCGAGGGGCAAGCGCCCGTCTTTCGTGTTTGTGACTACACTCAGGTCGGGTTGGAACGCCCTTCTTTAGCGTCCCGATAGAAACCACATCAGCGGATCACGGGATCCAACTGAATTGCACCGACACGCCCTCGGGCATGCGGTAGCGGTGGTCTCCCTTGGTGAACGTCAGATGCCCGTGAGGCTTGTAACCGAGAGCGAGAACCGCTTCGGCACCGGCGCGACACGTCTTGGGCATGTGAGCCGGCAACGTGGCGACGACAGGCGTCGAGTCGGCTTGCTCCGCGGCTTTGAGCCCGGCGGGCGTGAACTTGACCTCGACGTCCTCGAACGATTGACGGCGCGTCAGGCGGACGGCCGTGATGTCGAGCGCGTGGTCGGCGTTGATGCCGTGGGCCACTGCGGCGAGGTCACTTCGGAATGCTTCCTCGGGGCTGACGGTCGACTGGCCTTCGTTTGTGAGGTCCCACCGACCATTGCCGGCAGTGGCATTGACGAAGGTGAAGCCGACGGCGATGAGCTGCTCGACGAGAGCAACCACGCTGGCCGGAAGCAGGTGTACTGGAACTTTCGACATAGTTCTCCTTCTCCACTTTGCAGTGGTTGTCAGATTTTTCTACCGATGCGTTCACGCTCGAGCCTGTCCGCTCAAGCGCACGTTCAGCAAGAAAGAACACCCCTTCGCGCTTGTTGAGAGCGTTTCAGGTTGTTCGTAATTGCTGTGGAGTTGAGAAGGCACTATCCGGCGACACCACCTATGAACGCTTTTGGCACTCATAAGTTGTGCTAACCGAGACGTGCTTTGACAGCTCACTTAGTCTGCGAGTCGGACAGATACGCAGACGAAGGAAGCTGTCACACTTCGACATCACAAACCGGTCTTGCACAGATGAAGACGAAACGTTGAAGACGCAACCCACCAGACGTGAAGGTTCCAAGCACGGAGTGCTGGAGGTATTTAGCTGGTAGCTGAAGCCTGGATTGATTTAAGGGCTTGTCTTGTCCGTTTTGTGCAAGAAGTAGAAGTGAATGTGATCTGACACTAATCAATTCGACAATTGTCAAGCAAGCCTTTTATTCAAAACGTGAACAGTTCTTGTTCTCCAAGCTCATGAAATAAGCTGTGATATGTAGCGCGATGGAGATCTAGTTCTCTTACATTTATTGCAGATGAGCGAGCGCTAATTTTTTCCCGGTTTTTCGTCCAAAACGCTTGTGTTGCAATAGTTTGCCGGTTCACCCCTCGGACCCGGTTTTCGGACAATAGCGCGGCTCTGCCAGCGCTTGGGATCGCGGGTTTTCCTTAAACGGTTAAGGATTACCATAGCGAGTAGCGGATTAGCTAGCTCTAATATGTGTTAATTCCAAAACTCGATTTCCACTCCGACACCCACGCTAAGTCCGGTGGGTCAGTTGTGCCATGTATATCGATTCGCTGTATCGGCCGATATATGGCGGATCTTCAGTTGTCAGTCTAATGACGGGCGCGCCCGAGATCCGAATTTCTCTTGCAGGGCCATGGATTTTGGTCCTTTTTGGGGATGTTGTGTTTCATTCCTGGTCTTTACTAAGTTCAAAATACTTTCTCAACTTTTCTGTTCCTGGAGACCTTTACCTAACTGACACCAATAACCCCGTCCACCCGACGGAAGCATTAGGAAGCGACTCCTCCAGAGTTGTTGAGATTAGTTCGGCGTTTGCAAGACGCTGATAAACAGACCCGTAAGGTCTTACCTTGCTGTCCCCGGCAGCTCAGGTATCCAGTCGACATTAGCATTAACCGCGCTCGTTCCCCCTTGCAAGAACGAGTGCATAACTGCGCGCGCTTATGTCGACCGGGGTCGACCTTAGCCGCCACTAGGAGAAAACTATGATTATTCACAAGAATGAAGATCTCGTGTATCTGACGGGCGCCAGCGAGGTCACGGAAACCCGTGAGCCCAAGAAGGCACTCGTCACTGTCGTCGAATCGCTGCAGGCGAAGGACAACCAGGTCGAAGCGGACTACCATCCCGAGACCGGCTCCGTCCGCATGCTCAGCACCGGCTCCGCCAAGGGCCTCTCGACGACGCGCTTCAACAATGACCCCAAGGGTCATGCGATGCGCACCATCCGCAGCCGCTCGATCGCCAAGCTCCTCGAGCTGAGCGATTGCGAAATATCCGCCCCCAAGGTGGATGAGCTGCCGTATGGCTATCGCGTCACGTTCAACCAGGAGCTCCACGTCCGTGGTCGCCGCACTGCCGTTCCGGTTCGCGCCGGTCACGTGCATGTGCACATGAAGAAGGACGGCACGGTCTTCCAGATCGTCAACACCCTTCGTCATGGTGATGCGCCTGCCGCTCTCGGCAAGCTCGTCACGCGCGCACAGGCGATCGAAGCCGCCAAGGGCGAACTGACCAACCTCCTCGCCACGGCGAAGCTCGCCGAGGAAGAGGCGCAGAAGAAGTCGGGTCTGGACGGCAAGCTGGGCGGCGTCGAGCTGCACAAGGCAATCGCCAACCTCGACCTGGCCAAGCTGCAGGACAGCGGTCGTCTGACGCAGCTCAAGGCTGAGACGCGTCCCGTCATCGACAAGAGCTCGCCGACGGTGCAGCTCGTGTTCTCGGCGCACGACGACAAGCTCGATCCGGTCTACGAAGTTCGCCTCTCCGTGGGCGAGCCGCGCGTGTACTGGGGCTTCCTGGTTCACGCCAAGACCGGCGCCGTCTTGCACAACCGCAACTTGCTCCACTTCGCGAGCAAGAAGGCGGTTGCCTCCGGCGTGCAGATGAAGACGCTTTTTCGTGTCCCCGACCCGAAGAAGCTGATCGAGGAGCAGATCCGCGACGGCGTCATCGAGGGGCTGGCTGACCCGACCGTGCTGAAGAACGACTACATCCAGGTGTATGTCGGCGGCACCAAGAGCAAGCCGGTCAAGGCCAAGGCGGACGGAACCTTCAACTACGGCGCGAAGGATCCGGAGTTCCCTGCCGTGGCGGTGTTCTTCGCCGTCACCAAGCAGCTCGACCATCTCGTGAAGAGCGGGATGATGAAGAAGCCGTCGCGTCCGATTCCTGTCTACGTGCAGGATCCGGGCGTGCGCGACAACGCCTACTTCGACCCGTCCGACCCGCAGCTTCGCGGTGGTGTCGGCTCCGGGCTGAAGCGTGGTGGCCTCAACGTGCTGATCGCGCTCGACCTGAGCGTGATGTGGCACGAGTGCGGTCACTACATCGTGTTCCTGGTCACGCCCGGCAATGACCTGCCTGGCTCCGAAGGCGGTGCGATGCACGAGTCTTCGGGCGACATCATGGCTCTGGTCTTCGGATACCTCTTCCGCATCTGGTTCGCCAAGGAGCTGGGGGAGACGTTCGGGATCAAGGAAATGAAGTCGGACCGTCGGGTTGTCGGTGAGTATGCGCTGCCGCCGGACGGCATCCGCATCATCCGCAACAACCTGAAGACGCCGGACGACAAGACCGGCGAGGTGCACGACGACGGTCGCATCTCGGGCGCCGCTCACGCGGACCTGCTCGAGGCGCTGGCCGTCCAGGCGGGCGATGGGAAGGAAGAGGAGTCTTGCAACAAGTTCCTCGCCATCTACATGATGGCGCTGAGCCTGGTGCCTGCCCACAAGGTGACGTTCCGCGACATGCTTCGCTGCATGATCACCGCGGATCAGAACCTGAACGGCGGCGCCAACCGCAAGCTCATCGAGGACGCTCACGCTGCTCACGGCATCAAGCTGGCGAACAGCGCCGGCGGTGATACCAACACCGTCGTGATCGTCACCACTCGCCGTCGTCGTCGTCGGACCGCGTAACTTCGGTCTGACACGGGGCTGAGGGTAACATGCTCGACCTCCGGTGCAAGGCATTGCGCAAGCAGTGCCTTAATCCGGCGGTCGAGCCTCTGTTGCCTTTAGTTCTTTTTCATAACCTACGATTCCCGGTAGCAGGTTGTGAAATCTGCTTTAGAAAAACAAAGTGGTCTGCTTCCAAACCAGGCCACATAAAAGGGGAATTATGCGAAAACTGGTTATTTTCGAACTCCCCTTCCGCGGAAGGGACGAGTTCTTGCCGCTTGCCGGCCACCCGACCATGGACGTCAGTTGGGTAAAACCGCATGAGTACCGCGGCGGCGCCGACGTCATTATTCTTCCCGGCTCCGGGCGGACCATGTCCGATCTGGTGTACTTGCGTGAAAACGGAGGCGACAGGCTGATTCGCGAACATCTGGCTGGAGGCGGTACCGTCATCGGTATTTGCGGCGGCTATCAGATGCTCGGCGAGCGGCTCTACGACCCGTTTCTCAAGCAAGGCTCACAGGCGGAGCTCCCCGGAATCGGTTTGCTGCCGATTCAAACCACATTCGGTCCCCAGATGATGCAGGCGAAAACCAAAGCTCGCCTGCTGATGTCTTGCGAATCGACGCATGAAAACGGCGGTGAGGTCGAGGGCGTCGAAATTCGCTCCGGATACAGCCAGATCAATCCGGCTGTCGAACCCGGTGCGTTTTTGCCTCTCACCTGCATCATCGAGCGCGACTTCCAAGAGCCCGTGCCGCAGCCGGAAGCAATTCCCGTTGCCGACGGCAGTCTTGTCGACTGGAAGCCCGGTCAGGAAAAACAGGATGGATTGGTGTCCAAAGATCGCAAGGTCTGGGGTACTTACATTCACCTGATTTTTCATAACCCGGCTTTCCGCCGCGCGTTCTTCGCCACCATGCCGTAAGACCGAACCAACACTAAAGGGCACCTCCCATGCCGTCTGGCACCTCTGTTATCATGACGGCGGATACGGATTCGCAAGAAACCAAAGAATCAAGTGACCGCGCGTCAAAGGGCTCTCAAGTGAAACTCCTCGTTTTCGACATGGGACACGTCTTCGTCGATTTCGAGTGGGAAACCGTCTGTGAGGGCTTCTGCAATAGGGCAGGCATCACGTCCGAAGAGTTCAAGCCGATTTTGAGGCACATCGCCTCGCTCGGTTATGAATCAGGGCGCGTGCAAACTGCCGATGTCCTGCGCGAGATCAACGAGCAACTGCCGCAACTCAATCTTCTGGAAGACGAGTTTCACACCCTGTGGAATGCGACTTTCCGCGAGAACGAGGAGATGGCGGAACTGTTGCAGTTGCTCAAGCGCGATCGCCCCATCTACTTGCTCTCCAACACCAACGACAGCCACTACTCGTACCTCGAGCGCACGCACAACGTCTCACGTCACTTCGAAGAATTGATTCTCTCTTACCTGGTTGGCTCGTCCAAACCGGAGGAGGCAATCTACTACGAGGTGCTGAAGCGCAGCGGTCTCAAGGCGGAGGAATGTCTCTTCGTTGATGATTTGAAGGCCAACATCGAGGCGGCAAGCAAGTTGGGCATGAACACCATCCGCTTCGTCGGCATTCGCGACCTCAAGGAGCGCCTTGCTTCCTTCGGCATCGATTGCTGATTGACACGTTTCAGACGTTATCGCGAGCCGCTCCCCAACGCAATCGAGACGAACCCGAACGTTACTTCTTCCTCTTTAGCTCATCGCGCCACCGTCCAAGCGGTTGCCTGAGCTGAGCACAAGCGCTTCGGCGCTTGCTTCAAGACCTGGTGCGGCGTGCGCTGATTGCTTTCAGTGCATCGCCTCACCCGCCCTCTCATGGGCTGGAGAATTCATGAACCACGCAACAAACACGACCGCAGGCAAGTACCTGGTAGTCACCGGCATCTGTGCATTCAGCATCGACGCCGCCACCCCATTCCAGGCTGTGGAGGCGCTCAAGCAGCGCATCTACGAACGCGGTCAACTGCCCGAACATCTGACCGATCCGGAGATCGGCATGTCGCTCGTCGAGGCTCTGTCCGCAGGACGCCTCAATTTCATTGTCATGGATGCAGAGCGCACCCAACTTCTGGGCGGTGAGTTTCAGGGCAACTACGAGGACAAAGTCAGCCGCAGGCTGGCAGACAGTCTGAGGCAGATGCTGTCCGAGCATCTCTACTACCAAACCGATTACCGCACTGCATAAGCGGTCCTTCGGTTCGACACTCACATAAGACATGAGATTGGAGAATTTTGTGACCAAATCAATTGCGTCGTACCTCGTGTACGCTCTCATGGCGCTTGCCATGTTCGCTGTTTCTCGCGTTTTCGAAAACGGCGCCGAGCTCGTCGGTCTGTACTGGTCGGTCGCGTTCTTCGCGGTCGTCGGCATGGACTTCTACAAGAGCCAGGTCGTCGAAGGCGGTGCTTCGGAGATACCCGCCTACGTGTGCGCCAGGCGCGCACCCGCGGGCGTTTACCTCGACCAGTGGGGTTTCGTGCGCGTCGACTACTTCGGGGCTTCGAGCCGTTATCCGGCAGCCGGTGACGCTCCCGACAACGATCCCGTGTGCAACCGGCCGCGCAGCCTGGGCGACAATTTCGTCGACCGGTTCCTCGGCAACATCTTCGTTGCGCCGTTCACCCTGCCGGTCAAGCTCTACGAGGCGTGCAAGCGCTAAGCGCCAACACGCCATGCAAAGCAGCTAGTCGTGAGGTTATGCCGGAACGTCACGGCGTGAACAACTGACAGCCGGCACCAAGGGCGAGCCTTAGAAGCCACTCTCGAGCGCTAACTCGAGACGTTTCTTCGGCTCGCCTTTCTTTTCACGCGCGACTATTATATAGCCTAGTAATGCGCTTTTGTGTGATGCCAAGCGCGATTTACCACTGTGGCCCGTACGAATAAGCGATTCTTACGGGCCACAGTGGTAAATCGCGAATGACAACCGCCGGTTGGTGGGTTCATCGGCGGAAAACGGATGCAATTCGGTTGGAGTACGATGCAATTCGGTTGCGGTGCGATTCGGTTGCGGTGCGATTCGGTTGCGGTGCGATGCAATTCTGTTGCGGTGCGATTGCGCGAGAATAGAGTGTGGACGAAGGTTGAAACAGCTACGCATCCATGAGGCGCAAGGCGGAAAGCGCGAGGATAGCGGCTCCCAGGTGCAGTCCGGATTCGTCGACGTCGAATGATGGCTGGTGGTGAATGCGGCGAGCACCGGCGATTTGAGCGCCGAGATAAAAGAAAGATGCGGGTGCGGCGCCGGCAAGCAAGGCGAAATCGGCCGCCCATGTTTTGCGCGTGATTGCTGTCACGTTGTTCGCTCCCAGCAGATCAACCGCCGCCGTTTTCATTGTTTCAATCACGGTCGCGCTTTGCAATGAAGACGAATCACCGTCGTTTACCGTGAGCGAGATCGTGATGCCTTCCGCAGTTTCGCGCGCTATGATTTTTTCCATTTCCGAAACCGCTATCTCTCGCCCTTCCGGGGTGGTACTGGATATGGTGCCGGAGAGGCGGACTTGCTGCGAGAGAATGTTTCCCCTTTGACTGGACGAAATGCAGGAGCCAAGCGACAAGGCGACCAGTCCGCGATTGGTCAGATCGCTTGCCAGTTTGTAGATCGCAGTCATGATGCTGTTAGCTTTCGGCAGGGCGTCGTGCTCTTTGCCTGCGATCTCTTCCGACTGAACGTCAATGGAGAAAAGTGAAACCTGCCAGTTCAGTTGCGTTGAGATTATGCCCGCCTTGCCTGTTTCGATGGTGGCATCCACATGCAGTCCCAGAAGCGCGGAAACATCGCTCAACGCGCCGGCTTCCAGCAAAGCCCCGGCGCTCCGGTTGCCGTCTTTTTCCGACTCTTCGGTGCCCGGCTGAAAGATAACTCGCAGGCGTCCCTGCGGTTTTGCCTCTGCTATCAACTGAGCGGCAGCCAGCACTATTGCTACGTGCGCATCGTGTCCGCAGGCATGCATGACGCCGGGTGTTTTGGAAACATAAGTGGTGCGATTCGATTCGAAACCCGGAAGGGCGTCCATGTCGCAGCGCAGGGCGACGGTTTTTCCAAGCCCGAGATCGGCTATCAGACCAGTGCCAGCCACGCCGCTTTGCACGTTAAAACCAAGCTTCTCCAGCCGTTCTTTTGCCAGATGCGCCGTTTTATTTTCTTGATAACTAAGTTCCGGAGCCGCATGAAGCAGGCGTCTTGTTTCGATGATCTGGGCTGAAAGTCCGGCTGCTTTCTCCAGCATTTCTTGCGGATTGCTCATAATGAGAGAGCCTATCACGCCGATTTAGTAACAGAAAGAGCAAATTGCGCTATCTGCGCTATGCGGCAACATTGCCCTTTTTCGGGACTTCATCATGGCAGAGCCTTAATCTCCACTTGAATACGCCGTCTGCAAACAGATTGAGCCGCGCCGTCTTGTCGTAAATATACCCCAAAAATAGTTGCCAAGCATCAAGACGGACTCCATGCAGATAGCCGTAATGCCGCTATATGAGCTACTTGGCATCTGCCGAGAGGCCTTTTGTTCTCTTTAAGAAATAACGAATCACTTGAGAATCAGATCTCTTATTTCTAGGCTCATTTTTACTCTCACTTTTTCTTCCTGTAACTCTTCCGCTCAACCTCGAAAAATCTTTCCCCCTAATCACTCGGACTTCTCTTTCACCATTTAGACGTGGTGCAAAGGGAGTCTTTCTCGTGTTCAACAAAGTCTCTGAAGAGGAGAAACTATGAAGTCTTGCACACAGGCCAAGATCGAAACCTACTTCGTCAGGTTTCTAGCCGCTGTCGTGGTTGGCGCCCTCGCCTATGTCGGTGCCGAGCCCGCCGCTCAGTACCTGCAGTACGACCTTCCGAACATGGCTCGCTGGGGAATCACCGGCGCGCTCGCTCTGGTCGGATGGTTCGCCACGAAAAACCTCGTCGATTTCACTACTGACTGCCTCGATGTTCCGTCCAACGTCGCTCCTGCCATCACTTCCCGTCGGCAGCAGAGCGCACAGCGTCCGGCACCCACACCCCAGTCAGCACCAGCGCAGAAGACGCCGGCCAAGCGACTTGCGCAGTTGACCAAGGTGCCCGTTCCGGCCACCCTCGTCAACGTGAATGTCGGCGATACTCCGCACGTCATCAAGAGTTCGAAGATCACGGCGACCGTGACCAAGAACGATGACGCTTCACTGACTGTTGCTGTCGTCGTCACCGGCGCCAGCGGCAGCGACTTCAAGGGCAACGGCGGCATTCGTGCTGCCTTGCAGAGCGTCTCGGGCATTGCCTGGGCGAATCCCACCAATGCAGGCGCCGGCACGCGCCGCATGGAGGGTCGGATTGCAGCCGGCGCGAATCACCAGCAGGTGCTCGCCAAGCTGACCTCCGTCGTCGAAAGGAAGGGCGCTTAAGCAAAGCGGTCTTTCCTGTCGGCTAATGGTCTCGAGAAGTAAGTGAGAGAGCGCTCGGGTGGCGGGAGTCAGGCACTGCCTGATTTTCGCCGCCCGGCGTTTACTGCTCGAGCAAAATTCGAGGAGAAAAACGATGATGACGACGCCATTGCCAGTAGTGCCTGAAGGCATTCTGGTAATTGTCGACATGCAGTCGCAAGGGTTTCCCCTGGCGCGCTCCGCGATGCGCGGCGTGAAGCAGGAAGTCTTGCGAGCGATTGCGCGCGGCTGGCATATCGTCGTCGTTGAATACGACCTCGAATGTGCCGGTCAAACCGACAGCGATTTGCTGGCTCTGCTCGCCGGTTATGCCAATTGGCAAACCGTCAAGAAGGCGAAGGAGGACGGCTCTCAAGAAGTCGTCGCCCATTGCCTTCTCAAAGAGTTGCAGCCGAAATTGTTTCGCGTGGTCGGCGTGATGACGGACGTGTGCGTGGCTCAAACCGCTTGCGGCCTGGTTGGACGATTGTCCGACTGCTCGCTCGAAGTGGTCAAGTCGGCTTGCGCCTGTGCATTAAGCCGCTACGACTGGAACGAATTCCCTGTCCACGAGCGCATTTTGCTTGTCGACTGATTAACGACGTAAGGCGCTGTGGTTTGTTTCGGCGAACCCAGCACCTTTACGTTTTTGCCGTTTTAATACTAAGGCAGATAGTAAACAGAAGAACCTGGGTTGCAAATCGTTGAAGTTTTGCATGGGGAAAGGCAAAATTGCTGTACCCGTTTTCGAGGATCCAATGAGAAGCTTTCGCCTCGCTTTCCGCACTTTCATGGCTGTCGCCACTTTCACTGTTTTGCCCCTGGTGGCTATTGCCGATCCGCCCGTTTCAACCACTCCGGCAGCGGATGCGCCCGCGGAAAGCCGGGCCGCGACGCCGCCCAAAGATGCAGCAGCACCTCCTCGGGATGCAGCAGCACCTCCTCGGGATGCGGCAGCACCTCCTCAGGATGCCGCAGCAAGCCCGCCGGCTGCTCCGTCAAAAGGCATAGATGTCCCTGCAACGGACAATCCGCAGGTGATCAAGCTCAATGAAGAAACCGTCGAATTGACCCTGCCGAAAACATACAGCATCAAAAAAACTGAGTTGCAAGGACGTGCTGAGTACGCTTTCAGTGCGCCGCGCAATGCCGACGGCACGGTTGCCGGCGTGATGTTCTTCGTTATTCCCATGGACCCTAAAGGCGAAATTCCTGACACGAAAGTGGTTCTCGATATGATGATGAAACCCGGTCAGAGCAACCTCAAGGACTTCCAGCAGCAGGTAGGCGAAGCGGCGGTCGTCAACGGTTTGACATTCGAGAATGCCGGTTATTCCGGATTCGTGCCTGATGGCAAGCCGATTAAGGGGTTCTTTTACGTAGCGCGCGTAAAGACCGGATTTCTCATTTTCACAGGGCGCGATCGCGGCGATTTATACAAAGACTCGGAAGCGATCCTGCGCGGCATCGTGCTATCTTGCAAAGTGCGATAGTTAATTGGCGCATTGGAAAAACATCAAAGCAAAGAAAACGGGCGGCGCGAGCCACCCGTTTTCTGTATGTGACAGGCTCCAAACCTGAGTTTTAGAACCAGCTATCACGTCGTCCGGCAATTTGTCCGTCGTTCAAATCGCGGCTCAGTTGACTGTTGAGTCTGTCCAGCCGGCTGAGCAGATTTTGTCTTTCCCAGCCGCTCAATCCGCCCACTCTCATGTTCGCTTCATCGCGACCGATTCTGTCCAGTTGAGCGCGCAGATTATTTGCTTCAAACTGGGTCAGTCTGCCGTTGCGCAGCCCCTGAGAAATGCGGCGTTGAACAAATGCCTGTCTTTCGTTGATGTTGGCAAAACCATAACTGCTCGGTCTTGGATTGGAGTTGGGGAATTGCGAAACATTGCCGTAGCCGAAATTCGTCAGGCGTGTGGCCGAGGTGTCGAGCATGCCTATGAGAGCTTGCGCTTCACCGAATGTCATGCCGTTGGCTGCGTAATTTGCCTGAAGATTGTTGATGCGGTCCAGTTCGGCGTTCATGTTGATGAACTCGCCGTGCGAGATCTGTCCTGATTGCACCGCCATATTCGCGTCGGAACGAAGCTGGTTGATGCGGTTTTGAATATTATTGACAGTGGCCATTTGATGGGTTGACGACAAGTTGTTGAAGTTGCCGTAATTGTTGCCTACCCACCCTCGCAAAAGGTCTGTGAGGTCATTTGCCTGAGCGCCGGTAATCGTCGAGAGGGACAAGATGGCGCCGAGGATGAGACCTTGAGTGCTTCTATTTAAAAACATTTTTGTATCCCTCCTTTCTATTGGCTCGCGCCTATTGGCTCGCCGGAGCGGGTATTGCATTGGATGCAAGCCCGCTTCCGGCTTACCAGACTGACTTTGATGATGTCGCTTACATCTCACCGCCGACCGACACTACAGTGATGGGAGCTGTTTCTTGCAGCACCACTGCCAGTGGCTGATCTATAGTGAGCACATCGCTGCCGCGGTGCATAACGATCGTTGTTTGATCGTTAGCGCCGACTGCGCCGAGGGCTACTGAAGCGGGAATTCTGCCGGCTACTTCCGGAATTCCATTAGCATGTCCCGAGGGAATAGCGTATGTGGAAACCAGGTGCGGTCCTTTGGTGGCAACCACGGTGCCGTAAGTCAAACCGGCGTTGATTGCTACTTCGGTGCCGGAAGGCAGGCGCAGAGTGGTGAAGGACACTGAGTATGCGTCGTTGTCCAATTCCACTACTTTGCCAGTCACTACAGCGCCGGCGGGAATTGCATAATTACCCATTCGGCATTGTTCGCGCACTGTGCCTGTAATTACATCACCGGCCTTGACGGTGGCAAACGAGATCGGTTGATCCAGTCTGACAGCCATCTTCAAACCGGCCGGTGCGTACAACCGGCGCTCAACCATTGCTACGTTTGCGTCAACCTGATGAGGGTTTTTCAAACTGGCAATGTAATTGTCGGCGCGGCTGGAGTCCGAGAGGAAGTTTCTGATCGAATCGGCCCATCTGTGAGCCAGTTCTTCAGGAGAACATCCTTCTAGTTGTGCGCTGTTTCCATCTGCCGTGGCGACTTTGTAGCCGTCCAGAGCGACGATGAATGCGCCGTTCATTCTTTGGACTGTAACTGCTGCGGGCGCAGTTGAGCTGGCGCGAACGAGCGCATTATCAAGCGCGTCTTGGGCATGCCAGGCACGTTTTTCGGGTGAGAATCCTTCGGCGGAACCCATAATTCTGAAAGCGTCCTCGCCACCGAGGGTCACCTTGTTGCCGTTGTTGAATCCGGCAAACGAAGCAGGTACAGCGAAGGAGGCTAACAATGCCAAAGCAAATACTTTGCTCTTCATTGACGTAGACATAAGTTATCTCCTTAATTACATGGTTTGAGTGGATATTGCGACTGTGGTCGTTCCGGAAAGCTGCATCAGCATTGGCTCACCAGAAGGAATCACGACGCCCGGGAAACGTTTGAAGCAAGCGCGGCGGAAGCTCGATTGAGTAGCTTCATCAACCGGGGTGCCTTTCCAGCCGCCGGTGATGACGCCCTTCTTGGCGTTCAGGTCGACGGTGACGATGCGATTGTCTTGAACCGCAACGGAGGTTGCTTTCACGTGCTCAGCGGTGGTCGGTTTGGTGTGGATCAATTTCCATTGATTCAAGCCGCCCAGGATGTGAGCCGTGATCGGAATCTTTTTGCCGTCGGGAAGACGGATTTCGTAGAACTCAACCGTGAAGCCGTCTTTACCGGCATAGTGGTTGGGAACGAACTGGTCTGCGTCGACTACTTCACCGTATACCAGCGAGCCGGCCGGGATGTAGGTGTCGAAGGTCGGCTTGAGCGGAACGTCATGCGTGATGACTGCTTCTACTCTGTCGCCCAGCAGTGAAGCTTCGGTGGAAAGCGGAGTTGCCAATTCAATCGGCATGAGCATTTCCGACGGCGCTACTGCAACTTCGTCGTTGCCGAGCGTCTTGGCGGAAGCTTGTTTTACTTCAAACTTGCCGGTCAACATGGCCAGATATTTGTCCAGTTCGGCAGTATGTGCCATGCAAGCTCTGATGCTGTCGGCCCATTTTTGTGCCAGTTGCATTTGAGTCATTCCGGCTCTGGCGGCACTATTATGATCGGCGGTAACGATCAATTTGCCGTCGAGGAGCACGCTCGGGTTGCGGTTTACAACAGCAACGGAGACTGCTTCGGGCACGCGGTGCAAACTTTTTATAAGGGCTTCGTCGAGCCTCTTTTGAACGATCGCCGTTCTTTCGGCAGCCGTCATACCGTCGGCGTTCGAGTCGATGGCAAACAGTTCACCACATGCAGTAACTACACGCGTAGTGCTAACAAGTTGAGTTTGATCGGCCAACGAAACCGTGGCGGCGGACAACACTCCAACAGCGGCTAACAACAACGCGATTTTTCCATTCTTTCTTGGGTTCATCGCGATCACCTATCCTTATAGTTTTGATTCTTCAACGCTTCTGCGCATCGGGGATGACCCGGGGCCTTGTGCAAAGTTCCCACCCCCATTTGAATGTCGGCGGCGAAAAAAATTTTGCGGCGGTTTGCGATCCCTGTGGTGACCGGCTTTTGCATGTGCGAAAGATATTCATCGCCAATACGCGGATTACAATTTTTAAAATCTTCGCTTCCAATGGAACCGAATCACGATCGCTGAGTCCACGCTTTAAAAGACGATCTTTCCTTTATATGGTCGAGTCCGCATACAGGAGAGTCCGCATTCTCACAGGCTTTGGGTGATACCTCGAATGGTGGCATCATCGGCAGAGTGAAATTGCGTTGCGGCAATTTCGCCATCGCGGCGCTTCTGTTCGGCGCCCTCTTTGTGGTGCGTATATGGTGGCACTCGAAAATGCGGGTGTACGATTTGCCGCTTGGAAATCAACTCCCCGACCCAACTAATACGGCTAGTTGAAATAGGTATGTCTTGGCCGGCAACGGACAATTCCTGTTGGCAGCCAATTTACTAATTGATGTAAGAGTCGACTGGATGTCGTTTTTGCTCCGTCAATACCGCGTGAAGCATATACGCCTTATCGCTGGAAAGCCTCTCTGCATGGCGCTTTAGGGAATTTGAATAAAAACTGATTATGTTATACTGATCGTGTTAGAGCACAGTCCCTCCCGTCTATTGTGCATGTTGGTTGTCCGAAAGGGTCTTATCCAGTCAGTTAAGAGCTGAACCCACTCGTTGATTCACGACACCACACTGAAAAGACAAAACTCTGCCAACGAGATTTCCTCGGGTGTCAAGCCCGCGCAGTCGTCAAAAGCCATGCCGCAGTCGAGCGGTTTGGCGGATGCAATCTCCCGGCACATTGCCGGTGAACGAGCCTCTTTTCACACGCCCGGGCACAAAGGGCGGCCGCAAGCTTTCGGCAAAGATGCCGACTTTGTTCTTCGGCTCGACAATGATCTCACCGAATTGCCCGGGCTTGATGATCTCAGCAGCCCGAGCGGCGTTTTGAGAAACCTTGAAGATCGCCTGGCCAAGCTCTTCGGCGCGCATCAATCTTTTCTTTCCGTGAGCGGCGCCTCCGCCTGTGTGATGGCCGCGATGATGGCTGCCTCTTCTGTAACCGGCCGCATTCTTGCGCCAACCAATCTCCACCGCTCGGCCGTTTCCGGATTGGCCCTTTCCAAGCTCGAGCCCGTTTGGTATCAACCGGCTTGGAATGCTGATTTCGGTTTTTTCGAACAGGTGGATCCGGCGGCGATAGAACGAGCTCTCAGTGAATCGGATGCCGGTGCGCTTTTGATTGTTTCCCCCACCTATGGGGGCGCTATCAGCGACATTGCGAATATCTCGGCTATCTGCAAAGAACGTGGGGTTCTGCTTATCGTTGATGAGGCGCACGGTGCTCATCTTTTAGACCCGCAGTCGATGCCGCTTTCCGCATTGTCTTGCGGGGCTGACATCGTCATTCATTCGTTGCATAAAACATTGCCGGCTCTCACGCAGACCGGCGTTCTGCATATCGCTCACGGCACGCGCTTTTCGCTTGATCATATGCGCGGTTTGCTCACCTGTTTGCAGTCATCCAGCCCCAGCTATCCGCTGATGGCTTCAGTGCAATACATGGTCGATTTCGTAGAAACTCCAGCCGGGATGCAGGTTTTGAAAGATGCCTGCGCGGAGTCATTGCATCTTCGCAAATATGCGGCATCGTCGGGTCGGTATGACTTGTATGCTTCAGCAGCTATCCATGAGCCATTGCACGTTGTTCTGCGCCCGCGTTTTCCGATTGACCTGGCTGATCAGTTGCAATCGAGAGGCGTAGGTGTGGAAGCCAATTTCCATCAGTCGGTTTTATTCATGCTTGGTATGGGCACTGAACCGGCAGATGTCATTCTGCTTCTTTCACTCCTTGCTGAATTTGCAGAAAGAGCTGCTGACCGCAATGACGAATTGATCGAGTTTCCAAAATACGCTGCGCCACCGCTTTTCCAGCAGGCGATCGGACTTTCTGACGTTTTCTCAATGCCATCGTATATGGTGCCGGTGGAGGATGCTGCCGGACGCATTTGCGCCGAATGCATTGCGCCCTGCCCGCCCGGCACGCCGGTCGTTGTTCCCGGGCAGCTTTTGACTGCTGAAACAATCGCCTATGTTTTGCAAAATACTGGTATAAGGAGCTTGAGGGTCGCACAAAATCAAATTGTTTAGGATCGCGTTTAGCTAAATTCGATGGGCAATCTGCCCCCCGGAAACAAACACTCTACGGAGAAACCAAATGGAAGTAATCCCCGCTGCTGACGACCTTTCCTCTTTCCTGGCTATTCTGCCGCCGCAGCTCAGAGCCATTCTGGAAAAGGATTCGACAGGATTGTACGAGGTCGTTCTCGATCTTGGACGTTTGCCGGAGGCGCGATTTCTCGACAGACATACTCTTGTGCTGTCCGATGAGCCGGTCAGCGAGGTAGATCTCGAGCTGGCCATCGAGCAAGTCGGGCAATTTTCCGGCGACAACCGCGCCGGGATCGAGCGCACGCTGCACCGCATTTCGGCATTGCGCAATCGTTCCGGTAAGGTAATCGGTTTGACCTGCCGGGTCGGCCGCGCCATCAGCGGAACCATAAATGTTATTCGCGACCTGGTCGAGAGCAATAAATCCATTCTATTCCTCGGACCTCCCGGCGTCGGCAAGACGACGAAATTGAGAGAGATGGGTCGAGTGCTCGCCGACGAGATGGGCAAGCGCGTTATCGTCATCGATACTTCTAATGAAATCGCCGGCGACGGCGACGTTCCCCACCCGGCAATCGGCAGAGCGCGCCGTATGCAGGTCGCGCATCCGAGCGAACAGCACAATGTCATGATCGAAGCGGTGGAAAATCACACTCCCGAAGTGATTATCATCGACGAAATCGGCACCGAGCAAGAAGCTGCCGCCGCGCGCACTATTGCAGAACGCGGCGTAATGCTGATCGGAACGGCGCACGGAAATGCGCTGGACAATTTGTTGAAAAACCCGACGCTCGTCGACCTGGTCGGCGGCATTCAGTCGGTAACACTGGGAGATGACGAAGCGCGCCGCCGCGGCACGCAAAAGACTGTTCTGGAACGCGCCGCGCAACCGACTTTCGAGATTTGCGTGGAGATTCTCGATCGCCAGACTCTGGCCGTTCATCGTGATGTCGCCGGTGCCGTCGACCAGTTGTTGCGCGGCTGGAAGATTCATCCGGAGATTCGCAAAAGAGACGAATCGACAGGCGATTTTGCCGTCGTTCAAAAGCAAGAACCGATTGTCGTCAACGCCGCTTCCTCAGACGGGCTCGCCGCCTTCTCACAGGATTGGGGCAACCCCCAGGATACACACCTCAAAGTTTATCCTTATGCGGTAAGCAAAGGGTTGCTCGAACGTGTCGTAAAAACGCTTCAACTGCCAATCGAAGTCGTCAAATCAATCGACGAAGCCGATGCGATTTTGGCGCTCAAGAGTTACGCACGCGCCGGCGCCAAGATTTATTCTCTGGCAGAAGCGCAGCAGGTGCCGGTTTATGTGGTGAAGAGCAACAACCTCCCGCAAATTCAGAAGGTTTTGCGCGAGGCGCTTCATCTGGATGAATCGACTATCGGCGCAGTGGACATCGAGGAAGATGTCGATGAAACCGAAATCGCGCTGGAAGAAGCGCGTCAGGCGATTACTCGCGTGGTCGATCGCATGGAGCCGATTGAACTGGCGCCGCGCCGCTCTTACATTCGCCGACTGCAACACCAGCTCGTCGAGCGTTTCAATCTGAGCAGCCGCAGCGTCGGTGATGAGCCGATGAGAAGACTGCGTATCTTGCCTCCGGCAAGCTCGCAGAATCAAAAAATCGGTTACATCTAAACTTCTGGCAATCTGGAAACTCGAAGGGGAGCCGCTCTGGCTCCCCTTTTACTTGCAATGATTCTGGTTGGGCGCGATAGTCTTTAACGCCTGATTTCAAACGCGAAATTACGCCTGAGCATCCTCAGGATTTTTTCTTTTCGTTTTGGTCCTTGCGCGTGAAATCCGGAGCGTCGTTTACGAAGCTGCTATCAGCACCGAATCCCACGCGCGTGCTTTTTTTACGTCTGATACCGCAACGACAATCATTTTTAGTTGCTCGTCTACTTTGCGTTGCATTTCGCGCAGGCCGTCCATATCTTTGGCCTTGATCAATTCTTCGATGCGTTTTTGCTGTTCATCCAGGGCTTGCAGAGACTTTTGCGGGTCTTTGATGACAGCCGCCCAGCTCGTCCTTGCTGCATCTACTTGTTCCGCCGTCATTCTCAAGGTTTCTCTCTCCGCTTCTGTCAGTAAATCGCCGGTCTCTTCAACTATGTCATCGTTTACCGCCAGATCGATAATTTGCGACTGTTTACTTAACTCTTGCTCTTTCAGGAGTTCCAGAGGATCGAAATCCTTGTCCGGCCCCTTGGGCGGCGAGTCGCCCTTGCCGGTATTTATATTGTCATTCGACATGCCTTATTCACCATTTCAGACAGAAGTCAGCTACATGAGAGAGATCGGTTTTACCTATATACCACGCCCGCTCGGCGGTTTTATAAATTTAAAGCGCGGCCGACAGGTGGTTTTTCGCACCCCCGTCTTGGGTCTTTAAATTGCATATATAGACTAAAACTGTCAGAAGCTGGCTGATCAGCGTTCCCGCCATCGGAACAGCGACGATATTAAGCGACAAAATTCTGGTCGTCAATTCTCCAGAACTCATTTGGCCCGGTTAGTGGTGGGAAAAACACCACTTCAAATGCGGAAAATTGAAACGAAGTGTAGCGGGCGGTTTTCAAAAAACGAAGTTTCACATGAGTTTCTTGCGGCGAGGAGGCGGCTTGGGTGGCTCGTTTTCGTCCGGCGTGTCGTCATAACCAATCGGTTTTGGAGGAGGAGGCGGTTCGTGCTGAATGACCTGAGGGGTTTCATCCTCGTCGTCATTTCTTTCTTCCTCGCCGGTTTTATCAGACTGAGCGTCACTTTCGCTATCTGTTGCATCCACCGTCGAAGCGACTTCCACTTCCTGGACGTAGACTTGCACATCTTCGTCAGCCACGAAGTCCTCGGGCGGAGCCTGCACTTCACCGGCATACTCATCGCTTGCATCGTCCTTTTCCGGTTGCGAAAGAACCTGATTGATGAGCCCTGCGTCGAGCAATTCTTCCAGCGTGTCGGCAAAGCTTCTTGTTGGCGCCGGTTGCATGACCACCTCCGGTTCGATGGCGCCGAGCCGAGGTGAAATGGCAAAGGCTCTGTCGGCAAGCACTTCCATGTCGTCCTTTTGCGGTGCGAATGCGCCGGCTTCGTTTGCGCTTTGCGAAACGGGCCGAGGCTGAGGCGAGCCCTGCCGGGGTGGCGCAGATGGCGCAGATGCAACGGGTTCGGCGGTGTTTTCAGGTACAGCTTGCGCAACGACGGGCGGTGCAGGTTCTTTAAGGGGCGCAGCGGCAATAGGCTCGACAACAGGGGCGGGACGCTCTGCTTGGGTTTCGACTTGAGCAGGAGAAACAGCTTCGGCGGCAGGTTGTGAAACCGGATTTTGTTCCGGCGCGGCAACCGGTTGTTGTGGAACGCTCTGCGCACCAGGTCTGGCAAAATTCGAAACTATTTCCTCGACCAAATCCGGGTCATAAGTTTCGGCTGCGGGCGATGTGGTCATGCCCAGGTCGGCAGGCAGTGGGGCGATGTTGGGCATGAAAGTATGGGCTGAAAAGGGCGAGGAAAGCGGGAGTTGCTGGGACGGCAGCGGCAGTCCGAAAGGAGAACGGATTGAGGGAGTGCCGAAATACGGCGCCGCCGGCGTGCCTGACATACCATGCGCGGGCGGCAGGATCAGCGACTCTTCGTAACCGTCGTCCAAATCGGCATCGTAGTCGTCCGCGCTGAGGGGCGCTCCTTGAGTGAGGAAATTTTCCTTAGCGCGCGGGGCCTCGTAAATCGCGGGGGCAGGCGGCTCGACATAGTTTTCCGCTAAACCGACAGTGGAAGCCAGAAGCGGACCGGCAGTGCTGTTGCCGGAAAGATCGGTTGCCAAAGTGGTTGAGGCAGCCGCTTCGCTGGAGAGAACTTTCAATTCGCGGTGCAAGCGGCGTAATTCTGAGGCAATGAATTTCCAGTCGGGATCGGCCTGAACGGCCGGCGAGAGTGAAGAGGAACTTTTTTTTGCCGCTTCAGCCTCTTCCAGTCCGAGAAAGAGAAGCAGATTCTGGCGCACGAATGCTCCCACGGACTGCGCGCCGGCTGCCCGTGCTTGTTTCTGCACTTCTTGAAACTGCTCCGGCTTGAGGCTGATGACGATCTGGTGTTCGCGCACTGCTGCAACTTTCCCTTGACTCACAGCCATTTTAATCGAAATCGGCAAGTGGCAACAGCAATCGAGCTTCGTTTGCGTTCGCAGAGAGATACTAAAACAGATAGTAAAAAGGCGGCAAAAAGGAAAGGCGAGGGGGAAGGACCCTCGCTTTTCCAAGGTGACTACCAACGCCGGTGCTTGCCGAGCTTGATGTGTTGCGACATCAAGTCTGCAAGTGCCGACGTCCTTTCTGGTAGGTCAGTTCGGAGAACTGAGCCAGCAACTGACTTTCCTGCTTGTCTTGCAGTTAGTGTCAGTGACCCCGGCGGCCGAAGATGCGAGCATCCTTGCGGCACTCCAGAGCCATTTCGAGAGCGGCTTCCGGCGTCCAGCCCGTCTCGCGCTCGAAGCGCGCCGGGTTGGTCACCATCAGACCGGGCTGCGGCGAGCGGCGGTTGCTGCGCCGGCGGCTGTTCCGCGGGAAGAGGCGGTGCTCGCGCGCCGTCTGCTTCGCCTCGGATGCCGCATCACGCCAGCTCCAGCCGGTGTTGCCGATCATCTCGTTCATCTCGTTGCTGCCATTGGTGGTTTCGATGTTCGTCATAACAGTTTCCTCGTCATGACCAGGCAGAGGCGCTTCCTGACGAGCGCTCCACCGTAGTCGGTTCTACCAAAGAAGCCGACCGCACCATGCGACCGACTTCACCTGCGCTGCGGATGCGAATCCACAACGCTGCACCGGCACTCACCAGAGCGTCGATGCGCGCCTACTTGGCGAGCTTATTTCTGAGCATCGCTTCGTATGCGCTTCTAAGTCGCTGCAACTCAGGAGTTTGCAACGACTGTCGAATTCTTGAGCAGCAGCGGGAGTCGCCGGAGTCCGCGGATGAGTCTAGGCTTGCGCTTTGACGTTCCGCGGAATCCGGCTTCCCAGCCGCTTAGTGCGTGCGACGACGGGAGCCGCGAACCAGCTCGATGTCGTCCTCGCCGTGGCGGCGAGCGATGAGGATGGTGCGGCGCTCGGCGGCGCTGTAACCGCGCAGCGAGTTGAACTCGCGCTTGTCCTCTTCGGCTTC
>Ga0268299_1002242_pt1 | contig 24668 bp, 19 predicted proteins | sample NOBtaG_FD_193484 | JGI IMG/M metagenome (GOLD analysis project Ga0268299, IMG submission 193484) | Activated sludge microbial communities from bioreactor in Nijmegen, Gelderland, Netherland - NOB reactor | ecosystem: Engineered > Bioreactor > Aerobic > Activated sludge | place: Netherlands... | reverse complement strand
TGACTACTCGTCGCCGTCGCCGGCGTCCTCGCCGTCCATCGGCTCGTCCGGATCTTCCGGCAGGTCGCCCTCGAGCCCGCTCTCCAGACCGGCGTCCGGCGGCGGCGCGTCGGCGTCGAGATCCTGAATGGCAGCAGGCGGAACCGGCGCGGCGCCCGGAGCCGCGCCCGGCGAGGGCTTCGGACCGTCGCGGAAATCGGCGCGCTTCTTGTCGATCCGATCGTAGACGAACGGCTTCACGACGTAGACGATGCCGCTCCCGACGGCGCTGACGAACGCCTTCGCGTTCGGATCGCCCGCCGGCTCGGGTCCGCGGGCGCCGATCAGCGTGCCGAGCGTCTTGCCCTCGGCGTCGCTCACGACGACCGTCATGTCGGGCGTACCGAGTCCCCACTCGCGGAGATCGGCGCTCGGATCTTCCGACATGATGTCGGTGCCCTTGAAGGCGGCGAGGTCGTCCAAGAAGCGGGTCATGGTGGGACCGCGCTCGGTGCCTTCACCTGGATCCTCGATGTGCCAGGTCCCGTCGCGCTTCACGAGGGTGAAGCCGAGGTCGTCCTTCCGCGTCACCGCGATCTTCGCGGCCTGCTCCTTCGCGAACGCGACGACGGTCTTGTCGCGGAGCGTGCTGACGCTCTTGTCCAGGTTCTTGAACGCGAAGTCCGGCAGGGTGACGACGGCGGGGAGCTCGGCGCGCTTCGCGTAGATGCCCTTCTTGCTCGGCTCGTCGTCCTTGAACTTGCCGAGGAGCAGCGTCTTCTGCGCCGCGTCCTTGCCGATCCAGACCGACACGCCGAGCTGCGGATCGGTGAGGCCCCAGGTCGCGAGGTCGGCGGCCGGGTCGTCGCTCACGAAGTCGTCGGCGCGGAGGCCGCGGATGCTCGCGAGGAGGGCGCGGATCTCGGCCGAGTCGGCCGGGTAGTCGCCGGGCTTCGTGATGCGCCACTTGTCGCCGTCGCCGCGCTCGGCGGTGACCACCGACCCCGCTTTGACGATCTCGACCTTCCGCACGTCCTGGTCCTCGAACGTGACGAGCGACTTGTCGCGCAGGTCTTTCACCTGCTTCTTCATGCCGCTCTGGAAGGCCATGGTGCCGATGTAGACCTTGGGGTCGTCGCCCTTCTGGAGATACGCGGCGGAGCCGATCTGCGTGGTCTTGCCGATCTTGAGCGGCGGGATGCTTCCTTCTTTCAGTGTCAGCGTGACGGTCGCTTCGGGCGGGGCCAGGCCGTACGACGCGAGCTTGTCGCCGACGTCCTCGAGCGTCCGCGACACCTCCGCGAGCTCGATCGCCGTCAGCATGTTGTTGACGACGGCGTCGTCGGCGTCGGCCGCGACCGGCGCGGTGAGCCGCCAATGGCCCTCGGGACTTTTCTCGAGGGCGATCGTGCGGTCGGGGTACGCGAGGGTCATCCCGGTGACCGCGTCCTTCTTCAACGCGACCAGCTTCTTCGACTCGGCCTCGCGCTCCTGGCCGGGAAGCTCGACCCAGTAGAGGTACCCGCCGAGCGCGATCAGAACGAGGAGGAGTAGGAGAGTGTTCCGCGGCCTCACTTGGTGCTCCGGCGCCACCACACGGTGAGGCCGAGGAACAACAGCAGCTCCGGCAGGACCAGCACCGAGAGGTAGAAGATGCGGCGGCTTTCCGCGGGCGTGAGCTGCGCCCGCGACGCCTCGATGGCGCGCGGCCGGATCGAGATGAGCTCTTCCTGGCCACCGAGCCATCCCATCATGTTGAGGACGAGGTCGCGGTTGAAGAGTTGGCCGAAGAACTGGTTCGACGCGAAGTCGGCGTCGCCGATCACGATGAGCTTCGTCTCGCCTTCCTTGTCGAAGCCCATCTCCTTGTGCTTGCCGGTGACGGCGACCGCGAGCGAGACCGGACCCTTGATGTCGTCCTCGCCCTGCGCCGCCTCGCCGCGCTTGAACACGCCCTCGGTGTCGGACTCCGCCCAGGCGGACGGGCTCGACTTCACGAGCTCGACGGCGGTGACGCCCGTCTTGCCGGCGGCGTCGGCCTGCACCGCGCGCGCCATCGGGAAGACGGTCCGCTCGGTGAAGCCCTGCGTGATGGGGTGGGCGCCGTACGTCGACGCCAGGATCTGGAGCCCGAGCGCGGGTCCCTGGAAGAGCCGCACGACCTGATCGACGACGACCGTGTCGGTGAGCTTCACGCCCCAGGGTGCCAGGACCTCGCCGAGCTGCGCTCCGCGCTGCGGCGGCACCATGAACAGCGCGGACCGGCCGGCCTTCAGGTACTCGCGGATCGCGTTCACTTCGTGATCGAAGAGCGGACGCTCGGTCGCCGCGACGACGAAGATGCTGCACTCGTCGGGCACCTTGGCCTCGCTCGCGAGCAGCACTTTCCGGGTGTCGTAGTTCTCGTTCCGGAGCGCGTCCTGGAGCGACGAGGCGCCGCGCGCTTCCCGGTTCTCGAGATCGGCCTCGCCGTGACCCTCGAGGAAACACACCATCTTCTTCGTGGTGGACGTCGCCTTCAGCAGACCGTTGGTGATCGTCTCCTCGCTGATGTCGCGGGTGACGGTCGCGGTCTGGGCGCCGGACCCGTCCTCGGCGGGCTCGCCGTACTGGATGTGCAGGAACGGGACCTCGGTGACCTTGAACCGCTCGGCGAGGTCGCGATCCTTCACCGGGTCGACCATCCGGTAGCTGAACTTGTTCGACGCGTTTTTGTAGCTGTCGAGGAGGTCGTCGATGATCGGATCGATGCCGCCTTCGCTGAAGGCGTAGACCTCGACCGGCTTTTCCAGCTTGGCGAGCACGCCCTCGGACTGGGTGGAGAGCGAGAACACGTTCTGCTTGGTGAGGTCGAAGCGATGGTTGTGGCGTGCGGCCAGGTAATTCAGGACGACCAGAATCGCCAAGAACACCAGCGAGTAGACGACGGCGTTGGCGCCGTACTTCGTCGAGCGCTCACCCAGGAACGAGCTGACGCTTTCCTTGCTCGCCGTCAGCCAGAGGACCAGCAGCAGGAAGCCGAGCCCGACGTGGACGAGCACGTACGCCGAGGCGGCCGGAGCCACCGCGTAGGCGACCAGACCGAAGGCCAGGAGGACCGTGCCCCACAGGCCGAAGAGCGACGTCGAGCGACTCCCCACGCCTTTACCTCCAGCGAATCGACTCGACCGAGCGGTGAGTCAGAAAGAGCGCGAGCACGATGACGGTCCCGAAATAGACCAGGTCCTTCGTGTCGATCACGCCCTTCACCATCTGCGCGAAGTGCTCGGTGAGGGACATGTACTTGAGGATCGCGCCCATGGTCTCGCCGGCGGAATCGGCGGGCCAGGCGATGATGTAGAGCAGCAGGAGCGACACGAGGCAGCTCACCGCCGCGATGATCTGATTCTCGGTGAACGACGACGTCAGCACGCCGACCGCGACGAACGCCGTCGCGAGCAGCAGCAGACCGAAGTAGCCGGACAGGATGACGCCCATCTCCGGGTTGCCGTACATCATGAGGACGAGGGCGTAGACGCCGGTCGTCGCGACCATGATCGCGACGAAGAGGAACGCGCCGAGGAACTTCCCGAGCACGATCTCCGAGATGCGGAGCGGGGAGGTCAGCAGCAGCTCGTAGGTGCCGGACTTCTTCTCCTCGGCGAGGCTTCGCATCGTGATGACGGGCACCAGGATGACGAGGATCACCGAGAGGTTGTGGAGGAGCGGCGCCACGACGAACTCGTTCAGGTTCAGTCGCTCGAGCACCTGCGGGTTTTGCTGCGCCGAGTAGATGGTGAGCAGCATGTTGAAGCGGGCGAGCAGGTTGAAGAAGAACCAGCCGCCGAGCAGCAGGAAGCCCGTCAAGACGACGTAGGCGATCGGCGACACGAAGTACGAGCGGATCTCCCGGCCCGCGATGGTGAAGACGTTCCTCATACGGCGCTCACCTCGACGGAATGCGCGTGCTGCGGGTCGTGGGTCTTCGCGATCGCGCGGAGGAACACGTCTTCGAGGGTGCCGCTCGCCTTCAGCGACGCCATGTCCTGCTCGAGCACGACCTGACCCTCGTTGATGATCACGACCTTCTCGCAGATCTGGGACACCTCGGGGAGGATGTGGGTCGAGAGGATGATCGTGCGCTCGCCCGCGAGCTGCTGGACGAGGGCGCGGATCTCGCGGATCTGGATCGGGTCGAGGCCGATGGTCGGCTCGTCGAGCACGAGCACCGGCGGATCGTGGATCAGCGCCTGCGCCAAGCCGGCACGCTGCCGGTACCCCTTCGAGAGCTGGCCGAGCAGGCGGCGGCGTACGCTCTCGAGGCCGCAGGTCGCGATGACCCGGTCGATCGCGTCCTCGATCGCGTTCCGCGGCATGCCCTTGATGCGCGCGACGAAGCGCAGATACGCCTCGGCGGTCATCTCGGTGTACAGCGGCGGGTTCTCGGGCAGGTAGCCGATCCGGCGTCGCACCTCGGCGCTCTCGGTGAACACGTCGAACCCCGCGACCTTCGCCGTGCCGCTCGTCGCCGGCAGGAAGCCGGTGAGGATGCGCATCGTGGTCGTCTTGCCGGCGCCGTTCGGGCCGAGGAAGCCGAGGATCGTACCCTGCGCGGCGCTGAAGCTGATGTCGCGGACCGCGGGATAGTCGCCGTACCGTTTGGTGAGGTTACGAACCTCGAGCATCGGTGCTCCGATAAGTCATGAGATGACGCGTGACCCGTTGAAAAACCGGCCGACGAGTATCGACGGGTCAGTTGGTTGTCAAGATAACCGGCGCGAGACAGAAGACTCCGGAGCGCGCGAGGTGACGGATGGCAGGACGGAAGAAGATCCCCGACGAGCAGCTTTCGTTCGACGCGCCGAAGGCGCGGCCCAAGCCGCGGAGCGAAGAGGCGAAGCCGCCGCGGCTGTATCTCGTCGACGCGAGCGCGTACGTCTATCGCGCGTTTCACGCGATCCCGTTCCTCTCGACGTCGCGCGGCGTGCCGACCAATGCCGCGTACGGCGTCACCAACATGCTGCTGAAGCTCCTGAAGGACGAGAAGCCGACGCACCTCGGGCTCGTCTTCGACGCGCCGGGCGGGTCGTTCCGCGACGAGATGTACGCCGAGTACAAGGCCAACCGCTCGTCGATGCCGGACGAGCTCGTGCCGCAGATCGGGCTCATCCGCCGGGTCGTCGAGGCGCTCCGGCCACGGGTGCTGGAGATGCGCGGGGTCGAGGCCGACGACGTGATCGGCACGCTCGCGACCCGCATCGCGGCCGCCGGCGGCGAGGTCGTGATCGTGACCGGCGACAAGGACTTCCAGCAGCTCGTCGGGCCGCGGGTCACCCTGCTCGACCCGATGTTCGACAAGCGCACCGGGGTCGCCGAGGTCCGGGCGCGCTACGGCATCGAGCCGGCGCGCTGGGTCGACATCATCGGCCTCATGGGCGATCAGATCGACAACATCCCCGGCATCAAGGGCGTCGGTGAGAAGACCGCGTCGGCCCTGATCCAGCACGCCGGCTCGCTCGAAGCGCTGCTCGCCGACCCCGATGCGATCGCCACGAGCGGCATCCGCGGCGCCGCCGGTCTCATCGCCAAGGTGCGCGAGCACGCCGAGCAGGCGGCGCTCGCGAAGAAGCTCGCGACGATCCGCTGCGACCTCGAGATCGAGGAGACCGTCGAGGACTTCCGCTACGCCGGCCCCGATCGGCCCGTGCTCGAGGATCTCTGCCGCGAGCTCGAGTTCCACCGTCTGCTGCGCGACATTCCGCTGCTCGAGGTCGTCGGCACGGACGAGGACGGGCCGCCGAGCCCGGTGGCGCTCGACGGGCGCGAGGGCCCGGAGGTGCTCCGCGAGCTCGTCGATGCCGGTCGGGTCGGGATCTTCGTCGACGCGTCCGACGAGGGGGCCATGCGCGCGAGCGCCGTCGCGGTGACCGTCGCGCCGGTCGCCGATGCGCACGTCACGCAGCGGATGCCGCTCGCCGCGGACGATCCGGTGCGAACGGTGCTCGCGTCGACGGAGCAGGAGAAGGTCGGCGACGATCTGAAGCGCGCCTCGCTCGTGCTCGAGCGGCATGGCGTGACGCTCGCGGGGCCGCTCTTCGACATCGGCGTCGCGTCGTACGTCCTCGATCCCTCCCGCGCGAGTCACGGCGTCGACGAGCTCGCGCGGCATTTCCTCGGCCTCCCGGCCCCGGCCGTGGACGCGCCGATCCGGCCGGCCTGGGTCGCGCGCACGACGATGGCGCTCCGTCCGATCCTCGAGAACGCGCTCGCCGAGCACGGCGCGCTCGAGCTCTTCCACGACGTCGAGATGCCGCTGCTGCGCGTGCTCGCGACGATGGAGCGGCGCGGCGTGCGCGTCGACGTCGACGCGCTCCAGGCGCTCGCGAGCGAGTACCGCGCGTCGCTCGCCGCCGCGGAGACCGAGATCTACGCGCACGCCGGCGGACCGTTCAACATCAACTCGCCGATCCAGCTCCGCGAGGTGCTGTTCGATCGGCTCCACATCCCGACCAAGGGCCTCCGCAAGGGGAAGACGGGCATCTCGCTCGACGTCGACGCGATGAACAAGCTCGCCACCGTCCACCCGTTGCCGGCGAAGATCCTGGAGCACCGCGCGCTTTCGAAGCTGCTCTCGACCTACATCGATCCGCTGCCGCTGCTGGTGCACCCGGAGACCGGCCGCATCCACACCTCGTTCAATCAGACCGTCGCCGCGACCGGGCGGCTCTCGTCGGCCGAGCCGAACCTCCAGAACATCCCGATCCGGAGCGACGACGGGCGGCGCATCCGCGCGGCGTTCGTGCCGGCGCCGGGCAAGGTGCTGATCGGCGCTGATTATTCGCAGATCGAGCTCCGCGTGCTGGCGCACCTGACGAACGATCCCGTGCTCGTCGAGGCCTTCACGACCGGCGAGGACATCCACACCCGCACCGCCGCCGAGGTCTTCGACGTGCTGCCCGGGCTCGTCACGGCCGAGATGCGCCGGCGCGCCAAGGTGATCAACTTCGGGATCATCTACGGCATGGGGCCGCAGCGCCTCTCGCGCGAGCTCGCGATCCCGCTCGCGGACGCGCAGCGCTACATCAAGAACTACTTCGCGCGTCTCACCGGCGTGACGCGCTTCATCGACACCACGCTCGCCGAGGCGCGCCGCCAAGGATTCGTCGCGACGCTGCTGAACCGGCGGCGCTATCTGCCGGAGCTCTCGAGCGGCGACGACAACCTGCGCTCGTTCGCGGAGCGGACCGCGATCAATACGCCGGTGCAGGGGTCGGCCGCGGATCTGATCAAGCTCGCGATGATTCGCCTCGAGGATCGGCTCGCCGCGCAGCGGTTGCCGGTCGAGATGATCCTCCAGGTCCACGACGAGCTGGTGTTCGAAGCGGATGCGTCGGCCGCGGACGAAGCGGCGGCGGCGATCAAGAGCGAGATGGAATCCGTGATGCCGCTCGCCGTGCCGTTGCTCGTCGACGCGCGCATCGGCGCGAGCTGGGCCGAGACGCACTAGCCGCTGCGTCGCAAGAGCGCATCAACGCCGCTGCCACGGTGGGCGAGTCGCGCATGGCTCCTACGGTCGCGGGGTTCCTGGTCCCCAGCGCATAAAGCCCGCCGGCGTCACCATGCCTTGCGTAATACGCGAGCTGACCGCTCCCCGAAGCCATGCACGACTCGCCCACCAGCACTGTCGCTGCGCGATGCGCGTGACGTGCCCGTGCGAATGAGCCGGGCGTTCCGACCGGCCGTACGCCGGTGCGACGGGCGGGTCGGGGATCGCTCCGGGGAGCGGTCAGCTCGCGTATTTCGAGCTTGCCGAGGCCTTCGCCGCCGTGACATGGTCCGGCCACCCGCCCGACGAGAGGAGATCCCCCATGATCCGCGTCGTCCATGCCGTAGCCGTCGGCAGCCTGCTGTTTCTGATGACGTCTCCCGCCTTCGCCGCCGAGTCCGACCCCGAGGCCGACTGCCATCGGGGGATCTACGCCGCCGCGACGAAGTACAACGCGTGCCAGCAGAAAGTACTGACCAAGTACTTCAGCGGGATCGATCTCGACGACGCCGTGCAGACGGCGTTCTCGAAGTGTCGCGTCAAGTACGCGGCGACGTGGAACAAGCTGCGGGCGAAGGCCGTTGCCACGGGCACTCGGTGCGACAACCCCCGCTTCGACGTCGGCGTGGCGACGACCAAGGATCGGTTGACCGGTCTCGAATGGGAGCGGAAGACCGACGATGACAGCGTCCACGATCGCGACAACCAGTACACGTGGGGTGACATGTCGGCGGACGGCCCGGTGTTCAACGATTTCCTCGCGACGTTGAACGGCGACTGCTTCGCGGGACACTGCGACTGGCGCCTGCCGACCGTCTACGAGCTCCAGACGATCCTCGCCGCCGGCTTCCCGTGCGCCGTCGAGCCCTGCGTCGACGAGAGCGTCTTCGGGCCCGGGTACGCTTTCTACTGGACCGGCACGCAGTACCTACCCGGCGGGCTCGTGTGGGTGGTCAATTTCTACGCCGGCGGGCGGGTGTACTTCAGCGCCCGGAACGCGACGTTCTTAGGGCGCGCCGTGCGCGGCGGTCTCTGAGCGACGTCGTTTCCGGGACCGTCATCTCGGGTGCTCAGTCGTCCTCGGCGGGATCCGGTCCGTTGGGATCCGAATCGACCGGCCAATTGGGGCGCAGGGTCCGCAAGCGGATGGCCATCGTGGTGGTGATCGTCGGGTTGGCCGCCGCGACGTTCGTCTCCTCGTAGGGGTCGGCGGCGAGGTCGTAGAGCTCGACGTCGAAGAGCGTCGCCGGATTGCCGGGGTCGAGCGGGATCTCGGTGTACTTCCACTGGGCATCGCGGACGAGCGCCCACGGATGGCTGTTCGGCCACGCTTCGGCGAGGAAGTCGGTGCGCCAGGTGTTCGCCGGCTGCGTGCCGTCGAGAACGCGGACGAGGCTCGCCCCGTCTTGCACGAGCGGCACGTTCACGCCCGCGAGCTCGGCGAACGTCGGCGCCAGGTCGATGTTGAGCGCGAAGCGCGTCTCGACGCGGGGCAGGGGCGCGAGCTTCGGGTAGCGCACCATCATCGGGGCGCGGATCGACTCTTCGTAGGGCTGATTCTTCGCGCGCAGCCGATGCTCGCCCCAGAGCCATCCGTTGTCGGCGAAGTAGACGACGAGGGTGTCGTCGGCGACGCCGAGATTCCGCAGGTGCTCCATGATCCCGGTGATGCCGTACGTCGGATTGCCGCCGATCGCCTCGTCCACGGCTTGCAGCATCTCGAGCTGGTCGATGCGGATCTGATCGAGCTGCGCCGAGTTCTGGAGCGGGAGCGACTGCATCCACGACGGCTTGTCGCTCAGATCCGCCTCGTTGTAGCTCGGTGGCCGCCACGCGGAGAGACCGGCGAAGAGCCCGTCGTGGCGCGGCGCCGGGATCTGGGGCAGGTGCGGCGCCTTGAACGCCAGATAGAGGAGGAACGGCTCTCCCGCGGCGACCGACGACGAGATGAACGTCTTCGCCTTCTCGCGCAGCACGTCGGTCGAGTAGTCGGCCTCGGCGCTGCCGTAGGCGTTCTCGACGTACCCGCCCATGCCGTCGGGCTCGATCATCACGTAGTCGAAGAACGCGACGTTCTTCATGCCGCGCCACTCGGTCCATCCGGGCGGGACGTACGGCGGCTCGCCGGTGTTCCACAGCTGCGCGTACCCGTTCAGGTACTTGCCGATCAGGCTCGTGCGGTAGCCGGCGCCCTGGAGCCAGACCGCGAGCGTCGAGGCGTCGGGGAAGTCGTCGGCGCCGCCGTTGTTACCGCCGTTCTTGTAGACGCCGGTGCGGTGCGCGTACTGGCCGGTCAGGATGCTCGACCGGCTCGGACAGCAGAGCGGCGTCGTCATGAACGCCTCGGTGAGCTCGACGCCGTCACCGGCGAGCTCGGCGCGCGTCCGCGCCATGACGGGGTCGACGCCGTTCAGCGCGTGCGTGCCGTCGGTCGTGTCCCAGCGCTGGTCGTCGGTGAGGATGAAGACGATGTTCGGCCGGAGCGGTTGCGGGCTCGGGCCGGCGCGATCGACCCAGACCGAGAGCAGCGTGACGAGGCAATCGCGGAGCGTCGTCGCGTCGACCGCGTCGCCGGCGTCGCCGACGGCGGCCGCGCACTGCGGGCCGACCGCCGGCGCCGTCACAGCGGACACGTCCTGGAGGACGCTCACGAGGCACTTGTCCGGCATGCGGTCGAGCTGGCGGCGCGCCTTCGCCTCGAGCTTCACCGGATCCTCCGCCTTGATGATCCCGCGGAGCTTGGTCGACACGTAGCTCGCGACGCCGTTGCCGATGCGCTTCTGGCAATTGAGCTGATCGCGGAGCGCCTTCGTGTCGACGGCGGCCGCGGGCGGGTCGTTCGGGCCGTAGGCGAGGGCGACCGCGTCCGCGACGAGCGTCCCGGCGCAGGCGGGCGGGTCGGCGAAGGAGCACTCCGCCGTCGGACCCTTCCGGAAGCGCTTGTCGTCACAGCGGACGTCGCGCGTGATGCTCTTGCGGACCGCGCTCGCGTCCGTGGTGGTGGTGCAGCCGCCGTGCACGACCGCGGCGAGCAGGGGAACCGAGAGCACAGCACTCAGGATCGACAGGACCCGGCGAACGCGCATGGCAGGCCTCCTCGGGAGGGGAACGTCTGCTTCCGGTCTTACGTCCGCGGTCGCGACCGGCGCAACGGGCTCGCGGCCGAGTCCCCGAGCATTTTCCCGCGATGAGCCGGCCGCGGACGCGTGGGGCGGCCACGCGATTCTCTCGACGACCACCGCTCGCATCCGCACCGAACCGGCGGCGCGTGGGAGCGCGCACCGCGATGAGCGGCGGCCGGCGAGCCCGAGCACGAGGCTCGCCGGCCTTTCGACTCAGCGCACGCGGCAGGTCGCGCCGCCCTCGGCCACGACCGCGCCGTTCACGTTCAGAATCTGTGCCGCTACGCTTCCGCTGCGAACGAACGTGTTCCCGATCGACGTCGCGCCCGCGAGAATGTCCTTGCGATTGCTGTCGAAATCGAAAGCCACCTCGTCCCCGATCGTCACCTTCGGGCCGGACGTCGTCGCATTCTGGTCGGAGACGATCGCCGCCGCATACGTTCCAGGGGCGATGTTGCGGACGTCGACGGAAACGCGCGCGCGTGCCGGCGACAGGTGCTGCTCACAACGCACCTCCACGTCGGCGGCGAGTGCGTTTGCTGTGGTCGTCGCCAGCATCAGAAATCCCAGCATCATCGAACGATTCTTCATGGTCTTTTCCTCCTCGTGATCTCGCGATCCTTTCGTGGATCGCGTTCCTCGGGAGAGCAACGTCGGTGCCAGGCACGATGCGCGGAATTCACGTTCGTCGGCGCGGACGGGCATCGAAATCATGGGCGAGAGTACGCAACGATCGCGTCTTTTCCCGCACTGCCGAGCATCGCGTACGCGGTGGGCGTGCTCACGCGTGGCGACGCGATGCCGTGTTCTTCGCGCGTGCCCGAACGCGGAGCCGGCCTGCGACGTCGATCGCACCGAACGCAGGGCTGTGCGTCGCGGGGGAACGGCGAGTGAGCTCGGGCGGGAAGCCCCGCGCGTCGGACTTGGTGGAGCGACCGCCGGCTCGTCACATGCGGCGAGCCGGGTCGAGGTCCCTCCCTTCCATGGGCAAGCCGGGGAGGCCTTCAAGGCGTGGCTCGCGGGACCTCACCGGGCACGGCCTCGCCCGCGACGTGGCCGACCGGCAGATGAAGCTCGGCAGCACGATTCGCGAGGAACCAACGGCGACGCAGCGGCAGCCGATCTCGGTAATCGCCCGCGTGATCGCCCGATCCACCCGGCGCACTGCCGCCCGTGACGCGCCCGTCGTACTCCGGGCCCGACCGTCGAGCGACGTGCCCGATTCCCGGTCACTGCCTTCGCGATGAGCACGCCGCCGTGCGGGTCGGCCCCGACTTTTCAGGAGAACCGCGTGCCCCGGCGCCATACGGCCGTGGCATTCGGCTTGCTGAGTCGAGCCATCAGCTTAACCCATAGTTCAACCTCCGGAGGGAGTCGGCATGAAAAAGATCGAAGCCATCATCAAACCGTTCAAGCTCGACGAGGTGAAGGAAGCGCTCGCCAAGCTGAACGTGCAGGGCATGACCGTCTCGGAGGTCAAAGGATTCGGCCGGCAGAAGGGCCACACCGAGCTGTACCGCGGCGCGGAGTACGTCGTGGACTTCCTGCCGAAGATCAAGATCGAGATCCTGGTCGCGGACGCGCAAGCGGGTGCGGTCGCGGAGGCGATCATGACCACCGCCAAGACGGGCCGGATCGGCGACGGCAAGATCTTCATCCTCCCGGCCGACGAGGCGATCCGTATCCGCACGGGCGAGCGCGGCGAAAGCGCGGTCTAAGTCGACGTCGCCCCCGTGCGGTCGAGCGCTAGGCGCTCGATCCTCCGATGGGCCTCGGACCGCGGAGTGAATCCGCGGTCCTCGCTCTCCTCGCGAGCCGACGGCCACTCCGTGTCACCCGAGACTGGCCGGTGCTTCGGCGGATGTGGTAGTCACGAACCATGCTCGACTACATCTACGATCAGGCCCGTCAGCTGTTGGAAAACCTTCGCCAGGAAACCAACGAGCGTGGCCTGATGCCGCTGCTCGAGCCGGTCGCGCCCTTCAATCAAAATCCGCTGCTGCTCCCGCTCGTCGTCGCCGGCTCGCTGCTCTCGTTGATGTTCCTCTCCGGTATCGCGATCGGCGCGTTCGCCGCGCTCTTCACGTCGCTGCTCGCCTTGTATCTGGTGCTGAGCGAGGTCTTCGGGGTCTCGCTCGAGTTCCAGCCGTTCCCGGGCTGACCATGTCGCGGCGCGCGGCGGCCATCGTTCTGACCTCCGCCGTGCTCGCGTTCTTCCCCGGCACGCTGCGGGCGGCGGGGCTCGACGTCTCGGTCGGGCCGTTGCGCCAGATCACCTCGATCACCGCGGGCCTCGCGAACGCGTTCTCCGCCTCGAAGATCAAGATCGATCCCGGCACCTACACCGAGTGTCCGACCGTCACCGGTCTCGTGTTGCTCCAGATCGTCGGCAAGAAGGGCGTCGTCATCGACGCGACCGGTTGCGACGCCGGCCTCACGATCAACGACGGCGAGGGCATCACGGTGAAGGGCCTCACCATCGTGGGCGCCAAGCAGGGCATCGTCGTGAAGGCCGCGGCCGAGCGCGTGCTCATCAACAAGACCACCATTCAGGATCCGGGATCCGGCGTGCTCGAGACGGGCGTCAGAATCGAGAGCGCCCCCGACGTCACGCTCGACAAGGTCACGATTCTCGACGCCAAGCTCCGCGGCGTGCAGGTGCTGTCCGCGGCGCGCACGATCATTCGCAAGAGCACGATCGCCGGCGGCGCCGGGCTCGGCATCCTCGTGGATCTCGGCACGAGCACGACGATCGTGAAGAACTCGATCCTCGATCTCGGCGCGACCGGCATCGCGTTCTCGCACTCCGGGGGCGGCGGCGCCGCGGACTCGCTGATCGCCTCGAACAAGATCTCCGCGGTCCCGGGCGGGATCTCGGTCGCCGGCGCGAACAACGTCGTCGAGAAGAACAAGCTCACCGACCTGACCAACGTCGGCATCTTCGCGCTCGGCCCGGGCGGCACGTCCACCTATCGGAAGAACACGATCGTGCGAGCCGCCATCGCGGGCATGCGAGCCGCGAATGCCGGCGACACCTTCGAGAAGAACACCGTGAAGGAGCCGAGCGGGAACGGTCTCGACGTGACCGGCGACGCCAATCACTTCATCGGCAACAAGGTGACCGCGCCGACCGGCACCGGCATACGGGTCCAAGCCGGCGCCAGCGGGAACACCTTCGAGGGCACGTCGGCGTCGAAGGCCGGCACGGATGGCTTCCTCGTGCAGGGGACCGGCAACACGTTCACGAAGGCGAAGGCGTCGAAGAGCGGCGGCCTCGACCTGAACGACCCCGCCGAGGGCGCCACGACGAACGTCTACACCGACTGCAAATTCACGACGACGAACGTCCCGTAGGCGATGAGGGCGCCGCCCGAATTTACTTCGGGCGGTGACGGCCATCGGAGCACGGCGCGAAGCGCCGGCGCACGGGGCCGAAAATCGCTAGACGACGTAGCGGCTGATCGTCTCGACGACGCACCCCGGACGGTCGCCGCCCTCGACCTCGACCGTCACCCGCACCGTCGCCTGTACCGCGCCGCCCTTCACCTCTTCGACCTTCAGCAGCTCGCCGCCGCCGCGGACGCGCGCACCGACCTTCACCGGCGCCGGGAAGCGCAGCTTGTCGGCTCCGTAGTTCACGCCCATGGAGATGCCGCGCACCTCCATGATCTGCGGCAGGAAGAGGTTCACGAGCGACATCGTGAGGTAGCCGTGCGCGATCGTGCCGCCGAACGGACCGCTCTTCGCGCGCTCCGGGTCGACGTGGATCCACTGGTGGTCGCCGGTCGCGTCGGCGAACCGGTTCACGCGGTCCTGGGTGATCTCGAGCCAGTCGCTGTAGCCGAGGTGTGTGCCGACGGCCGCGGCGAGCTCGCTCGGGTGCTGGAAGACGGTGGGCATGGGGCGGTGTCGTTCCACACCGCGGCTGGCGTGTCGAGCCGTCGAGGCGGACCTAGGACCTCTCGCGCTTCCGCCGCCGCGCTCCTCGGGACGGTCCCGACGTGGCGGTTGGCGGTGCCGGCTCGCGATCGTCGCGCCAGAGCCCCCCGATCGTGTGCGCGAGCCACGCGACCGCACACGCGAAGCCGACGAGATACGCGGCGAGCGCCGGCCATTTGAGGAGCGCGACCGGCGCGTGCGCGTCGCGAAGCGCGTAACGCTCGAGCGCCTCGCGGTCGGGACCCGCGGCGAGGAGCGTCCCGGGCTGGCAGCCGGCGCTCCGGAGGTAGCACCGCGGATCGGCGAGGAGGTCCGAGGTGAAGTCGACCCGGCCTCGCACGGGAAAGTGCTCGAGGCGGTAGCCGAAGATCGGTTCGTAGCAGAACCCGAGGCGGTGCCGTCCGGCGTCGATGCCCTGGCCGTCCGTATACTCGATCTGCATGTCGCGCCGGTCGGTGAGCTGGAAGGGGACGACCACGGCGAGCAGCCAGAGTGCGGCAACCCACGGCGTCGACGGCCGCGCGGCCGCGGGCAACGCGACCGCCACGCCGGCGGCGAGCGTGAAGTACGGCAGGAGTACGAGCGCGTTCCAACGCGGGTTCACGTGCAGCGATTGGAGGAGCGGCAGCGCCGAGAAGACCGGTCCGAGCATGCCCGAGCTCAGCATGGTGCCGACGGCGAGCAAGAGGGCGAGGATCCCGCCGACGCGCGCGAGCGGCACGTCGCGGCGATGCGCCCACGCCGTCCACGCGAGCCAATATGCGACGCCGGGCAAGATCATCTCGTACGCTTCCCAGTTGCCGTACCACCACCCCGTGAAGCGGCGGGCGTCCCACGGCACCGGGACGAGGTACTGGCTCGCGGTGTAGACGAGCGCCTTCCACGTCGCGATGCGATCGAGCTGGGTGAGGCGCGGAAACATCGCGGTGAAGTCGAGCACCGCGAGCATCTTCGGCGCGCTCATCGCGAGCGCCAGGGGACCCGCCCACGCGAGGTTCACCGCCACGGTGCGCATGCCGCCGAGGCCGCGCGCGTCGAGGCGCGCCGGCGCGAGGCGCTCGAGCACGAAGGCCGCCAGCAGCAGCGACGGGACGCCGGTCAGCAGGAGATAGTAACCGGCCGTGTAGACGAGGTGGGCGAGCCAGAATGCGGCCGCGCCGCGCGCGACCCACGACGCGGTCTTCTGCAACAGCAGCCAGAGCAGCAACGGTTGGAGCGCGAGCTGGAGATACGACACGTGCCCGGCGAGCAGGTGCGACGCGCAGAATCCCTGGAGGCACCAAGCGACGGCGAGCCCCGCCGCGAGCCCGGTCCCGAGCCCGAGCCCGCGGAGCAGCGCCACGCATCCGACGTACGCGAAGCCGAGGATCACGGCACCACCGGCGACGACGGCGCGGAGCTCGGAAAGGACGAGCGCGAACGGATGGTACACGCTCCAGACGAACGCGTTCGGGTTCGCGAAGACGGGAAGCCCGAGGCAACGAAGCGGCGAGAAGTCGACGTCGAGGCGTCCGAAGCGCGCGAACGCGTCCCGCATCTCGTACATCGCCGGCAGCACCGACGCGTAATCGAGCCCGAGCAGCGGGTAGAACCAGTACGTCCACGCGACGAGCGAGAGCACGACGGTCGCGAGACCGGCGGCGTGGATCGCGATCCGGGTCCGCCGGTCCGATGGGTCCATGCGCGGCTCTAGGTAGCATCCGGCCCACCCCGCGACGCAACGGCCGGCGGACCACGATCGTCAGCTCGTCGATCGCGCGTTCGCCGGCCCGGTGCCTACTGCTCGAAGCAGTAGAGATGTCGTTTCGAGAAGCAGACGCCGTCGGCGAACGACGTCCAGCTCGTGCCGCTCGAGCCCTTGTTTCCGCTGCGGCCGCGGACGCTGCCGCCGTTCGTGTTCGAGGTCCAGGCCTGGCAATCCACGCCGTACCACGTCCCGTCCCAGTGGGTGCCCGTCCAGACGCCGGTGACGCTGACGGGCTGGTTGTTCTCGTCGCGAGAGATGGCGCCGACGAGCCCGTCCGTCAGATCGGCGACGTCGTTGCCGATCAGGAACCCCGTCACGCTGACGAACGGCCCCGCGCCCGTCAGACGGTCCTTCGCGTCCGTCGTCGAGTCGCTGAGCCACGCGACGAACGTCCCGCCGAGCCCGGCCGCGCCCGCGAGCGAGTTGCAGATCGCATCACCGCCCGTGAGACCACCGAGCGCTCCGTCGTACGTACCGCTCGTGACGAATACGAGGTTGTTGGCGGCGGCCGGCGCCGGCGCTACGACCAGCGTGATCAACACCAAGATGCGTTTCACCATGTGGGTTCACCTCCACGAGGCGCCGTACAGCTCGCGATGGATGCGCGCCACGACAATCGATCGATGCGGCCGAAAGTTGCATCAAGACGACACAACGATCGTGCGACCGGGTCGAAGGGGCCTGCCGCGTCATCATGCCCGCTCCGGAACGACGCGTTCGACGCCGTCGACCTCGGCCAGGCCGACGAGCTGCGCGATCGCGATCCACCCGACGACGGTCGCGCCGTCGGCACGTTCGATCGCGAGGCCGGCGGCGGCGAGGGCACGGCGCTCGGTGTCGCCGAGTCTCGCGACCGTGACGGCGACGCGGACCCGGCCGTTCTCGACGCGCACCGATGACGGCGGGGTCGCGCTCGATCCCGTCGCGAGCGCGAGCAGCTCGGGCGCGAGTCGGGTCTGCGCTCGGGGGCTCGCCGGCGGCGGGGCGGGCTTCGCGAGTCGCGCGACGTCGGCCTCGCGCGGTGTGACGGATTCCTCGCGACGCGCGAGCTTGGCCCGCGACTCGGCCGCGCCGAGCGGTGCCTGGCGCAGCGCCCCCGTCTGGTCGGCGAAACTCCCGCCCGCGAATGCCTGCGCCCGAGCGGGCGCGGCCGCCGCCTCGGCGCCGGCGGTTCCGAACACGCCCTCGTACTCGACGCCGTCCGGCATCTCGACCGGCACCGTCACCGTGCGCTGTCGGCCGCCTTCGTTCACGACCCGCTCCTCGACCGCGACGAACGACGTGAACTGCGTCAGCAGCCGGTGCGCGAGCGCGAGCATCACGATGCGCTCGCGCCGCTCCGCCGGCACCTCGCCGCGCTGCTGCGCTGCCAGGTCCTCGTCCGTGATCGCCTCGACCCGCGCCCGCGCCCAGAGGGACGCGATCGCCGCGTGCGCCGTCTCGCGCTCCGGCAGCGTCACGGCGAGCCGCTGCTCGTACGGCCGACCCGAGCGAAACCCGCGCAGCACGACCGTCCCGGACCCGGCCTTGCGATAGCGTGCGTGGATCACGAGCGGACGCTGGTCCCAGACGTCGGCGAGGGCCTGCGGCTCGACGTCGATCACGTCGAGCCCTTCGAACGCGACGCGGACGTCGGTCAGCACCGGCGACGCGATGCGATCGTAGAACTTCCGCGCGACCTTCTCGCCGGTGTCGGCGAGAAGCACGAATTCCGGCTCGCCGCCGCCGAGTCGCGCCATGCTCTCGATGAGATGGCGGTTCACGCTGTTGCCGGTGCCGAAGGGAAACCAGCGCGAGGTGCCGCGGCTCTTCTGGACGAGGTCGAGCACCTCGAAGTCGTTGCCGACGTAGCCGTCGGTCATGAACGTCACGATGCGGAGCCGGTGCTCGTCGGCGGGCATCGCGGTCACGCGTTGCACGGCTTCGGCCATCAACGTGCCGCCGTTCGCCTGGAGCCCGTCGATGTGCTCCCGGGCGCGCGTGCGGCTCCCTGCCGTCACGCGCTCCGGCTTCGCGAAGAGCACGTTGGCGTCCGAACCGAAGTCGACGATCTGGAACGTGTCGCGCGGGTTCAGGTGATCGATGATCCAGCGCATCGTCTCCTTCGCCTTGTCGAGCGGCGCGCCCATCTGCGACCCGGAGCGGTCGATCACGAAGACGAGCTCCTTCGGCGCGGCGCTCTCGGCGGTCGTGCGGGCCGGCGGCAACAGTACGAGGGTGAGGTAGCCGTCGCCGGTGCCGGCGCGGTGTGCGAGCGCCGTGCTCTGGAGGTCGTCGGTCGCGACGGTGTAGCGCAGCACGAAGTCGCGATTCGGGATCTCGCGTTGGTTCACGAGTGCCACGCGGGCGCGGCTCGGCGTCGGACGGTCCACGGTGACGGGGTGGAGCGGCGAAACGACGGCGCCGAGCGGGACGCCGGCGTCGAGGTCGACGTTGATCGCGAGGTCGTGGCCCGCGCGCGTGCCTTCGGGCGCCACCGGCGGCGTCACCTTCGACGCATCGGGCACGCGATCGGTGTCGGGCGCCCAGCCCGTGCCGGCGCGGCCCGTCGCGTTCCCGGGGACGAAGCGCGGACCGACGACGGTCGGGAAGGAGAATTCGAACGTCCCGTCGGCGAACTTCAGCGGCTCGACGTACGCGATCCGCACCTGCACTTCGGCGCCCGGCATGAGGTTGGCGAGCGATTGCGTGAAGATGTTCGGCCGCTCCTGATCGAGGAGGCTCGTCAGCTTGCCCGCGGCGCGCGCGGCCTCGTAGATGCGGCGCGCGTCCTCGCGGCGCTGGATCTCGCCGCGGATCACGCGGTCGCCCGTCCGCATCGTCATGTCGTCGACGGCGGCGCGATCGGAGAGCGGGAACGTGTAGACGGCTTCGACGGGATCGGGGAACGGATTCGCGAACGTTTGTGTCACGACGACGCGCGCGACGAAGCCCGAAACCTCGACCGCGACGTCGGTGTGTTTCAGCGGGCACGCGCCGATCGGCGTGCCGTCGGGCCGGCGCGCGACGAGGTCGCCCGAGCTGGTGGCAGGCGGCTCGTCGGCGCGGGCGATGGGAACGAGGAGGCAAGCAAACAGCGCGAGTGTCGTGGCGAGACGCAGGGCGCCTCGGATTCGATTGAGCATGGTCGTCGTCCTTTCTCGTCTCCCGACCGCGGCGTTCGCGGTCGGGGCGGGTTCGTCGACGAGTAGGTCGGCGGCTGGCGGGAAATCGGATCACGCGTTAGGGACCCCACGAACAATGGCGCCGTCGGAGGACTGGATCGCGGTCTTGGATCGCCTCGTCGCGGGCGATCGGGTCGCGTTCGCCAAGGTGAACCGGCTGATCTCCGGGTTCCTGGTCCAGCTCCGGGCCTACGACTTCCGCGACGAATGGGACGATCTGCGCCAGGAGGTCGTCATGTCGCTGGTCGCGAACGCGCGCGCCGGGCGGCTCCGCGACCGCGAGGCGTTCCTCGGCTACGCGCGCATCATCACCCGCAACAAGGTCGTCGACCGGCTGAAAGGGGCGCGGCGCCGCCACGAGCGCGCGACCGTGGCCTGGGACGAAGACTCGGCGCGGACTGCGGCGGCCGTCGAGGATCCCGCGCAGGCGGCGGCGCGCGAGCTCTGGACGGCCGTCCGCGATCTCCCCGACGAGCAGCAGGACGTGCTCGAGGGGATCTACCGTCAGGGCAAGACCTACCAGGCCGTGAGCGACGAGACCGGGATCCCGCTCGGGACGATGAAGCGGCGGTTGCGGGACGCGCTCATGGCGCTCCGCCGGCGTTTCGCCGACGATGCGGGAGACGGGTGAGCCGATGTCGATTTGCCCGCCGACCTACCGTGTGATGGAGAGCCCGCCCGTATGAAGTGCCGTCGCGCATTCGATGCCGATCTGACGGCCGTGGTGCGGGGCGAAGCGGCCGACGCCGACTTCGCCGCGCACGTCGCGACGTGCGCGGAGTGCGCGGCCGAGGTCGGCGTGTGGGCGGAGCTCGACGCGATGCTGCGCGCGAGCGCACCCCCCGACGTCGACCACCCCGAGCCCGAGACGTTGGTGGCGTTCGTCGACGCACCGGCCTCGCTCGCGGCCTCCACTCGCGCCGGGGTCGAGCGTCACCTCGCGGGCTGCCGCGTCTGCGCCGACGAAGCGCGGGCTCTCCGCCGGTTCGACGCCGTCCAGGCGGCGATCGTGGCGAGGCCCGAGCCGGATGCCTCGCGTGGCGGCATCATGCGTGTGGTGTGGCACCCGGCCTTCGCGTACGCGCTCGTCGCGGTGCTCTTGCTGCCGGTGCTGCGCGACCAGCTCGGGCGCTTTTCCGCGCCGTCACGGGTGACGGAAGTCGCGCGCGAGGAGTCGCGCCAGGCGCCGGAATCGTCGTCGCCGCCGCCCGCCGCGGCGCCGCCCGCGCTGATACCCGCGCCGCCCCTCGCCGAGTCGAACGATCGCGGGGCGGGTGCGGGAGGCTTTCACGATCAACTCGGAGCGACCGCGTCGCGGCGAGCCCGTGACGCATCGGCTGCGGCCATGGAGAAGTCGAAAGCGCCTGCCGCCGCCGATACCGACGGCCGAGTCGACGCGGCGCAGCCCGCCGCGCCAGCGGAGATCGACCGGCGCGAGCGCCGGCCGCTCGCACCCGGCATCGGCGCCGCGGCCAAGCCCGAAGCCGCGCCCGCGGCGCGCGCGCGCGGTGCCGTGGTCCCCGGGGCGGCCCCCGAGCCGGAGGCCGATGTCGACGCATCGGCGACGCGCGCGGGGGCGCCCGCCGCGAATGCCCGTGCGCCCGGTGCGCCGGCGCCGCCCGTCGTCATCGACCTCGGATCGAACGAGCCCACGCTCGCGTCGTCGGCGCTCGCCGACCGGGCAGTACGTCTTCGCGTCGTGCCGCCGCCGGAGCTCGGGCCGGGGTCGCTCGCCGTGCGGGTCCGCGACCGCAGCGGCACGCGCGAGATCGCGACCCGCGCGGCCTATCGCGCAGACGCCATCGTGATCGAGATACCGGCGGGCTGGCTCGTGCCGGGCGACTACGTCGTGACGCTCGCACCGCTTGCCGCCACGCGCGAAAAGCGCACGTTAAATCTCGCATTCAGGGTTGCCGGTCCCGGCGCGCCCCGCTAAACCCTTGGCCCCATGACCGAACAAAAATCGACCAACATCGTCTGGCACCAGGGCAACGTCACCCGCGCGGATCGCGAAAAGATCAACGGCCACAAGGCCTGCACCGTGTGGCTCACCGGCCTCTCCGGCTCGGGCAAGTCGACCATCGCGGTCGATCTCGAGAAGCGCCTTTGCGAGCGCGGCGTTCGCACCTACATCCTCGACGGCGACAACATCCGTCACGGCCTCAACAAGAACCTCGGCTTCTCGCCCGAAGATCGCACCGAGAACATCCGCCGGATCGGCGAGGTGGCGAAGCTCTTCACGGACGCCGGCGTCGTCGCGCTGACCGCGTTCATCTCGCCCTACCGCGCCGACCGCGATCAGGTCCGCAAGATCATGGCGGACGGGGACTTCGTCGAAGTGCACGTCGACTGCCCGGTGGAAGTCTGCGAGCAGCGCGATGTGAAGGGCCTCTACAAGAAGGCCCGCGCCGGTGAGATCAAGGAGTTCACCGGTATCTCGGCGCCCTACGAGGCGCCGGAAAAGCCCGAGCTCACCATCAACACGGCAGGGCAGAGCGTCGAAGAAAGCTCGAAGCAGATTCTCGCGTACCTCGAGAAGCAGGGCATCATCTCCAAAGCCTGACGACGCATGCCGGGAGCTGACGCCATCGCCGGCGACAGCTCCCGGCCGATCGTCCGTCCGTCGGCCCTCCACGCGGTGCTCGTCGCCGCGGTCGCGTTCGCCGTCTATGCGAACGCGCTTCCGAACGCGTTCCTCTGGGACGACCTGTTCCTGGTCGTCGGCAATCCCGCGATCAAGCGCTGGGACGCGCTGCCGGGGCTCTTCACGAGCGATCTCTTTCCCGGGGCGATGCGGAGCGGCTACTACCGCCCGCTCCAGGCGCTGACGTACGCGCTCGACTACGGGCTCTGGGGGCTCGTCCCGGCGGGCTTCCGTCTGACGAACGTGGCGTGGCACGCCGCGACCGCGGTGCTGCTCTACGCCGTCGGCGTGCGCGTCCTCGGGGTCGCGCCGGCGGCGCTGCTCGCGGCGCTCGTCTTCGCCGTGCATCCGATCCACGTCGAGGCCGTCGCGTACGTCGCGGGACGCTCGGATCCGCTGTCGGCCGCGCTGCTCCTCGGCGCGGTGCTCGCCTTCCTGCGCAGCCGCACGTCGGGCCTCCGTGGAGGCCCGACGATCCATGCGGCTACGAGCGGTGACCGGACGGGCCGGATCGCGTCGGCCGGCCTCTACTTCGCGGCGCTGCTCGCGCGCGAGGCGGCGCTCGTGTTGCCGCTTCTCCTTCTCGTGCTCGACCGGGTGCCGCCGGGCGGTGCGCGGCGGCCGCTTCGCGACTACTGGCCCCATGCGCTCGCGCTCACGATCTACGGCGCGCTGCGCGCGGCGAGCGTCGCGCCCGGCGCGTCGCCCGCGACCGCGGCGGTGCCGCTCGCGTTTCGCCTCCTCACGACCGCCGAGGTGATCGTGCAGTACCTCGCGATCCTGATCGTGCCGCGCGGGCTCCACATGGAGCGAGCGGTCGCGCCGGTGGCGTCGCTCCTCGATCCGGCGGCGCTCGCCGCGACGGCGGCCCTCGGCGCCCTCGTCGCGGGCGTGGTCCGGATGCGGGCGCGCGCGTGGCCGGTGACGGTCGGCGTCGCCTGGTTCTTGGCGGCGCTCCTCCCGGTCGCCAACATCGTTCCGCTCGCGACGTTCATGGCCGAGCACTGGCTCTACGTGCCGGTCATGGGCCTCTGCCTCGCGCTCGGCTGGGCGGCGGCGCGCACGCCGACCGGAATCGCCGTCGCCGCCGTGGCGATCCTGCTCTTCGCGGGTCTCACCGTGCGGCGCAACGGAGAGTGGCGCGATGCCCGGACGCTCTACGAGCACCTCCTGCCGCTCGCGCCGGAGAGCCTGCGCGTCCGCGTGAACCTCGCGCAGGCCTACCAGGACGCCGGCGAGCGCGCGCGGGCGCGGACGGCGTACGAGGAGGTCGTGCGCCGCTGGCCGGATCGTCCCGAAACCGCCGACGCGCTCAACAACCTCGGCAACCTCGAGCGCGATGCGGGCAAGCCGGCCGAAGCGCTCGGCGCCTTCGACGCCGCCCTCGCGCTCCAGCCGAACCACGTCGCGGCGCGGAACGGCCGGGCGTTGGTGCTCCAGACGCTCGGGCGCGTCGACGAAGCCGAGCGCGAGCTCGTCACGGCCCTCGCGATCGATCCCGCCGCCGCGACGACCCACAGCAACCTCGGCAACCTCTACTTCCGCCGCGACGACGTTGCGCGCGCGCGCGACGCGTATCGCGAAGCCGTACGGCTCGACCCGGACCACGCCGACGCGCACAACAATCTCGGCAGCGCCTACTACCGCCTCGGCGAGCGGTTGCTGGCGGAGCGCGAGTATCGCACCGCGCTCCGGCTCGACCCGCGGTCGGCCGGAGCGCGGCGCAATCTCGCGATCGTCCTCGGCGCGTCCCCGGAATCTTAGGGCGCGACGACGACGCGCCCCGGAATGCGGACGCGGCCGAGTCCCGGCAAGCCGGCCGCCGTATTGACGCTGCCCGATCCGACCGGCGCGACGCAGAAGAAGGAGCCGACGGTCGGATGGGAGAGCCCGCCGCACGGGACGTCGGGGGCGCCCGTGACGTGCACGGCGCCGCCGACGATGCCGTCGCCGGTGAAGCACGGACGATTCCGCGTGACGCAGGTTTGCCCCGCGAGGCACGTGGCGCACGCGACTCCCGGATTGCAATCCGCGTCGACGGTGCAGGAGCGGAACGTCTCGATCGAACACCGCGGCGCGATCGGACCTTCCGGACACGTACCCTCGTCGCCTCCGACGTCTTGGCAGAGCGAGCCGTCGATCGGGGTGTTGGAGTCGTCGAGGCAGCTATGGGGCTGCGTGGGCTCGCCGATGAAATTGCATTGGCCGCCCGGGCACTGCGAGGAGGCGGTGCAGGGTGCGCCGGCGTTGCTGCCCGATAGACAGCGGCGACCGCCGCAGATGCCGGGGTTGCCGCCGCTCGGCGGACAGTCCGCATTGGTCGCGCACGCCTCCGCGGCGGCGTTGTTGCAGGTGTCGCAGTGGCAGCGGAACCCGGCGAACTCCAGGCCGGCATTGCACCGCGGATTGTCCATGCTGATGGTACGGGTCTGCTGTCCGGTGGCGATCGCGAGGTCGATCGCGAGCGTCCCGGCCCTCGTGCCGCTGGCGGGGGGGCAATCGAGGCTGAGGTCGCCGAACTCGCTCGCGCTCTGTGCGACGCACGGCT
>Ga0268299_1002241_pt1 | contig 24672 bp, 29 predicted proteins | sample NOBtaG_FD_193484 | JGI IMG/M metagenome (GOLD analysis project Ga0268299, IMG submission 193484) | Activated sludge microbial communities from bioreactor in Nijmegen, Gelderland, Netherland - NOB reactor | ecosystem: Engineered > Bioreactor > Aerobic > Activated sludge | place: Netherlands... | reverse complement strand
GCGAAGAGACCCACGGCAACCAACGCACCGACCCCGACCGCGATGCACACGAAAAAGTAGACAAAATGACGCCACGCGCCCCGCGTTTCTCGCCAAGCCATCCGAAGTTCAAACATACGCGCTCACCTGTCCTCGCTGCTCGGCATATTTCGTGTTTACGACCTTATCGTGCATCGGGCTACGGAATCACGGGCGTCGTTATCGAGTCTTGACGTCGTCGGATTCCACGCGGCCGTCGAGCAACGTGATGACGCGCTGCATCAACGACGCGATGGCAGGATCATGCGTGACCAGGACCAAGGTCGTCCCATGGTCCCGCTGGAGCGCGAGCAGCAGATCCATGACGTGTCGTCCGGTCGCCGAATCCAAATTCCCGGTCGGCTCATCCGCCAACAGGGCGGCGGGCCGGCAAGCATACGCTCTGGCGACGGCCACCCGCTGCTGCTCGCCTCCCGACAGCTGCACGGGGTAATGATGGAGCCGACCGTGCAATCCGACCGCGGACAACAATTCGGCGGCCCGCGCTTCGGCTGCCGGCTCGCCGGCAAGTTCCAGAGGAACCAGCACGTTTTCGAGCGCGGTCAGCGTGGGAATGAGGTGAAAAGATTGAAAGATATACCCGATTTGCGCCCGTCGATACCTCGCCAGCTCTCCCTCTCGCATGCGGGTGATATCCAGGCCGTTGAGCCGAATCGTTCCCGAGGTCGGCCGATCCAAGCCCGCGATGAGCCCCAGCAGGGTGGACTTTCCGCTCCCTGATGGTCCGACGATCGCGACCATCTGCTTGCTCGGAATATCCAAGGTCACATCGTGGAGAATATCGACCGGTCTTCCGCCGGCCCTCAGCCGCATAGACACATGAGCAATATCGATCATAAGCCGGTTCTCCAAAATCCGTCGTGCGATGTTATTATACCGAAGTTCTATGGTCCCCCTGCATATCGCAACCGCCATCGGCTGTATCGTCATCGCCGCCGCGTCGCCCTTCGGTGCGGCAGCCGCGCCGACTCTCGCCGAAGCGACGGCCGATGCTCGCCCTAAACTTGTGGCATTTGGAAACAGCCTGACGTCAGGATTGGGGGTGTCGGCGGAGGACGCCTACCCGGCGCAACTCCAGCGCCGGTTGGATGAAGCCGGATTTCGATACCGTGTGATCAACGCGGGCGTCAGCGGCGACACCACCGCGGGAGGCCTCCGGCGCGTCCGTTGGATTCTCAACAGCAAGCCGACTCTGGTCATTCTTGAACTGGGCGGCAACGACGGCCTGCGAGGCCTGAGTCTAGCGGAGACCAAGCGAAATCTTGAGCAGATCATCGAACAACTGCAGCAGGCCTCCGTCACGGTCGTGCTGGCGGGCATGAAGCTCCCGCCCAATTACGGACAGGAATATACACAAGGGTTCGAAGAGATCTATCCAGCGCTGGCCCGGCGTTATCGCCTCAAGCTGATTCCATTCTTCCTGGACGGGATCGCAGGCGAAACCGAGTTCAATCAGGCGGACGGCATTCACCCCACGGCCGAAGGCTACCGTATCATCGTGGGCAACCTGGTCGAATTGCTGAAGCCCGTGCTGAAGAAATAGCGGGGGTGTGAAACAGAATCCGAGTCGGCAGGGCAAAGCGGACACCGGCCGGAGACCGCCGCGCCGGACGTCCGCTGCGCCGCGGTCAAACCCTTGTCAGTTCTTTTTCAGGAACGTATCGTAAACCCCGTAAGCAAGGACGATTCCGATCAACGTGTAATACATACCGGAGATCCCGGAATAGTCCGGTGGTCCTTCACCGGCGGGGGCATTGGCCAACACCGGTGCCGCCCCGGCCAAGAGCACGAATGCCGTCGAACCTGCTCGCGTCATCAGTTTTTTCATGTGTCACCCTCCTCAAAATCAAAGACTGAACAGAGGCCCTATTGTACTGAATTTGACCTTGGGGACGCAAGGGGAGAGGGATGAGATCAACCCCGCTTCACGCAGATTGGGATCCGGATCGTTGACCAATCTTCAATGCGGTTGCGACGTCCCGAAACGAGGCCGCAAGCTTATCGAGCTGAGCCCCTTTCGCCAACAGTTCCCCGGAAATCGACTTTATCTGGGTGTCATAGCCGGCGACCTCGGAAGCCAAGTCGGCAATCTTGGCGAACATATCCCGGTACGTGGCGATTTCCTGTTGTAATTGCTGGCTCGCCTGCTGCGCGGCCTGAACCTCCGCCATGGAGCTTTGCACCTGCTGGGTTAGACGCCCGACATAGGCCTCACGGTCGCGCCGTTCCGACTCCATCGTCGACTGCCGGTCTTCGCTCTCCCGCCGGCGTTCGTCGAGGCCCCGGATCATTTGAATCCAGGCTCCCACCTCACCCGACGCCCGGCTTGAATCGGGAAGAGCCTGCCCTTCTCCAATGGCGTTCATCGCAGGCTGCAGCCACTCGATGAACGCCATGACCTCACTCAGCTTCAAGTCCGGTCCGCCATGAGAGGCGGCGGCTGGCGCGCCCTCGCCGTTTGCCTCGGAAGCGGCGGCAGCCTGAGCGGTCGCCGGCTGTTTCGTCCTTCTGCTCTGGGACTTCGGCTGAACCCAGCGGTGGTATTCCAGCAACACGGCAATGCAATGCCGGCACATCGGCTCCTCAGGCAAGGAGCAACTGCACCGCGACACGAGATGACCGTCCTTCAGCTTGATCGTCTGTTCATAGAGACCGGAATTGCCGATCACGGCGGAGGAAATCTGAGAGTCGTCGGCCTCGACGATCCGAACGCGGTTCTCGGAAAGGTACTGATTGCCGATGTGGAAGGCGTTACGATCAACGACGCCTTGGATCATGGGAGGATCCAAGAGACTGAGACGTTCGGCGGAACAGGGAATCTTGTTTCGCATGAGGTCATCACCCGCTGTGGGAAGCCGACGAGCCTGTCGACCGGGCTTAGTGTGAAACGGCCCGGGTTGAGCTGTCAAGCATTCGGCGCTTCTCACGTATGGTCGCCCGGCCGAGTTACCGGCAGCGGCGAGGGGGGCCCTCAGGGCTGACGGAGGTGAGCCACACGTAATCCGCAATCCCGTCATTGAGCAACTCTCGGACCTCCTCGGTACGGCTGTGATCGAAGGATGTCAAGTAGATGCTCACCTGCCGGACTTCTCCATCCAAACGCCGCGCGACCCGCTTTGGGACCGGAAGGTTGTATTGGACATGTCCCCCTCCCGTGTAGCTCAGCAACGGACCCGCTGGACGATCGTCTCCGTTCCGTACGTTCCGGACTTGTGCCACAAGCGTCTTGGCCATGCCTTCGTCCCGCACCATGGACGCCTCATACATTTTCTGATACATCGCGTCCTGCCCGCCGTCATGACAGGCTTTCAACTGATGCAGAATGCGGGCGCGATATGCGGAATCCTCAACGAAAACCTCGCCCTGCATGCCCCATTGCTCCATCTCGGGGCTCCGCCTGGCCTCCTCGAGTCCCTGCTTGGCCACCTTCCTGACGACCATCTTCGGTGGATTCATGGCGACCAGGGAAAGATGTCGTTCCTTGGCAAGCTGCACCAACGGCTCATAATCTTCGAACGGACCGCCCCAGTTTTGCTTCCATTGCACCGCCGTGAGGAACGCTTCACGGTCGAGACCCTCGGGACCAAGATACTGGTCGAGCGCCGCTTGGCCATCCCAGCCGAACATTTCCATAGCCAGGACAGGTCGACGCCCGCCGGCGATCAACTGGTCGACCACCATGCGGGCCGCTTCAATGTGGAATCGATTGTGATGTTCTTCCCCCAGATAAATGACCTCTTGCCGACGCAGAATCGGACCCAGCTGCTCCAATGACAGACTCTGACCGGTAGCCGTCTCGATGATCTGTCCAATTTTGAAATGCGATACAGGCCCGTCGAGTTGTGCGGACTCATTCCTTTCGACGCCGGCACAGGCCGCCGCCAAGGACAGGAGCGCAACCCCCATTGCGGCCTGCCACCGACTGCCGGAGGGAAGGATCCAGGCTGTCAGCATGGATGTCATGACTTTCACCCCTAACATACGTTTAGATCGACGGCAACCACTGACCTTGACCCTCCATTGCGAGGATCGCTATGCTGCCGAATGTCTTCCGAAAAACGTCTCAACCTTGACCGGTTCGAGACACCCCGAACGTCATGACCCCCCAAACCCACGCATTGGCGGACTTTCGCTCACAGGTGACCAAACTCCTGCAGGAGCGCGACCTCGAGTGGGAAAGCTCGCGCAAATTGGTGGGGGCAGGCCGGTTGCCGGAAACGCTCCAGCGTTTGGTCGAAGAGGTCCGTCGCGTGGACCTTCCCCCTTCCATTCGCGAGGCAATCCTGACCGCATTGAATTTCGGTCACGTCGATCGGATCCAGGATCTCCCCGGTCCCAGGTTGAAAGAGCTGACCGGTTTGCCCCCCACCAAAGCCGTGAGGGCGCTGTGCGTCTGGTTTGACTTGGCCGGCGGCTCCGAATTCCCCGCGGCTCGCTCGTCCCTGCCCACGGGTGTCTTGGAATCGGCCCTTCAAGACGCAACCAGTCCATTCGACGTCCTGCTTGCCGCTGAGGCTCCATCTCTGCTGGACCTCGGGGCGGGTGACCTCTCATTCGCAGGCGAGTTGGCGGATCATTATGCCGCGACGATGCGGGCACACGGCAGAATGTTGGTGCTTCATTGTGTGGATCGACTTCACGCTCAATCGAAGCTCGGCGGGCCGCTGCATCCGGATCGAACGACGCTGGATCGGCTCCGGTCCCGACCGGATCTTTCCTTTCAGTTCTTTCCCGGTCAGGACATGTTTGCCCTGGAGCGCCTGGACCGGTCCGGCAAGCTCATGCCCTGCTATACCCTGGTCACCTGCTGGGCACCGGCGACACCGACTTTTGCGTATGAACCGACACGTCTCGACCAGGATGTCATCGTGGGAGAGTTGCAACGGACCAAAGGACTCTATCATCAGACGGACTATGCCGGGGAACCGGCACTTGAGGTCCGCCACGGCGAGCGGTCCTTGCTTTTTCCACCGTGGAAGTTCGATATCCGCGGCCCTCTGGCATTGCTCGATCTCGTTTCTCGGCGAGGGCAGGTCTGCGTCCTTGGCGCCGTGGACAATCAGGTGTTCTGGGAATTGCTATCCCAGGTGCTCGAGGGACAGCAGTACCGACCGGCGAACCGTCCCTTCACGCAAGACACGATCGAGGCGGTCTTCGCCGATATCTACCAACGCCTCTCGCGCCTCGCCATCGGCGCATCGATGAGTTTGGCGGATTGCGCGCCGTTGCGCAGTCAAATCCCTCGCGTACTGCCCATGCAGGCTCCCCAGTTCTCTCATTACGCTTTCCAATCCATTCACGTGCGACGCGGTGCCTTGTTCAGCGGGGTGCCGGCCAGCAGTACTGCCCGCAAATTCCGCGACATGGTGGAAGAAGTCCCTCCTTGGATGTTGACCCTCATTCCCGCACGCTGACAGCCGAGCTTCTCGAGCTTTCATGTGATCCGTCCCATCTCGTTGTACCGCATGGCGCTGTGCAAATCCGCCGTTAAATTGACCGTCTTCGAACCCTTTGTTAGACTCCAACGGTGTCACGGCCGTTTCAATCTCAGGGCCTTCACCGCACCTCATCCTCGACATGAATTCACGCCAGACCATTCAAGCCATTCAGGACAATATTGCCCGCGTCATCAAGGGAAAGGCGCAGGCCATCGAGATGGCGGTGGTCTGTCTGCTGGCGCGAGGTCATTTGCTGTTGGAGGACGTCCCCGGCGTCGGGAAAACGACCCTGGCACACAGCTTGGCCCGATCGCTGGCCTGTTCTTTCAAGCGGATCCAGTTCACCAGCGATCTGCTGCCTTCCGACATCGTCGGTGTCTCGATCTTCAACCGCCAGAAACAAGGTTTTGAATTCATGCCCGGGCCCATTTTCTCGAACATCGTCCTCGCGGATGAAATCAACCGCACGACCCCGAAAACTCAAAGCAGCCTGCTGGAGGCGATGAGCGAAGCGCAAATCTCCGTCGATAACCAGACCCATCCTCTCCAACAGCCGTTCATGGTCATCGCGACGCAGAATCCCGCCGAATACCACGGCACGTTCCCGCTTCCGGAATCTCAACTCGATCGATTTCTCATGCGTCTGCGTCTCGGCTACCCCTCGCCTGAAGAAGAGCGCAAGGTGTTGGACAGGCCCCAGGCCCTCCATCCGGCGGACATTCTCGACCCCGTCCTCTCGGTGGAAGAGGTATTGGCCCTGCAACGGGGCGTGGATCAGATCCACATGGACGACACGCTGACGGACTACCTCTTGGCCATCGTGCAGGCGACTCGTCACAGCGAGCTCCTCTCCCTGGGCGTGAGCACCAGGGGTGCCCTGGCGCTCAGCAAGACCGCGAAGGCTCTGGCCTGCGTGCGGGGCAGGGACTACTGCTTGCCGGACGACATCAAGGAATTGTCTCCTATTGTGTTGTCTCATCGCGTCATGCTCGATCGTGCCCACGGAATGCGCGCGCATAGCTTCGATCAGGCCGAGCGCATTATTCTCGATATCGTGGACACGGTTCCCGTGCCTGTCTGAACACAATGAACACTCGCCCTGATTCGACTGGCATGGCGCTTCGCCGCGGCTCGATGTCCATCGGTAGACCCTCCGGCAGACCCTCTGGTTACGATCGCGCAGGCCTGGTCCCGTCGACGGTGACGCATCAGGGAGATCTGATGACGCGCGGCCTCCAACATTCCTGGGATCTCCTCCGCGCGAATTGTCGCCTGTTGGCCACCCGCCGGTCGATTCGTCTGACCCCCGAGGGCACCCGCTTTCTTCTCTTCACCGTCGCCATCGGCGTCGCCGCCATCAACACGGGCAACAACCTGTTCTATCTATTGCTGGCTTTGATGTTGAGCCTGATCATCATCTCGGGGGTGCTTTCCGAACATTGCCTCCGGCGCCTGTCGTTTCATCGCCATGCTCCGGATCTCATCATGGCTCACGATCCTGCGACCGTGTCTCTTTCGGTCACGAACCGCAATCGCCATCTCCCCAGTTTCTCGCTCCGCTTGTTCGACGTCGTTGGCGGCTCGGACGTCGATCGCGGACTCTTCATCCGGCAGTTGCCGGCGCAACGCTCCGTTCTCTTGTCCTACCCCCTTCTGGCGACGAAGCGAGGACGAATCGCCCTGGAGCAGATTCGGGCCGAGACACTATTCCCCTTCGGGCTGTTCTTGAAGCGCGCCCTTTATCCTGTCGCAACCGAGGTATTGGTCGGACCGCCGGTCAAACCGTTGTCGCTCCGCTTTCTCGACGAGTTGGTCACTGAAGGACAAGGCCGGCCCCTGCCTCGGCGGGGCCACGGGATGCAGCTCTACAACCTGCGTCTGTACCAACCGGGAGATGACTCTCGTGCCATTCACTGGATGACGACGGCGCGGACGGCGCAACTGATTGTGCGCGAAACGGAAGCGGAGGACCAGCGACGCATCACCATCATCCTGTCCTGCACAGCTCCCGATCGCCTCGATTCCCTGTTCGAACGAAGCGTCACGCTCGTCGGTTCACTGCTCTGGCAATTGACCCAACGAAACTTTCCCCTCCGGCTACTCGTCGGGGACGAAGATTCCGGTTCGGGTGTCGGCTCCGAGCATCTGTTGGCCATGATGCGGTTGCTTGCGTTATGCCGCCGCCGTCCGACGGGACGTCATGACAGCGGACCGGATGTGTCGGCGGTTCTGGACGGCGATCCAGGCTATACATTGGCCGTGATCCCATGGTCGGATCCAGAAGAGGGCGGCGTGGCGATCACCGCCGATCGGATCGTCGAGGGGGCCCAGCTTGAGGACCTGACGCATGCCTTTTGAGCAGGCCTTCAAATTGAGCTCGCTGCTGTTGGCGGCGACCGCGTTCTCCGGAGTGATCCTTGCCCGCGGCATCCCCGCGTGGATCGCCGTCATAACGGGGCTCGCGTTGATCCTTGCGATACTCGGCGCCGCAGGCATCAAAATCGTTCCTCGGCCGTCCCAGCACATGACGATCCCCGCCCGTTTACGGAGTCTGGCGTTACTCTCGGCGTTCGCATTCTTCCTCATCGACCTGACGGTATCTCGCGAACTCCTTACGGCCGGCATCCATTTCCTGGTTGTCCTCCTCATCGTCAAACTGACCTCGCTGGAAGAACGCCGGGATTTTCGCCAACTGTATGCGATCAGCCTCATGGCCATCCTGGCTTCCGCAGCCTTGACGACGGAGGCTTGGTTCATTCCTGTGTTTGTCTCGTATCTCCTCACCGCGGTGTGGACGCTGCTGCTCTACCATCTGACGAGCGCGCACCAAGCCGGTGCGCCGGCCGGAGACATTGCCACTGCGCCGATGGGCATCACGGGGCGATTCTTCTGGTTGACTAACGGCATCGCCATCGCCACATTCAGCCTGACGCTCCTCATTTTCTTTCTGTTGCCGCGAATCGGAGCCGGAATTCTTCAGAAGTCTCGCGGTGAAGGATTGAAAACCACCGGCTTCTCGGAGCGGGTCGACCTGGGCATGATCGGATCGGTGAAGCAGGACCCTCAAGTGGTCATGCGGGTTGAACTTCCCGACCGCCCCGTCCACGTGCCGGACCGGTTGTACCTGCGAGGCGTCGCCTACGACCAATACGACGGGAGATCCTGGAGCGCCGGGAATATCCAACGCCGCAATCTCGGCACGTTCGGCGATGGGACATTCGCGATCCGCCCGTCAGGAGCACGGCAGGCACACGTCGCCTACGTTTCCATCCAACAGGACATTCTGCTGGAAGCCTTGGACACGTCGGTGCTCTTCGCGGTCCCCGTTGCGGAGTACCTGAGCGGCGACCTCACCGGCGTGCAATCAGACGGTATGGGAGCGCTCTATTTGCCGTTCCCCGCCTCCTCTCGCATCAGGTACTCAGTCACGTCGCGGGTGCATGACGTCGCGGACGACGAGCGACGCGCCACGACGTTGGACTATCCTCGCCAACTGACGGAGCGATATCTGCCGCTTCCGAAACTTTCCGATGAAGTCCACAGGCTGACGCAGCACATCGTACGAGATACCCTCTCGCCGTTCGATCGAATTCTGGCGATCCAGCAGCACCTGCTTCACAACTATCGCTACAGCCTTGACCTTGAAACGACGACATCGCTTCACCCCCTGGAGGATTTCCTTTTTATCCGCAAGTCCGGATATTGCGAACACTACGCCACGGCGATGGCCGTTATGCTGCGATCCATCGGCATCCCGGCGCGTCTGGTCACGGGATTTCTGGCCACGGAATGGAACCAGTTCGGCGGCTATTTCACCGTCCGGCAGCGCGATGCCCATGCCTGGGTGGAGGTTTACTTTCCACAATCTGGCTGGACGACGTTCGACCCTACCCCGCCGACAGGAGCGCCTCCGGCTCCATCAAGCTTGGACGCGCTGTTTCGAGCCGGCGAGTCGCTACGGCTCTATTGGGACCGCCTCTTTGTCCGGTACAGCGCAAAAGATCAGTTCGCCGTGATTCACGGCATTCGAGACCGCGGCGACGCCATTCGCGATCTGACCGGGCGGTGGATCGCTGCGCTTCACCTGGCCGGGAACAGACTGCTCGCCGTCCTGAGACACATACCGGAACGAACCGCGGCAGACGGTGTCGTCACGCTCATCCTCCCGACGCTGGTCGGTGTCGGCGCACTTGCCATCCTGTTGCGGCAGACGCTGCGCTTCATCGCCTCACCGGAACATCGGACTCAGCGGCAGCAATCGAAAATCACCAAGATCTACAGACAGATGATCCACACGGTTGAACGAGCCGGATTCCCAAAGTCCTCCGCGGCAACGCCGTTCGAATTCTCAGGAATGGTCGCTGCCAAGTGGACGGCCGCTGCCGACGCCGTTTCACAATTGACTGCGCTCTATTGTCGCGGCCGCTTCAGCAGAATCCAGCTCACGGCGGAAGAACTGGCGCATGCTGAACGGCAGCTGCGCGCCCTCCAGCGACTCCCGGAAATGTATTCCTAGCTGTCCGGACCGGAGTTTGGTTTCTTGATTCGGCGTGGACCACACCGGATGGCGGCACGATCAATGCGCACCATTAACAAGAAAACGTAGAAGCACAAAAAGCTTCGAGCGGTAATCCAATTCGGATAGGTTGCCGACGGAGGATAAGGAGATTGGAGCGGGAAAAGGGATTTGAACCCTCGACCCTCGCCTTGGCAAGGCGATGCTCTACCACTGAGCTATTCCCGCTCAAAACTGGAGTCGTTGAGGAGTCACGAATTCTACTGAGCGCAGCATGGGCTGTCAAGCAAGCCGGCGCATGTCTGGGATGTGGGACGCCAGAGCAGACATGAGGCCATTCCAGAGCTGACGGGCATAGAAGCGACGGTCGGCCTCGTCGTCGGATGTGCGGGCGACCGAGGCTGGATGTCTCGGCACACCGGTCTTTCGGCTCAGGCCCTACCTGCTGCTTCTGTGCACTTGACCCCCTTCCGGGGCTCCAGTAGAGTTGCCCCAAGCAGTAAATGCACGCCCACGTTGATCTTGAGGGGCCGCACGCGTGACCTTCCGTCAGGAGCAGTCGATTCCATTTGCCGCCCAGGCCATTCCCTTCGATGAGTTTTTGGCTGCAGGCAAGTTGCCGGAAGGATACCTTCAGACGGAGTATCTGGCTCAGCAATTTGTCGAACGGCTCGTCCATTATGTCCTCAGTGTCCCGGCCGGCAGCTATACCATGGCGCAACTGAGTCATCTCCTCGAGCAGCTCGATCCCAGAGCGCAGGTGTTTTTCTTTAAACGGCTGAAGGAAACCAGCCCTGATAGTCTCAAAGACTTTGCCCCGCTCTATTACGGTTTCATGAACGAATTCCACTCGCTGCTGTTCACATAAGAAACGACCCTCGAAAATTTCCCTTGTTGCTGTCGGATTCTCGTGTATATATAATTGGATGGTTAACTCGTTGCCTTTGAACCTCTAAAGGGAGTGCTATGAATCCGACGTTACAGCGGGCCGTTACCAGCTTTTACAACCTCGTCTATGAAGCCCAGACCTTTGCCACCGCCATGGCACGAATCGATACGGCCGAACAGGAGCACTATGCCGGACGGATTGAGGGGCTCAATTGGGTGCTGGACCGATGCCAGGAGCTGGAGGACATGGATGCCAACCTGACTCCGTCATCCTTGCAGCGGGTGCTCACCGAGGTGAAGTCCGATCTGGATCACGAATTGTCCGTCCAGCGTCGCGAAAAAGGACGCCGGGCAGATGGTCGAGAGGAGGCCTTGAATTTTGTTGCCGATTACCTCTCCAGCCTGATCACGGCCACAGAGATCGAATCAGCCAAGACCCCGGCGGTATAATCCTCGCTTCCGTCTTGTTTCATCAGACCACCCGGCGGGCCGAAACGCCATGTTGCGCGAGTGGATCATCTTCGCTCTCTGTCTCGGAGTAGGCGGCCATGTCGCGCTCGGGGTGATGCTCCACGCCCCGGACCTCTGGCCGTGGAGCGCCGCGGGGTTCTATGGCCTGGTCAGCGGCCTTCTGGTCTACGCGGTCGTCCAAAGCGGCCGGCTCATCTGGAGAATGACCCATCGGGATTCACAAACCCGATCCAAGGAACGGCCAGATCCCTTCTCATGGTGACGATCACTGCCTGAGCCCGGCGAAGTTGACCAGCGCCGGATAGCCGCTTTACAATCCGTCCATGTCCGCATCACCCAGGCGCCCCGGTCGTCCAGCCATCATTCCCGGCAGAGCGCTTCGACCAGATCAGCCCCTACGGTCCGGAGCGGCCGAGCGCCCCGAGCAATTCCGATCCCTGAATGCGTCGTTGCTGTACTGTCCGCGTTGCCGTGTGGCGACACCGACACGCGAACGACTGCTCTTGGTGCTGCCGACAGGGGATCTTTACGAGTATTTGTGCCAGCAATGCGGAACGTCCACCGGATCCAAGACGGCATCCTAAGGCGGCCCGCGCAGAAACCGGGAAATTTGCCGTAGCGGAAGAGAGCTACGCGAATTCGTCGAGCGGGATGGCTTCTTCGATCAACATGACGGGAATGTCTTCGCGAATCGGATAGAGAACCTTTCTATCAGCCCGAACCAGCCCTCCATCCAGCAGTTCAGTCACAGGCTTCTTGCCCCTGTTCTTCACGGTCCCACGCCCCACGGCCTCGTTGATCCTGTCGACCAGGGCTTGATCCGCCAAACTTACATCGAGCTTCGTCTCAGGACAGCAGAGAATCGCTAGCAGCTCTTTGTCGACATGCGCAGCACGGCGGCTCTCTCCGCTCTCCGTCATAGGGGACTCCTTCAAAGAAACACAACACGGCCACACTCGATCCTAAGACCGAGCGGTAGGATAGGACACTCCTCTCCTTCAGTGCAAGTCTCTTACATCGCTCCATTCCCCATGCGTTTCTGTTACACTACGACGAAACTGGTGGCTTCATGAGCATGTGGTGGCGCTATTCCCTCGCCGGATTGCTGATCCTGGTACCGGCCTGGCTTACATTCTTAATCCTCTCCGCCCTCATCTCGACCGTCAACCAGATGATCGGGGAGCTGATGCAAAATCTCGGCTTTTCCGAGACGCCTGTCGTAGGTCTCGTCGTGTTCTGTCTGCTGATGTTCCTGACCGGCATCATGGCGACACGAATGCTGGGCCGACAGGTCTTGACCAAAGCGGAACGGTGGATTGAAAGTCTCCCGCTCATCCGCAGCATCTACCTGACACTGAAAGGCATGACAGACCTCTTTCAGTTCCGGTCCCGATTCGGTCGCAGTACGGTCGTGGCGTTCCCGTTTCCACGCGACGGCTTGTGGGCGTTGGGGTTCGTCATGGGAATCGCACCGGCAGCCGTGCAGGTCGTCCCCTCGGTCACCCTGACGATGGTATTCGTCCCAACCGCTATTCATCCCTTTACGGGCTATCTGGCCTTTATTCCGGCATACAGGTTGCGTCACCTCGATCTCTTGCCGGAAGAAGCCATGAAGATGGAATTCTCCGCGGGTTTCTACAAGCCTGCCGACGGCTGGTTGAGCGTCTCGAGACCCTCGACATGACGTCCAGACCTGCATCGGGTCCATTGATCATCAGGCGGGCGGTTGAATCCGATGTCCCGTCTCTCGTCAAGTTCAGCGCCGCCCTGGCGCTCGAAACCGAGGGACGTGAATTGGATCCGGCCCGTCTTCGTCACGGCACGCTGGCGCTGCTTGACTCGCCGATCCACGGATTCTTCATGGTGGCCGAAATTTCCCATCCCGACCGGCGGTTGGTCGGTCAATTGATGATCACCTTCGAATGGAGCGACTGGCGGAACGGAGCGTTCTGGTGGATTCAAAGCGTCTACGTGGATCCAGCGTGGAGGCGTCAAGGCGTCTTCAGGCGCCTGCACGGCACGGTCATCCAGGAAGCCTCGTCCGCTCCCGCCGTCTGCGGTCTTCGCCTGTACGTGGAAAAGACCAATACCGTCGCCAAACGCGTGTACGACCGCGTAGGATTGGCGTCATCGGGCTACGAAGTCTATGAAACGGACTTTACCCTTGCCGAAACACGGAAATCTTCCTCCTCATGAGGATGAAAACCGCTCACTCAGTACGAGGTGATATGTGAACGCATTACGCAATGTCGGATTGGTCCTCCTTCTCGTCGTCAGCGCCTGCGCCTTCAACCGGGGAACGTTGGGCGACGACATCAAGCCGGACGTCGTCAACACCATCAAGAAATCCACCACCACAAAAGCGGAAGTCGTCACCCTGCTTGGCGCACCGGACCGGATTCTCCAGGTCAACGGCCGCGACGTGTTTCAATACTATCGCTATGACGCGAAGGCCGGCAGCCTGCTCCTCATCATCTTGAATTTTTCGCGCCTCTCGGTCAAAAGCGACGACTTGTTCATCCTGCTCAACCGCGAAGGTCTCGTCGAGGACGTGATCTCGTCCCGGCGGACGGAAGCGCTGGAGTTTCGTTTCTGGCCTTTTGGAGACTAGGCGACCACGATGCCTCGACGTCTTCCGGGACAATTCCTCACACCCGTAATCGTTGCGCTGGCGCTCACCACAGGAGCCTGCAACGTCGCGCGGGTTACGTTGAACACCACGATCGAGCTGAACGACGTGGCCTTCATCGAACCGGGCCGAACCACTCTCTCCGATGTGATCGCCAAGCTCGGCGCTCCGGATTCCATGACGGACTCGGACAACGGCGTCGTCGTGACCTACCGCTTCCTCGACGTGCGATACTCGCGGGTGAATTTCGGCTGGCTGGTCAAGCCCTGGTCACCGGTCGATCCGGACCTGGTTTTCTCTCGTCTCGGGCTGGGGGTGGACGCCTTCCAGATTCTCTGCGATTCCAATCTGGTGGTCCAACACCGAAGTTTCCTTCGACACCTTGCCGGACCGCAATTTTCTCCGTACCCATTTTGACGCGTCCCGGGAACCGTTCTCGTTGCCGCTCCATGCGGGTCGGGTTATAATCCCCCGCGTATGGAGCGCCCTCCGACGAGCTCTTCCTATATTCCGGCCGATCGCGATCTTGAATTTCTCCAGCGAGACGATTTGCGCTCCGTGCGTGTGGGCCTGGAACTGCTGAAACCAGAACTGATCCAACGCGAACAGGGTATTCAGTCGACCGTCGTCGTCTTCGGCAGCGCAAGGGTTCAGGATCCTGTAGCCGCCGGTCGCGCGGTTCGCGAGGCCGAGGAGGCATGCGCACGGTTTCCCGGTGATCGGACCAGCCAACGACGGTTGGAAATCGCGAGAAGGCAGCTGGACCTCGCCAAGTATTATGATGTCGCGCGCGAATTCGGCCGCCTCGTCTCTTCGACGTGTCAAGTGAGCGGCCGCTGCGACTATGTGATCATAACCGGCGGCGGACCGGGCATCATGGAAGCGGCCAATCGCGGAGCTTCGGACGTCGGAGCCAAATCAATTGGTTTGAACATCACCCTGCCTCACGAGCAATACCCAAATGCATACATCACACCGGAGCTGAGTTTTCAGTTTCGCTACTTTGCCATGCGAAAGATGCACTTCCTTATTCGAGCCAGAGCCCTGGTCGCTTTGCCGGGGGGATTCGGCACGCTCGACGAGCTGTTTGAAGCCTTGACGTTGGTCCAAACCGGCAAAACCCGGCATCTCGTCATTATTCTCATTGGACGCGACTTCTGGACTCGACTGATCGACTGGTCATGGCTTGTCGACAACGGATTGATCGCTCAAGAAGACCTTCAACTCTTCCACTACGCCGAAACGGCGCAAGAAGCCTGGGATCTTATTGCGCGGCAGAATGGAGTCACGGCCCCATGACACATGCGCGTTCTGCCATTGAGCGGCCCGCCCCGACACTCGGACGCAATCCATCGCTGCCCCGCAGACTTCATATGGCTATTGCCCTCGCCTGTCTGGCCCTTTCCTTGGCCGCCGCGGGCTGCGGATCCGTCCTTGCGGCCGAATCTGAAGAGCCTCGACAGCGCATCCGCAACCTCGGCATCGTGATCGGCACTCATGAACCAGGGTCATACAACGCCATCACGGACGTCAGCGGCGTGAAAGTCGGACACCGGACCCTGATCGCGGGCAGCGGACCTTTGAAGCCAGGCAACGGGCCGGTGCGTACCGGAGTGACGGTGATCATTCCACGTGACGACGTCTGGCATCAGAAAGTCCCGGCGGGCTTCTTCGTCCTGAACGGCACCGGAGAGACCACCGGCTTGGCCTGGATCGCCGAATCAGGATTTCTTGAATACCCGATTGCGCTGACCAACACCCTGAATGTCCCACGAGTCGCCGACGGTGTGATGAGTTGGATGATTCGGCAATACCCGGAAATCGGCATCACGGACGATACGCTAACACCCGTCGTGGGGGAATGCGACGATGGTCGCCTGAACGACATCCAAGGCCGTCATGTCTCTGAAGCGGATGTGGCCATGGCTCTGGACAGTGCGTCGACAGGCCCCGTGACAGAAGGAACCGTCGGAGCGGGAACCGGCATGGTTTCCTATGGGTTCAAAGGAGGGATCGGAACGTCCTCACGTCGTCTGACGGCTGAAGAAGGCGGGTACACCGTCGGCGTCTTGGTCAACGCCAACCACGGACGGCGACATGAATTGATCGTCGATGGGATCCCGGTCGGTCGCTCCTATGACGCCCCATCTCCGCCGCTCGCGGAGATCGCGGCACCCGGAGCCGGAGAAGGCTCGATCATCATCGTCATTGCGACCGACGCGCCGCTCGACGGGCGCCAGTTGACGCGTCTGGCCAAGCGGGCCGCGCTCGGGCTCGCCCGCACCGGGGCGACGGCCCGGCACGGCAGCGGGGATTTCATGCTCGCCTTCTCTTCCGCCGGCATCATTCCCCATTACCCGAAGGAACGCACCTACCAGCTCACACACCTGGCAGACACGCACATCAATCCGCTGATTACGGCAACACTCGAAGCCACCGAAGAAGCGGTTCTTAATGCGCTGACGACCGCCACCACGGTCGTCGGCCGTGATGATCGCCAAGTCGAGGCGATTTCGCTTTCGCGGCTGCGCGCGCTGCTGCAAGGACGAACGCGATAACACCGAGCGCTGACCGCGCGCTTGCAATTTACTCGTCCCCCTCGCTATTCTCACGCCGCGCCTTGCGTTCGGAGGTTCGGATGAACGAATACCAGATCGGCGGCGGGTTGCGCTTGCTGACTGCGGTGGAGAAAACCGACGCATTCGGTGAATTCCTCAGAACCCGCATGGTCCGGGCGCTGGAAACTGAAGATCCAACTGAACTCCACTATCTTCTCGCCCAACTCGACGATTATTATCACTACATGTGGCGCTACTATAAGAAATTGGCCAAGGACCGCGCCGAGCGCATGAATCCAGGCGTCTAGCCCCACAGCCCGGACGGCCGCACACAACCATGAGTGACGTCACACACACCGGAACTTCCGCCGCCCTTCGCTTTGCCGTCGCCCTCTCCAGGAAAACGGACACCGAAGCTGCAGTGCGCGACCTGGCCGACGTGATCCGGGATCAAATCGGGGATGCGCCGGTTGATCTGGCGTTCGTCTTTTTCTCGGCCCACCACACAGCCAATGCCGAGTTGATCGCCCCCATGATACGCGAGGAATTACAGGTCCATACCTGTCTGGGCTGTTCCGGTGAGGGCATCATCGCCGGCGGAGAAGAACTGGAAACGGCGGCGGCGCTGACTCTGTGGGTCGCGCGCCTGCCTCATGTCGCAGTCAAGCCATTGCGACTGTCATTTTCGCAGGCGCAGGATCAGATTCAGATGCCCGGGTGGCCGGAACCGACAGCCCGCGATTCTTCGTTTATTCTGTTAGCCGATCCGTTCACCACACCGCTGCATGACGTGCTCGCCGTGCTGAACGATCGATATCCGGGAGGCAAGGCGGTCGGTGGCCTCGTAGGAGGCGGCCACGGAAAGGGCGACAACCGCCTGATCCGCAATGACGATCTATTCGACGGTGGTCTCGTGGGAGTCCAGCTCTCCGGACCTCTGTCGGTCCGAACGGTGATTTCTCAAGGCTGCCGACCGATTGGCGACCGGTTCGTCGTGACCAAGTCCGAGCAGAATCTGGTCTATGAATTGGGCGGTCAGCCGGCCCTCACGCGTCTTCAAGACGTGTTCGAATCATTGGAAAGCTCCCAGCGCCGGGACGCGCACCAGGCCCTTCATGTCGGCATCGCCATCGACGAACATCGCGATCGGTTCGAACAGGGCGATTTCCTCGTCCGCAATTTGGTCGGGGCCGACCAGCGCTCCGGCGCGCTCGCCATCGGCGACACGGTTCAGGAAGGGCAGACGATGCAATTCCATATACGAGACGCGAAATCCGCGAGCGACGATTTTCATTTCCTGCTGGCTGCGGATCGGCGGAGGCATCGCCATCCCCCCCTTGGCGGTCTCTTGTTCAGCTGTTGCGGGCGCGGGGAAGGCCTCTTCGGACGACCAAACCATGACAGTACCGTGGTGCAGGAACGCCTCGGCCACATGCCTCTGGCAGGGTTTTTCGCCCAAGGCGAGATCGGCCCGGTGAGCGGGCGAAATTTCCTGCATAGCTATACAGCCAGTCTGGCCCTCTTCGCGGAGCCGGAATCATCCGAGCCTGCGTGACCGCTCGCCATGATCCCCCACACCATTCATCTCACGATATGAAGGAGCCGACAATGGAACGTCCACCGTCCGACACCAACGAAGTGACCACGTCTTCAGGCTTGCAATACCTCGACCACGTGACGGGAACCGGGGCCGTCGCGCAAGCCGGGCAAACCGCCATCGTTCACTACACCGGCTGGCTGCAGAACGGAACCAAGTTCGACAGTTCCGTCGACAGGGGTCAGCCGTTTTCCTTTCCCCTCGGAGCCGGACGCGTCATCAAGGGATGGGACGAGGGAGTCCAGGGAATGAAGATCGGAGGCAAGCGTCGATTGACCATTCCGTCCAACCTCGGCTACGGCGCGAGAGGCGCCGGCGGCGTCATCCCTCCACATGCGACGTTGATATTTGAGGTTGAATTACTTGGGTTGAGCTGAACACGATGGCCAATCCCGGCCTTGCCGCTGATCGGCCATTTCACCCTATGAACCGTACGCCGCTATATGAGACGCACCGCGCAGCCGGAGCCAAGCTCGTCGACTTCGCCGGCTGGGACATGCCGATCCAATACGCCGGCGTCGTCGAAGAGTATCAGACCGTTCGCAGCAAGGCCGGACTTTTTGACGTCAGCCATATGGGACGTCTTTATCTTTCCGGAAGGGACAGTGGCCTGTTCCTGCAGCGGTTGACTACCAACGATGTGGCAAAACTCGCCGTTGGGCAGGCCCACTACTCGATGATGTGCCGAGAGGATGGCGGCATCCTTGACGATGTGTTTGTGTATCGGACCGGTGAGACCGATTTTCTGCTCTGCGTCAACGCCTCGAATCGGGAGAAGATCGTCCAGTGGACCAAGCAACATCATCGTCCCACGGACCAGTGCACCATTGAAGACCGGTCCCTCGCCGTCGCGCAGATTGCTCTCCAAGGCCCCGCCTCGCGCACAGTGCTGACCCGTCTGTGTACGAAAGACATCGGTGCGCTCAAACTTCACTGCTCCCATGAAGATCGGATTGCCGGCATTCCATGTTTCGTTGCAAGGACTGGCTATACCGGAGAGTTGGGATTCGAGCTGAATGCGCCGTCCGAGCGCGCGGCCGATCTCTGGCGCAGTTTGATGGAGGCGGGCAAGGATCATGGTGTCAAACCGGCCGGCCTCGGAGCCAGGGACCTGCTGCGGCTGGAAATGGGCTATCTGCTCTATGGAAACGATATCAATGAACAGACCTCTCCGCTCGAAGCCGGCGCCCAATGGACCGTCAGTTTCCAGAAAGGCTCGTTCCTCGGACGGGATGCGTTGCTCGCCCAAAAGAATTCCGGAACACGGCAACGTTTCATCGCATTCGAACTCACAGAAAAAGGCGTGCCCAGACACGGCTTTCCCATTCTTGACCCCTCCTCGTCGCATACCATCGGAGCAGTCACCAGCGGTAACCTGTCACCCCTCCTGCAGAAGGGCATCGGGCTTGGGTATGTTCCAGCGTCCCATGCGACTCCAGGCACTGGCATCGCCATCGATATTCGCGGCAAGGTGTTACCGGCCAACGTCGTGAAAGCGCCATTTTATAAACGCCCCAAGGCTGGGTAGCTCGGTGGTCAAATCGATCTACAAGGGACGGGTCATCACGGTAAACGTCGATACGGTGCGCCTGCCGAACGGTACCACCGTGGACTTGGAAATCGTTCGTCATCCCGGTGCATCCGCCATGGTACCGATCAAGGACGACGGCGCCATCGTGTTAGTTCGGCAATTCCGCCATGCCGCGGGGGGGTATATTTACGAGATCCCTGCCGGCAAACTCCATCCGGGCGAAGATCCCAAACTCTGTGCCGCGCGTGAATTGGAAGAAGAGATCGGTTACCGCGCAGCCCACTTAATCTTACTTTCGAGCATTTTGACCGCGCCAGGCTTCACGGATGAAGTCATCCACATCTACAAAGCCACCGGTCTCAGCAAGACCCAGCAGCGATTGGACCAGGACGAAGTACTGGAAGTCGTGGAGTTGTCCCTATCGGAGGTCATGACGATGATTCAGGACGGCAGGATTCGAGATGCCAAAACGATGGTGGGTTGTCAGCTCATGTTCTTAAGCGGCTCCCGCTAGAAACGCCAAGGAGCCTTCCGCAGACGCGGAAGGCTCCTCAAGCCAGCTAGCCTCGCCACAAACCGATTAGTGGCCCTTCTTGTCTTCCTTCTTCTCTTCCTTCTTGTCGCCGAAGGTGTCCATGTGGCCACCCTTCTTCTCGTCCTTCTTATCCTTCTTCTCTTCGCCGTACACGAGGACGTGACCGCCCTTCTTCTCGTCCTTCTTGTCCTTCTTCTCTTCGCCCGCGAAAGACGGAGCGCTGAAGGAGATCGCCACCGCCACGGCCATGACTGCCATCAACATGCGCTTCATAGGTACTCACCTCCGCTAAGGTTTGGGTAAATGATGTGCCGCACATCGGCACGCCTTCGAGGAGATCAGCAAGCTTGGTGCCGAGTATGGCTCAATACCACAACGCTGAAATTTCACTCGGTTAGCCGAATCCGCCCCTCTCGATTTAGGGGATATTCCAGCGGCCACCCTGTGGCAAAATAGCGGAGCCCTGCTAAATCGCCTCAATAATTGTGTAGAACCAGGGAGGTCCATTGCTGAGGACCAGGCTTGTCCTGCCGGATTACATTCGGCCGGAACTGCGCATCATGTTCGTGGGAATCAACCCCGGTCTCAGATCCGCGGCCATCGGCCACCATTTCGCCGGCTATTCCAATAGATTCTGGAAACTCCTCTTCGACTCGCAGCTCATCCACGCGCCGTTGGGGCCAACAGACGACTTCCGCTTGCTTGAATGGGACCTCGGGTTGACGAATGTCGTCGCGCGCGCAACCGCCGGGATCGACTTGCTGACCGCCCGTGATTATGAACTCGGTGCAGCGCGTCTACGGCGCCTCGTCAGCCGGAATCGGCCCAGGTTCGTCGCGATCCTGGGTATCACTGCGTACCGGCACATCTTTCGGCTCCCCTCCGCACAGCCAGTCAGTCTGGGAAAACAGACACATACGCTGGCGGGCGTCTCCGTCTTTCTCCTGCCGAATCCCAGCGGAAGAAATGCGCACTATTCGTATCGGACCATGCTCGGTGCCTTTCGTGCGCTACGCAAGGCGGTCGGCCCTTAATACTTTGTAGGGCACCGTCGTTCGAACACGCTCTCTTCGCGTCCTTGGCCGACGGGTAGTGGGCTATTTTGAAGTTCAGTTAGAACGAAATATCTAGCTGGTATAGGGGTCGCCTCGAAGGATTAGTTCGAGATCGTCCAACAACCGGAGATGTTTCTCTGTCTGGAGTGGAGCTACGGAATAATACCGATTATCAGAGAATGCAGTGTTAGCTGCACGTTCCAATCGAAATGGTATTGGCTTGGCCTGCTGGACTCCTTGATCAACTGAGAACGAAATTCCTGAGGCCTCCCATGTCTGTTCGGGAAACCCGCTTATGTCAGCAGAGAGCCGGTGCCCAAAGTGGTCCAACTTGTCATTTAGGAGGTTTAAGGACTGCTGTGTCTGTACAAAGATTTCACTCAAATAAATTTTCCTCATGCGGATATTTGCCATAGGAGTTAGACCATACTCTTGACAAACTGCATCCATGGCCTCAGCCAAGAAAGCGTCAGCATCGTCGGTTGTAGATCGTGTTTCTGCGACAACCCCATCGGAGAAAATGGACGCATTCACTATTACCGTAGTATTTGCTCTATTATAGAAATTGCCCAACTCGAATTTAATTCCCTTTTGTTCATCAAACTGATCGACAGCAGTGGGGTATTTGAGAAATGAATACTTTTGAACAAGGAATGAAAAAAGAGCTGGATATAAACTCTTTCCACGGGGATTCAAGTCATTGAGAGGAAATAACCAAATTGACCGTGCCACGTTGACAGATAGGAGGTTCATTTAATAGCTGCCTGTAAAGCCGAAAGGCCATGCTCTCGCGTGGAAGGTTCCTGGAGCAGATCGGTCAATGTTTTCTTACTCATTCTATAGTCAGCGAGGTTTACAACTTTGTTTCTTGATTGTCCTTCTTTTGCTGCAGCAATTAATGCTGTTTCAGATTCAAAACCAGCGACAAATGCTGCTTCTTCCACATGTTGTATGCGTTCAAATTCATTTAACGTTTGCAATGCTGAGCTGGAAGAGGTTGCTAGAGCTAGCTGTCCTGCAAAGGCAGGATCTTCACTAAAGGAAAATCGTTCCAGCGATTCACGGCTGAATCGTTCAATATCATTAAGACGCTTACCAAACTCCTCGAATGACACATTTAATGTAAGGTCGAATGCCTCAGCGATACGCCTAAGTGTATTGAGGCTGAAAGAGGAATAGTTCACATTTTCCATTACTGATATACGTCCCTGCTTCATTCCAGCCTGTTCAGCGAGTTCTTGCTGAGTCCAATCCCGTTGCTCGCGGAGCACTTTTATTTGAGTAGCTATATAGGCGTTCAGGAATTCATCGACATATCCATGTCGATAGTCCTTGCTTGACCCGAGGCTTTTCTTGAGCTTATCGCCTAAGGGGCTCATGCGGAATCCTCCGGAGAGGGAATTGTCCAGCGGAATTGGAATTGATTAAGTTAGTTCGGCACACTTGAGCTTGATCGAGGACATCTTCTGGAATCAATTTTGAATCTCTTTCGACAGCTCCGACAAGGAAAGTGTATTCCTTGTCATTCTCAATTGGTCCAATACAAAGATGGGGGCGAAGCTGAACGTCCCCCTTTATTTTCAATTTCTTGATATGACCAGCTTTGGTCCCAGCTAATAGCTGAGGAGACAGGTTCGGACCATTCTGGGACAACATATCAACCTTTGAATCGAATCTCCCGCGCATCCTTGATGAAATGCCAATAGCATTGGCCCATCCTTGGATGACGCTTTCACCATTAGCGTCTGTGAAATCGTATATATTCCATATCATAAAAAAATTATAACGTCAACCTAATGATGCTTGACTCTATATAATAATTTTATTATAATACATACATGTTGGCAATAAAAAAGGCTTCACCGGTTATAGATGAAGCCTTTTCTAAAAACCGAGGCGGGGTAGCTCAGCCTGGATTAGAGCACGCGAATGCTAATCGCCAGGTCGGTGGTTCAAAGCCACTCCCCGCCACCAACTTAATTTCATGGCTACCCAGTGCGCAAACACTGAGTAGCCGTAACCGGCAGACCCGTGAAGGACAGGCCGATTACACCTTGGTAGGTAAGAGGCAATTATACTCCTTCGCGGGCCTCTGTCAAAGGAGGCTCCGTGAACATGCTCAAGCCAGAAAAGAAGCTCGCCGTCCTGTCCGCACTTACCGAAGGCTGCTCGATCCGTTCTGTTTCCCGCATGACTGGCGTGCACAAGAAAACCATTATGAAGGTCTTGGTCGAGGTCGGCACGCGCTGTCAACAAATGCTCGATGAGAAGATGCGCGGCATTCGCTGTGAGGCCGTCGAATGCGACGAAATCTGGACGTTCGTGCAGAAGAAGGAAGGCGTGATGAAACTTGCGGAGCGGAAGGCCAATCCAGAGTTTGGCGACCAGTACACCTATATCGCCCTTGACCCGGTTAGCAAGATCATTCCGGCTTTCCATGTGGGCAAGCGGGATTCGGTCAACACCCATCGATTCATCGAAGATTTGAGCCGGCGCATTGATGGGGAAACCCAAGTCAGTACAGACGCCTGGAGGCCGTACAGTCCGGCCATTGCGCGGCACTTTGGTGACCGGGCGACCTATGCGCAGATCACGAAGATTTACGCTTCTGAAGATCCCGGACCAGGCCGCTATGCTCCGCCGAAGGTCGCAGGAACTGAGATTATTGAAATTCTCGGGGTTCCTGATTACAGCAAGGTCTGCACGTCCTACGTTGAGCGACAGAATTTGACGCTGAGAATGAAGATTGCGCGGTTTCATCGGTTGTCCCTGGCCTTCTCGCGCAAATTGGTTAACCTTAAGGCCGCCGTGGCCCTGTACTTTTGGACGTATAACTTTTGCCTGATTCATCGATCGCTCAGAATGACTCCGGCGATGGCCGCTGGCATTACGGACCGCATTTGGGAACTCAAGGAATTGGTGGCCTGAAATGAAAATAGCCCACTACCTGGCCGACGAATTTCCCTTGGCCTCGCTCCTACTTTCCTGTATAGTCCACGATCGCTTCTTCCAGTGAGCGCCTCATGATCGTTCCCTACCTGCTGATTCTCTTTGTCCTCGGTCCATGGTCGGTTGACCTCGTGCATGCGCAACCGACATTGCGCACGCTCATCAACGAAGCGATGGACGAATGCCAACTGGGCCGACTGGCGCAGGAGCGGGGATCGCGCCTGGCTCATTTCGAAAAGGGCCAGCGCTTGGGAGAACAGGCCGTCTCCCTCGATGACAGATCCGCTGACGCCCATTTTTCCCTCTTTTGCAACCTCGGGGAATTGATGCGTCTGGACGGAGAAATGAGCCTTGGCTCCGTGATGGGCTTCCGCCGCATGATGAAAGAGTTGGACCGCACTCTCGAACTCGCGCCCGATCATCTCGATGCCCTCTCTGCGAGAGGCACCTTCCTCGTGAGACTCCC
>Ga0268299_1002240_pt1 | contig 24682 bp, 12 predicted proteins | sample NOBtaG_FD_193484 | JGI IMG/M metagenome (GOLD analysis project Ga0268299, IMG submission 193484) | Activated sludge microbial communities from bioreactor in Nijmegen, Gelderland, Netherland - NOB reactor | ecosystem: Engineered > Bioreactor > Aerobic > Activated sludge | place: Netherlands... | reverse complement strand
TCGCCGGCGGTGGGGGTCTCGGCGCCGGTGTCCCACAGGTAGGCGAACGCGCCGTCGCCGCCCGAGGCGGACACCGTGAGCGTGCCGTCCGACGCGCCGTGGCAGGTCGCATCCGACTGGGCGTCAAGCGCAACAACCACGTCATCCTGAGCATTCACCACAACCACGACGCTGGCCGTGCAGCCGTTATGTGTGTTGGTGGCCAGAAGCGTGTAAGTCCCGGGGGCATCAATTTCGGGTTGCAAGCTGTTCGATCCGCCGAGGATGTGCCCGTCGGAAGTTGTCCATTGGTAGGAAAAAACGCCGTTGGGCGCGGCGTTCTGGCCCAAAAGTATCTGAGTACTCAAGTGGCAGCTCAGCACCAAGGGGGGCGCAACACCGAGTTGTGGAGCGGCCACGTTCTGCGCCACGGCCACTTCGATGCTCGCCGTGCAGCCGTTACCCGTATCGGTCGCCAACAGGGTATATGTGCCCGGAGCGTTGATTTCAGGCTGAAGCGTGTTTGCGCCGGAGGCGATGTTCCCGTCCGGCGTGCTCCACTGGTAGGAAAAGCCGCCGCCGGGCGCGGCGTTCTGCCCCTCCAGGGTTTGCTCGTCCAGCACGCAGGTCAGCACGGCGGGCGGCAGAACCGAAACTTCGGGCGCGGCTACGTCCTGCATGACGGTCACCTCGATGCTTGCCGTGCAGCCATTTCCCGTGTCGGTCGCCAACAGGGTGTAAACTCCCGGGGCATCCACCATCGGCTGCAGGGTGCTTGCCCCTGTGGCGATGTGGCCGCTTGAGGTGTTCCACTGGTAGGTAAAGTCGCCGCTCGGCGAGTTGTTCTGGCCCAACAAGGTTTGTGCGGTCAACAAACAGTTGAGCACGGCGGGAGGGGCCACCGAGACTTCCGGCACCGCAATGTCTTGTGCCACGGACACAGTTGCGTTTGCCGTGCAGCCGTTATTCGTGTCTGTCACCACCAGTTCGTACACGCCCGGAGCATCCACGGTCGGCGTTGGGGTGTACGGACCGCTGGCGATGTTCCCGTCCGGCGTGCTCCACTCGTACGAATAACCCGCCCCGGTGCTGGAGCCGGCGGCGCTCAGTTCAAGCGCTGCGATGGTGCAGTTTAGCGAACCGGGCGTGCCGGTCACAGCTACAACCGGTTGGTCGGCCACCCGGACCGTCGCGGTGTCGCGCACCGTGCACAAGGGGGTGAAAAACAGGTCGTCGAGTCCCAAGGCCCCGGTGCCGTCCCCCGAACGGACGCACACCTGTGCCGTGGTGTTCGAGTCGCTGTGCCACACGGCGGCAAAACGGTGCCACACGCAGGAGTCGGACGGCAAGGCCTGCATGCCGATGACATCGCCGTTGACGCGGAATTCCAGCGACGGACTTCCGGCCAGCCGCAACGCCCAAGCCGCCAGCAGGTACTCCACGCCGGGTTTCACAGGCACCATCTGGCACCAAATGTCCTGCGCCGTACCCGACGGGCGCGCGGCCAGCAGCTTGCCCACGCCACTGCCGTTGTCGCCGCAGGCGGGCAACGACGGGTCGGCGGCGCTGGCATCGGGCAGCACGGCGTAGCGGCCCGGCTGGGTCAGGTCCGCCGGGCTTGGCAAAAGGCCGCTGGAAAAACCCGTGTCCCCGGCCTCGAAGCCGGGGTTGGCCAACAGGTTGCGGTCGGGCCGGTACAGGCGGGCGGTAAGCACAAAATCGGTGGTCTGCGACACCGCGGCCACCGGGTCGAGGGCGGCGGGGTCGGACAGGTACTGGGTGGGCGACCACAGTGCGTCGTGGTACGCCCCGGCGATGCTGCCCGACAGGGCCGTGGGCTGGCCGGGTTGGCACAGGAAGATGTCAGGCCCCGCATCCACGCCGGTGGGGCACACATCGGCGGCGGGCACCGTAACGCTGGCTGTAGTCGTACAGCCGCTGGTCGGGTGGGTGACGGTGAGCAGGTAGGTGCCCGGCTCCGACACCAGCGGCGACTTGGTGTTCGCGCCGGAAACGATGTGGCCGTTGGCCGTCGTCCAGGCGTAAGTGGCGTTGGCAGGCGTGGCCGTGGCGGCGAGTTGCACCGTGTCGGGTGGGGATTGCAGCGTATCGGGGTTTGCGATGGAGACAGTAGGCGCCAACGGCATGCCCAAAAGCACCGAAGCTTCGGCGGTGCAGCCTGTGCTAAGATTTGTCAAAACGAGGGTGTACAATCCCGGTGCATCTACTAAAGCAATGGAAGAAAAATGGCCGGAGACAATATTGCCGTTTGGCGGTGCCGTCCATTCGTAGTGGACATTGGACATGATAGAGGAATTGCCCTGAAGCGGCGTAAGCCCATTGCAATTCACCACTTGTGGCGCATTGATCCAAGCGATGAGTTCATTGCTGACGGTAACCTCCACGGCGGCCTTTTTTTCACATTCGCCAATACCGTTCGGCATGCTGACCGTAAGGGTGTAGATGCCGGCGGCATCAATCACCGGGCTTAGCGTGTTTTGCCCCGAGACGATGTTGCCGTTATTGGTGGTCCACTCCTGAACCACGAAGGGGGCCGTGCTGGAACCCGCTCCGCTGATCGTTTGCTGGTATCCTTCGCAAGGGATGACATATTTGTTGGGGACTGCCACGGCTTTCAGGTCTTCCACAAAAATGGTCATGGAATCTTTCACCGTACAAAGCGGGGCAAAAAATATGTCGTCCAGACCGACAGCCGCGAATAGTTTGGTTTTCAAAAAACAGATTTCGGCCGTGGAATTGTTGCCGCTGTTCCAGATGCCCTTGAACTGCCGCCACTCGCAAGGGGAAGCGCCCGACATCCCAGGGCTTTGGCTCGATTGCGGGAAACCATTGATCACCATTGCTACATGGCCGCCGCCTGTGGCCTGGTTGATACGTGTTATCCAATAGTGCCAATAGTAGTCGGTGTTGGGCGTGACCTGCACGGTCTGGCACCACATCGTGATAGAACTGTGACCCGTATTTGCGGCCATAAAATATCCGTTACCTGTGGTATGGTCGCCGCAAGGTTGCAGTGTGTCGTTGGCCGACTGGGGGTTGGTCAGGATGTCGTAGGTATTGAGCGGCACGATATTGCCGGGGCTGTAGGTCAGGTTCGATGAAAATGCGGTATTGCCTTGCTCAAAGTCTGGATTGACGATCATGTTTGTGCCCGGGTCCACCGAGCGGGCGGAGAACACAAAGGTGGTCGTTTGACCCGGGCGAACGGGCGATTTGGCATAATTTGGATACTCCACGGGCGCCGCCGGGGTCCACCGGGAATCGAGGAAATCGCCGGTGATTTCGGCATCGAAGGTATATTTATAAAAAGGCTCGCAGAGGTAAACATCCTGTCCAGCCTCCACAGCGATGGGGCATTGGGCAGCGATTTTTTCAGGCATACTTGTCAAGAGGGCGCTTAGCAGGCCAATTTGGATCAGGTAATGGTGTGTCATGCGTCGCGAATATTATGTGTAAAAAAATACTTAACCAGCACAAACCGGATGGGGCAAATCTAAATACCGCGATCTTGTTTTTTTATGGACAAATTGAGGGGAATTTTCCTGCTGTCCGGCAATTACATGCACCGCCTAGATTCTTGCCGATGCCCCGTTCTATTTTTTGGAACACAAACCGTACCTTGGCCGACGCATTGCCCGATCCGCATGTTCGGGTTCGTTTCACCAAACCGTTTTATCCTTATGACACCACTCTTGATCATCAGCATTCTGGCCGTATTGGTCATCATGTCGGCCGTAAAGGTCGTGCCCCAGCAAACCGCATACGTGGTGGAGCGCCTCGGCAAGTTCCACGCCGTGCTGGCGCCCGGCATCAATTTCATCATCCCGTTTTTCGACCGTGCCGCTTACCGGCACAGCCTCAAAGAGCAGGCCTACGACATCCCGGAACAGATTTGCATCACCAAGGACAACGTTCAGGTACAGGTGGACGGCGTGATCTTCCTTCAGGTGGTGGACCCCAAAACGGCCTCGTACGGCGTCAACAACTACCTTTTTGCCGTGACGCAATTGGCGCAAACGACCATGCGCTCCGAAGTGGGCAAAATAGACCTCGACCGCTGCTTCGAGGAGCGCTCCACGATCAACCGCCAGGTGGTCAACGCCATTGACGAAGCCGCCATCGGCTGGGGCGTGAAAATCCTGCGCTACGAAATCAAAAATATTTCTCCGCCGCAGTCGGTGTTGCATGCCATGGAAAAACAGATGCAGGCCGAGCGCGAAAAACGCGCCCGCATCCTCCAGTCCGAAGGTGAAAAACAGTCGGCCATCAACGTGGCAGAAGGCCAAAAACAACAGGTCGTGCTGGAATCCGAAGCCGTACAGCTGCGCCAGATCAACGAGGCGAACGGCCAGGCCGAGGCCATCCGCGCGGTGGCATCCGCCACGGCAGAGGCGCTCACCAAAGTGGCGCATGCGACACAGGAGAAAGGCGGATTCGAGGCCGTTCAGCTGCGCGTGGCCGAGCAATTGGTGGAGCAGTTCGGCAACCTGGCCCGCACGAACAACACGCTCATCCTGCCGGCAAACTTCGGCGATCTAGCATCCCTGATCTCCGGGGCGATGTCGGTGGTCAAACATCAGTCGGACAAAAAATAACAGCGCTGCTATGGAAACTATGGACTACTTCGGATCGGCCCAATGGTGGGTCATTGCCGCCGCGCTCGCGCTGATTGCCGAATTGCTCACGGTATCGTTCTTTTTCATGTTCCTCAGCGCTGGAGCAGCCGTTACTGCCTTGCTGACGTGGCTGGGCATCACGCCGGACACTATGAGTCAGTTGATTTGTTTTTCGGTCGTGTCGCTCGGCTCCCTTGCGCTGTTCCGACGCTATGCCTTGCGTATTTTCGGGAAAAACGAACAGGTGGACAAGTACCAGGACTTCGTTGGCCACCGCGCCACCGTGTCGGTATCTATTCCGGCCAATGGCGAAGGGAAAATACACTACCGCGGCACCGAATGGATTGCGCTGAGCTTCGACGGCAAACCAATTGACGAGGGTACTGTTGTAGCCGTGAAAAAGATGGACGGGATACGGGTGGTGGTGGAGGTGGTGTGATTTACGATTTACGATTTACGATTTGCGAATGGCGAACACAGAAAAAATACGAATCCGAATATCCGGCCTCCTGGCCTTGGTGCTGTGGGCGGGCATGGCTACGGCCCAGCCCGCCCCGCGCGTAACCGATAACCGCGAAACCATGCTTTGGGTGCAACGGCAGGCCGATCGCATTGAGACTGTTTTGCATGATGCCGTGCGTTCGCAGGAGCCGTTGAACTTGTTGCTCAAGATGCACTGGGCTTGGCGCGAATTCGATGCCGTGGCGCAGGCCGGCGTGTACTGCCACGCTGCGCGGGAGGCCGCCGAGCACGGGCGTGCCGAGTGCGATTTGTTGAACAACGAACGCAAGCAGGATGCCAACTCCATGCTGATCCGCGCCGTGGAGGCCCGCGAATTTGCGTTGCGTATGCGCCGCGCCACGGCAGACTGTTTCGCCGAAAGCGAACAGAATGCGGCGACGGGCGTAAACACGGTGGCTACGTTTGCGCCCAGGGATGTGCTTTACCGGGATGCCGAGATCGTGGAACTCGACTTGTCGGACGCTAAATCCACAAAGGATTTTCACATTATTGCGCAAAAAATCGAGCACTCCATGCGCGTGTTGCGCGATGCCGAACAGTTGGCCGCGTCTATGGGCACCTGCGAAGAGGCGCTGGAAGCCGCTCGCGCGGCAATGGCCTCCTGCCGGGAAGCACTGCTCAGCAAGGATTTCGATACTGCCGCGCCACACATCGGCGCTGCCATGGAACACACCCTGCGCCTGAGAAACACTTCGGTGGATTGCCGGTGAACAACCTAATCAAACCGGCGCAACTCGTCGCGATCAAACGCCCACTCCGGGGTTTCCAAATGCCCGCCGGTGCCCGGCACGGCATACCACGGGCTTTCACCGGCGGGGTTGCGCAATACGTGTATGTCCTGTGCGGGCATGTAGCTCTGCGCCAGCAGGAATCGGCGTTCGCCCGTTCCGGGGTTTTCCACTACGTCCAGCACGATTACCGCATGCCCGGGATGGCCGCCGCGTATCCAGACATCACCGGGTTGCAACGCCTCGGGGCTGACCTGAACCATTTCGCGGCCGAGCGAGGCCGAGCCGGCGTACATGAAAACCTGGTCCAGGTATTTCCGGAAGGCCGTATAACTTTCCGATGGGGCATTGCCCGGTATCCAAGATACGCGGTTACCGTGTACTTGAATACGTGCGCCACGTCGCCAGCGGGCATATTCGGCGCGAAAGCCGTTGGTGAAATTGAAGTGGATGTCCGCGTAACGGCCTTGGGCATACAGGTATTCGGCCCGCAACCGGATGACTGCGTCGGCGCACTGCTGCAGGTCGCGTTTGCCCACATCGAGGTCGAGCACGGCGCAATGCACGTCCTGCTTGCCTTTCAAACGCCCGTCGAACAACTGCACGGCATGCCCTTCGGGGTGTAGCGGCAGTTGGCGCAGAAAGGCCGCAAACGAGGCCGAATCGGCAGGCAAACGCACAAAATCTGTCGGCGCCGGAAAGCGGGCCTCCACGGTTTTGCCGGCAACGACCGTGTGCAGCGGCAGCGAATCGGCGGCGGACATTTGTTTCTCCAGATGCTGCCGGACGTTGCCGTCCTCTGCGGAGCAGGCGGCAAAAAGGAGGCTTGAAAAAATCAACAGGATCGTGTGCATACGTTTGTCGGACAGTATCTGCGCGGTTTCGGATTCAAACGTTGTACACGGCATGTATCCTGTCCGACAGCAAGATTATTTACCCCAAAAACTCACGCAACACCGCCAGCAGTTCGGCAGGTTTGTCGGCATGTACCCAGTGCCCCGCGCCTTCGATGGTCACCACTTGCGCTTGCGGAAACAGGTCTTGGATCAGGGGGAAATCTTCGTCCTGCACATAGTTGGAGCGCTCGCCCCGGATGAAAAGCGTAGGCTTGTCGAAGGGGTCGCCCTGCACGCCGGCCAGAATGCTAGGGTAGGCTTCCCAAAGTACCGGCAAATTCATTTTCCAGGCAAAAGCCCCTTCGGTGTTTCGGGTAATGTTTTTCAACAAAAACTGCCGCGTACCGAGCTCGGGCACGCGCGGTTCGAGCCAGGCTTCGGCCTCTTGGCGGGTTTCGATCCGGCTCAGATCGAGGTCGAGCAGCGCCCGGAAGATGTGCCCGTGGTTGTCGGTGGCGGGGCCGGGGGCAATGTCCACCACCACGAGGCGCTCCACCATGTCGGGGTGGTGCAGGGCCAACTGCATGGCCACTTTCCCGCCCATCGAATGCCCGACGAGCGCGGTTTTGAACACCCAGTGTTTTTCCAGAAACTCCTGCAGGTCGTCGGCCATTTCCGGGTAGGTATGCGTGGGCATGTGCGGCGAGCGTCCGTGGTTGCGCAGGTCGGGCGTGAGCACGAGATGGTGAACGGCGAGGGCTTTGGCGATGGTCTGCCAGTTGTCGGAAAACCCGAACAGCCCGTGCAGGATGACAACGGGCGAACCTTGGCCGAATTCGCGGGAAAACAAGTCCATGTTGGCCCTACAACGGCCAGCCTGTTTTATTGTTTACCTTTGTCCGACACTTCACCTATGAAATTTACCGCAAACAACATGATCCGAACCGCTCTTTTTTCCGGCCTGCTCGGCTGCCTGTTTCTGCTGTTTTCCTGCAAGAACGAACCCAAAACCGCACAACCCGATGCTGCCGACCAGCAAAGCCCCACCCTTGCCCGATTGAACCAACTGCTGGCCGATGACCCCTCGAACGACTCGCTGCTCTACCTGCGCGCCGAGGAGTACTACAACCTCGATGCCTTCGACGAAGCGCTCCAGGACCTGAAAACCGCCATCGAAACGGATTCCCTCCAGCCCCGGTACTACCACCTGCTGGCCGATGTGCTGCTCGATTACGCCCGCCCCAACGACTCCAAACGCGCCCTCGACGTGCTGCTCACCGCGGCCTACCTGTTCCCCGACCGAATCCCCACGTTGCTCAAACTGAGCGAGTTCCAATTGATCGTCAAGCAGCATGGCGATGCCCTGGCCACCCTCGACAAAATCCTGAAACAGAGTCCGCAAAATCCAGAAGCCTTTTTCATGGCCGGACGCGTGGCGCTCGACATGGGCGATACCACCCGGGCCATCGCCTCGCTGCGAAAATCGGTACAGCTCGATGCCAACAACACCGATGCCTGGCGCTTCCTCGGGCGCATCTTCTTGGGCCGCAACGATCCCTCGGCCATCCAGTACCTCGACAACGCCCTGCGCGTGGACTCCACCGACCTGGAATCCAAGGAGTACAAGGCCATGTTCTACAAAGTGCGCGGCGAGTTCGACAAGGCATTCGAAATTTATCGGAGCATCATAGTGTCAAACCCCGACTACTCCAACGCCTACTTCGATATGGGCGCCATCTACCTCGAACTGGACTCCCTGCAAAAGGCTTATGACCACTTCAACCTCGCCGTTAAAACCGACCCGCTTTTCGTGCTGGCCTACCACTACCGGGGCCTGAGCTCGGAACTCATGGGCAATGTGGAGGAGGCGAAAAAAGACTACCTGCGGGCCAACAAAATGTCGCCCAACCACCCCGACCCGAAGGCTGCGCTGGAGCGGTTGGGCGTGAAGTGACAGTTTTGAGTTTTGGGTTTTGAGTTCCCAAAGGTCGCACTGGAGCGGCAGGGCGTGAAGTGAGGATCACTCCCGCCCTTTTACCCGTCGGCTTTCCTCATCCAAACCCGTCTTCCGCTGGCGCGCGCCTTTGACTTCGGCGCTGCCGAAGCGGTAGGAGAAGTTGAGCGTCACCGTCTGGCTTTCCCAGTTGCCCCGGGCGCGCATGGACAAGCCGGGCGTAAACACGTTTTCGCCGCCCCAGCCGGCAGTGCCGAGGATGTCGCCGATGCGCAGCCGCAGTTCGCCTTTGTCGTCGAGCACTTTTTTCTGAATACCAATATCCATCGCGCCCTGGGCATCGCTGCGCAGGGTGCCCCAGAAAGCGGGGCTGTTGTACCAGCCGGACACTTGCACGCTGAAGCCCAAGGGCAGGCGGAAGGTTTGCTCGCCGTACAGATTGAAGGCCGTGAACTGCTGCTCGGCAATATAGCCGTCGCGGAATTTGGCCGAAAAATCGCTGTGAAACACCGTCACGCTCAGAAAGCCTTCCCACCACTTGGCGATGGGCGTGGGCGCGTTGAGCGTGGCCGTGTAGTTTTTCTGGTCGGCAATGTTTTCGTTGGTGATGAAGGTGGCGCGTACGTCGGTGGTGTCGAGCACCTGCGTGAACAGGTCCTTGGTGTGGCTGTAGCCGAGCGTGACCACGGGGTGGCCCTGGTACGTCGGGCTGATCTCAAAACTGTTGGTGAACTGCGGGCGCAACATGGGATTGCCCTTTTGGTAGGTCAGTTCGTCCAACTTGAACTCGAAGGGGTTCAGGTCCTGGTAGCTGGGCCGGTCAATGCGGCGGCTGTAGGTGGCGTTCAGGCCGAGTTTGTCGTTGAACTTGTAGGTCAGCGCCGCGCTGGGGAACAGTTCGGTGTAGTTGGCCTCCACCTTGTCGCCGTTTTGAGGCGTGTTGGCGATGAGGTCGCCGGTGTAGTCCGTGTTCTCGACGCGTACCCCGGCCTGCACGTGCAGCTTGCCCAACTGGCGCTGGTAATTGACATAGCCGGCGCTGGTGCGCTCCCGGTACTTGAACCGGTTGCTGACCTCGAGGTCTTTGATTTCCTGGCCGTTGGTGATGTTGAAAAAGTCGAACGTATTGTCGGTCTGCACATTGGCCACCTTGGCGCCGATGCCGAGCGTGCCTTTCAGGAATGGCTGTTCGTAGTCGGCTTTTGCGGTCGTGATTTCGATGTCGGTAGGTGTCAGGCTGCGGTAGGTGCGTTCGGAGAGGAGGGTTTCGCCGTCGGCGCTGCGGTAATAATTGGGCTGGAAGCTGTTGCCCCGGATGCGGTAGCCGGCGTGGTCGAGGTCGAGGTTGAGGCTGTGTCCCGAGGTGTCGGCGAAGCGGTAGTTGAGGTTGACGCTGCCGTTTCGGCGATTGTCGTCATTCGCGTTGGTCGCTGCGAGCAGCGTATCCGGGGCGCTGGTATTTTCCGATTGGCTGATGCGCGTGTTGCTCGTGCTGTGCCATTCGGAAGGCGCCAGGCTGCCGTTGAGCAGCACGCCCACCGTATGCTTGTCGTTAAGGCGCCAGTCGGCGCCGAGGCGGGCGCTGTTCCATCGGCTGGTATTGTAATTTTTGGCAACCTGATCGAAGACCATGCCGTTCTGCTCGCGCAAAAAGCGCTGTTCGTTGTGCCAGTCGCCGTAGTGGTTGTTGTAGGAACCGAACAGGCTGACACTTTCGGTGCGGTGGTTCAGGCTGACGTTCAGGCCTGCCTTTGGGGTTTCGCCCTGAATGCCTTCGATGCCGATGGTGCCGTTGGTGCCCAGCGCCTTGTTTCGGCGCATTTTGATGTTGACAATGCCCGCATTGCCTGCTGCGTCGTACTTGGCCGAGGGGTTGCTGATGATCTCGATGTTGGCGATATCAGCGGCTTGCATGCCCTTGAGCTGGGCCGCCAGGTCTTTGCCGTCAAGGGGCACCTCGCGGCCGTCAATCAGCACGCGAAGGCCGTTTTTGCCTTTTATCGTGACATTTTCGTTGTTGTCCACCGTCACGCCCGGGGCTTTGCGCAGCAGTTCGAGGGCGTTCAGACCGGTGGAGTTCACGGTGCCCTCCACGTTGAGGATGGTTTTGTCGGCCTTCACCTCGATGACGGGTTTGCGGGCCGTCACGGTCACCTCTCCGAGGGTTTGCGAAGCGTCGTCGAGGCGTAGTTCGCCGAGGTCGGTATCCGAGCCGGCATGCTCGAAGGCCGGGGTGGATTTTTTCCCGCTTCCGATTGCGTTGGCGGCGATGTAATAGCGCCCGGGCGGCACGCCCGCCAATTCGTAGGCGCCCGATTCGCCGGTCATGGTGCCCCGTATCAACGTGGAGTCTGAAGCGTTGTGCAGGGTTACCGTGGCAAACTCGGCGGCAGTTCCGTCGTGTTGCTGCACGCTGCCCGTTATTTTTTGAGAAAAGGAAACCGTGCCCAAAAGCAGGGCAAGCAAAGACAGAAAGAATGATTTCATAGCTAAAATTATTTTTGTCGGCTAATTGCAAAAGGCAAGACAGGCCAACGACACGAGAGGTTACAGCCGGGCTGCACCGCTCCGATGAAAAGCGGGATCGGCCCGACGAACGGCCGTAAATTTTATTCAGCGCAGAGGCGTAGAGTTTTTTTCACCGCGGAGGCGCGGAGGCGCGGAGAATAAACTCCGCGCCTCCGCGCCTCCGCGGTGAAAAGACCGCCAAAACACAAGCCCCCCTGCCCGCGTTATTTCCCCTACCTTTGTCGCCCGTTTTTTCGGCCAAACACTCGAACACAATGACCGTGCATATTTTGCGTACCGCCTTTCTTCTTATCGTACTGAACGGGTTTGCCGGCGCCCTCGGCGCGCAAACGCCCAACCCCCAACTTGCCAACCAGTATTTTCAAAACGGCGAGTACCAAAAAGCCGCCGAGCTGTACCTCCAGCTCATGGATGCCGACCGGGGGCTGTCGGACCACTATTTTGACCAGTATTTCACCTGCCTGCTCAACCTCGAACAGTACGAAGAGGGCGAGAAAGCGTTAAAAAAACAAATCAAAAAGTCGCCAAACAACCCGCGCTTGTACGTGTCGTACGGCAACCTTTACGAGCGCCTTGCCAGGCCCGAAGACGCCACGGCGCAGTACGAGACGGCCATAGCCAAAATGGCCCCGGACTATGCCTCCGTGCGTGCGTTGGCGCGACTTTTCACCGACAATGCCAAGTTCGATCTCGCCATCAAAACGTACGAGCGCGGCGGCGACATTTTCAAGGATCAAAGGCGCTTTGCTTACGACCTGGCCGAGCTGTACCGCCGAAAGGGCAACACGCCCCGGATGATCGAATACTACCTGCTCAACGTGGACGCCGAGCCTGCCCGTCTGCTCACCGTTCAGACCCAACTGGCCCGCTACCTGAACGAATCCGAATACGCCGAACTGCAATCCCAGCTCTATGCACGCCTGCAAACGCAGGACAACCCCGATTTCATCGAGCTGTTGGCCTGGTCGTTTGTGCAGCGCAAGGACTTCAAAAACGCCCTTCGCCAGTACAAGGCCCTTGATAAGCGCCTCGGCGAACCCGGACAGCGTATTTTCAAACTGGCCGGCGATGCCGCCAACGCTCGCGATTACGATGCCGCCATTGCCGCTTATGAGTACATTATTCAGGAAAAAGGCCCGCAAAACCCGTTCTTTTTCGATGCCAAGCGCGAGGCCATGAACTGCCGGCGCCGCAAAATCACCGAGGGATTCGACTATACCGTGGAAGAACTGCGCACCCTCGAAGCCGAGTACGAAAGTTTCCTGACCCAATACGAACGCGGCAGAAACACGGCGCATATCGTGATCCAGTTGGCCGATCTGGAGGCGTACTACATCAACGACCTGCCCAAGGCCATCAGCCTGCTCAACGACCTCATCCAACTGCCCGGCCTCAACCGAAACGTCGTGGCCCGAGCCAAGATCAACCTCGCCGATTTCTACCTCATGAGCGGCGAAATCTGGGAAAGCACGCTCTTGTACAGCCAGGTGGACAAAGAGTTCCGCGAAGAAATGCTGGGCCAGGAGGCACGGTTCAAAAACGCCAAATTGTCCTATTTCAACGGCGACTTCGAGTGGTCTCAAGCGCAGTTCAATGTGCTCAAAGCCTCCACGTCCAAGTTGATCTCCAATGATGCGCTCGACCTGTCGGTGTTCATCATGGACAACCTGAACACCGACACCACCACCGATGCCATGGCCATTTATGCGGGGGCGGAGATGCTCGTGTACCAGAACCGCTTCGAAGAGGCATTCGTCCTGCTGGACAGCCTGCGCACCGCGTTCCCGGAAAACACCTTGCAGGACGATATCCTGTACCTCCAGGCACAGGTATATGAGAAAAAACGCGACTACGCCAAGGCCGCCGAGCTATACCGCATCGTGGCCGAAAAATACCCGGAGGACATTCGGGCCGACAACGCGCTGTACGCCCTCGCCGTGTTGTACGAGGAAAGGCTCAACGAAGCCGAAAAGGCCAAGGAACTGTACGAAAAGATCTTTCTCGACTTCTCCGGGTCCGTGTTTGCTGTGGACGCACGCAAGCGGTTCCGAATTCTGCGGGGGGACAAAGTGCAGTAGATTGAGGCGGCGGTTTTGTAACCAGTTCGGCAGTTTTTACATAAAAATGTCGGGTTCTTATTCGATCAATACCCAAGCGGCCCATCTGTACGGGTCGGCATGCTTCTTTCGCATCGTTTTCTGCGCAGTCGCGAATGCCTCGTGGATCGCCTTGCCGCCCAGCCAGGTGGAGTAAAAAACCTCCATAAACTCGGCGGTCTCCTCGTCGGGCACCTGCCAGAGGCTGACGAGCAGGTAGTCCACGCCGGCCATTTTGAAGGCGCGTTGCAGGCCGTACACGCCTTCGGAGCCTTTGATGTCGCCCAGCCCGGTCTGGCAGGCGGACAGCACGGCGAGTTTGGTGTTGCTCAGGTTCAGGTGGCTGATCTCGTAGGCCGTGGCGATGCCGTCTTCGATGCTGGCGGGAACGGGTTTGCCGGTCCACGCGGCGTTGGCGCCGGCGAGGGCCAGGCCGGAGCGGAAGAGGGGGTTCCGGTTTTGCAGGAATACATTCGAGTCGTCAAATTGTTCTTCTGCCGTATCCGGTGGAATATCGAAAAAGAAGCCGTGCGTGGCGAGATGGAGGAGATCCGGGCTCTCGCCGTTTTGTCCGGTTTCCTTGAGATGTTCTTCGGTGGCATGAGCCCCGGTATGTGTTTTCACTATTTTGTTCTTGGCACGCAGAAGCGCTTCGATCTGGTGCACCTCTGCCCGAGAACCAGGCAACGGATTGAAGGCTGGGCTATGGCCCGGGCCTTCGGACATTGGCTGCTGGCTGTTGGCTTGAAATCGCTCGATGTCTGAGCGCACGAGGCTGCTGTCGCCACTACTATAATCAATATCGCCAAACAAGATGGCAGACTGTATCGCATTGTCCGGCCAAGTATGGGGAATGACCACTTGTTGGGTACTACTCAACAGTCGGATCGTGTGCCTGTCTGCCAAGATTTCTCCTTTGCTCCCAGCAGGTAGTGCGGCAAGATTCACGCGATTTAGCAATCCGGAGGGCGAGTAGTAAACTGTCCGGACTCCCTGTAGAGCACGTCGAAGCGGCTTCCAGATCATGCGGTACAACGAATCCCCGTAAGCCGGTACCGGGTCGAGCGAGATGCCGCTTCTGCTGGCGGCATACAGCACCGCTACCCGTTCAGGTTGATCCATGGTGCGCCTTAGCAGGGTATCGAGTTGCTTTTCCTCGAATAGCGGAATAAAAACTGGCAGGGCTTTCCCGGGAAGGACGACAAATGCGGCGTAATAAACCAAGTCGTTGTCCGTATTGAATTTGTCCCACAAGGGGTAATGTACAAATTCGATGGCGGCTTCCCCGGCCTTCAGGCTGCTGCGGAGTTCTTTCCAGGTGACCTGTCTGCGGTTGCGGGAAAAGTTCTGCTCGGACTGGATGAGTTCTTTTTCCAGTTTTCGGGCCTCTGCCTCAAGGGGGGGCAAGGGGCTGCGCGCCGCGACAGGCTTGGTGCATGCGGCAGAAATCTCCTGACGGAGGGCACGCCAACGATCGTATTTGGCACGCAAGGCCGGCTCGGCATTCGTCATGGATTGGGCCAGTATTCGGGAGTTTTTTTGAATAAAGCCCTTGTAAAACAAACTGTTGTTTAGCAGTTCCCGGGTGAGTTCATTGCTTTTTTCTGGAGTAACCGTTAGAAATGACCGCGCGGCATCATCACCTTGCCAAAACACGTCTATGTAGGTAGTCATTTCCTCTTCCGACAGAAAGGCTGCTTCGTCCAGTACGCGTTGTCGGTTCAGGCGGTTCAGTTCGATGAAAAAAGGTACTGCTTTTTGGGGCTTATCCCAGGTCCAATACAGCATGGCGCATTTGAACAAGGCATCGGTATAGTCAAAGTTGTTTTTCCCGGCGTATTGTTCGATGGTTTTTAAGCCTTCCAGATATTTTGTTTCGGCTATTTCCAGCACCCCGATCTCGTGATAATAGGAAGCCAGTTTCAGTTGCAAATCGGCAACACTATATTCATCTCCTGAAAGTTGGTTGGTGATGTCGAATGCTTCCTGTACAAGCGGTTCAACTTTGTCGCGTTGTCCGTTTTCCCAGTAGAGAACGGCGAGGTTTGACAAGGTCCCTGCATAATCAATGTCTTTTTTATCACCGATTTCTCCGCGGATTTTCAGCGCATCCAAGTAGTACCGTTCTGCTTTTTCAGGCTCGCCCTGGTCATGGTAAAAACCGCCGATCACATTAAGCAAAGCCGCATAGCGGGCACTTTCCTTGTCATTTGACTTCTCGTATATGCCGAGGGCTTCCAAGTAGCATTTTTCAGCCTTTTCGCGCTGCCCCATATCCTCGTAAACCTGTCCCAGGTTGTGGAGCACCCAGGCATAACGAGAGGACTCATTGCCGTACTTTGCTTCGATAAGTTGTAAAGCCGACTGCAACAAGTTTTCCGAGGGGCCGAGTCGCCCTAAATACTGATACAGGATAGCAAGATATTCCAGGCTGTTCAGGTATCCTTGATGCATTTTACCAACCGAATTTTCGTGGATTTGCATGGATTCGAGATACAACTTTTCTGCCTCATTGTATCGCCCGGCTTTGTGATGAACTCGGGCAAGGTCGTGCAGGATTGATCCGTATCGAAGGCTGTTATTACCAAAGTATAGAACAACCGTATCTCTTGCAGCAATGAAGGTCTCCAACGCAGCCTTGTACTGCTCGTTGTCTTCGTGCGCATAGGCAGTTTGAAGCATGCTATCCAGCACCTGTGACATGGAAAGAGCATCACGGGGTTGCCCCAGAACTGAATTCGCCCAGAAGAGAAACAGCATAAGTGTTCCGGCACACCAAAGCCTTTTTAAAATAGTCATTTCTTTTAAACGGATTGAAAGTGATGGGTAAAAACACGCCGCAGGATTTGAGCCATCAGCATGAAATTGCCATGCAAACCTACCATTTTCAACAGCACAAGCAAGCGCCCACCTGCCCAAAAACAGCATCGCCGCCAGGTAAAAACTTGCCCCAAACCAACACTCGAACACCATTTCCCAACGGCATTTTTCCTACCTTTGCGGCATGAAAGAAGAAAAGGACGGGCTGGAGAACCAGCCGGAACAACCAGAGAAAAACAACGAATACGGCGCCAGTAGCATTACCGCCCTCGAAGGCCTCGAAGCCGTGCGCAAGCGCCCCGGCATGTACATCGGAAGCACCGACGGCAAGGGCCTGCACCACCTCGTCTGGGAAGTGGTGGACAACTCCATTGACGAACACCTCGCCGGCCATTGCAGCCATATCTGGATGACCATCCACCCGGACAACAGCATCACCGTGCGCGACAACGGCCGCGGCATCCCGACGGACTTGCACCCGAAACTGAAAAAATCGGCACTCGAGGTGGTTATGACCGTGCTACACGCGGGAGGCAAGTTCGACAAGGATTCCTACAAGGTGTCCGGCGGCCTGCACGGCGTGGGCGTATCCTGTGTCAACGCCCTGTCCAAACACCTGCGCGCCGAGGTACACCGCGACGGCAAGGTGTACGAACAGGAATACAAACAGGGCAAGCCCCAGTACGACGTACGCGAGATCGGCACGACCGACAAACGCGGCACCATCGTCACGTTTTCGCCCGATCCCGAGATTTTCGAAACCCTCGAGTACAAGTTCGACGTGCTCGCACACCGCCTGCGCGAACTGGCCTTTTTGAACAAGGGCTTATACCTCGAACTCGTGGACGAGCGCGAGCAGGATGGCGACGGCTTCAAGACCGAACACTTCCACTCGGAAGGCGGGCTGCGCGAGTTCGTGCTCTGGCTTGACGAGGCCAAGACCAGCCTGATCGAAGACCCGATCTACATCGCCACGAACGAAGAAAACGTGGAGGTGGAAGTGGCGATGATGTACAACACCTCCTACTCCGAAAACGTCATATCGTTCGTCAACAACATCAGCACCCGCGACGGCGGCACCCACGTCAGCGGTTTCCGCCGGGCGCTCACCCGCGAGTTCAAAAAATACGGCGACGACAACGGCTTTTTCAAAAAAATCAACTTCGCCATCAGCGGCGAGGACTTCATGGAGGGCCTCACCGCCATCGTGTCGGTGAAAGTACAGGAGCCGCAGTTCAAGGGCCAGACCAAGGGCGAGCTCGGCAACTCCGAGGTGCTCGGCATCGTGAGCCGTTGCGTGGGCGACGCGCTCAAGGTGTTTCTGGAAGAAAACCCCGGGCAGGCCCGGCGCATCATTGACAAGGTGGTGCTGGCCGCCACCGCCCGAAACGCCGCCCGCAAGGCACGCGAAATGGTGCAGCGCAAAGGTGCCCTCACCGGCGGCGGTTTGCCCGGAAAACTGGCCGACTGCGCCAGCCGAAATCCAGCCGAGAGCGAAATCTTTCTCGTCGAGGGCGACTCCGCCGGCGGTACCGCCAAGCAGGGCCGCGACCGCCATTCCCAGGCCATCCTTCCGCTGCGCGGAAAAATCCTGAACGTGGAAAAAGCCCTCGAGCACAAAATCTACGAAAACGAGGAGATCAAAAACATGTTCACCGCCCTCGGCGTGTCCGTCGGCGAAAACGACGAAGGGCACCGCATTCTGCTGACCGACAAACTGCGCTACCACAAGATCGTGATCATGTGCGACGCCGACATTGACGGCAGCCACATCACCACGCTCATCCTGACCTTCTTCTTCCGGTACATGCGCGAACTGATTGAAAAAGGCCACATCTATATCGCACAGCCACCGCTCTACTTGGTAAAAAAAGGCAAAAACCAACGCTACTGCTGGAACGACAAGGAGCGCAAGGAAGCCCAACTCGAGTTTTCCGGCGGACGCGAAGACGACGACTCCGTCAAGGTGCAGCGCTACAAGGGCCTTGGCGAGATGAATGCCGAGCAGCTTTGGGAAACCACCATGGACCCCAACGCACGCATCCTCAAGCAGGCGACCATTGACGACGCTGCCGAGGCCGACCGCATGTTTGCCATGCTCATGGGCGACGAAGTGCCGCCGCGCCGGGCCTTCATCGAGGCCAATGCCAAATACGCGCGTATTGACGCTTGATCGTTCCCGAAAAGGTATGGCACACAGATAAACACGGATTCGACACGGATTTATTTATGGTAGAAAATTATTTATCCGTGTCGAATCCGTATTTATCCGTGTGCCATCGAACTTAAAAAAACGCTCTGCTCACACCTTCCGCATCCGCTCCCGTAAGCCCTCGCCCACCAGCCGATGCCCGGCCACCATGCGGAAAATGCGCACATTGCGCACGCCTTCCACCATGTTTTTGACCGTTTTGTAGTGGATCATCTCGTCCTTGGTGCCGAAGTAGATGTCCACCGGCAGGCCGGACTCCCGCCAGATCGCCCGGATGCGATGGCGGGGCAGGTAAAACGAGTCGAGCGCAAACCAGCACCCAAAGGCGCGGCGGTAGCGCTCGGAGCGGGTCAGGTTGAACGACAAAAAGTGCAGAATGAGCGGCGGCACCACGCCGAGGCGGCTGCCCAAGCCGAGCAGGCCCAAAAACCACTGCGGCTTTTTCAGCAAGTGGAAAGACAGGACGCGCACCCACATCGGTGTGCGCACTGCGGCGGACATGCCTTTGGTGCGGATGCCGTCGGGGGCGAGCAGGTACAGTTTGTCCAATTGCGGCAGTAGGTCGGGCAGCATGGCCTGTACCAGCCGCGCACCGAAACTGTAGCCCATCAGGCTGAGGCGTTCGGCGCCTTCGACATCCATGATCCGGCGTACGATGGCCAAAATGTCTGCTTTGGCGAAGGTGCGGCTTGGCCAGTCGGTTTGTCCGTGAAAGGGCAAATCGAAAGCCACCACGGTGTAGCGCTCCATGAGCGCTTCTTCCAAAATGGCGAACAACCTTGCCCGGTCCCCAAATCCATGCAACGCCACCAACAGCTGCTGTCCGCGACCAAACCGTAGGCAGTGGATTCTCGCACTGTTGTGTTCGATGTAAAAAGACTGCATGGACTGAAAAAAGGTTTCGGGTTGGAGGGTTTCGGGTTTCGGGTTGGAGGATATCGGGTTTCAGGTTTTTCGCAACCTTCTAACCAGCAACCTTCCAACCCGAAGCCTCTTTCAAGGAATTGCCACGGTTTGTAAAATTTTGTTGACGATGTCTTCCTGGCTGATGTTTTCCGCTTCTGCTTCGTAGGTGAGGCCGAGGCGGTGGCGCAGCACATCGGGGCAGATGGCGCGCACGTCGTCGGGGGTGACATACGCCCGGCGGTTGATGAACGCCAGCGCCCGGGCCGACTGGGCCAAAGCGATGCTGGCTCGGGGCGATGCGCCATAGCTGATGAGCGGGGCCAGGTCCTGCAACCCAAAGCGCTCCGGCTCGCGGGTGGCGAAGACGATGTCGAGGATGTACTGCTCGATTTTTTCGCTGAGGAAAACCTTGGTCACAGCGTTTCTGGCTTTCAGGAGCATTTCCACGGGAACCACAGGTTTTATATCCAGCGCCGTACCGTTCAGGTTGCGGCGAATGATATGCCGCTCTTCGTCCTGCGAGGGGTATTCGATTTTTACCTTCAGCAGAAAACGGTCCACCTGCGCTTCCGGCAACGGGTAGGTGCCTTCCTGTTCGATGGGGTTCTGGGTGGCGAGTACCAAAAAAGGCTCCTCCAGTTTGAACGTCTCGGTACCAATGGTCACCTGGCGCTCCTGCATGGCTTCCAGCAGGGCACTTTGCACCTTGGCGGGCGCCCGGTTGATCTCGTCGGCGAGCACGAAGTTGGCAAAGATGGGCCCGCGCCGCACGGTGAACTCGGCTTTGGCCGGGTTGTAGATCATGGTGCCCACCACGTCGGCGGGCAGGAGGTCGGGCGTGAACTGGATACGGCTGAACCGGGCATCCACCGCCTGCGCGAGCGTTTTGATCGCCAGCGTCTTGGCCAAACCGGGCATGCCTTCGAGCAGGATGTGCCCCTTGGTGAGCAGCCCGATCAGCAGCCGGTCCATCATGTATTGCTGCCCGACGATCACTTGCGATGTGGCCGCCTTGAGTTTTTCCAAAAATGCGCTCTCGTCTTGCACGAGTTTGCTCAGCGCTTCCATGTCCGTGGTGTGTTGCATGGGCACAAATGTAAGTCGGTTGGAGGGTTTCTGGTTGGAGGGTTGGAAGGTTTCTGGTTGGAGGGTTTCTGGTTTGCTCACTATGGTCTTGACGAAGGCGGGCAATGATGTTTGCCGTTCGCGAATTGGGCGGGGACAAGCCCAACTCGCGAGCGGTATACATAAGTTTGTTTCCAAAAAACGGATAGTCAATTTTTTTTTTTGGACTTTTGGGATTGACATTATCCGTCTTCCCGGTATTTATTGCCGGAGCACAGATTGGATTGCCCTGACTTCGAGAAGCGTCCGTTGACCTCGGGATTGCCTGCGTGCCCATTTTTTTCCACCCACAAAAATGGTTGCTTATGCTGCGTCATCTGATCGTAATCGCACTTTTTGGCTTCTTGGCTACTACCGCCGGGGCATTTCAGGCCCCTCCCAACGACAGCTGCGCCAATGCCTCGGTGATCTCCATCCCCAACGGCGGCTTTGCCCTTGGCGACTTCTTTTCCGACACAGTGGCCATGAGCATGGCCACGATGGAAGCCGGGGAAGTGCTGCCCCCCATACCAACACCGTCGAACCCAGGCTCGGTCTGGTTTGAATTTTACTTGCCTACCAAACGCAATGTCAAAATTGATTTTAAGCGAGTTAGCGGAAATTCCGCTGCGCAAGTGGCCATTGCGACGTTCAAAAACGGCAGTTGTTTGCCCTCGCTCGCAAACCTGGAAACAGACTTGCTCCCCTTCGAGTACTACGGCGACGTCACGAATTCCTGCATCGGCCCTGGACTTTTTCGGATTCAAATACTCGCCTCGCAGCCCAGCACGGAGGTGATTTATTTGGTACTGACGCTGTCCGAAAGCAATACCCCCAATGTCCCCGAGTTCGACCTGCCCACGGAAGCGCACAATTTCGGCACGGTGAACACGATAGCGACGCGCTCGCACAAAATAGCGTGCCACAGCATTGACCGGCCCGAGGAATACATCTGCCTGCCGGTTTCCAACCCGGCCCGGTACAACAAGTCGTCGTGGTTTGTTTTTCAGTTTGCCAACCCGGTGACGGATTTGTTCCGGGTTCGGGTCTCCGGTAGCGGGCTACCCGATACCATCGGCTACCGCTTGTTCGAGGGCGACTGCCGGGCCGTGCAACCGTTCAGCCTGCCCGTGGTATACGACTGCGGGGTGATGAAGAAGACCAATATCGAACGCAGCGTGGACCATCCGTGTGTGCTGAAACCCAACACCTGGTACAGTATCGAACTGGTTTTTCCGGAGGATTATGACAGCGGCACCTCTACGATGAGTGTCCGTGTGGAACGACGGGGCGCAAACCCCACCGCTGCGCCTCGGCCGCTCATCAGCCAGATTCCCGCTCCGTCCAACAACCTCGGCGTGCTGCCGCAAAATATGGGAGCAGGCGTTGTCACCAATTTTTCCGACAACTTTTCCTGCAACGGCCGCATGGCGCTCAACGACTGCGGAGCCGTGAACCCGGCATCCGGGGTGGATTTCAACAACCGCCATTTCGACATCGCCACGTTTGCCACGTTCGAACTGAGCATGCCGGCCAACGTCACCTTGCATTTTCAAACGACTTTCGGCAACGAGTACCCGCTCGTGCGTTTGTTCTCTGGCGCCCCTACCGACGATTGCAACGAACTGGACCCCGTGGCCGACCTGATCGGGCAGTACCAGCAGCGCACCTGGATCACCAAATGCCTGCCTGCCGGCAAATACACCTTGCAGGTGCTGGGCAGCGTGTATGCCACCTGGCAAAACACGGCCAACACCGACTGGGAGAATGCCTGGGACTACGGCCACCTCGGGCTGCCGTTCACCATGAACATCACGGTGCAAACCACCCAGCAGCAAACCGATTTCTCGCTGCGCCAGCCCGGCGACGTGGATCAGTTGAACGGCTTCGCGCCCTTGCCGCCGTTTGTGCAACAAAGCGCCCAGCCCGGCCTGTTCGGCTGCGACAATACGGTGCTCCCGACGGGGTCGGTGTGCTACAACCGGGAAAAAATGATGGTGCGCGAGTGGCAGATCGGCGACGGTCCCGGTGGACAGCCCGACAGCGGCGCGGTGGTGCTGTACGACCTGCTGGTGAACTACACCAACAGCAACTCCGCCAATCCGCCCGGCATCCGCTACCGGGTGTATTCGTCGTCCCTGCATGAATTGGCCAATGCGCAAAACGCCCACCTCGACGGGGAATTTGTCGCGGGCGCCCAAACGCTCTCGGGCTGCCTCCCCAATACCGACAACAGCCCGTTTTCCAAGATTGACAGTTTTTGCTTCTGCGCCGTGCGCGACACCTACGCGCTGGCAGGTTTTGGCGACACCACCCAGATCAACTCCGGCGACCAGCCGAAGGTTATGTTTCAGCCTTGGCAAACCAAATACTACTCCCGGGCGCTGGCCGAGAATATGGGGGATATCACGGGGACGGGCACGTACCTGAGCGGAGTGGATTATTTTTCCTGCCTGAACAATCCGGCGACCATTGCCGGCCAACTCCCTTGCGTCAGCTCGACAAAATTGATCTATCGGGAATTTTATTTATCGGCGCCCCGATCGCTTTCTATTCAAAACGCACCAGGGGCAACCGGATGGTTGCGGTTGTTCAATGGCCGAGCAAGCGACCCGGGAGCAACACTAACCACCGTATCTGTTCCTGGGTGTTTCAGTGGTACGTTCAATGACGACTGCACGATTTTTCAGCCGGGGTGGTACACCTTGGTTTCCTATGGCAACGGCCCGGGCTACGACAATCCGATCTACAACAACGGAGCAAAGGGCGACGTAGGAAGGCTGTCGCAGGTCGTGATTTCCAGCAGAGAAAATACCCGGGGCAGGTACAACCGCCCTTGGAAAGCGTACGATGCGGGTGTCACCAACTGGAAAACCTCCTTCGCCAATGATTGGACCGCGTCCACAGACACCACCTATATCCTTGGCACCGATACATTCGCGTGTTACCCGGACACTCCGCTCTCCAACCACCCGATCCTGCCTTGTTCCACCGGGCAAAACCGGTTTGCGTACTATGTTTTCCGCATTACCGAACCATCCTTCGTGGCCATTCAGAACGTATCCAACCAGTACCACACGGAGGTGTTCGGGTTCGACGTGCGCACCGACTCGGCTATGATGCCGACCGCTACACCGATTTACCCCTGCGCGACCACGCAAAACAAACAGCTCTGCAACCTACAGCCGGGCACCTACACGTTGGTTGTTTTTGCGGACTACATTCCTGTAACCCAAACGGTTACTCCGCGTTTGTACGTCGAACGCGCTGGGCATGCCCGGTTCGATCACGCTGCATTCGCCTACGACTTTGAACTAATACCGGGCGACAACACCTGGCGCAACGGCCGGCAGAACGATTTTCATCCGGTGTACCCCGGCACGCTGGCGCCAAGCCACGACATCATTTTTTGCACGACCGGCGCCAGGCAGAGCGATCCCCCCGAAGGAATAGACTTGGCCGACATCGCGTTCAACCCAAACGTGTACAACCCGATATATCCGTACGTGTTGTTTACCGACAGCGTGCCCCTGCCGGATGTTTTTGGAAGACAAAAAGAAACCTGGCGCAATCTCTGGATGACCTTCGTGCTCGCCGGCTCCGGCACGGCACGGGTTCGGCTGGACCTGCCCAAAACAAGTTTTGATTACCCGGCAATGGTGGTGTACGAAAGCGACGTGAACGGCAGTATCCCGTTCGCGGCATTGCAGGCCAATGGCGGTATAGACTCCACATTGGCCGCCGGCCTAACACCGGTTGCGCAAAACTTTACCTACGCATGGGGCAGCCACGATCAAATGCTGACTTTTTCGAAAAACGGCTGCCTGCGCGATACGGTCCGATACTACATCGTGCTGACAAACGACGAAGATGCGCTACCGAATGTCCCGGTGGCAGTATCTATATTGTATGACGAAGCGCCGACCGTAGCAGCCCCATACGACCTGTTTCCCAACGCCAATGTGATCAACGGTTTGCAGGAAACCGGGCCGTCATATACACCGACTCCGCCATTGGGCGCTGGCACCTACATCGGCGCGCCGTTCGTGCTCAATTGCGCCACGCGCTCGCCTGGCGACCCGTACAACAACCCTTGCTACACGCGCTCTGTTTGGTACAGAATCGAGGTTGGGACAACTGGCAAGTTCCGTTTTGCTTTGGACAAGAATTTGGATCCCGCCACGGTGAGCAACTATTTTTACGGTACCCATTTGTACCGGGAAAATACTCCCGGCAATCCGGCAACGCTCACCGAGATCACTACGAGCACATATTCCAAGTTCGATCCCCAAAACACGACCGGTTTCTATTGGGAGGAGGCCTGTGTCAGCCCCGGGGTGTACTACCTGTTTTTTGAAG
>Ga0268299_1002239_pt1 | contig 24687 bp, 19 predicted proteins | sample NOBtaG_FD_193484 | JGI IMG/M metagenome (GOLD analysis project Ga0268299, IMG submission 193484) | Activated sludge microbial communities from bioreactor in Nijmegen, Gelderland, Netherland - NOB reactor | ecosystem: Engineered > Bioreactor > Aerobic > Activated sludge | place: Netherlands... | reverse complement strand
AATACCCGATGGGGCTCTTCCTGGGCGTGCTTTCCGGTATCACCTGCGCCATGTTTGCCGTGATTAACTCGCAATTGGTTTCAAGGGTGAGCTCCTACACCATAACTTTCTATGAAATGATTGGTGCTTGTATTGGTGTGGTTATATTCTTTCCATTGTATTCCAAATATTGGTCGGCTGACGGAAATTTGCACCTCAGCCCAACACTAACAGACTGGTTATGGATTGCCATTCTTTCATTGGTTTGCTCGGTTTATGCCTATGCTGTTGCCATTAACCTCACCAAAAAACTTTCGGTATTCTTTATTCAGCTTACACTCAATCTCGAACCTGTGTATGGAATTATTCTCGCACTGATTGTTTTTGGCGAGCAAGAAGTAATGGGTTGGAATTTTTACGTAGGTACTTTTGTCATCCTGGGTGCGGTAGTGGCCTATCCGTTTGTGAAGAATCGCTTTTCGCCAACATTACCTCACACGGGCCCTTAGGATTAATTTAAAATCCCGCTCCAATAAATCATTCCCGGAAAATGTTTCTTCAAATCAAGCGGGCTATCGAATAGTCCGTAAACTGCGGATCCCGACCCACTCATACTCGCATAGTGTGCTCCCTGGTTGTACAAACACTCCTTGATCTCTTTTATCAAAGGATATTTTTTAAACACCGAAATTTCAAAATCATTTTTAAGTTGTTCCATCCAAACTGTAATGTCATTTTTTACAACATCCTTAATACGGTTTGTCGGTAAGGCAGGAACAATGGATGCATATGCTGCAGCAGTTGAGATGTGTACCTCAGGCTTGACAAGCACTATAAATTTTCCTTCAAGATTCACTCCAGCGTCTTCCAGCACATTTCCTTTTTCCATTCCAACCATGGCTTTATCCTCAATAAAAAATGCGCAATCGCTGCCAAGCGTGGCAGCATAATTTTTCAGTATAGCTGTTTCCAGTTTCAGCTTAAAAACTTCATTGAGCAATCGAAGGGTATGCGCTGCGTTGGATGAGCCTCCACCCAAACCAGCACCGGCAGGAATTACCTTATGCAGATAAATAGCAACGGGCGGAAGATTAAAATCTTTCTTCAACAATTGGTATGCCCGCACACAAAGGTTTTCATCCGGTTTCCCGGGAAGTGCAATTCCAGATTGTGTAAACTCAAAAGTTTCCGCTGGAATAATTTCAAGAATGTCTGTCCATGGAATCAGATAAAAGCACGTTTCAATATCATGGTATCCATCCGAACGCTTTTTTACAACGTTCAGGCCAAGATTGATCTTACAGGGCGGGAAAGAAATCATACATGCCGGTTGTTCAGTAACCGGAAACTATTACCGCGGCTACCGGGAGAGACGCTCAACCAACTCTTCCGTAATTCCTGTTGAAGAGAATCCGCCATCGTGCATCAGATTTTGCATCGTCACAAACCGTGTGAAATCTGAAAACATGGCCACAATATAGCTGGCACAATCTTCGGCTGATGCATTACCCAGGGGTGACATCATCTGAGCATAGTCATAAAAAACATCAAAGCCTGAAATGCCGGCTCCGGCTGTCGTTTTTGTTGGCGATTGCGAAATGGTATTAACGCGTACTTTTTTCAGTTTGCCAAAACGATACCCGTAGCTGCGTGCGATCGACTCCAAAACCGACTTAGCCTGTGCCATGTCGGAATAATCAGGAAACGTACGTTGCGCAGCAATGTAGCTCAGCGCAACAATCGAACCCCATTCATTCATGGCATCGGCTTTTTCAGCCGTTTGCATCACTTTATGAAACGAAAGTCCGGAAATATCCAGTGTCTTCAGAAACCATTCATAGTTAAGATCACCGTATGCCTTATCTTTTCTAACATTGGGGCTCATGCCGATGGAGTGCAGCACAAAGTCAAGTTTGCCGCCCAGTATATCCATCGATTTGGTGAACAGGGTATTTAAATCCTCCTCAGAGGTGGCATCGGCCGGAATTATTTCGGCATTGCAAGCTTTTGCCAGTTCATTGATTTTGCCCATCCGCATAGCAATGGGGGCATTGGTGAGCGTAAAACTCCCCCCCTCATCCCGTACCTTAAGGGCTGTTTTCCAAGCAATTGAGTTCTCGTCAAGTGCACCAAAAATGATTCCGCGTTTTCCTTTAAGTAGGTTATTGGCCATGGTTGTGGTTGATTTATTCTACAATTATACAAATTGTACCGAATTGCATAAAAAACAAGATCAGCCGGAATATGCAGAGTTCTCAAAGATTTTAATAAATTTAGACAGTTAAACCCTCAAACCAGTATGGAAGTCAATCATGCTTTTCTTGCTTCATGGGACTATTATATGTTACGCGGCTGCTTTTTGTTTATTGGCCTGGGCGTACTTGTGCTCTTGTACCATGAGTTTAAAGTTCTTCAAATCAAGGATTATAAGGAGAAATACGATTATGTAAACCTTCACGAGATCCGCTATTTCTGGTACGCTGTCATTGCCTTTATCCTGGCAGCCTTGCTGTTCTCCAACTCCGTATTTACGGAACGGATCACCTCCACAGCGCGCGGCATGCTCTTCTTTTACGTACGGATTTTCATTACCGTAAGCCTTGCCATTATCGCGTACTTTATTTTTTACAGTATGGTGCGTATCTATTATCCAAAATATGTTGAAAAGCGACTGCACAAACTGCGCACAACACCCCGTATATCACCGGCTGGTAATAAAATGCGCAAGCTGAGTGAAGATGAGGAAGATATTCACCTGGAGGCCGATCAGATCACAGAAGAAGCAAATATTCACTCTGTTGATTATGATGTTTGGATTGATGACCAAACCGGCTTCAAAAAAGTTGAAAAGTACAGCGCTTACCAGCATGCCGAAGAATGTTCGGAGTGCGGATACTACACCTTAAAAATAGATCGGGAAGAAATTGAAGTTAAGCCTACCGCTAATGAAACCGGGTTATTGCTGAAACATTATAAATGTGATTTTTGCAATCACCGCGAAGCAAGGGAAGTTAAGTTAGCTAAGCTTTCAGACAACGTCAAATAACAAATCTGATAGTTAAAATTTTAAAGGAACCCCACGGAAACGATGGGGTTCTTTATTATTGAAGAATTCCGCTTTCATAATTGTTTACTTTATTTGTGAAAATTTAACGCTTGAGCCTTTCTTCAGCAGCACCTATCGGTATTTTTGACAGCGGTATTGGCGGCCTTACGGTTGCCCATGCCATTAAAACTTTGCTACCCAATGAAAGCCTGGTGTACTTTGGAGACACCGCGCACCTTCCTTACGGAGATAAGTCAGAAGCCGCCATTCAGGCTTACTCAATAAAAATTGCAGACGTGCTCCTCAGGAAGGGTTGTAAAGTAATTGTTATTGCCTGCAACTCGGCAAGTTCAGCCGCCTACGAACTTTTAAAAGAGTATGTCCGGTCGGTTAAGATCATTAACGTGATTGACCCCATGGTTAACCTGGTGGTTAACTATTACGCTGAAAAGCATGTGGGCCTTATCGGAACCAAGCGAACGGTACAGTCGGGCGTTTATCACCGGAAAATAAACGAAGCCAATAAAAACATTTCGCTGCATTCACTGGCTACTCCGTTGCTGGCACCAATGATTGAAGAAGGTTTTTTTGACAATCAGATCAGTCACGAAATTATCGCTCAATACCTGGCCGACCCGGAATTGAAGAATATTGAAACACTCATACTGGCCTGCACGCATTACCCTTTAATCAAAAATGAAATTCACGATTTTTACAAAGGCCGCATTTCCATTCTTGATTCATCTGAAGTAGTGGCGGATGCTCTTAAAAAACATCTGACGCTAACCAACCTGCTTAACACAACCACGCATATACCACAACACCATTTTTTGGTATCAGACTATACAGCTTCGTTTGAAGCCTCCACCCGGCTTTTCTTCCACGAACTGGTTCACCTCGAAAAACATCCTCTTTGGAATTAGCATGTACCATTTAGTGAACTATTCAATAAAAATGATCGAAAAAATTGGCCAATTTGTGTGACTGAATTTAATGCTGTGAGCACAATTATATTCATTCTACCCTTTTTCTTAGTCTACTTTATTTTTGCTGTATACGCAGAAAGAAAGATTTCGGCATTTATTCAAGACAGGCTTGGGCCAATGGAAGCAGGAAAGTTTGGCTTGCTGCAATCCATTGCCGATGGTATCAAGTTTATTCAAAAAGAAGACATTGTTCCAACACAAGCCGATGCACGCCTTTTCAAACTCGCACCTGTTTTAGTTTTTGCGGCTGTGTTTACTGGATTTTCTGTACTTCCCCTATCACCAACATGGGCTGGTTCTGGAATTTTGTCAGGATTATTTTTTTTGCTGGCCTTCGTCTCCCTTGATGTTATCGGAATCATCATTGCCGGTTGGAGTTCAAACAATAAATACAGTACATTGGGTACCTTCCGGGCTGCTGCTCAGATTATTTCTTATGAAGTTCCGCTTGGACTTTCTGTGCTAACGGTTTGTATGGTGTGTGAGACCCTTAACCTTCAGGAAATTTCCTATCAACAAAGTCATTTGTCAGGACAACCTCAATTTTTATTTGGAATACAATCGTTGGGGATTGAAACAACGCATGTTGGCGGATTCCTTACCTGGAATGTTTTCCGCATGCCCTTGTTGTTCTTCTCATTCATTATCTTTTTTATCGCATCATTGGCCGAATCAAACCGGGCACCCTTTGATTTACCTGAAGCTGAATCTGAATTAGTGGGCGGTTACCATACTGAATACTCAGGCTTCCGGTGGGCATCCCTCATGCTTGCTGAGTATGGCATGATGCTGCTGGTCAGCATGCTGGGTACCATTCTTTTTCTTGGAAGCTGGGGCACCCTGTTACCAAATATAGGAATCATCAAACTTGCCGACTGGACCACCGGTACCCCCGGAACCTTTGCAGCAAATGCCTGGGGAATTTTTTGGCTGCTGTTTAAGGCGTTAGGACTTGTTGGCCTGCAAATGTGGGTGCGCTGGACTTTCCCGCGTTTACGCATTGATCAATTGATGAAGCTTAGTTGGAAATATTTAACGCCTGCTGCTTTGGCTTTAATAATTTTATGTGGATTTTGGAAATTAACAATTGTGGCGTGAAGAGCTTAAAAACAATACTGCTAATATTCATTCTTTTCCTGGGAGGAGTAACAGCTTGCCTGGGCCAAACAAATACGATTGACAGCCTTGAACGTTTGTTAACCCGCAACATTCCAGACACCACACGAATCGACATTTTGATTCGCCTGGCGGATTCATACCTTTTTATCGACTTTCAAAAAAGCACGCAATTCGCTAAAGAAGCGGAAAGATTAGCCATCAAATCAGAAAACAAAAATCTAAAGTACCGTACCAACCAACAACTTGCGCTTAACCATGGCCTGAGGGGCGACTTCACCTCTGCTTTAAATTATGAAACAAAAAGCTTGCAGCTAGCCATCGTCATGTCCGACAGCGCCAGTGTTGCATTAAGCCACAATAACATCGGTAATTATTATTATGAGATTGGCGAGTATGACGAAGCTTATCATTATTTCACTCAGGCTTACAAAACTTTGCAAAAATGCGCCAAGACATCATCCGACACCTTGTACATGAACATTGCACTGCACAATGTTGGAAGGGTTTTTAAAGAGTTAGGGCAATACGAAGCTGCACTCAGACATTTACTGTTATCGAAAAAAATAAGCCTGCAAATAAAAGACTTGGAAGGAGGACCTTATTCAAATGATGAGATTGGAGACGTAAACTTAAGAATGGGCGAATATGACTCAGCACTACATTACCTGACCCTCTCAATGGAAGAAAGCAGAAAAATTATGTCAACTGATCCGCTTTCATCTTTAAAAGAACTCCAGCCAAAAACTTTATCGAAGATTGCCAAGGTTTACATGCACAAGGGCGACTACGAAAAAGCTTTTACTTACTATGATTCAACCTATAAAATCCATCAGCTAACCGGTAATAAATTTGGAATTGCCGAGGTGGACCTTGGAAGAGGCAGTGTATTCATACAACAAAAAAAATATCATGAAGCCTTGGGCTACATCGAAAAAGCTGTTGCGATTGCCCGCGAAATAAATGCACGAGTACTTGAAATTGCATGCTATAAACAGCTTTCCATATTATGGGAAAATGAGGGTGACTTCAAAAAATCATTAGATTACTTTAAACAGTTTAAAGCCCTTGACGACAGTCTGTACAGCAATGAAATGCATCAAAAACTTTTACGCGATCAAATCCAATTTGAAACGGCAACACGCGATGACCAGATTGCATCCCTTACACGGATTGAAGAAATCCAGAAATCAGAACTTCGCAAAACTGAATTTATCAGAAATATTTTGGTGGTTGTGGTGGCCCTGTCCGGCATTCTGCTGATATCAGTCTACAGGAGTGGACAACGCAGAAAACAAATCAATGCACTCCTGCTACAACACCAGGAGGAAATGGAGAAGCGAAGTAAAGAACTGGAACAACTCAATGAAGTCAAGGATAAATTTTTCTCTATTATATCCCATGATTTGCGGTCGCCCATTAATGCATTGGCTGGACTTATGGACTTGCTGGACAGAGGAGCCATTGCCTCACATGAACTTCCTGCTGCCATTAAGGAGTTACGGGTTCGGTTCAACCACACCCGATCGCTGATGAATAACCTCCTCGACTGGACAGTATTGCAAATGGATAAGTTGAATCTGCAAACAGGAAATATAGCACTTCATAAAATTGTTGAAGAAAACATTGAACTGACCGCGGCCATCCAATCCAAAAAAATTAAAATGACCAACAGCGTTCCGGAAAATGCCATCGGGTATGGCGATAGTAACACCATTAACCTGGTTATCCGAAACCTTCTGACCAACGCCATTAAGTTCACGAATGATGGCGGAGAAATTACGGTGACTGCCGAAGCCAAAGGCAAAGAATGGGTTGTGGCTATTCGCGACAACGGCATTGGTATGAGTGCCGATATTCAGAAGAGACTTTTTGACAAAATTAATCCATACAGCACCCGGGGCACCGCCAACGAAAAAGGCACCGGTCTGGGCCTTATCCTGTGTAAGGAATTCGTTGAAAAGAACGGTGGCCGCATTTGGGTTGAGAGCCAGGAAAACAAAGGAAGCACCTTCTGGTTTACTGTTCCAAAGGCCTAAGAAAAATCTTTTGCAATAAGGGTTTTGCATACAAAGGTATAGGGCAAATTGATTATACCTTATACCTTTATACCCTTATCATCAACACGTGAAGCAAGGGAAAAGCTATTGGGGATATATGAACGATTCCGTCCGCTCTTTGTGGAGTGGCTTGCGTATTACTTTTAACCACCTGCTGAAAGCGCGTCATAGCAAAAATCCACTATCCATTCAGGATATCAACTACTTTAAGCAACCCGATGGCATCGCCACTATACAGTACCCACATGCCGAACTGCCCGTGCCGGATACTGGCCGATACCAACTTCATAATGAAATTGATGACTGCATTGTTTGCGATAAATGTGCGAAGATTTGTCCCGTAGATTGCATCACCATCGAGCCGATTAAAGCCACGGAAGAAATCGGACGAACTTCAGACGGCACACCAAAAAGAATTTACGCTGCTAAGTTTGATATTGACATGGGCAAATGTTGTTTCTGCGGATTGTGCACTACGGTATGCCCGACAGAATGCCTGACCATGACTAAAACATACGATTTTAGCGTGTTTGATATCCGCGAGCATAACTTTCCTTTTGCCGAAATGTCTCCGGAAGAAATTGAAGAAAAGAAGAAATTGCTGGAGGAAAAGCAAAAGGCAAAACCAATCGCCCAACCTGTGATGCCTGGCGGAACAACAGAAACACCCAAAGCAGCAAAACCGGTTTTCAAACCAAAAATAAAACCTCCGGGATCATGAATGCACACGCTATCATATTCTATTTTTTAGAAACGCTTGCTGCCGTTTCGGCCATTGGAATACTATTCACCCGAAATGTTTTTTACGGAGCGTTGCTGCTCATTACCTGCCTGCTGGCCATTGCCGGCCTCTTCATTTTTTTAAATGCCGAGTTCATCGCGGTCACTCAAATTCTGATTTACGCAGGGGGCGTTGTTGTGCTCATTATTTTCGGTGTCATGCTTACTGCTAAAATTTCAGGAAAGCCGTTGGTGGTGAAAAATCAAAACTGGTTACCGGCAGTTGCCGCAGGGTTATTCTTCTTTGGTTTACTATTAAAGCTATTTTCTGAAGCGACCTTCGCTTCCAATAGCCACACGGTCACCTCGCAATACACGTTCATCAACCAGATCGGAATACTGCTGATGACAGACTATATGTTTGCTTTTGAAGTCGCGGGAATTCTTTTACTGATAGCCCTGATTGGCGCAGCCGTTGTGGCCTCAACTTTTCAACCTTCTAAAAAAGCTTCATGATGTTTCCGGCCGAACACCTCCTGTACCTCAGTGCGCTCTTGTTTTCAGTTGGTATGATGGTGATGATCGTCAAACAAAATACCATTATGATGTTATTGGGAATTGAACTCTTATTAAATGCAGCAAACCTGAACCTGGTTGCTTTTAATCAACTTCATCCAGGCTTATTGACAGGACAGATGTTTGCCCTCTTTGTTATTGTAGTGGCAGTAAGCGAGGCTGCCATCGGGCTTGCTATCGTGCTGAGGGTTTATAAATATTATCAGACTTCCGTACCGGGTGAAGTAAATGAGCTAAAAGATTGACCACAGTGGAGAACACATTACTCTTGAACTGGTTTATTGAACTGGCATTGCTTGCTCCGCTTGCTTCGTTCATCGTTTGCTTTTTCATTCCCGATCGATATTCATGGGCCGTACCGATTCTTGCAAATTTATTTCTGCTCATCAGTGCGATTTCCAGCTTCTGCATCTTTCTGACAATGCCGGCTCATGAAACTTATCTGCTACAGTTTGATTGGTTTCGTATGCATGACTATACGCTTCAAGCCAACCTTGAACTTAACCGGTTATCGGTCATCATGCTGCCACTGGTTTCCGGCATTTCATTTTTGATTCACCTGTATTCAATTGGATACATGGCAGGCGACAGCGGAATCAAGCGTTACTTTGCCATGCTTGGCTTCTTTACTTTCTCTATGCTGGGAATTGTTTTATCTGATAACCTGCTTTTAATTTTTATCTTTTGGGAACTGGTAGGCTTTTCATCCTACCTGCTGATTGGCCACTGGAAAGAAAAACCAGAAGCTGCGAAAGCCGCCCAGAAGGCATTTCTCTTTAACCGGATTGGTGATGCGGGGTTTTTAGTTGGAGTCATGATTATTTGGTCTAACACCCAAACGCTTAACCTGAACGATATCCTTTCTGTCAAAGAAATCGCTTCCTGGCAAACCATTGCTTCGCTCTGCATTTTTTGTGGCGTCATTGGCAAGTCGGCACAATTGCCGCTATTCACCTGGCTACCCGATGCGATGGAAGGCCCCACTCCTGTATCGGCATTAATCCATGCGGCCACCATGGTAGCCGCAGGTGTGTTTCTGCTGGCGCGTATTTTTTCGCTATTTACGCCTGTCGCCCTTATTATTGTTGCCATAACAGGCTCCCTTACCGCCTTCCTGGCTGCACTGTTTGCGTTACACCAGTTCGATATAAAAAAGATTCTGGCATACTCAACCATCTCGCAATTAGGTTTCATGATTACTGCAGTGGGAACGGGCTCCGAAAGCGCTGCCATGTTTCATCTTGTCACCCATGCCTGCTTTAAAGCATGTTTGTTTTTAGGAGCTGGTTCCATTATTCATGCCTTGCACCAGGCACAACAGCAAACACATCAATCAAACGATGTACAGGACATCCGAACGATGGGAGGATTAAGAAAAAAATTACCCATAACATTTTTAACATTTTTACTCGCAGCCGCTTCCTTGTCGGGAATTCCCTTTTTCACAGGATTCCTATCGAAGGATTCCGTCATTGGCGGTGCTTTAACCTGGGGTGGTCAGGAGTTCTCGTGGAAGTTGATTATTTTGATGATGGTCGTGGCAACATCCTTTATCACAACACTCTACAGTTTCCGAATGGTTTGGTATGTTTTCCTGGCAAAAGAAAATGGAGAAACCGCAACAGTTGTGGAATCTCCCTGGATCATGCGCTTACCGATGCTGATCCTTGCCCTATTCTCAATATGGTTGGTGGTTTCATGGAATCCGTTTATGGTAACCGGATGGGTAAGCACTTTCGTTGGCAAGCTACCGCATCATAACTTTACAACCATCCTTTCCACTGGTGTTGTTTCTCTGGGCTTGGCTGCGGGCTGGCTTCTGTACGCACGCCAGTCGGCACCAAAATCTGCCTTGTTTCTTCAACGGGCGTTCAATCTTGACAGCATCTACAAAAAATTATTTGGCCAGCCGACTTTGCACCTGGCCACTGCCTTAAAACGAATTGACCGGCATTGGATTGACGGAGTACTTCATTTCGTTGCCTTTTCAAACGCCTCCTTTGCACACCTGGTTGCCTGGTTTGACCGGCACATTATTGATGGTTCTGTTAACACAATAGCCTGGACTGCCGGTTTGGTCGGTACTTTTACCCGGTCATTTCAAAATGGTAAAATTCAACTTTATATTTTTTGGGCCGTTGCCGGATTGATTATTTTTCTATTTTTCCTTTTGATATAAGCTCATGCAACAATACCTGCTCAGTTCTTTAATTTTAATTCCCGTTGCAGCAGCATTGTTGGCATTACTCATTCCCGCTGAGTCCAAAAAAATATTCCGGGTAGGTTCGCTGGTTGTTTCCGGCATACAGCTATTTCTCCTGATCCTGGTCATTCGTGCAACACAGGGCGCATCATTCGCATCCTTCCTGTTAACAGAAAAGGTTAAATGGTTCGCTGTTGATTTAGGATCGTGGGGAGTTTTGCAGGCTGAATATTTTTTAGGAATGGATGGTTTGAGTTTCAGCATGGTAACATTAACCGTGTTGGTCATGTTGATTGCCGGAATTTCATCGTGGACCATCGATAAAAGTGTAAAGGGTTATTACATTTTACTCTGGATTTTGAACGGAGCCATCGTTGGATCGTTTGTAGCACTCGATTTCCTTCTCTTCTTTCTCTTTTTTGAATTCATGCTCCTGCCCATGTACTTCCTCATTGGTATTTGGGGTGGCCCTAAACGCGAATATGCATCTATTAAGTTTTTGCTCTACACCCTTCTTGGATCAATCCTTATCCTGATTGTTTTAATTGCACTATATGTTTCAGTAAAAAATCCGGATGCCCCCAGTCAATTGGTTCATAGCTTCAACTTGTTGCACATGACTGATCCGGCTAACTTCATATCAGGATCAATCCTGAGTCCTGAGCAAAGCTGGATGCTGGGTTCTCATTCGGCACGGTGGTGGGCATTCATCTTTTTGTTTGTTGGATTTGCAATAAAACTTCCGGCTGTTCCATTGCACACCTGGTTGCCCGATGCCCACGTAGAGGCCCCCACGCCCGTTTCTGTAATTCTGGCTGCATTACTCCTGAAGGTTGGCGCCTACGGATTGCTGCGCATTGCCTATCCCATTTTTCCCGACATCGCCACTGAACTGAGTTGGTTTGTTGCGCTAGCCGGTGTGGTATCAATTATTTATGGGGCACTCAATGCATTGGCGAGTAAAGATTTAAAAAGACTGATCGCCTATTCATCAGTCTCCCACATGGGTTTTGTTTTACTCGGGCTTGCCTCCGTTACCGTTGAAGGCGTTTCCGGTGCCGTGTACCAGTTGTTCAGTCATGGAATTATTTCCGCTTTGCTCTTCCTTATTGCCGGAGTTTTATATGACCGCACCAACAACCGCACCATCAGTCATTATTCCGGTTTATCGGCTAAAATGCCAGTATACTTTACTGTTGTTTTAATTGCTTTTTTTGCTTCTCTCGGACTTCCTGGTTTTTCAGGATTTATTGCTGAGATTATGATTTTACTGGGGGCATTCCACTCATTTACTGCAAATGGATTGCTTCATCAAAGTCATGCGATTGTCGCTACGTTGGGACTGATCCTTGGTGCAGCCTATTTTTTATGGACGCTCCAGCGAATGTTTTTCGGACCATTTCATGTTCGCACAGAAATAAAATCTGAAAGGTTAGTTGACCTGAACAAACGTGAATTCAGCATGCTGATTCCATTAGTGGTGTTGATCATCCTTTTCGGAATTTTCCCGCAAATATTACTGGACTACATCAATCCGTTTGCAAACCATTTTGTTGATTCCCTTTTGCAGGAAATTCAAAATCCTTAATCGGTGGAAACAGTACTTCCTGATAAACTCCTCACCCTTACAAAAAGCATCGGATATCTGCTGTCCGAGCTGGTCCTGACAGTCGGAATACTCCTGATCATTTTTACGGGTCTGTTTAAAAAGCATAAGCATGCGCTGACGGGTTACCTGGCCTTCATGGTATTATTAGCTTGTATTTTACAATCGTTAGTTCATGCACCCTCTGCTGAATCGATTAGCCTCCTCGATGGCATGATTCACGTTAATCATTTCTCTGTTGCATTTAAAACCCTGTTGGATATCGCGAGTCTGCTCACAGTGATTATGTCACTGAATCATGTTGGGTTAAAAAACAACAAATTTACAACCGAGTATTATACTTTTCTGCTCTCTGCCGTTTTAGGTGCGCACCTGCTAACTTCAACTACCAACATGGTAATGGTTTTTATTTCTCTTGAACTGTTGTCCATCTCTTCCTATGTACTTGCAGGATACAATCAGGATAAAAAAGGCGCAGAAGGTAGTTTAAAATATTTTCTGTTTGGCTCAGTAGCCTCGGCTGTAATGCTGTATGGGTTTTCCGTTTTATTCGGCCTTTCAGGAACTACCGATTTTTCAAGCACTGCATTTGTTGAAAATCTTCTGAGAAATTCGTCACCATTAATTCTGGTTGGCGGGCTGATGGTTCTGGCCGGTTTCCTTTACAAAGTTGCCGCAACACCCATGCACCCGTGGGCACCTGATGTATACGAAGCTGCACCCATGCCTGTTGTTGCATTTCTGTCGGTTGTACCTAAACTGGCCGGCCTTGCAGTGCTGGCTAAATTCACGTTAGCCATTAACCTGTACGGTCAATCCGATTTTGACTGGCAATTGATTTTAAGTGTGGTTGCCATGCTCAGTATAACCATCGGCAATTTTTCTGCGCTGTGGCAAAACAATCCAAAACGCATGATGGCCTACAGCGCCATTGCCCAATCAGGTTTTCTTTTAATTGGCATTGTTTGCTTCACCATTGAAGGAAGTAAATTCCTTTTGTTTTACTCGGGCGTTTACCTGTTGGCCAACTTTGCCATTTTCTATTGCCTGCAACTTTTTGAAAAAAATGGCATTGAAAGTATTCCTGCTTTTAGCGGATGGGGAAAATCGCAGGTAATGGCAAGCGTATTACTTCTGATGGCATTTATTTCCCTGGCCGGCATTCCACCAACCGGAGGGTTTACCGCCAAGCTTTTCATCTTTACTGCGCTTTGGGATGCATATGAACAAACCGATAAGCAAATATTGATCTGGCTTTTAGTTTTTGGACTGGCCAATACCGTTGTGGCTCTCTATTATTATCTGAAAATCCCTTACTACGCATTCCTGAAAACACCTGGCACACAAACCAGTAAAAAAGCGCAAACCGAGAATTATTTCGCCCTCATTTTAGTTGTGCTGATACTGCTTTTATTCATTCAGCCCGATATATTGATGGGTTGGCTGAATAGGATTAACTTTGTGCTTTAATCATTAACAAAACGGGTTTCTCTGCCGAATTCGTGCTAAAAACCCGGCTGTTATAGGCCAAACGCCCAAGAAATGAGTGACCAGATTCTCCATGAGTGCGGAATTGCCCTGATTCGTCTCCGCAAGCCCCTGTCTTATTACGTAGAGAAATATGGTCCCGCCTTCGCCATGAGCAAGATGTACATTCTCATGGAAAAGCAGCACAACCGCGGGCAGGATGGTGCGGGGGTAGCCAATATTAAACTGGATATTGAGCCGGGTCATCGCTACATCAGCCGTTATCGCTCGATGAAATCTCAACCCGTAGCTAATCTTTTTAAGAAAATAGGAAAGAAATTTAAAAAGGCTCAAAAGGCGGGGAAAGAAAAATTTTATGAGGCCGAATGGTTGAAGAAAAATGTTGCCTTTTCGGGCGAGTTATGGCTTGGTCATCTTCGCTATGGTACGCATGGCTTAAACAGCATTGAAAATGTTCATCCTTTTCTGAGGCAAAACAACTGGAGAAGCCGTAACCTGGTAATGGCCGGCAACTTCAACATGACCAACGTGGAAGAACTGTTTGACATCCTGGTCAATATTGGTCAACATCCGAAAGAAAAAGTTGATACGATTACCGTAATGGAAAAGATCGGTCACTTTTTGGATGAAGAAGTGCAGGCCCTTTTTGAAAAATATAAAGACAAATATTCCAACCGCGAGGTTTCTGAGATCATTGAAAATGAAATTGACTTGCAGCGTGTTCTAAGAAGAGCTTGCAAAGATTTTGACGGAGGCTATACCATGGCCGGCTTAACCGGATCGGGTTCAGCTTTTGTTGTACGAGATCCCAACGGCATTCGCCCCGCTTATTTTTATGCCGATGAAGAGGTGGTGGTGGTGGCTTCCGAGAAACCCGCAATCAAAACTGCATTTAATATACAGTACGAACAGATCGAAGAAGTAAAACCGGGCCATGCTTTGGTAATCAATAAGAATGGCGACTTTGGCATGTATCCGATTCTTCCGATAGGTGAAAAAAAATCATGTAGCTTTGAACGTATTTATTTCTCGCGCGGCAACGACCCGGAAATTTACCGTGAACGAAAACAACTTGGCCGGTTGTTAGTGCCGCAAGTACTGAAAGCCATCAACTTCGATTTAAAAAATACAGTTTTCTCATACATCCCTAATACAGCCGAAACGGCTTTCTACGGATTGATGGCCGGCATAGAAGATTACCTCATCAATAAACAAAAGGAAATCATTATTGAGAATAAACCAACGGTTGATACCCTTGAGGATGTGCTGTCGTTCAGACCTCGGATAGAAAAAATTGTGATTAAAGACGCCAAACTTCGCACCTTCATCACCGATGACGACCACCGCGATGAAATGGTGACACACGTGTACGATACAACCTACGAAGTTGTAAACAAGGATAAGGATACCCTGGTGGTGATTGACGACTCAATCGTACGCGGAACCACATTAGAGAAAAGCATCTTAAAAATGCTCGACCGCCTAAACCCTAAGAAAATTGTAGTGGTTTCATCGGCTCCGCAAATCCGCTTCCCCGATTGTTATGGTATTGACATGAGCCGGATGGGTGATTTCATTGCCTTCCGTGCTATGGTCGAGTTAATGAAAGATGAGGGTAAAGATTATTTGTTAGGAGAAGTATACGAACAATGTTTGCGCGCAGAACAAGAATCACGGCCACAAAATTATGTGAAGCGGTTGTACGAACAATTCACCGATGAACAAATTTCCGTAAAGATTTCTGAAATTGTTCGCCCTGCCGATATGCGCGCAGAAGTGCAGGTGGTTTTTCAAACCGTAGAAAACCTTCACAAAGCAATTCCTCACCACCATGGCGATTGGTACTTTACCGGTAACTACCCCACCCTGGGTGGCGCTAAAGTAGCCAACCGATCGTACGTTAACTTCATGGATGGCAAGCTGGTGCGGGCATACTAGCCAACCGGCATAATCCAATTTACGTTAGGGTTCAGAATTTATTTTCATTTCACCTCACTCAGGAGTTACCAGCCTTTGAAAATCCACAAGATTTAAGGTAGATTCACGTGTATCTCAAAAATTAACTTTTTTATTATGGAGAGACATCTACTATTATTTATGTGTGCAGGACTACTCTTTTTTTCCGACCAGGTATTTGGTCAGGAAAGAGTAGTAACCGGAAAAGTGACTTCCCAGGAAGACGGTTCACCAATTCCGGGAGCAAATGTTTTGGTGAAAGGATCCAGTTCAGGAACAGCCACCGATGCGGATGGAAACTATTCGATTCCAATTACCGGTGATAATACAGTACTGGTGTTTTCCTTTCTAGGTTATCAGTCAGCCGAGGTACAAGTTGGATCGCGTACATCTGTGGATGTACAGCTGGCAACTGATATAACTCAACTGACGGAGGTTGTTGTTGTAGGATATGGAACACAGTTGAAGCAGGATTTAACCGGTAACATTGCCAAAATTTCCGGCTCTGAAATTCAAAACGTTCCGGTACCAAGTGTAGACCAGGCTTTACAGGGCCGTGCAGCAGGTGTTTTTGTCGAAGCGGGTAATGGCAAGCTCGGACAAGGCATTAAAGTAAGAGTGAGAGGTTCTGCGTCCGTTTCGGCTTCTAACGAACCGCTGTATGTAATTGACGGAATTGTTTCCACAACAGATGACCTGTCAGGAACCGATGCGCCTACTAACCCCTTAGCCCAAATCAATTTCAATGATATTGAATCGATTGATATTTTAAAGGATGCCTCCGCTGCGGCAATTTATGGTTCCCGGGCTGCCAACGGTGTCGTGCTGATAACAACAAAACGTGGAAAAAGCGGTAAAACAAATTTTAACATTGGATTTCAAACTGGCTTTAGCAAGCCTACCAGAACAGCCAAATGGCTGAACGGGCCACAATATTACGAGGCATTTCAGGAAGCATTCGATAATGCTAATGCAAAATCTCTGGCAGAAGAAGGAATTGATTTTGGGGAACTGTTTTATGGAGAGCCAGGTCTTACTTTTGATGATGTGCTTGATTATGAATTAGGAGCATGGGATGCAAGTGTTAATGAGAATTGGGCCGACAACGCCTACCAGGATAACGCAGGCCTCAATCAGTTTGACTTTACTGCAAGCGGGGGGAATGACAAAACTAAATTTTATGTCAGCCTGCAACATATCAATCAAAAAGGTATTCTGATCAAGGATCAATTGGAGCGTACCAGTGCGAGAATCAATATTGACAATACAGCGTCTGATAAATTCAACTTCGGCTTCAATTTCAGTTTGTCAAGAACGATTAACAATCGCTTAACTGATGATAATGAATTTACAACACCAATGCAGCTATTAGCACTCCCTTCAATTCAACCGGCAAGACTATCGGATGGAACGCTAAATTCTGAAACTGTTTACTTTAATGGTCTCATTAAAGCTGAGAATTCATTTTTTGAAACTACCATTTTCAGAAATATTTCTAACATCTACGGTCAATGGAATATAGCAAAAGGATTATTCTTTCGAAGTGAAGCCGCTCTGGATATTCTGACACAAGATGAAGAGCGGTGGGATGGCGCTGCCGTTGATTCAGAAACCGGTAATGTAAATGGAGGCGGATCATCCCGATGGGTTAATGTTCAGAATTACTCAACCAACAATTTTATTAATTACCAGAAAAATTTCTTAACCAATCATGATATTGATGTTACAGCAGGCTTGAGCTACCAGTATGTACTAAGAAATTCCTCAAACCTTTCGGCGCAAACATTTCCGAGCGATGCATTTAAAACACTTGTCAATGCCTCGGTTATTACTATTGGCGCGACAAATGAAACGGCTTATGCTTTTTTATCATACTTTGCCCGTGCGAACTATAAACTGCACGACCGTTATCTTCTCACACTAAGTGGCAGGGTTGATGGTTCCTCAAAATTTGGTGCTGATGAGCGCTATGGATTTTTCCCTGCTGCATCTGTTGGTTGGGTTCTCTCACAAGAACCATTCTTCAGTTCAGTCAATGCAGTAAGTTTTTTAAAGTTAAGGATCAGTTATGGCGTAACCGGAAATGCACCTAATGCAAATTTCTCCGGCCTTGGGCTTTACGGAGGAAATACATACGATCAATTGGGTGGCGTTGCCCCGACTCAACTTGCAAACCCTGGCTTAAAATGGGAAACAACTCTTCAAACAGATATTGGCGTTGATTTTGGTTTCTTAAATGATCGCATTACAGGTGAAATCGACTACTACGTAAAAAATACAGATGACCTGCTTCTTAATTCAAACGTTCCCGGAACATCAGGCTTCTTAACCCAATTTATTAATGTAGGGAGTCTGAAAAATCGAGGAGTTGAATTTGTTCTCAACACCCGTAACCTTACAGGCCCGGTAGTTTGGACAACCAGTTTCAACTTTGCCAAGAATATTAACAAAATTACCGACCTGAACAATAATGTGATCGAAAGCGGGTATGTAAACCGCGCGGTAGAAGGTCAATCAATAGGGATTTTCTTTACGCAGGAATATGCAGGAGTAAATCCAGACAACGGTGATGCACTTTGGTATTTAAACAGGCAGCCAACTCAAAGTGAAATTGATGATGGGTATGTTTTTCAACTAAGTAAATTTGGCAGCAAGTACGTAACCAATGACTATGGGCTGGCAGAAAGAAAAGTTGTTGGCAATCCCAATCCCGATTTTATTGGTGGCATTACCAATACTATTTCCTATAAAGGATTTGATTTTAGTTTTCTTTTCCAGTTTGTTGTTGGGAACGATTCTTACAATGCTGCGGGGCGGTTCGAAAGGTCAGATTTCGTGTACTTTGATAACCAACTCGTCTCCGACTGGAAAGCTGCATGGCGGCAACCCGGTGACAATACGAATGTTCCGCAAGCCAGGTTATTCTATGGAAATGGCGACTACGAATCATCCCGGTACGTTCAAGATGCTTCGTACGTAAGACTTAAAACTCTTTCGCTAGGATACAATGTGCCCTCAACCTTTATCAATAAATATTACCTGTCAAGTTTACGTTTGTTTATTTCAGCTCAAAACCTTTTAACCTTTACCAAGTATGATTTGAATGACCCGGAAGTAAGCACAGATTTTCTTTCCGGAAACATTAGCCTGGCAAATGACTTCTACGCAGCACCACAAGCCAAGACCGTTATGTTTGGAATAAATGTTGGATTTTAAAATTTCCCGGCTATGAAAAGAATACACACATTTTTAACAATACTATTGATCGTATGTATTTCAGTAACCTCATGCGATCTGGATATCAATCCGGTTGACTCAATTGTAGAAGAAATCGCTCTCACAGATGATGCGTCTGTTCGGGCGCTTCTTGTAGGAGGATATGACCGGTTAGCCGATAACGACTTGTATGGCGGCTGGATTCAAATCAGCAGTGATTTACTTGGAACTAATTATGATATTAACTGGGGAGGCACATTCTTTGATCCTCGCGATATGATTCAAAAAGTTATGACAGTAAATAATGGACAGGTACAATTGACCTGGACAGAAGCTTATGAAGCCATCAATGTTGCAAACACCGTGTTGGAAAATCTTGAACTGACAGACAATGATCCGGTAGTTGAAGGCGAAGCCAGATTCATCAGGGCTGCTCTTTACTTTGAGTTAGTCCGGTTCTTCGGAAAAGACTGGAATGATGGAGATCCGACTGAAAACCCTGGCGTTCCGCTTAAACTTGAGCCCACAAACATTATTTACGATCCTTCAGCTAATTTCATTCCAAGGAATACCGTTAAAGAAGTTTACGATCGGGTTATATCAGACTTAGAATTTGCTGGCGATAATCTGCCCGATAATAACAGCTTCTTTGCAACGTCATGGGCGGCAAAGGCTATGTTGGCAAGGGTTCATCTTCAACGAAGAGAATATGATTTAGCACGCAACTATGCAAATGATATCATTGAGAATGGGCCATTTTCATTAGCAGACCGGGTAGACAGGTGTTTTAATCTTGAAACAAATTCAGACGAGGATATTTTTGCCATTCAGGTAACCAACCAGGATGGTATTAATGACCTTCAAACTTTTTATGCCTCACGAGATTATAATGGAAGGCGTGATATCAGGATTCGACAGGAATTTCGTAATTTATTTGATCCTTCAGATGAACGTTTCACACGCCTTATCTATGAAGATGGTGTTGAAAGCGGGCGTTATCTGAGTGGAAAATATAAAAACCAGTTTGCCAACATTTCTGTAATTCGCCTTGCTGAAATGTACCTTGTACGAGCCGAGGGGAATTTACTTGCGGGCGGCATTCAGGTTGGCCCGAATACTCCCGGAGATGATTTACAGGTTCTTCGCAATCGAGCAAAAGCACCCAATGCCCCTGCCAGTCCAACCATTGACGATATTATGTTAGAGAGAAAACTTGAATTGGCCTTTGAAGGTCAATTCCTTCATGATATTCGCAGGCGTGAAGCCATCATCGGTCAATTTGGCCCGATACCCTGGAATTCTAACGAACTTGTGATGCCAATTCCCCAGCGTGAAATGGATGCCAATCCGGCACTGGACGGGCAACAAAACCCGGGATATTGATATTTGACTTACAACTAAAAAAGCCGCTTTCATTGAGCGGCTTTTTTTATTTAAACGAAACAATTTAAGCACGCTATTTTGCTATTTTTAGAATTACTAATCAACCTTTTTATGAACTACTGGCTTGTAAAAACAGAACCTGAAACCTATTCGTGGGATGACCTGGTGCGCGATAAAAAAGCAGTGTGGGATGGTGTGCGTAACTTCCAGGCACGTACCCATTTAAAATCCATGAAAAAGGGTGATCGTGTTTTTGTTTATCATACCGGTGATGAAAAGGCTATCATTGGTATGGCATCGGTAATAAAAGAAGCATATCCCGATCCAAAAGACAAGGAGTGGGTAGCCGTTGAATTATGTGCTGAGAAAAAACTTAAGAAGCCGGTTACGCTCAGCCAGGTCAAATCCATTAAAAAACTTAGCAACATGGTATTGGTGAAGGCCTCACGCCTGTCGGTGCAGCCTGTGCGGGAAGATGAAGTTACTGCGGTGCTTGAAATAAGCGGAGAAAAATGATCTCTTTAAAATTCTTACATAAATTCCCGGCTGCCCTTGGTTGCTGCCTCGTAATTTTTTCCTGTTACAGTCAGATCAGCCAGCCGTTTCGCTTTGAGAAAGAAAGAAAATTTAATGATGAAGATTTTATCGTAGTGCCACTTGAAACCGATGGTATCGCACTGGTTCGGGAATTGAACAAGTATAAAAGCGGGAATCAATCCTGGGAAACCATTTTGCTGGATACGTGCCTGCAAGAAAAAGCCACCGTTGAGCTTGAACTGGACATACAAAATAAGTTGATAGGCTACGAATATGCATCGGGTTACGTCCATCTCTTGTTCGTCCGGAAGGAGTTTAAAGGAGAAATGGAATTAATTTCAATCGATATTAAAACCGGGCAGGTTGTTAATCAGGAAATAAAGCCCGAACTGAACTTCAAAGTTACCCAGTTTTGCAAAGCCGGAGAGAATTTCGTTTTTGGAGGATACGTCAATACAGAAGCAGCCGTACTGCTGTATCTGCCATCTACCAGTCAGGTAAAAATAGTGCCGGGTTTTTTTCAAAAGAATGTTGAATTGCTGGATATACGAACAAATCAAAATCAAACGTTTAACACGATACTCATCGACCGAAGCAACCAGGATAATCAAACCATCATCTTTAGAACCTTCGATTCTTCCGGGAGTCAATTACTGGAAACCATCTCACAAATAGATAACGAGATGGTCATCCAAAATGGCATCAGCAGTACACTGAAACGCGATGATTTAATGATAATAGGAACCTGGGGTAAACGTAATACCAAGCAAGCTTCAGGTTTTTATGCTTCGCATGTCAATCCATTCGGCACACAAACTATTCAGCGAATTTATTTCGGGCAACTGGAACATTACCTCGAATACCTTAAACCCAAAAAGGCAGCCAAAGTAAAAGCAAGAACTGCAGAAGCAGTTGAAAGAGGTAAGGTTCCGGATTTTACCAACTACGTAGTTCCCTTTAAAATTGTTGAATATGAAAAGGGGTTCCTGCTGCTGGCAGAGTCTTTTAATCCATCCAGTACTGTTTCTCAAAATACTACCACACCCTATGGGTACTACCCCAACTATTACCCCTACTCGCCTTATGGCAACTATTATCCTGTAAACAGGATGTATCCATCTGTGTATAATTATAATCAGGGAACAAATGTTTCCAATGATCAGGATATTAAAAGCATACACGGCATCGTAATGGCGATAGATAACCAGGGCCATGTGCTTTGGGATTACAGCATGAAATTTGACAATCTCAAACGAGAGGCTCTTGAGCAATCAATGGATTTTTTATTAACGCAACAGAAAGTTGCTATGCTCTACAAAAAAGAATCGGAATTAATACTGAAGAACATAGCGTTGTCTTCCGGGGAGGAGGAAGAGATAACTGAAAAAATTAATCTAAAAGACAGTACGGACGAAGTGCGATCTGAAAACACACCTGTGGGTACGATCAAACAATGGTACGGAAACAATTTTTATGTGTGGGGCTATCAAACCATCCGGAATAAATTCAGTGCAGATAAAACACGGGAAGTCTTTTATATCAACAAAGTGGTGGTTCATTAATTTTTTGATCATCTTACCTTACTGCGTTTCTGCGCAACTTCAACAAGATGATCGCCTGGAAATACCACTTTTTTCTGATCAGGAAGCCTTCGATGCTATCCCTGCATCGGATGAAGGTGTCATGCTCTTTCGTAAAATAGAATCGCGTGTTGGTGACCAGTTAGAGTTAATCCAACTCGACACACAATTACATCAACAATGGCGAGGCACTTTACCGCTTGATTTTAATCAGTCACTAGAAAAGAAAACTGTCTTCAAAAGACATCTGTACCTGGTGTTTCGGAATAATAATTTTTCTAATGCCAGCTTTTTACTCTACAAAATTGATATCAAAACAGGCGACTATATAAAATATACTATTCACAATGTACTGCCTTTTATTCCCACGGTATTTTCTGTAACCAGCAATGGTTCGCTAATCGGTGGATATTTCAACCGGGTTCCTGTTGTTCTCTTCTTCGATTTTAAAACGCAAAAATCTAAAATATTACCAGGATTATTTAATGAACCCGGAGAACTAAACCAACTCAAGATAAATGCCGATGAATCATACGATGTTCTGATCAGCGCTAAAAACTATCAAAAGCAACAAACTATCTGGGTAAAAAATTATGATCCCACCGGCAAGCTGATTCGCAACGTCATGCTTCAACCAGACGGAAACCATAACCTGATTTTTGGGAGAACCATTCAAATGAACAACAAAGATCAGATTATCGCGGGGGTGTATGGAAACCGAAGCGGTGAATACTCGAACGGACTTTTTATTGCGCGCCTTACTGCCGATGGTCTGCAACAGATGCATTACTACAATTTTGCCGACCTCGAAAACTTCTTCAATTACCTCAGGTCAAAAAAAATAAACAGAATCAAAGAACGAATACAGAGGAAAAAGTTAAAAGGAAAAAAAATCAAATTTCAATACAGCCTGATCGTTCATGAACTGCTGGCCGATCAAAACCAATTCGTTTTACTGGGCGAGGCCTTCTACAAAAAGTACAGAACCATGGAGAATCAATCTATCATGTCCTCGTCTTATAACCGCCCGATTATATTTGATGGATACCAGTATACTCATGCCGTGTTGTTAGGAATAGACCAAAGCGGAAAATTGCTGTGGGATAACAGTTTTGAAATTAATGACGTGCGAACATTCACCCTTGAACAGTTTGTTAAAATAGATGTTCAGAACGACAAAATCGTATTACTATACCTTTTTGATAATAAACTCAGAAGTAAAATAATTCAGGACAATACGGTTCTGGAAGGAAAGGCATCGAACGACATCCGGCTGAATTCAGCTGAAGATCTGTCATCAGAAGACGGGACAAGCATGAGCAGATTAGAATACTGGTATGGCAACCATTTTGTGGCGTATGGTGTTCAAAATGTTGTTTCAAACACCTTTAGCCTTCGCAGAAAGAAAAAGGTATTCTTTATAAACAAGATCAGTTATCGGTAACGCTTCGCATTAGATTATTTCTGTATATTTGCATTCGGCTTATGCAGAAAAAACTCATTCTCGATTCCGACCTGCTCGATATCACCATTAGCCGCCTTTGCCAGCAACTTATTGAAGCCCATCAGGATTTTTCAGAAACCGTTATTCTCGGCCTGCAGCCACGCGGTATTTTTCTGGCAGAAATTATCCATCAAAAACTTGAAAAACTATTAAAAAAAACCCTGCCGCTGGGGTACCTCGATGTGACCTTTCATCGGGATGATTTCAGACGAAGAGAAATTCCCGCTAAAGCCAGCGAAAATAAAATACCCTTCGTGATTGAAGGGAAACGGGTGGTGCTGATTGATGATGTGCTCTTTACCGGCCGAACGGTTCGCGCGGCCCTGGATGCGATGATTGCCTTTGGCCGTCCGGAAAAGGTTGAGTTACTGGTGCTCATCGACAGAAAATACAATCGCGATTTGCCCATTGCCCCTGATTATGTTGGCAAAACGGTTAACACATTGTCATCACAGAAAGTACTGGTAGAATTGGAATCAAATGGCACACAAAATAAAATCTGGTTGATCAATAAGGATTAGAAACACTATGTCGAAGCTCAGTCAAAAACACCTGCTTGGAATTAAAGACATCACCCGCGAAGACATAGAATTTATTTTTGAAACTGCCGACAATTTTAAAGAAGTTATTAACCGGCCTATTAAAAAAGTTCCTTCCCTTCGCGATGTTACCATCGCCAATGTCTTTTTCGAAAACTCAACCCGAACACGATTATCATTTGAACTGGCACA
>Ga0268299_1002238_pt1 | contig 24688 bp, 17 predicted proteins | sample NOBtaG_FD_193484 | JGI IMG/M metagenome (GOLD analysis project Ga0268299, IMG submission 193484) | Activated sludge microbial communities from bioreactor in Nijmegen, Gelderland, Netherland - NOB reactor | ecosystem: Engineered > Bioreactor > Aerobic > Activated sludge | place: Netherlands... | reverse complement strand
TTCGTTGCGTCGGATAGAGATCAACAGTCCGACATCCTTGATGACCACGCACTTTCTTCATTTGACGGTGAAGAATGCGGCTCATCTGCTTTTCACTCAAGGCTTTGAGTGACTTTTACAGCGGTAGAAAAAAAATAACAGGAAAGAGTTTTACAGATTCAACCAATCATCGCTGGCATTTGCAAAGCTCACGCGGCATTTTTCTCACGGTTGCGATGCGATTGCCGACGATTTTCGTGTTGGTTCAGGCTAGCCAATCCCATTCAGCAAGTCGCCCTCTTGTAAAGATGTCGGGCATCCTCATTGAATCTACGCGAAGATAATTTCAGCGAAGCTTGCTGTGCGGAAAAGCTCGAATGTAAATTGGCAGTGACTTCGAGAACTGTGGAGGTTTTTGGCTTATGACACAGAACAATGTAAAGCGTCCAGTTGTTGGCTTGGCGCTCGGCGGAGGCATGGCGCGCGGCTGCGCTCACGTCGGCGTGTTGCGCGAACTGGAACGCAACGACATTCCGATTGATTTGCTGGCCGGAACCAGCGTTGGTTCCCTGATCGGCGGAGCATACGCCGCAGGAATGACACCGGATCAAATCGAGGAATTGGCGATGACCATCAGTTGGAGCGATCTGGGTCGCCCTACGGTTTCGCTGATGGGTTTTTACAACAGCGAACGCACCGAAGATTACGTCAAGAAAAAATTTCCGATCACGGAGTTTGAAAAAACGCGAATTCCTTTTGGCGCGGTGGCCACCGACATTCAAACCGGCAAAATGGTCGTCTTCACCGAAGGCAGCATGCCGCTGGCCATTCGCGCCAGTTGCGCCATGCCGGTGTTTTACACGCCGGTCATGGTCAATGGGCGAATGATGGTGGATGGCGGATTGGTCGGCCACATTCCGGCTTCGGTAACGCGAATGATGGGCGCGGACATAGTCATCGCCGTAGACATCAATTCGCAGCATCAGCCGATCCCGCAACCCACAAACCTGTTTACGATCATGTCGCAATCCTTGTCGGTCATGGGACGCAGCGCAGTCAGCTACATTCACGCCGACGCCGATGTGGTGATACGGCCTCAGATTGAATACGTCCGCCCGGACGATTTGTCCAAAGCCGCCGAAATGATCGCCGCCGGAGAAGAAGCCGCTCGCCGTGTGATTCCGAAAATCCGGCGTTTGCTGGTGCCGAAGAAAAAAGGATTTTTCAAACGCCTGTTTTCGAGTCCACGCCATGACCCTCGCCGCGTGAGCATGCTTGAAGAAGATTGAAAAAAGATTCGGCGGCAAATTGGCTGATTTGCCGCCGAAGTTTGGGGTGTGGTACTTTCCGATTCGAAGATTTGACAAAACGCGCCCGTAGCTCAGTTGGATAGAGCGCCGGCCTTCGAAGCCGTAGGTCACAGGTTCGAGCCCTGTCGGGCGCGCCACTTTGCCAAAATCTAATTCCCGTAAACAATCGTCATCGCAATGCAGCAGCCAGCATAGTGCTGATTTCCGCGCGAACAGTCGTCCAACGATTATTCAAATCGCTATCCAATCTGACTCGTTGCCAGGCTTGATTGGTGAAGTTCATGTCTTCCTGAACACGCTGGGCGCTGCTGCGAATCAGATTCGGATTGGCCGCATTGGCTCGCAAGGTCAGCAAGGACGAATACAAGGCTCCAAGTCCGCTCAAAAACTGCTCTTGTTCGGTTGAAGGCCTTTGCGAACCGATGAACGTAGGATTGCCGTCCGAACCGATCAAGTATCCTATGCTGTTGGCGTATTGACGCCGAATGACATCCACTTTGGCTGATGTGCTCTGCGCCATACCTGCAATCGCAGTCGCAGGAGGCGGCGTGACTGTTCCTCCGCCATTGTTCGGCTGTCCGCCGGGTTGGGGTTGAGTTCCAAGTGGAGGAGCCACCGTTCCATTCCCCGTTCCTATTGTTCCGCCCGTACCATTCGAAGGAAAAGCCTGGACGCGAGCGTAACGACTGGTTCCTGTTTGCGTGGGGATGTCCACTCGCAAAGCCGACCGACCATTTTTATCCATAAGTTCCACTTGGCGAATCACGCCACTGCGGTCTTCCAGACAGACTTCAGGAGCAGGAGCCAAAGTCGGTTGGCGAAACTGTGGTTGGGCATCAGCGCTGGTGCTGGCCGGAGGGGTTCCGCGCAAACGGATTTTGATCGTTGAACTTGGTGCCAGAGGATCATGGTTGGTGAACACGCGCCAGCCCGGCGAAGGCGCTTCGGCATTGATCCGCAACCGGACTGAGCCATCCGCGTCCCGATACGCCGTCACGTCATAAGGATTGAGCGCTCCCGGCGTTTGACGGAACGGGTCGGGAGTTGGTGTAGGTCCGCCACCAAGCGTAGGCGTTGGGGTAGGCCGAAGCGGAGTGACTGGGGCTACAAAGACATTTGCCGGAAAAGGCTGAACCAGTTCCATGCCAAAGCGTTCGCCGGGTTCGATGACAACATCCTTGCCTTTCATCAGCATGGTGGCGGTCAACCCGGCAGCGGCTCCGATGCCTGCGCCAAGCAGCGCCCCACCCGTAAAGACTCCAATGCCAGCGCCGAGTCCAGCGCCGCCTCCAATGAACATGATGTCGCGGCGCGTTGGATTGCCGCCTTTGACATAACCTTCTTCATCCAGCCGTTTGCGTTCGTCGGCGTCGGCGCTTGTCAAAGTGGCTTTTATCGGAACCGGATTGCCTTTCAAATCTCGAAAGTTATCGAAGACGATGGCGATGATTCCCGAACGATGCGCCCATTTGGCCTTGCTGACCGAAGAAACATGCCCTTCGACAACAGCTCCCACTGGAATGATCGTTTTCCCGTTGCCATCCACCACCGGACTGTCAACGTGCGCGCGAAACCGGTCGCTGACGCGGGAACTGCCTGAAGACAGCCGGTCATCCATTTTCAAAATGATGATTGTTCCAACGGGAATGGTCGTGGCTCCGGGAATCAGCGGTGGAGTGCTTTCCAAATCCCGGGCCGGAGCGCGGCCTAATCGTTGCGCGAAAATTTGCGAACTGGTCGCGCTGATGACTAATGACAAGAGGGTGACGGCAAAAACGACTTTCCTCAGACTTCGGGTCATAAAAACTCCTTGTCAGTTACCGCAATCAGTCATCAACTCAAAGGAGGCTGTGGCTGAATTCTGACTGCTGACCACTTGGGGAAGATTCAGGGAAGAATCCTCTCGTTTCACTTTAGCTTTCGATTTTTTGTCACTTGAACGCGAACAGTTTACACGTTTCGCTTGCCGGTACAAACGGCCAGTGGTCGGGACTCATTCCGGCGGCAAATTCTGAGTCTGTTGTCAGACAAAGAAAATGCCGCAACCGATTCACCTGTTGGTTTATCGGTTGCGGCGTCTGAATCGAATGACGAAGGCGTTTCACTAACGCTTGGCGATTATCTGGCCGGAGCTTTGGCTCTGGCTTTTTTGACGGCTTTTTTTTCCGACTTCACCGGCGTTGCCTTTCCGGGGTGTTTGCCATTGCCGGTCAACGATTTGGCTTTTACCGTTTTGGGCTTTTCGGACGACGGCAACAGCGCAAGGTCAAACACCTGCTGTACGTGTTCGACAAAGACGAACTCCATTTCGCGCTTGGGTTCTTCGGGAACGTCTTCCATATCCTTTTTGTTTTGTGCAGGCAAAATTACTGTTTTGATCTGCGCGCGATGCGCAGCCAGCACCTTTTCCTTCACGCCGCCGATTGGCAGCACGTTGCCGCGCAAAGTGATTTCGCCGGTCATCGCCACGTTTTTGCGAATCGGGCGACGCGACAACGCCGACACCAGCGCCGTCGCCATGGTGATGCCCGCCGAAGGGCCGTCTTTTGGGATCGCGCCTTCGGGAATGTGAAGGTGAATATCGGTTTTGCTGAAAGCGTCTTCTTCGATGCCCAATTCCTTCGCACGCGATTTGGCGAAAGAATACGCCGCGTGCGCCGATTCGCGCATGACATCGCCAAGCTGACCGGTCAATTGCAGCATGCCTTTGCCGCGCATGGTCAGCGCTTCGATAAACAGAATGTCTCCGCCGGTCGCCGTCACAGCCAGTCCAGTGGCAACGCCTATCTGGTCGTGCTTCAACATTTCGTCGAGTTCGATTTTAGCCACGCCCAGAAAATCGTTCAGGTTTTCCGGCGTTACGACGACTTGTTCCTTGTCGCCTTCGGCCACGCGACGAGCGACTTTGCGGCAAATCTTTCCGATTTCGCGTTCAAGCTGGCGCAAGCCGGATTCGCGCGTGTATTTGGCGATGGCGTCGCGCAAAGCGGCTTCGCTGATACTCAGATTTTCGGGCTTGATGCCGTTTTCCTCCATCTGTTTCGGCAACAGATGGCGCAGGATGATTTGCAGCTTTTCTTCTTCGGTGTAACCGGACAGCCGGATGGTTTCCATGCGGTCGCGCAACGCTGGCTGTATGGTTTCCAGCACGTTGGCCGTGGTCATGAACATTGTGTTCGACAGATCGAACGGAACGTTCAAATAATTGTCGCGGAAACTGTTGTTCTGTTCAGGATCGAGAACTTCCAGCAAGGCCGACGAAGGATCGCCGCGAAAATCCGAACTGACCTTGTCAATTTCGTCCAGCATAATCAGCGGATTGTTCGTTCCGGCGGTTTGAATCGCCTGAACGATTCGACCGGGCATTGCGCCGACATACGTCCGGCGATGGCCGCGAATTTCCGCTTCGTCATGAACGCCGCCCAGGCTCAGGCGAACGAATTTGCGATTGAGCGCGCGAGCAATCGAACGACCAAGCGAAGTTTTGCCGACGCCGGGCGGGCCGACCAGACACAAAATCGAACCTTTGGGCTTTTCCTTGATCTTGCGAACGGCCAGCGCTTCGATGATGCGCTCTTTCACCTTTTCCAGCCCGTAATGGTCTTCGTCCAGAATTTCCTGTGCCTTTTTCAAATCCAGATTTTCTTTCGACGATTTCGACCACGGCAGCGCCACCATGATGTCCAGCCAGTTTCGCAACGTGCCGGTTTCAGCCGCGTCGGGATGCATGCGTTCCAGCTTTTTCAACTGGCGTTCGACTTCTTCTTCGACGGCTTTCGGCATTTTGCATTTGCCCATTTTTTCGCGGTACTGGGCAATGTCTTCGGCCAGTTCGTTGCCTTCGCCGAGTTCCTGTTGAATCGCCTTGAGCTGTTGGCGCAGGTAAAACTCGCGTTGCGAACGATCAATTTCGGTTTTGGCCTGGGTGTTGATTTCGGCCTGCACGGTCAGGACTTCGATTTCCTTGTTGAGCAATTCGTTGACGCGATGCAGTCGCGGAATGATGGCCAGCGTTTCCAGCACCGATTGCGCGTCTTCGACTTTCAGTTCCAGATTCGACGCGGCCAGATCGGCCAATCGCGCAGGCTCTTCGACGGTTGTGACGATTGCCATCACTTCGGGCGAAACGTTTTTGCCGAGCGCGACGGCCTTGTCCAGCGAACCGCGCACGTTGCGCGTCAGGGCTTCGAGTTCCAGCGTCTGTTCCGGCGCGGTTTCTCTCAACTCTTCTATGCGCGCCTGCAAAAAGCCTGCTGAATCTTCCAACGAGTGAATCTTGGCGCGGGCAATTCCCTGCACCAGAATGCGTATGCGGCTGTCAGGCAATTTCAGCATTCGCATGATGATCGCCACCGTTCCCACGTCGTACAGGTCGCCCGTGCCGGGTTCTTCCATGTCGGGGTCTTTTTGCGCGGCCAGCATGATCATGCGATTTTCAGCCAGCGCCTGATCCACCGCATGAATCGAACGTTCACGGCTGACGAACAGCGGCACGATCATAAAAGGAAAAATCACGATGTCGCGCAGCGGCAACACCGGCAACACATCCGGAATCCGTAATTGCTCATCGGGTGTTTCGGAGCCTGTTAATTGTTTTTCTTCTTGTTCAGCAGTTGTAGACATAACCAGTTTCCAGTTTCCGGTTTCCGGTTTCCAGCTTTCACAAACGGCTGGAAATCGAAAATCGGAAACTCATTCCGTAATAGTAATTGCGAGTTCTCTGCCGCAAGTCTTCGCCTTCGGCAAATGTATTTGCAGCACGCCGTCGCGCAAATGCGCAGTGATTCGTTCGGCTTCCAGTTGCCAGTTGACGGGAAGATTGAGACTGAAATTGCCGTAACTTCGTTCCAGACAAAGAAACCGAATCGGACGTTCGGGTTCGGGCAACAATCGCGCCGTCGGCGTGGTTCGTTCTTTCTGCCCTTCGATCTTCAACACGTTGTCCAGAATTTTGATGCGCACCTGGCCGATGGAAACTCCCGGAAGTTCAATGTTGATCAACACGGCGTCTTCGGTTTCGTACACATCAACCGGCGGCGTCCAGGTGGCAGGATTGGGCGCCAAAGCGCGAAGCTCGTCCAGACGCACCAGCATTCGGCGCAAATGAACGCGCAATTGTTCGGACAATTCCGCCGTCAGCGGATTTAACGACCCAGTGACTCGACTCATAATGATTTTCGTGTGAAGGCAATTGTTCGTGTCATTTTTAATGCCCGACAACGATATTAACGTGCGATTTGACGGCTTGTACAGAGGCGGAAAATTTAACCGGATTGCCCGTCTCTTTTGCCCGCAACAGAAAGCTTGTCATTGCCAGATGGAGCAAGCCCGTTGGATTCCAGAGCGGATTCCAACGGGCTTGTTGTTTTTCGTCAAATCGGTTTTGAGCGCTTATGCGCCTGCCGCCTTGCTGGCGGGTTTCCATCGCAACACCGGTTTGCGAGCGGCGGCGGCTTCGTCCAATCGCCCGATGCGCGTATCGTGCGGAGCCGTTTTAACCAGTTCGGGATTTTCCTCGGCTTCGCGGGCGATGGATTTCATGGCGTCAATGAATGCGTCCAGTTCATCACGGCCTTCGCTTTCGGTCGGTTCGATCATCATTGCGCCCGGCACCACCAGCGGAAAGTAAATCGTCATCGGATGAAAGCCGTAATCAATCAGCCGCTTGGCGATGTCCAACGTATGAACGCCGAATTTCTGCTGGCGCTTGTCGTTGAAGATCACTTCGTGCATGGCTTTGCCTTGAACACCTATTTCGTAATCGTCTTTCAGGTGATGCGCGATGTAATTGGCATTCAACACGGCGGTTTCGGTCGCTTCGCGCAAACCTTCCGCGCCGAGCGTCAGGATGTAACACAACGCGCGAACCAGCACCGAATAGTTGCCGTGAAAAGCGCGCACTCGACCGACCGTTTGCGGACGATTGAATTCGAGTTTGTATTTGCCGTCTTCGACCACCACACGCGGAACCGGCAAAAATGGTTCCAGTTCAGCCGTCACGGCAATCGGGCCTGCGCCGGGGCCGCCTCCACCGTGCGGAGTCGAAAAGGTTTTGTGCAGATTGAGGTGAATGACATCCACGCCCATATCGCCCGGTCGCGTCACGCCGACCAGCGCGTTCATGTTCGCGCCGTCCATGTAAACCAGGCCGCCCGCGTCGTGAATGATTCTGCAAACCTCTTCGATGTTTTCTTCAAACAAACCCAGCGTCGAAGGATTGGTCAGCATCAAGGCGGCAACGTCGTCGTTGACCATGGCACGCAAAGCGTCCAGATCAACCGCGCCATCGGCAGTGGATTTGATCGTTTTGACTTGATAGCCACATACCGCCGCCGAAGCCGGGTTCGTGCCGTGCGCCGAATCTGGAATCAGAACTACTTTGCGCGCGTTGCCGCGAGCTTCCAGACAGGCGCGAATCACCATCAGGCCGGTCATTTCTCCTTGCGCGCCCGCCGCCGGTTGCAAACTGACCGCTGGCAAGCCGGTGATTTCGGCCAAGGCGTCTTCCAGCCGTTTCAGCAATTCCAGATTGCCCTGCGCCAGATCGTCCGGCAGATAAGGATGCGAGGCCGCAAACCCATCGAAGCGCGAAACCCGTTCGTTGAGCTTCGGGTTGTATTTCATGGTGCATGATCCCAACGGATACATCCCGAAATCCACGGCGTAATTCCAGGTCGAAATTCGCGTGAAGTGGCGAATGACATCCACTTCGCTGACTTCGGGCAATCCGGCCAGATCGTCATCGCGCAACAATCGCGCGTCAATCAGCGAATCTTCCGCAGGAACATCCAGCGCAGGCAGGTGATAGCCGATTTTGCCCGGACGCGACCGCTCAAAGATAGTGCCTTCGTTTTGATTGATATGATTGCTTGATTTCTTAATCATCTGAATTCCCAAGGAAATTTGGCCGCAGATCAACGCGGATTTTCGCAGATCGGCGTTCGTCTGCGGCTGTGAATTTCAAACTTGCCCGGCCAACTGCGTCAACGCATCGCCGGTGACTCGAAAGATCGTCCATTCATCCATCGGCTTTGCGCCGAGCGATTTGTAAAAATTGATTGCCGGTTCGTTCCAATCCAGCACTGACCATTCCAACCGTCCGCATTCGCGTTCGACGGCGAGTCTGGCCAAAAACGCGAGCATCGCTTTGCCAAAACCTTTGCCGCGTTGATCGGGATTAACGAACAGGTCTTCCAGATAAATTCCCGGCCTGCCCAGAAATGTCGAAAAGTTATGAAAGAACAACGCAAAACAAACCGGCGCGTCATGGTCATAACCTATGACGACTTCGGCGACCTTGCGTTCGCCAAACAATGTTTTCCGCAAAGTGGCTTCGTCGGCGACGCATTCGTGCGCCAGCCGTTCGTATTCCGCCAGGCCGCGAATGAATTGCAGAATCAACGGCACATCGGCTTCGGTCGCCTGCCGAATCACAAAGCCTGGAATATTGGTTGAAACTTCCATCAAAACCAAAACTTCAAAACAGGATTCTCAGGATTGATTCAGGATTAACAAGAAACATTTCGGGTTTTGCCAATCCAGACAATCCTGACAGAAATCATGTCAATCCTGTTTCCTGTCCCGCTAAACTGTCTTCAACTCGGCGACCAGCGCATCAATCTGCTCTTTGGTCGTCGTTTCGGTAACGCAAACCAGAATCTCGTTCTTCATCTCAGGGAAGAATCTTTCCAGCGCCAAACCGCCGATGATCTTTTTGCTTTGCAACCGTGCCAACACTTCGGCGGCGGGTTTCGGGCAACTGACGACGAACTCGTTGAAAAACGGCGACGTGAATTTCAGGCTGAAGCCGTTGAGCGCAACAATCTGCTTTGCGGCATAGTGAGCCTTTTGCAGATTCTGTTCGGCGACTTCGCGCACGCCGCGACGCCCCATTGTGGAAAGGTAAACAGTCGCCATCAGCGCGTACAGTCCCTGATTGGTGCAGATGTTAGAGGTCGCTTTTTCGCGGCGGATGTGTTGTTCGCGCGTCGCCAGCGTCAGCACATAACCCGGACGGCCATCGTGGTCAAAAGCCTGGCCAACCAGACGACCGGGAATCTGCCGTTGCAGTTTTTCCGTGCAGGCGAAAAATCCGCAATACGAACCGCCGAAGCTGATCGGAATTCCGAACGATTGCGCTTCGCCGCAAACGATGTCGGCTCCGGCTTTGCCCGGAGCTTGCAGCACTCCCAGGCTCATGGCTTCGGCGACGACGACCACAAACAACGCGCCAATCTGATGCGTTGCTTCGGCAAGCTTTTGCAACTGCTCGATTCCGCCAAAAAAGTTGGGCGATTGAACAACGACCGCAGCAACATCCGATCCAAGATGACGTATGGCTTCGGGAAGTATGGTTCCTGTTTCGGCGCAGGTGATGATGGTGTGCTCGGCAATTCCGGCGTTACGAATGTAAGTGTCTACAACCTGCCGATATTCCGGATGCAGGTTCCCGGCCAGCGCGACTTTGGTGCGACCGGTGACACGCTCGGCCATCAAGACAGCTTCGGCAGTGGCAGTCGAACCGTCATACAACGAAGCGTTCGACACATCCATTCCCGTCAATTCGCAGATCATCGTCTGGTATTCAAAGATGGCCTGCAAAGTTCCCTGACTGATTTCAGGCTGGTAAGGCGTATAGGACGTGTAAAACTCCGACCGCGAAATCAGCGTGTCAATGATAGTGGGAATGAAATGATCGTAAGCGCCCGCTCCCAGAAACGAACTCATGCGTTCGCCGGTAAAACGCGTCGAATTGCGTTCAGCCAGCGCGCGAAACAGGTCCATGGTTTCGGTCTCTGAAAGTCCCGCAGACAGATTGAGCGGATGTTTAAGTTGAAGGTTGTCGGGAATGCCCTTGAACAGGTCGGCGATGGATTCGCGGCCCATTTCGCGCAACATCGCGTCGCGTTCCTGAGCCGAGTTCGGAATATAGCGCATTGTTTATTTTTAGACAGGATTTACAGGATGAAACAGGATTGAGATTCAAAACCAGACGAAAACATCGTTGACCGGATCAAAACATCCTGTAAATCCTGTCTACTTACTCCTCTTTCTGTGATTCAACAAAGTCTTCGTATTCGCTGGCGTTCAGCAGACTGTCCACTTCGCCAGCGTTGGCGAGTTTGATCTTTATCATCCAACCGCCATCGTAAGGTTCGCTGTTGACCAGTTCCGGCGAATCGTTCAACGCTTCGTTGATTTCCAGAACTTCGCCGGAAACAGGCGTGAACAATTCGCTGAAGGTTTTTACCGATTCGATTTCGCCGAAATGCGCGTGCGCTTCAAAACTTTCGCCGACGCGCGGCAAATCCACATGAACTACGTCGCCCAATTGTTCCTGGGCGAAATCGGTAATGCCGATTGTGCCGGTGTCGCCTTCGACGCGAATCCATTCGTGATCTTTGGTGTAGTGAAGATTGTCGGGGAAAGAAGCCATTGATTCTCCTTGTTAGGAGTAGTCGGGAGTCAGTAGTCGGAAGTCGGAAGTCAAAGGGATCGAACTTCTTCACCTTAAGCTACCGACTACCGACTACCGACTACCGACTCCTCTTATAAAATGGCGTTGGCACGACTTCGGCAGCCAGCCTTCGCCCTCGCACGTCAATTTCAAATCTTGTTCCGATTGCCGTGTGTTCAATCGGCAGATACGCCAATCCAATGTTCTTTTTCAAGTACGGCGCAGGGCTGCCCGAAGTTACGTGGCCGACTTCCTGCCCGCCGATAAACGCCGGATAACCGTCTCGCGCAATGCCCTTGTCCAGGACTTCAAACCCAACGAGCTTGCGCGTCAGCCCTTTTTCTTTTTGTTCAACCAGCCGTTCGCGTCCCAGAAATTCGCCTTTGCCGAGTTTGCAAATCCAGCCAAGATCGGCTTCCAGCGCCGTCGTGGTGTCATCAATTTCGTGCCCGTACAAGGCCATCTTCGCTTCCAGCCGCAGCGTGTTGCGTGCGGCCAATCCGCAAGGCAGCACATGGTGGGGGCCCTGCGGCTGCCCTGCTTCGAGAATCCTGTTCCAGATGCGTTCGGATTCCACCGGATCGAAGTAAATTTCAATGCCGTCTTCGCCAGTGTAACCTGTGCGGGCGATGATCGCCGGAACTCCGTCCACGTGGCCGGTCGTAAACCAGTAGTATTGGATTGCCGACAGATCCACATCGGTCAGCGATTGCATAACTTCCAGCGCGCGCGGCCCTTGAATGGCAAGCTGGCTGTAATTGGCGCTGACGTTTGTCACCTGAGCATCGAAGCCAGTTGAATTGGATTTGATCCAGTCGAAATCTTTATCAGAATTGGAAGCGTTGACGCAGAGAAAATAATGATCGGCGGCAAAGCGATGCACCAGAATATCGTCCACAAAACAACCGTCAGGCGTCATCAAGCCGGAATACTGAATTTGAAAATCCGCAAGTTTGGAAGCGTCATTGCTGGTCAGATGTTGAACCAGAGCCAGCGACTGAGCGCCTTTGATTTCGATTTCGCCCATGTGCGACACGTCGAACATGCCGACTCCGGTTCGTATGGCCAAGTGCTCGGCGATGGTTCCCGCCGGATATTGCACCGGCATGTCCCATCCGCCGAAATCAACCATCTTGCCGCCTTGTTTTCGGTGAACTTCGTTGAGCGCAGTCTTCTTCAATTGGGTGTTCGACACTTCGTGCAGACCTCGGTTTGGTTAAGCCAAATTGCCCGAAACTCGTTGGAAAAGCGTGTTTTGACGGGGTTCTCGGATCAGGCGCGGAACTTAGCACGCGGTTTACAAATTCGTCAACCAACGGAAACTTTTTGCACCCGACAACCACTTACCAGTCGTTATGGCTAGTGAAAAACACACAAAAGAGCCGGTAATGACAATGGTAGAAGCATTGGCAGATCAATTGATCGAACGACAATTTACAGAGGTGGCAATGCAGAGGGCAGCAACCCTGCGGCATCAAGACAAAGCTCCGGCAGAGCGCTCACCGGCAGACGCCGCCCTGACGCGAGCCAAGCAAGGCGATCAGACGGCTTTCGCCGAACTGGTGCGCGAACATCAGGCGATGGTTTACAGCCTGGCGCGAAATTTCGTCCGCGACGCCGCGATTGCCGAAGACCTGGCGCAGGAAGTGTTTCTGCATCTGTTCCGCAATCTGGCGGCGATTGAATCGCCCGCGCATTTGAAATTCTGGCTGCGAAAAGTCACCGGCCATCGCTGCATTGATTTTTCACGCAAACAGAAATCACAAGGCGCAAAGGCTTCGGTCAGTCTGGATGAAGCGCCGGAACCGGTTTCGATTTTTGATATGCCGGATTCCCAACCGGACTGGATGCTGCGAAACACGATTCGCCGATTTGTCTCCACGCTGCCCGAAAAGCCGCGACTGGTGGTGACGCTCCGTTATCAGGAAGACCTGGACCCTATGGAAATCGCCGAAGTTCTGGAAATGCCGCTCAACACAGTCAAAAGCCATTTGCGACGGTCGTTGGCGATTCTGAAAGAAAAAGTCTCCCGCAGTTTGGGCACGGAGTTTTAGGCCTGAAGTTTGAGGCCCGGAGTTTGAGGAAAGATATGAGCAAGAACCGTTTTGAAGATGAATTGAAACACGCGCTTCGCCGCGAAGAACCTTCGGCGGATTTCACCAACCGACTGCTGGCTCGCGTCGCTCAGGAGAAGGAGGGATTTTGCGAGCCAGCAGAGGCGAGTTGGCAGGAACGGGCGAAAGGAAAAAATGGCGCAGGCAAGCAAGGTTGGCTACAGAAACTCGGCGCGCTGCTCGCGTTGCCGCAATTGAAATGGGCGACGGCAGGCGCGTTGGTGGCGTTGTTGGTCGTTTCAACAATTGGTCTTTATCGGCATCGCCAGCAACTGGAATTACAGCGTCAAGCCGAATTGTCGGCTCAGATTTCTGAAGCCGATGGCCAGCGCGCCAAAGAGCAGGTTATGTTCGCCATGCGAATCGCCAGCGCCAAACTGAACGTCGCGCAAAAGAAAGTCCGTGACACACTGCAACAGGATGACGGCCAAACGGTCGGCCATCAGCAAAACTAAACACATCACCAATCGGAGGGAGTTATGAAAACAATCGTATTGAAACTGGCAGGCATGATCCTGCTGACCGCTTTGACGAGCCTTGCGGCATTCGCCCAAAACGCCCGTTTGCAAATTGACCACATTGACCGGCTGTTTCCCAACGCCGTCGAAACCATAGACGTGCGCGTGGACGGCGCGCTGCTGCAAATCGCATCGAAGTTTCTGGACAAGAACCGCGCCAACGAAGCTCAGGTGCGCGAAATCCTCAACGTGTTGAAAGGCGTTTATGTCAAAGGCGTAGAATTCGACCAGGCAAATCAGTTCACAGAACAGGATGTCGAAGCCGTGCGACAACAACTGAACGCGCCGGGATGGTCGAGAGTCGTGGGCGTTCGCAGCAAACGCGACGGCGAAAACGTCGAAGTTTCGTTGATGATCAACAATGGTATGATCGAAGGCGTCGGCGTGTTGATCACCGACCCGAAACAATTGATGGTCGTCAATGTCGTCGGCCCGATTGACCCGGAGAAAATCACCGAATTGCGCGGCAGCTTCGGCATTCCTAAAGACCTGGATTTCGATTTCAGCGGCTCAAGCCGTCGCCGCAATTGAATCGGCGACCGCGCTCCAAAGTCAGACCACAATGTTTTTAACCCCCTGACAGAAATTGAAAGGTTGGACAGGATTTCATCCGGTGAATCCTGTCCACTTCCCCACAGGAGGTAATACGATGATTCGACTCCAAACCATGTCTCGATTGCTGATTGTTGCGGCAGTGATGCTGGCGTTGTCGTCGCCGCTGGCCAACGCGCAAACCAAATTCACGCCCAAAGGCAAGGGCTTCAACGATGTCGTCAAATACGTCGAGAAAAATTACGGCGTAAAGAAAACCAAAATCCCCATGCTCGGATTGGCGAAATTCGCCATCTGGATGGTTCGCCCGGCTGGCGTCAAAGGTTTCAAGCTGGCGGTGTTTGAAGATCAGAATTTCGCTGGACGTCCGGAATCCATTCCCTTTTCCCAGGTCATGCGCCAGTCGTTCAACAAGGAATGGTCGCCGCTGATGCAGATCAATTCCAAACGCGACGGAAACAGCCGGACGTTCATTTACGTCCGGCAAACCAAAAAAGATGTTGAGTTCGCTCTGGCCATGCTGGAAGAACGCGAAGCCGTCATCTTGCAGGCCAAATTCAATCCGGACGCCGCTGCAAGGTTTTTGGAAAATCCGAAAATTATGGGCGCCTCGCTGGGCGGTTCTGTTCGTGGCAACGGCAACGTCATGACGGCAAACCGTCCAACGGTGTTGCGCCCTGTGCCACCAGCGTCTTCGCCATCGCAGCCAGCCGCCGACAGCGCGGACGATCTGGCGGCGATTGATTCGACAACTCAACCGGCGACGCGCCCGACTGTGGCAACATCCGCCAACGACGAAAACAACCCACCGCTGCCGACGGAAACCAAATCAGCCGCTTCAACCGCGACTGCTGAAGTGAAAACTCCGCCGCGCGAAGACACGTTGCGAATCGAAACTAGATTGGTGAATCTGAACGTCAAGGCTCTAGACAAATCCGGCAAGCCGATCACCAACCTGTCACAGGAAGATTTCGCCATTTTTGAGGACGGAGTAAAGCAGACCGTCGCCCACTTCAAACCCGTCAACGCTCCGGTCAATCTGATTTTGCTGCTCGATCTGAGCGGCAGCACGCAGAAAAAACGCAAAGGCATGATCGAAGCCGCCAACCGGTTCATTGATTCCCTGCCTGCTGGCGACAAAATTTCCATCGTCGCGTTCACGCGCCAATACAAACCGTTGACCGGTTTCATCGCCGATAAACGCGCGTTGAAAGAAGCAGTCAAGAAGATCAACAAGATCGGCGGCGGCACGGCGTTTTACGATTCGACGTGGAAAGCGCTGGATCAACTCAGCCAGTTGACCGAAGCCCGCAAGGCGATTGTCGTGCTGACCGACGGCGAAGATGAATCGCTCATCAGCGACCGCGAATCCAAATACACATTTGAGCAATTGCTCGGTCGCGCGTCGGAAGAAGATGTGACGATTTATCCGATCTATTTCAGCCCCAATAATCACATCAGCAAGCTGGGCATTTTGTTCGGCGGCAGCGGCGGATTCATGGGATCAAACATGGGCAAAACGGCTCGCCAGCAGTTGGAAGAACTGGCGGCGCAAACCGGCGGTGAAATCTTCAGCGCCCAGAGCGAAGATGACCTGGAAAACGCCTACAAGCTGGTTGCCAACGAATTGCACACTCTGTACAGCCTGGCGTATTCGCCAGACAAACTGAAAAACGACGGCCAATTCCGCAAAATCAACGTCAAATTGACGCGCGACGGCGCGGTGGCCAAAACACGACGCGGTTATTTCGACAGATAAAAAAAGACAGGAATCACAGGATTTTCAGGATTGGTTTTTATCCTGCTGAATCCTGTAAATCCTGTCGAAAGAAAAAGGATGGCAAAAGAAGTTTTATGGAAGCTGTGAAATCAGCCAAACGAATGATGGCTCTGGTGGCGTTTCTGCTTGCTGGTTTTGCTGCCGCTCAGGCGCAAGACGCCCGTTTGCAGTTCAGCCAGTTGGACAAGTTGGCCACGAAAGCCGACAACGTAGTCGAAGTGTCGCTGGATAAAAATCTGCTGCAAGTGGCGGCGAAATTTCTGTCCGACAAAAATCCGGAGGAAGCCGCCGTCAAAGACCTGGTGTCGAAACTGGAAGGTGTTTACGTCCGCGTGTTCGAATTCGACAAATCCGGCGCGTATTCGCTGGCCGACGTTGAACCGATTCGTTCCCAAGTCAACGCGCCGGGTTGGTCAAAAATCGTAGGCGTGATGAGCAAACGCGAAGGCCAGAAAGTGGATGTTCATCTGCGAATGAACAGCGGCGGTCTGATTCATGGTTTGCTGATTCTGGCGACTCAACCGCGAGAATTGGTCGTCGTCAACATCGTCGGCCCGATTGACCTGGAAAAACTCAGCCAACTGGAAGGTCAATTCGGCATCCCCAAACTAGACCTCGACAAAAGCAAAGCCAAACCTCGTCAATAGAAGCGTCTTTTCTCCCACGAAGACACACGAAGTTTCACGAAGGAAACCAAACAGCCTGTTTTCCTTCGCGTCCTCTTTGTGCGCCTTTGTGGGAGAACATTTCCTTGTTCCAGAATCTGCGTTGCGCATTTAGAATGCGACTATGGCTGACGAAACTCTGGTCATCGAAACTCCCGAACACGTCGAACTTCATTTCGCATTGGCGACAATGGGCAACCGCTTCATCGCCTGTGCGATTGACCACGCGATTCAGATTGTGGCGATTGTGCTGACAGGCATTTTGGCCGTGCAATTGAGCAGCGGCGCGCGCCGTGTCGGCGACCGCGTGGTAGAAGGGTTCAGCCAGGGCACGTTGTGGATCATTGCGCTGGCGATTCTGGTCTGGTTTGTGTTGTTTTTCGGCTACTTCGTGTTTTTTGAAACGGTGTGGAGCGGCCAGACTCCCGGCAAACGCTGGTTGAAATTGCGCGTAATTCAGGAAGACGGACGGCCAATCACGTTTTTTGCGGCGCTCAATCGCAATCTGCTTCGGTTGATGGACATGCAACCGGGCTTTTTCTATTCCATAGCCATTGTCTCCACCTTTGCCAGCGAACGCGCCAAACGACTGGGCGATTTTGTCGCCAATACCGTCGTCATCAAAGAACGCAGCGCCGAAGCCCCTACCTTTGACGAAGTCTTTGAAAGCGAAATCATTGATTCCGCCATGCGGCGCATCGCCGACCCGGTAGACTTTCACGGCGACGTGCGTGCGCTGGATTCGGCGGACATCCTGGTCGTCGAAAACTTTTTGCGTCGCCGTTATGACATTCCCGAACAACCTCGCCAATGGCTGGCCTGGCGCGTCAGCGTCCCTGTGATGGAAAAAATCCGACCCGCTTACGACCCGGCAACCTTCAATTACGAAGGCTTTCTGGAAGAAGTGCTGGCTCGTTACAGAGCGCAGAAAAAATACAACGACTGATTGTCGCAAAAGTGTGAAAAACTTTCCTGTTGACAGTATATGGGGGGGGGCTTAGCATCCGCCTTCCAAAAACACAGTAAAAAATTCCCCAAAGATTCCTGCAATTTGACAGTTGATATTCGCGGTTTTCCTCAACCGACAACCGTCAATTATTTCCCGTTGTTTCTGAATTTAGCTTCGTCATCAGGCAAAAGCGTTTTTTGCCCCATTCTGTTTTTGCCTGAGAGAAAGTAAAAACCCTGTCATCACTGGCCGGTGACAACAGGGTTATGGCGACAATGCATTTACTGACTGCCCGACGGCAGCTTTGCGATGCACTGCCCGAACCGCAAGCATCCTAGCTCCGAAGACCGTCAGCAATCAACCTTCAGGAGTTTGCTATGTTCCGATCTCAAATTTTTTCAGCAATAGTTTTTTCTCTTAAACGCACGGTAAGCGTTGGATTGATTCTTGCGCTGATGTCAAACCAAATGCTGGCCGCTCCACAGATGCCGCAGTTGCTGATGGGCGCAGCCATTTCAAGCTTGCAGGATTTACGCTTTTGGCTTCACGCAAATGGATGGATGGCAGCCCTGATAAGCATTCAAGGAAAAATTTCCGATAAGCCAACCAAACCGAATTCTAAACAACAGGAAACACAAGAAGAGCGAAATGCCCGTGTCTCACGAATTCAGATTCTTCCCGATAATGCAACAATCCCAACCGGTGAGCCGATAACTTTTTCCGCCATTGCTTATGACCACAGCAACAACCCAATTGGCGGCGTAAAGTTCAAGTGGAGCGGCCAGGATGAAGGACGTGGACGACAGATGAGCGTCTCTCCACGAGGCATTTTTGTGTCGCCGGTCGCCGGCAGGTATAACATTCGCGTCGAAGGCGCCGGTCGTCAGGCGCATACCAATGTGACTGTAATGGGCACAACCATCAAACCCGATTCGAAGAAAGGCGAACCCACACAGACCAAAACAATTTCAACACGTAATTTGCCAGCGCGAACGTCACAAACTTCATACTTGAAGCCAGACGCACATAAACCATCAATGGCTAAAGTTCATAGCGCTGGTAAAGTTGGGTATGCAGGCAAATCCGCAAACTCTTTATTCGCCGCTTCGGGTGCGATAACGCCTGCGCCAATGTTGTTTCAAACCGGTGACCCGTATAGCTGGAACGACAACAACTACATGACCGCAGATGATGGCGGCGCAGAGCGCGGCGATATGCCCGGACGTTCGGCTGATGGTGGAGCAGGCAGCAGTAACTTCCAATTTTCCGCCCCGGTGATTGGACTGGATGGTCGCGGAATTGATGTGGCATTGGCTCTCAACTACAACTCGCGCCTCTGGCACAAGGCCGGATCAGAAATCACTTTTGACATTGATCGTGATTGGCCTGCACCTGGCTGGTCCTTGGGTTTCGGGAAGATTATCAGCATGGGCACATCATCGGGCTATATGATGATTGATGCCGACGGCACACGACACGGTTATACGGGAACCGTCAACAATTACAGCAGTGGCGGGTATAGCTGGCAGCAATTCAACGGTTACACCATTGATGGAACGTTCATTGACTATTTCATTTCGGGCAGCGTTCAGGGCGTGCCGAGTTATGCTTCGGTAAAACTGGCCAACGGAACGGTCATCACATACGGAGCGCCGGGCGATAATGCCGTCTATCCAACACAGATTCTCGATCCAAACGGCAATTACACCACAATCACCTACGTCAATAATCAAGGGCCGCGCATCAACACCGTCACCGAAACTTTAGGCCGCGTAGTCCAATTCCATTACGACTCGAACAACCTGCTCACGGCGATTACCGCTCCCGGTTTCAACACAGGAACGACGCGCGAACTTGTTCGGCTGCAATATCAACAACACGCTCTCAGCTACAATTACACGACAAACCCAACTCCTAAGGTGCGAAACGGAACCGTCTGGCTGGTCAAAGCCATCTATTACCCTGCCACTGCAACCGGTTACTGGTTTGGAGAGAGTGATTCTTATTCGAGCTATGGAATGCTCAGGCGCATCATTGAACAGCGTGGGATGACGTTTAGCGGCGCTCCTGTAACCAGCCAAGGCACGATAACCGCGGGAACGATGTCACGCGAAGTCGTTTACAACTATCCGCAAAATCCCGATTACGGTTTGACTGATGTCCCGACTTACACAGAAATGAAAGAGCAGTGGGCCGGAATGGACACGAGCGCGCCGGGCATCACAAACGGCTGGGCTGTCACTGCTTTCGGCGTAGTTGAAGAAACATCGAACGCCCGTCGCCGCACAACCATAACCAGACCGGATGGAACTAAGCACGTCCAGTATGCCTACATCCTGCCGGGTAATTATCAGGATGGTCTGGTTTTTTACGACAAAATCTGCACCAACGGGATGAACTGCGAATACAACGATCCGGGATTGCGAGCATCATCCGTCACTTGGGAACAAGGCGCATACTCATCTCCCCGCCCGTCATTCACGCACACTTATTACCGGCCAAACCAAACGCCGCGCCTGACTTCGTTTACCTACGGTTCGTCATACAATCAGGTGACTGAAACGAAGGAATATGATTACGATGGAAATCTTTACCGGAAGACCGTCAACGAATATGAAAACTCATCCGGTTACATCAACCGGCATATTTTCAACCTTGTCAAAAACACCGAAGTCCGCGACGCTGCCGGCAATCGAATCGCCCGCACGGAATACCTTTATGACGGCGGCACGCTGGCCGACGCGCCGAACGTCACGCAGCACAGCCTTATTTACGATCCTTACGATCCCGGCTATCAGAACTGCGGCTGGGTTTGGAACGAACAGTTGCAGGATTACGAATATCAGTGCAACTGGGTTTACGATTATGATCCGGCGACCGACAAGCGAGGTTTGGTGACCGAAGTAAAACGGTTTGCGGACGCTCCCAATTTGAGCGGCGCGATTACAGAAACTCGCGCTTACGACAAGACTGGCAATTTGCGCACTGCCTCGACCGCCTGCTGCGAACAATCCAGCTTCACTTACACGATCAACACGCAGTTCGCCTGGCCGGAAAACCAGAAAAGCGGCTCGCCGTCCGATCCCAATCTGCAAAACACAACCAGCGCCGTTTACAACTTCAACACCGGCCTGGCCACTCAGACAACCGACACCAATGGCCGCATCTCGATTACTCAGTACTACGCCAGCACGATGCGTCCTCAATACACTTGGTCGCCGACAGGAGCTTACACGCATCACGTTTACGACGACGGCGGATTGATTGTTTATGACCGCGCATACGATTCCCTCGGCTCGCTCGGTTCGGGCAGCGATAAATACCTGGACGGTTATGGCCGCGTTCACGGCGAGGTCGCTTATGGCACAGGACTCGTGCTCGACATCGTAAACACAAAATTCGATGCGCTTGGCCGAGTCTGGAAACAGACACGACCTTACCGTTACAACGACATCCCGCAATGGTACGAAAATCTATACGACGCTCTCGACCGAATTACACAAACCACTACCGTTATCAACAGCCAGACTGAATATCTCACCCGGCGATATTACGACGACGATGCGACCGCGCCGAGCGCCGCTGTTTCCGGCGGCAAAGGCAACACAGCGTTGGTAAAAGACCAGTGGGATCGTGAACGGTGGGCGAGGTTTGATTGGGATAACCGCCTGATTGAAATCATCGAACCAAACCCGTCGGGGAACGGGGCTGTCGCTTCCAACGGATTGCGCACGGAATATCAATATGATGTTTTGGGAAATCTGACCAAAACGATTCAGGGCGATCAGGAACGTATCTTCAAATACGATTCTTTAAGCCGTCTGACGCGGCAAAAACTTGCCGAACGGAGCGCGACGTTGAATGACGCCGGAACGCACGTTAGCAGCGGTCAATGGAGCGATGTTTTCACTTATGACTCGCGCTCGAATCTGACTCAGCACGTGGATGCGCGCGGTGTTGTGACCACGTTCAATTACAACAGCGATCCGCTCAACCGTTTGCAATCGGTCAGCTACAACAAGAGCGGTGCGCCACAGGCCGCCTCGATCATTGACGCCGCAACCGTCACCTACTCATATGAAACCAGCAATGACCTGACCCGCGTCAAGCAAATCACCGACGGCGCTGGCACAGTAGACCTGACTTATGATGTCGAAGGGCGGCTCTGTAAAGAAAAACGGACTTTCAGCGGGCGGGCAAGCTATCCGTTGGAAAGCGAATTTCTCTATGACACGTTTGATCGCGTCAAAGAGATCAAATATCCGAAACAATACGGCGTGACCGGAACGCCGCAAAAAATCGTGCAGGTGACATATGACGAAGCCAGCCGGTTGAAATCATTGACCTATGACAGTCAATCCTTTGCTTCGCTGATCGCTTATAACGCCGCCAGCCAGACCACCTCGCTGAATGTAGGCAGCAATGCGGGCAATCAGTTGAGCGAGACTTATACCTATGACCCGGCTACCGGATTGCTGACCAATCAGAAAGTGCTCAAGGCCAGCGCGGCGCAACTTGATCTCAACTACGATTACCTGAAACCGGGCACGACGGTCGGGCGCACAGGCCAACTGACGCGCATCACCAACGTTCTGGACCAGAACAAGAACAAGTATTATCAATACGACGCGCTGGGCCGTTTGTCGAAGATCAATAGCGGCAGCGATCCGGTAAACAACGCGCAATGGTGGCAGCAATACAGCTACGACCGTTACGGCAACCGGGCGATGGTGGAAAAGGGCGGCTCGCAAGCCGGCACAGTTCGGCTGGATGCGGCGGCGGTGAACAATTCGGTCAACCAGTTCACGCTCAGTTACACGGACGGTCAAGGCAAGGTGCTGACCAATCGAATAACCAGCACGGATTACCTTTATGACGATGCTGGCAACCAGACGAAAGGGCAGACGGAAAACGGCGACTTCAACCAATATCAGTACGACGCCGCCGGGCGTTTGGCGAAGGTGCTGAATGCGGCAGGCACGGCGACGATTGCGGAATACAGTTACGGCGCGAACAACCAGCGATTGAAGCAAGTGGAATACGGAGGTTCGAGCAGCGCGACGACTTATTTCGCCTGGAACGGCGATGCGGTGATCGCCGAATACAGCGAACCGAGCGGGCAATCGGCGCTGACTTGGTCGAAGAGTTATGTGTACCTGGGCGGTCGTTTGCTGGCGACGGAAACCGGCGCAGCTACTCACTTCCATCACCCTGATCGCCTGGGGACGCGGTTGGTGACAAACGCCGCAGACAGCAGCACGATTGCGGAACAGACGACTCTTCCATTCGGGCGTGCTTTGGACGCGGAATCGAGCGGAGCGGTGACGAATCGGCGCTTCACGAGCTACGACCGAAGCAATGAAACGAAACTGGATTACGCCGTGAACCGCTTCTACAACTCGGCGCAAGGCCGATTCACGCAGGTTGATCCGATTGGAATGAATGCAGTGAAGTTGGATAACCCGCAAACGCTGAATCTGTATGCGTATTGCGCGAACGATCCGATCAACTGCATAGACCCGGACGGGTTGTCTTTCAAGAAGCTGGCGAAAATCTTCAAATGGGTGGCGGCAGTGATTGCGGTGGCCGCGTTCGTCGTCTTTACGGCGGGGATGGCGGCTCCGGCAGTCGGCAAACTGCTGGCCACGAAGTTCACGGGCGTCTTAAAGGGGATCTTTGGGAAAAAGATCGGCGCAATCTTCGGCTCAGGGATAGGCAACTCGATAGGGGGAAAAATCACGGGGAAGATGATCGTGGGCTATATTGGATCAGGTGCGAAAGCGGCTTCGGCTGTGGCATCAGCGGTGGGCGAAACGCGGTTGAGTGCGGTGCTGGGATTGGTTGCCGGGGGCTTTGGCATGGCTGCTCTGGGCAGTGCCGCAAAGGTTGGAGACTATGTCAGCTTTGGGTTGAATACGTCGGCCAATACTGCGACGGTCGCTGGGGGTAAGCAGTTTGCCGCCGCTCTGGGCATTATGGCGGGCGCGTTCGATGCGTTGGGGACGGCTTTACCCGGTGGAGTATTTAGTAAGCCAACGGATGGACTTTATGAACTGGGCGAATTGATCGCACCAAAGACTGACTTTTACCGTGTGTTTAAATTCACCAATAGCGTTTCAAAAACGATCTCATCTGTTGACAAGTACATTGAGGCAAAAAACAAAGACGCAAAACAGAAAGGCGGGAGCAAATGAAAACCTTCTGTTTTGTCTTCTTGTGCGCTATCGCAGGGTGGTGGCATCTCTATTCAGAGATGCCACCACCTGCTACACAAACCGAGGTAGCACAAAAGGGAAAGAGCGAAGAGGAAAATTTGCGCTGGATAGATGTACAGGTCGTAGATCGTCGAACGAATGAAATCATTCCTAATCTGACCGAAAAAGACTTTACACTTTACGAGCAAAATGTCGCTGTTCCTATTGTCACTCTCAAGTTTGAGTCAAGACCGTTATCTTTACTTTTCCTGGTAGACCCGAGCAATTCAGAGTATGGAATCAACTTTAGAAAGGAGATGACCCAGATAGTAAATGATGTGTTAGATACTGAGTTAACGGAAAAAGATGAAGTTGCAACGATGCTGATCGCGCCTCAGCAGACCTCCGTCGTTTCTCCTTTTGGTGGGATCAACCAACTGTCTGGGATTCCCGACTTAACCAGTGGATCGGCTGAGGGGGCTTACTACGATGCGGCCTTACACTCTGCGATAAAGTATCTTGGGCAAACAGCACGACCACAGACACGAAAGGTAATCTTGTTCTATGCTATTTTTTCCACGCGGAAAAAAACTCCGGGAATGGAGGCGCAGAGCATAATTGCAGACGCTCTCAAGACGAATGTAACTATTAACTGGCTAGGTTGTCATGGGTGTGCAGGGTGGGGATTGGGGTGGTTAAGGCCAAAAAGACAATCTGGTAATCTGAGTAAAAATTTCAGATTTGACCAAATTGACCCGCGCGATCTTACTGCCGTGACTGGTGGAGAAATCATTAACCGAGGGTTGACTTATCAACGGGAAGGGCCTGATTTACAGCAACTTCTCAAGCGATTACGAACACATTACCGATTAGGATTTACCGCAATAAGTAAAGAACTCGCTAATCATCCCACATTGTTGCGCGTGGAATTAGCACCGCACCTGAAAGACAAGAAAAACCAGTGGTTGGTGCATGCGACGCGCGGCTACTTACCACCTCCCAAGCCGATAGCGAAATAAGGTTCCTTTGGCAGACTTCAATAATAGAGTTGTTGTGATGTTTGCGCTCAACAACTTAACCTGAAATTCCAGAGTCCGGCGCAGACGCCCAAAATCAGGTTGTATAAATCGAGATCGTGCATCCGCAGCCGATCCGATAAGATTCGATAAC
>Ga0268299_1002237_pt1 | contig 24712 bp, 20 predicted proteins | sample NOBtaG_FD_193484 | JGI IMG/M metagenome (GOLD analysis project Ga0268299, IMG submission 193484) | Activated sludge microbial communities from bioreactor in Nijmegen, Gelderland, Netherland - NOB reactor | ecosystem: Engineered > Bioreactor > Aerobic > Activated sludge | place: Netherlands... | reverse complement strand
ATTGCCAGCGGTATGAGCGTTTCGACCACGCGGGCACGTTCCGACCAGGGCATCGAACCAGGGGTTTGCTCCGGCAAAATAAAAACGACAACCGCTAATCCAGCAGCAACCACCGGAATCCAGCCCATCGAACGCCGTGCTGCACCCCACGCGATCCACGCTGGATGCCGCCGTGTCGCTGAAACCGCATTGCCGATGCTCCACAGCGCCACACCGCCCACCAGCAGCAAGCCGACCAGCGCCAGAGGCCGTGTGCGGTCTGACCCGATGACGAATTGCAGGCTGCGCATATTGTTCACGCAGTCCAGGCTTGGCGCTTGAGTCGGGTTATCGATGAAAGCTGCCGCGAAGCCAAGCGGGCATGGATTGCTGGTCGCGCCATGCCCTACGCCGGGAAATTCGATAAAAAAACCGTTGCTCAACGTTTCGGCGGCCTGTTTACCCCAGGCTGGTGGGGTGATCGGGTCATATTGTCCCGCGACAACTAACGTTGGAATATCGCTGACCACAGGCGCGCTGTTATCGGTCACAGGTGGCACATTCCAGAGCGCGCAGGCTGCAAAACCATACACCCCCAGCACACTTTGGCGCATCGCAATCGGCTCAGGATAATTTGCCGATGCCGCCGCAATTTCTTCCTGGGTGATATTGGCGGTGCTGTCTCCGCACATCATTGAGAAAAACATGCCGTAGCTTAACATCGAACTTGTCTGGATCGGCGGTTGCGCGGCCTCTTCCAAAATCGTGAAATCGCCATTCAACGTGCTGTACAATGCCGCAGGTACGGTTTGAATACTCTCGCGCCCATACAGCCCCATGAACACCATATCGGACAACCCATACCCATCGATATAAGCCGTTTGATACTCCTGAGTCAGCGGATTTTTAACCTCCAGGCTGATCGGCGCTTCGTTGAGACGGTCAAATAATTCGTAATACGTGCCGCGAATGTCGGGATAGAACAGTCGGCACAGGATGTCGGCATTACAGCCATCCACCAATCTCTGGAGGGCGTGATCGAAATTTTCGCTAATTGAGGCAAAGGTGTTTTGCTGCGCGGGCAGCGTGGAATCGAGGATGACGCTGCGGATTCCGTCTGGATGATTGCGCATCACCGTCAGCGCCAGCCGTGTGCCATATGAGCCGCCCATCAGATTGATTTTTTCATAGCCAAGCGCCGTGCGCAGCGACTCAACATCGGCGGCATTGTTGATCGTATTGTAGAGCGCGAAATTAATGCCTTCTTTTTCCAGACGTGTGTGACAATCGACTACCGGCTGAATTTTTTCAATCGCGCTCATTTCCGCCTGCTGCAACATGGCGGCTTCAATCTCCGGACAGTCGAGCGCGGGCTGCGACAGGCCAGAACCGCGCTGGTCGAACAGAACCAGGTCGCGATTGAACAATAAATCCGTCATTAAGGTCGCTTGCAGCGGTGCAAACTCGACTACGCCACCACCTGGCCCGCCAGAAAGATAGACAATCGGATCAGGCGCGGGGTTACGATTGCCCGTTTTGAGGATTGCGACGGCTAACCGGATGGTTTTGCCCTCCGGCTGCGCATAATCTTCCGGCACGACGACCCAACCGCATTCGATTCGCGCGACCTCGCCGAATGAGCAGGCATCTGGCTCGAAGCGCGGCAGATTTTCGTCAGCCAGCGCTGTCGTCGTTCCGACGGCAAAGGCGAAAAATAAGACTAAGATGATAATGCTGCGTAGGGGTATGGCGCGCTGCGCTCCTACAGAAGGGATAATATGTTTCACGCGAGTTCTCCTATATTGCGTTCAGTACGCCCCAACAACCACAGCGCAAGACCTGTGAGCATCGCCGCCAGCCCAAATAAAACGGGGCGGGTTTCCGGCGCAGCCAGACCGGGGAGCGAGAGGGCTAAAATGAGGGTGTTGATGGGTTGAGCCGAGCGCATCATGACGTGCAAGCCCCACAGACCCAGGCTAAGAAGTGCGCCTGCCATCGAGTCAATAAAAACGACGCTCAACAGAAATGCGAGGCCGGAAAGAAACGCCATCGGTGCAAGCCAGGACATCACCAAAGGCCACAGCGAGATTTCGGTGTTCAGCGCGGCTAAGACTATGCTTCCAGCTAAACCGAGGCATAAATCAAAGCCGAAAACCAGCGTCAGGCGTGCCAGCAGCAGCAGTCGGATCGAAACGGGCGTTGTATCTTCCAGTTCCAGCATTGGCTCGGTATCTGAGTCGTAGAGCATCGCCACGCCGACAGCCGCGACCAACGGCGCGAGAATCGCCAACGGAATAGTGCTGCCTGGGGAATGCTGATAAGTGGTGAGTGTGACCACCGTTCCCAGGATCATCACCAACGCTGAAGCCAACCAGATTTCGCCGCGCACGATGCGTATCTGACTGCGTATGAGCAGTAGAGGCCAATATTCAAGCAAGCGGTTCAGGCGTGATTTTTTTGCAGGCATCTCGGCAGCCAGCAGCTTGAGCAGTTCCGCGCTGGCCTGGGGCGAGGCATCAGGCGCTTGCCAGCGGCGCATCTGCTTGACCGTCGCCAGCAGCGCGTCCGCTTCTTCGGGCGATTCGATGTCCTCATGCAGCATCGCGCGCAATTTATCGTCGGGGTTTGTCATGATAATTCTCTTTCCAATAACGTTTTGAGTCGGCGCAGTCCCAATGAAAGCCTTGATTTGACCGTCCCAACGGGAATATTGAGCGCGTCTGCGATTTCCGCCAGCGAAAGCTCCTGGTAATAGCGCAAAATGACGACCTCGCGCTGATGATTGGGTAAATCCGAAATGGCGTCGGCGACTCGATGTTCCTCATCCTGATTCAGCAAGGTGTCCTCCGGCAGATCAATCTGTTCAGGAGTCATTTGCTCGGCATCGTCCGGCATGTCGATGGTATGGCGCGAATCGGCGCGTTTATAATGATCGCGCGCGATGTTGGTCGCAATGGTATAGAGCCAGGGCTTGAACGGGCGCGGATACTGGTAATGCGCAATCGAGCGAATCACGCGCAAAAAACTCTCTTGTACGAGGTCTTCGGCTAAGGTGCGATCTCCGCCAGTCATGCGATACAGAAACCCGATGAGAGGGCTGTGATGCTTCTCGACCAGTATCGAGAGAGCGCCGAAATCGCCTCGCTGTAAATTCAGGGCTAACTCTTCTTCCGTTGGCAACACTTAAACCCCCTGCGCTTGTGGTGCTACACCCGATACGAGGTCATTGCCGAAAGGTTCACAACGAGGAGTCCAAAATTTCGACCATTTGTGTTGATCGATTTTAACATTATGATTTTAGGATGATATTTAAGGCTTGCGATGAGGGGTTGTCGAATTCGATGAACACAATCAACGATGAATTTCAAAATCGGACAGACCCTTATCGGCGCGAGTTATCGGTTCATTGTTATCGCATCCTCGGCTCGCTGGAAGATGCCGAAGATGCGCTGCAAGAAACGCTCCTGCGGGCGTGGCGTCGGCTGGATTCGCTCAAAGAGCAAACCTCGCTGCGGGCGTGGCTTTATAAGATCGCCACCAATGTTTCGCTGGATATGGTCGCCAGCCGCAAAGCCCGTTCGCTTCCGGCTGTGCTATTTGACCCCGCTGATCCGAATGATCCGCTCTCGCAGCCGATTAATGACCCCATCTGGCTTGACCCGCTGCCGGATGCTTATCTCGACGGCACTATCATTGACCCAGAATCGCGCTACGAAGCCCTTGAAAGTATCACGCTGGCCTTTCTGATGGCGCTTCAAAATTTGCCGGGACGCCAGCGCGCGATTCTGGTTTTGCGCGATGTCCTCGGCTGGAAAGCCCAGGAAGTCGCCGAATTGCTCGATATAACGGTGACAGCGGTGAACAGCGCCTTGCAGCGGGCGCGGGCGACGATGAAAAAATATCAGGATGAGGGGCATTGGGGTGCGGCGGAGGACAGCCAGGAAATGGCGCTTCTGCTTACCCGCTATGTCCAGGCGTGGGAGGCTGCTGACTCGGTCAGTCTGATTTCGCTGCTGCGCGATGATGCCGCTTTGACGATGCCGCCGCTGCCCATGTGGTTTCGCGGACACGCTGCGATTAAAACGTTTCTCGATAAGCATCTTTTTACGGGTTTGCCCCGCTTTCGGCTGGTGGCGACGCGCGCCAACGGCTCGCCTACTTTCGCCGTCTATGAGCGCGATTCGTCCAATATTTATCGCCCAAGCGCGCTCCAGGTACTCACTCTGGCATCGAATCAGATTGCGCAGATTGATGATTTTCTGGTACACGACAGCCAGCTTTTTTCGCGGTTCAATCTGCCTGATCGCTTGACGGTAGATTTTTGAGGCTTTAAGTCGCTGAAGCAATCCGTTGCGGTTGATTTTATCGTTTTTTATTGATGCTGCTTGGGGTATCATTTTAGGTGACAGACGATCTGTAAATAAGCTGTCAGGAGTTGATCGTGACGCTTCCCACTTACGACATTTTGCTCATCGGCGATTATTTTTTCGACCAGATTTACACGGGATTATCCGAATTTCCCGAACTGGGGCGTGAGATTTGCACCAGCGGTCTCACCACAACGGGCGGCGCGATGTATATTACAGCGGCGGCATTAACGCGGTTGGGCGTAAATGTGGGTTGGGCGGCGTACTTCGGCAACGATTATTACAGCCAGTTTGTGCGAAATCTGGCGCTTAGGGAAGGCGTTGATTTGTCTCTCGCCAAAAACAGCGATCAATGTTACCGATTGGTCACGACTTCGCTGCCATATCAGGGAGAGCGCGCTTTCGTCACCTTTGCCGACCCTGAACCGCCTGATGTTTACGATCACTGGTTGGACAGCTTGAATCACAGCGATTTTAAACATTTGCATCTCGGTGGGATGGAAAGGACAGTGTTCACACGCGCGGTCATCCGACGGGCAAAAGAACGTGGCGCAACTGTTTCCCTCGACTGTTCCGACGGCTCCCATTTGAATAACCCCTGTGACTGCCGCGAAACGCTGGCATTAGCCGATATTTTTATGCCCAATGCCCGTGAAGCGCTGGTCGTGTCCGAAAAATCCGATTTGCCGAGCGCCCTCAAGGTGCTGACCGGGCTGGTTAAGCTCGTGGTTATCAAAGACGGCGCGAATGGCTGCTGGATCGGGCAGGGCGATGACGTGATCCATATCCCCGGAATCGACCCCGGCGCAGTCATCGACACGACAGGCGCGGGTGACTGCTTCAGCGCGGGATTTTTGCGCGGCTGGGTGTGCGAAAATGCGCCGCTGGCAACCTGCGGGTGTTACGGTAATATCTGTGGCGGCCTCTCGGTGACGGGTGTCGGTGGCGCAACCGCCGCGCCCACGTATGAGCAGATGATGCGGTGGATGGAAAAGACGTGCGTGTGAGGGATATGTTTGGGCGCACGGCGGTGCGCCCCTACGACGACGCCCACCAACACGACTCGATATAAGCAATAAATCTCACTTCTTGATAAGGAACGATCATGCCGAAAATTTTGATTGCCGAATGCAGACAGGAAGTTTCGACCTTTAACCCTGTCCTGAGCAGCTATGCCGATTTTACGATTACCTATGGCGAGAACGTTTTAACTCTGCATCGGGGCGTGCGGTTTGAAATTGCCGGTGCGCTGTCGGTATTCGATGCGCGCGATGATGTACAGCTTGTGCCGACTTACAGCGCGCTGTCGATCACATCCGGGGGGACACTGCGCGCTGCGGATTTTCGACGTATTGCCGACGAATTTTTGGGTGCGATTCGATCAGCGCCGCCTGTGGATGGGGTCTATTTTTCGCTGCACGGCGCGATGGCCTCGGAAGATGAGGATGACCCTGAAGGCTATCTGCTGGCTGAGACGCGCAAAATTCTCGGCGAGTCGATTCCGATTGTCGTCTCGCTCGACTTGCACGGCATTCTGACGGATCGGATGCTGCAACACAGCGACGCGATTGTCGCCTATCACACCTATCCACACGTCGATTTTATCGAAACAGGTGTGCGTTCAGCGCACTTGCTGCTCAAAATTCTGGCGGGTGAGGCCAAACCTGTGACCGCGCGAGTGTTTATCCCGGCGCTGGTGCGCGGCAATGAGTTGATTACTGAAACAGGTTTGTTTGGGCGTTCGATCCGCGCGGCGCAGACTATCGAAAACAGTGAGGGCGGGCTTTCCGCTGGGATGTTCATCGGCAACCCGTTCACGGACGTTTCGGGATTAGGGTCGAGCAGCTTTGTCGTCACCAACGATGACCAGACGCGGGCTGAACGTGAGGCGCTACAAATCGCCAATGATTTTTGGGTGGTGCGCGAAAAATTGCAGCAGCCACTCATCAGCCTGGACGAAGCGATCAGAATCGCGAAGGAAACCAAAGGCACGGTGATTTTGACAGATGCCGCCGACGCGACCAGCTCCGGCGCTTCCGGCGATAGCAACGCGATTTTATGCACGCTGGTGGCGGCGGGCTACACCGGAAAAACGCTGCTGCCGATTGTCGATCCGCCCGCTGTCGAAGCGGCTTTTCAAGCAGGGATTGGCGGCACGGTAAAAACAACTATCGGCGGTGCGCTTGACCGGAAGCGTTTTGAGCCGCTGCCCATCGAAGCCCGTGTCAGAATGTTGTCCGACGGCTCATTTGTCAACGAGTCGCATGGGACAATCTGGAATGGGGGCAATACGGCGGTGCTGGAGATGGACAATTACACGATGGTCGTCACCACCCGCGCGGTCAGCCTGTATGATCGTTCATTGTTCCTGGCGCATGGGCAAGACCCCCACAATTTCGATGCAATTGTCGTCAAATCGCCACACTGCCAATCGCGATTCTTCAAGGATTGGGCGGCACAGATCGTCAATATCGACGCACCCGGCTCAACCAGCGCCAACCTGCCATACCTGGGGCATACTCACTGCCGTAGGCCAATTTTCCCGCTGGATAACGATGTGAAATTTGAGCCGAAAGTGCATATTTTTCGACGCAGTTGAAAATTTTCAAAGCGATTTATCGGATGCAAAATGTCTAAAAACAAATCATCGCGAAATAAAACGATTGAGTTGAGCGAGAATGATGTCGTCCAACTCGAAACGAAGCTGTTGACTCCTGATAGCAAACTCGATAAAGAAAATTTAATCAATAAAACCATCTTAGGGGATGCCCTTGAGATCATTGATTATCTCCCGAATCATTTCGTTGACTTGCTTTTCGTTGACCCCCCTTACAACATGAATAAGGTTTTTGGTGCGAAATCTTTCAAAGAGATGGATAGCGGTGAGTATGAAGTCTGGGTGCGCTCGTGGTTGAGCAAACTGGTTGACAAGCTAAAACCTACTGCGTCAGTTTATATCTGTGGCGATTGGCGATCATCATCGGCGCTGTTCAGGGTGTTGGACGACTATTTTCAGATCAGGAATCGAATTACCTGGGAGCGAGAAAAGGGGCGCGGCGCAAAAACGAACTGGAAAAATTCGTCAGAAGACATCTGGTTTGCGACGGTGAGCGAAGACTATTATTTTGATGTTGAGGCTGTGAAGCTCAAAAAGAAGGTCATCGCTCCCTATCGTGATGACTCTGGCAAGCCAAAAGATTGGTCTGAAGAAGAGCGTGGAAATTTCAGATTGACTCATCCGTCAAATCTGTGGACAGACCTCAGCGTGCCATTTTGGTCAATGCCAGAAAATACCAATCACCCCACACAAAAACCGGAAAAGCTGGTCGCTAAAATCATTCTGGCAAGCTCAAGAAAGGGCGATGTCATCTTAGACCCTTTCCTGGGATCAGGCACAACTTCAGTCGTTGCCAAGAAATTAGGCCGGCTTTACGTGGGGATAGAAATGGATAAATACTTCGCTTGTGTAGCTGAAAGAAGGCTGGAGATGGCTGAGACCGATCATCGCATCCAGGGCTATGCTGATGGAGTGTTTTGGGAACGAAACGTCAATCCAGAAAACAACGCGGCTGATGACATCAATTATCAAAGATTGCTTTTATGAACGGGGAGATTTTTGCGCTAATCGATTATATTAAATCGAATGATGGTATCGGCGACAAGTCAGCTTTGACTAAGAAAGTTCAAGAAAAGTTCAGACTTATCAGAGATCGATCGGTTTATTATTCTCAGCATTATGCCATTCGATTTAGTTACTCCCAATCTGCCAGTTTTTCGAACACCGTAATATCACTTTCCAATCTGCAAAAATATGATGACCTGCCTTTCCTGGTCTGCCTGGTTACGCCAATCAGGAATTTTATCTATTTGGCGAATACCACTTTCCTGCACAAAGTCAGCCACAGCTCGCAGGCACTTCGTGTTGACAATATCCGGGGCAGCGTGAATGGCTCAGACATCATGAAGACGTTCAACAATATCGCTAACGAACCCCAAAACATTGAGGCACTTTTCAATATTCACGCTGGGTTGGGCTTTAATGAAAATTTATCCAGGCTGGTAGAAGCAACGAATAGCATTGTGCCATCGGGCAGGCGGTTTGATGTTTCCGACGATGATTTTCGTCGCATCAATGAAGCGCCTGATCGAGCGATCCGATTTATGCAATCGTCAGAATTTCTGGAATTAAATTCGGATTTGGATGAACGTGTGAGGCGCGTAGCTCGTGAGATATTGATTGCGGGGTTGATCGAGAATATTAATATTCGCGGCAGGATCATCGAATACCTGATCGCTGGTGAGGACGAATATCTGCGGGGAAAACTGATCGAAGCACTCAGGCAGGCTAAAGGAGAGATACCCCAATTTAGAACCGCCAACGATCTCGCTGATTATACGAGCGTATTCGACACCTATACGGTTGCCATTGATGTAAAAACCAAGAGCATGATGCTGAATTCCAATCCCAAAGCGTACAATATCGACAAAATTCTTGAATATTTGTCGAGCGATAAATCAGTCTTTATGTTTTACTTTGTAGGAATTGAACCGGAAAAAATCATCAATCCGGTACTTATACCCATGTTTCAGAGAGATTTGCTGAACTCAACGATCATTTTGAAGCATTGGGCAGGGCGCAATTCAAGAGGCGTCACTCAGTTTCAAGGTTCTGTTTTGAACAAGTTAATTCTTTCCCCAGATCACAGCGTCGATAGGGATGAAAGCAAAAAATTTTTGAGTGGGCTGATTACGTTATAGATTTTGCGATATTATCACACTGCCAAAAGGATTGCGGCGCAGATTGTCAATATCGACGCCCCCGGCTCGACCAGTGCAAACCTGCCGTATCTGGGGCATACCCACTGCCGCAGGCCGATTTTCCCGCTGGATAAGGATGTGACGTTTGAGCCGAAGGTGAGTATTTTCCGGCGCTAGGTGACTATCAATGAAAAACATGCTGCAAATCACAGAATACTATGAGCTTGTTGCTCTACATAAAGCGTTGTGGTCGGCGCGATTTGCGAGAGAACCGCTTCTTGAATATCTCCCAGGAAGCCCATTCCTAGCGGATATAGCCAACCGAGTTGTAGATGTGCTGGCAAAAATGGAAATTGAACGTGGGCGTCCAGAACGAGCGAACGATTGGCGTATGGAAGTTAGCACTACTGGCGAAATTTGGCAAATTATGCTCAGAAACGCCTCAGAGCATCCCGATTTTTGGAAGAAACAATCCACCGAAGAAAAGAAAAAGATAGCTCGAATCTATCTCAGCCCGTTTGTCATTACTGATGAGATTCTTGACGAGTTTATTCGTCAGGTGGATGAAAAATGTAACGCATCTCCCAGAGAGGATGCCTGATTACTTCCTCGGCTCCATACCGTGATCGACAATTGGCAGGCGTGGGTCTTTGAACGTCCACGTATTTTTCACCCAGGCGTAATCCGGGTCGTCGCTGTTGGCGAGGGACTGCGCCGAACCCGCCAGGAAATTGAGATAATAGCTCGTATAGCCGTGCGCGCTGACGACAGGGTGATAGCCCTCCGGCACCAGCACCGCGTCATGCTGCTGCGTCATCATCACGGCGTCGATGTGGCGGTCATCGGTATACACGCGCTGGTAAGCGTAGCCGCCGGGACGGTCAAATTTGTAGAAGTAAATTTCTTCGAGATCGGCTTCGAGCAAATTGCCGTTTGCATCGACGCGATGAATGTCGTGCTTATGGGGTGGGTAGCTCGACCAATTGCCGCTGGGCGTGTAAACCTCGACGGCGACGATTTTGTGGCAGTTGAATCCCGGCGGGAGGATGCCGTTAATCTGGCGTGAGGCATTGCCGCCGCCGCGCAGTTCAACCGGACTTTGCGCAGGCGTGACCAACTGCGCCGGATAATCGCGATCTGTCGCCACCCAGCACGACGCGACCTCAAAATTATCGGTCAGCGCTTCAATCGTGAATTCGGTGCGGCGCGGCAGGTAAACCGCGTAGGGCATTCCGCTAAAGACATTCGGACGCCGCCCGACCTGCTCAAAATTACCCGCGCTGGTGCGAAAATTCGCGACGCCGCCCAGAATCACCGACGCATGTTCGGATTCGCCTGTGTTGCCGCTGTAGGTTTCGCCCTTGTTTAGCCGCAGCGCCGCCATGTTGAGATGCTCCCATCCAGCTTGCTCGGTGCTGACGCTGGCGAAAATCCCGCTTTTCCCCTCGTCTTTTGATCGGACGAGCATTGTTTCTGCTGTGTATTGCATATTGTCCCCTTAGATTTAAAAACTTAACGCAGAGGTCGCAAAGGGGCAAAGGGCGCAGAGAAAAATTTGATAATTCTTTGCGTTCCTTTGCGTTCTTTGTATCTTTGCGTTGAAATGTATTTTCTTTCTGTATTTTTTCAATCTAATCCGCCGTAAGAAGCCACAAATGACTCGATTTCCGGCATCGTCGGCATGAAATTCGCACAGCCGTGCTTGGTGACGACAATCGCGCCGCAAGCATTCCCCAGCCGCGCCGAGCGATACAGACTCCAGCCTTTGACGTAGCCATAAATGAAGCCCGCGCCAAAGGCATCGCCCGCGCCGAGGATATTGTAAATCTCAACCGGGAAGCCAGGGACATCGGTCACAGTGCCGTTTTTCTCGTGAATCCGCGCGCCGTGTTGACCGCGCTTTTCGATGACAATCTCCGGCCCCATGCTCAAAAATCGCTGAATCGCGCTGGCCGTGTCGCCTGCCACTTTGGTGTCGGAAACCTGGGAGTGCGTCAGGCTCATCTGGCTGGTATCGGTGAGCATAGCGGCGTTGATTTCGTCCACCGTGCCGATCACCAGATCGACCAGCCGCGCCGCCGCACGAATCGTCACGCCGAATGCGCGGGGGTCATGCCATTGATCGGGGCGAAAATCGATGTCGAGGACGACTTTTGCGCCTGCCTGCCGTGCCACCTCTGCCGCGAAGAGAGTTGAACTCCGGCTCGGCTCTTTGCTTAAATTTGTTCCCGCAAACTGGAACACTTCGCAGTCGGTGATGGGCGAGGCCAGCACGTCGTCAATCGTCAATTCGATGTCGGCGCAGTTGTCGCGATAATAGACGAGAGGAAATTTATCCGGCGGCTCGATGCCCAGGACGACAGCGCTGGTACGGTGACCGGGTTTGCGCGGGCTGTATTTCGTTTCGACGCCTTCGTTGTTGAGAAAATTCAAAATAAAGTCGCCTACGGGGTCAACGCCTAGTCCGGTCAGGAGCGCGGTTTTCAGCCCCAGGCGGCGTGCGCCGACGCTGATATTGGTGGGTGAACCGCCAACGTAGGCCGCGAAGCTGGTGATATTGACGAAAGCGGAACCGACATCGTTTGAGTAAAGGTCAATGGAGCTGCGCCCCATGTGAAGGCTGTCATACGTTTTGCTCAAGATCGAATCCTTTGCGAAGAAATAGTCGTTTTTTATGGAACAAACTCGTTATAATGAACCATGATTTTGCAGAGTATACAAAATTTTTAAAGGAATAAAAATGCGTCTTTATATTACGGGCGGCACAGGTCTTGTCGGCAGCAATATCATTAAGCTGGCGCAGGAACGGGACAGCGCCGAAGTTATCGCGTCGCTCTACGGCCCGCCGCCAGAGGGCGAGATTTCGTATACGCTCGACCCGCTCGACATGCGCGATCATGCCGCGATTCGGGCGTCGATCCAAAAATATAAGCCGGATGTCGTTATCCACAGCGCCGCGCTGCTTGACCAGCAGGTCTTGAACAAGCAGCGAAAATTAGCATGGTCGATTATGGTTGAGGGGACGCGGGCGTTCGCACTGGCCTGCCGCGAAATTGGCGCGCGTTTTATTTTCGTCTCGTCTGATTGGGTCTTTGACGGGCGCGAACCGATTGTCGATGAAGATTCGCCGCCATTCCCGGTCAATTTTTATGGCATCATAAAGATGTCGTCCGAGCGCGAACTGAGCATGATGGATGGCCTGAATTACGGCGTTGGGCGGCTGGCGGGCGTTTATGGCTTGAACCATGCGATTCCGAGCCTGACTCGCTGGGAGCAGGGCGTCGGCTTTGGCGATCTGGCGAATTATTATGTGGATCGGCTGACGAAAAATGAACCGGCTTATGTCTGGACGGATCATGTCAACGAAGCGGCGCACCCGACTCTTGCATCAGACGGTGCGGATATGCTGCTGCGGCTGGCGAAACATGATGGGACGGGTATTTTTCACTGTTTCGGCAGCCAATCGACCAACCGCCTGAATCTGGCGCACGATGTCGCCGATGTTTTTGGCTGCGATTCGAGCCTGATCCGATCCGTTCCGACAGATGAGCAAGTCGTCGCCGATCATGCCGAGATTCGCATCCCGTTTCGCGGCATCGCCAGCGTCGAAAAAAGTGCGCAGATGCTCGGACGCACCGCGTACAACGTCGTCGAAGGCTTGCAGGCATTTAAAGCTGAGTTGAACCGCTGAGGCGCTGAGAACACTGAGAAAATTCTCTTTGCTTCTTTGCGTTCTGAGCGAAGCCTCCCTCTGGGATTGCGTTAAGTCTTTGTTTTATCTTACGGAGAATCGCCATTATGACCGTCGATTTTGGACTTTCTTTAGTCGAAGCCCACCCGAAAAGCCATCTCACAAAATGGATGGATGACCTCGATTTTTTGCTGCCGCAGCTTGAAGGCCATTTTAAGAGTCTGTGGATGACCGACCATTTTTTCTGGGGTGAGCAGTATGCCTATGAGTGCTGGACGGTGATGACCTACCTCGCGGCAAAGTGGCCCCAATTCGAGGTCGGCTCGATGGTGCTGGGGCAAAATTATCGCAATCCGGCGCTGCTGGCGAAGATGGCGGCGACGCTTCAGGTGTTTTCGCAGGGACGGCTGCACCTCGGTGTAGGCATTGGCTGGAAAGAGGACGAATATCGCGCCTATGATTATGAGATGCCATCCACGCCCGTTCGCATTGAGCAGCTAGACGATACTTACGAAATTTTGAAACGCCTGTGGACGCAGCCGGGGAAAGTGACCTATCACGGCAAGCATTACAGCATTACCGACGCGATTTTGGAGCCGAAGCCCGACCCGCTGCCAACTTTGCTCTATGGTGGCGGCGGTGAAAAAACCATGATGCTGGCGGCGCGGCACTGCGATTGGTGGAATCTGTCGGATGCCAGTATCGGCAAATTTAAGGAACGTCTAGCTATTTTGAATCGCCACTGCGAGACGATTGGACGCGACCCTGCCAGCATTCGCAAAACCTGGTTCGGGCGCGTGGTGACGGGCAGATCGCAGTCGGAAATTCAAGCGTTGGCGACCTCCGTACCCGGACGTAACTACACCACCGATAACGCCTTCGTCGGCACTCCCAGCCAAATTGTCGAGCAGATGTCAGAATTTGTCGATGCGGGGTGTTCATATTTTATGATCGACATTTTGGGTTTGCCGGATAAGGATATTCTGGCGATGGTCTTGGAGGAAATCTTGCCGAAGGTGAGATAGGGCGGTCAGCTTTCAGCGGTCAGCGATCAGCTTTTATACGTCATAAGAGGATTCGATATGGCAGTTCCAGATTTCCAGAGCTTGATGCTTCCTTTGCTTCGCTTGTTACAGGATGGGTACGATCATAAAATAAGCGAATTAACTGATTCGTTGGCTGATGAATTCGGTTTAAGTGAAGAGGAAAGACGCGAACTACTATCGAGCGGAAATCAAGTTAAGCTTGTGAATCGGGTTGCGTGGGCGCAAGTATATCTCAAGAAAGCGCAACTTATTGAAAGTAGACAACGTGGTTATCTACATATAACAATGCAAGGCGGTCAAGTTTTACTTGAGAATCCTCACAGGATTGATAAGAAGTTTCTTGAACGATTTTCGTCTTATCGAGAATTTCAGTCAAATGTGAAGCAGGCAAATGATGTGCGAGAAAGCGATGATGAGCGTGTACAAACACCAGAAGAAATTCTAGATGCAAATTATCAAAATTTGAGACGCACACTTTCTCAAGACCTTTTGGAACGTGTTAAAACTTGTTCACCGCGTTTTTTTGAGGAGCTTGTGGTTGATTTGCTCGTGGCGATGGGCTATGGGGGTTCTCATAAAGACGCGGGGCAAGCTGTTGGTAGAAGTGGTGATGGTGGTATAGATGGAATTATCAAAGAGGATAAACTAGGACTAGATGTTGTTTATGTCCAAGCAAAACGTTGGGAGAGTATTGTCGGTAGCCCTGTTGTTCAGACGTTTGCAGGAAGTTTAGAAGGTCAAAAGGCACGGAAAGGTGTCCTGATTACAACATCACGATTTTCGAAAGATGCAAAGGATTTTGTAAATAAAATTGAAAAGAAAATTGTTTTAATTGATGGAGAACAGCTTGCCCAACTCATGATTGACTATGGAATAGGGGTTAGTGAAAAGTCCACTTATATTATTAAGAAGCTTAATGAGGATTATTTTAGCGGTGAATAGAGCTGAAAGCTGACGGCTGACCGCTGAAAGCTAAAAAGGAATTTCGAATGACCACAAAACAACTCACGGTGGCACAGGCCATCATCTTATTTTTGCAGAATCAATATGTCGAGCGAGACGGCGAGGAGCAAAAATTTTTCGCCGGATGCTGGGGCATCTTCGGGCATGGCAACGTCGCCGGAGTCGGGCAGGCGTTGCAGCAATATGCCGATACCTTCCGCTACTACCAGTGCCGCAACGAGCAGGCGATGGTACATACCGCCGTCGCCTATGCCAAAATGAAAAATCGGCTGCAAGCCTTTGCCTGTACCTCGTCCATCGGCCCTGGCGCGACCAATATGATTACGGGTGCAGCCGTCGCCACCGTCAACCGCCTGCCCGTGCTGCTGCTCCCCGGCGACATTTTTGCGGAACGCATTCAAGCGCCGGTGTTGCAGCAGTTGGAAGCGCTCAATTCGCAGGACGTTTCAGTCAACGACTGCTTTAAGCCTGTGTCGCGCTATTGGGATCGCATCAACCGCGCCGAGCAGATCATCACGGCGCTGCCGGAAGCCCTGCGCGTATTAACGTCGCCAACGGAAACAGGCGCGGTCACACTGGCGCTGCCCCAGGACGTGCAGACAATGATTTATGATTATCCCGCTGTGCTGTTCGAAAAGCGTGTCTGGCACATCCCACGCAACCGCCCCGACGTTGGGCAGCTTCGCAAAGCCGTCGAGTGGATTCGCGCCAGCAAAAATCCGATTATTGTCGCGGGCGGCGGCGTCATTTACAGCGGCGCGACGGACACATTGGCGGAATTTGTCGAAAAAACAGGCATTCCGGTTGGCGAAACGATGGCAGGCAAAGGGTCGCTGCTGTATAACAACTCGCTCAATTTGGGCGCGGTGGGCGTGACCGGCACTCTGGGCGCGAATGTCCTGGCGCGTGAGGCGGATCTGGTGATCGGCATCGGCACACGCTACAGCGACTTTACGACAGCTTCAAAAACGGCATTCCAGAATCCCGATGTGCGCTTTATCAACATTAACGTGACTGAATTTGATGCCCACAAACACAACGCGCTCCCACTGGTTGGCGACGCCAAAGCCACGCTCGAAGAATTAATCGCCGCGCTGCAAGGCTGGCAGGTGGATGCGGCCTATCGTTCCCGCGCGAAGCAGTATAATGCCGAATGGGACGCCGAAGTTGACCGAATCTATAACCTCGAACATGGCCCGCTCATCAGCCAGGGCGAGGTGATTGGCGTGGTCAATACGCTCTCGAAAGCCGAGGACGTGATGGTCTGCGCGGCGGGCAGCCTGCCAGGAGATTTGCATAAACTGTGGCGGACGCGCAATCCGAAAGGCTATCACCTCGAATATGGCTTTTCGACAATGGGTTATGAAATCGCGGGCGGCCTGGGCGTGAAAATGGCTGACCCTTCGCGCGAAGTTTACATCATGGTCGGCGATGGCTCGTATCTGATGATGTCGTCGGAGATCGTGACGGCGGTGCAAGAGGGCATCAAGCTCAATATTGTGCTGCTGGACAATCATGGTTATGCCAGCATCGGCGGCCTGTCGAAATCGGTGGGCAGCGACGGTTTCGGCACGAAATATCGCTATCGCAGCGACTCTGGTCAGCTTGACGGCGAGGTTTTGCCTGTCGATTACGGCGCGAATGCCGCCAGCCTGGGCGCGCACGTGATCCGCGCCAACAATAAGGATGAACTCGCCAGTGCGATTGAGCAGGCGCAAAAAATGGATCAAACCGTCTGCATCGTCATCGAAACAGATCGCCGCCAGCGTGTGTCCGGCTACGAATCCTGGTGGGATGTTGCCATCGCCGAAGTGTCGGATAATCCCGCCGTGCAGCAGGCGCGCGAAAAATATGAAACGGCCAAAGTGCGCGAACGCCATCTGCTTTAATTTAAATTCGAACCACTGAGACACAGAGGGCACAGAGAAACACAAAGAAATTAATCCATTTTCTCTGCGCCCTTTGCCTCTTTGCGCTCTCTGCGTTAAGTTTTTTGTATTTTGGAGCAAATTATGCCTATTCGAATTGCGACAGCCCCGGTTTCGTGGGGCATCTATGAATTTAAAGACATCGAGCCGAAATATCCCTATGCCCGCGTTCTGGACGAAATTGTCGAGACGGGGTACACAGGATTGGAACTCGGCCCCTGGGGGTATCTGCCCACTGACCCCGATAAGCTGCGCCCGGAACTCGAAAAACGCGCGCTGCAACTGCTTTCGTCCTACGTGCCTGTGAAATTGGTGGATGCCAATGCCCATGAAGCAGGCGAAGCCCACGCGCTCAAAGTTGGCAAGCTGCTGGCAGCATTGGGCGCGGGCAATATCGTGCTGGCGGACGACAACGGCACCGTTCCCGAACTGGTGGCAAAAGCTGGGCAGCGCACAGGCTCGATGCTCAATTCCGATCAATGGGATGTGTTCGCGAAAGGCGTAAATCGCATCGCCCACCGTGTCCACGACGAGCTTGGCCTGAAAGTCGTTTTTCATCATCATTGTGCGGGCTATGTCGAGACGCCCGAAGAAACGCGCAATTTGATGGATCGCGCCGATCACGAATTGGTCGGCCTGTGCCTGGATACGGGGCATTGGCAGTACGCGGGCGGTGATGCGTTTGGCTGCGTCCGCGAATATGGGGAGCGTGTGCGCTATCTACACCTCAAAGATTGCGACCCGCAGATTCGCCAGCGCTGCATTGACCAGAAATTAGGCTATTTCGACGCGACCAAAGCAGGCGTTTTCTGCGAACTCGGCAAAGGCTCCGTCGATTTTCCGTCAATCATCGCGGAGATGGAAAAATTGGGTTATGACGGCTGGGCGATTGTCGAGCAGGACGTACTGGTCGATGACCTCGACGCGCCGAAACAAAGTTCGCAGCGTAACCGCGATTATCTGCGCTCGTTGGGATTGTAAGAAAGATATTTAACGTAAAGGGGCAGAGGACGCAAAGAAGGATTTCTTTTGTATTCCTCTGCGCCCTTTGCCTCTTTGCGCCTTTGCGTTAAGTTTTTGAATTTTTCTCGAAAGGAAATTTCATGACCCTCAATATTGGAATCATCGGCGCGGGACGCATCGGCAAAGTCCACGCCGAAACGCTGGTCACGCGCGTGACGGGCGTCAAAGTGGTGGCGATTGCCGACGTAGCGCTGCCCGCTGCCCAGGAAACCGCCGCGCGCCTGAATATCCCGACTGCTACCGACGATTACCGTCAACTGCTGGCGAATCCGGATATTCACGCCGTCATCATCTGCTCGGCGACGGACACCCACGCGCAGATGATCGCCGAATCTGCCGAGGCCGGGAAGCATATTTTTTGCGAAAAACCGATTGCCTTCGACCTGGGCAAGATCGACTCCGCGCTGCAAGCCGCCGAAAAAGCCGGAGTCAAATTGCAGATTGGCTTCAACCGCCGTTTCGATCCGAATTTCGCGCGCGTTCGCCAAGCGGTGCAAAGTGGCGAAATCGGTCAGCCGCACATGCTCCACATCATCAGCCGTGACCCCGCGCCACCGCCGATTTCCTATATCAAAGTGTCGGGCGGCATTTTTTTTGACATGACCATCCACGATTTCGACATGGCGCGCTTTTTGATCGGCAGCGAAGTGACCGAAATTTACACGGCGGCAGGCGTCATGGTCGATCCGGCGATTGGTGAAGCGGGCGACCTCGACACGGCGGTCATTATGCTGAAATTTGAAAATGGCGTGATCGGCACGATTGACAACAGCCGCAAAGCCGTCTATGGCTACGATCAACGGGTGGAAGTATTCGGCAGCCGGGGCGCGATCAATACTGGGAATCAGTATCCCAATGCCGCCATCATCAGCACACCCGACAATATCCGCCGTGACCTGCCGCTCAATTTCTTTATGGAGCGTTATACCGAGAGCTATCGCGCCGAGATGCAGGCGTTTATCAGCGCGGTGGTCGAGGATAAGCCTGTTCCTGTGACTGGACACGATGGGCGCGTTCCGGTGGTGATGGGCATGGCGGCGCGCAAATCCTATGAAGAAAATCGGCCTGTGAGACTGGACGAAATCCGCGCCTGATGAAAATTTTTATACGGGATCGTTTTACCTGGCTGGCCTATTTCATGCTGGCCTATTACGCTTATATGCAGTCCAGCATGGGGCCGATTGTGCCGTTTTTGCGCGACGAGCTTGGGCTGAATTACACGGTATCGGCCTTTCATCTCAGCGCATTTGCGATTGGCATGATGCTTTCCGGCCTGACGGCTGATCGTTTGGCCCATCGTTGGGGGCGGCGCATCGTGTTTTGGGGCGGCGGGGCAGGCATGGCGGCGGGTGCGATTCTGCTGACACTTGGGCAAAATGTGACCATCACCATCGCCAGTTCGTTTATCATGGGCTACATCGGTTCGCTGCTGCTGGTCATGATACAGGCCACGCTTTCCGAACGTCATGGCAGCCAGCGAGCCATTGCCCTCACGGAAGCGAATATCGCCGCCAGTGTTGCCGCCACGCTTTCGCCCGTGCTGGTTGGCATCGGCGTCAGCATTGGTTTGGGCTGGCACGGCGCGCTCTACGTCTGCGTCTTAGCCTGGGGTATTCTAGCCGTGTTGTATTGGCGCATCCCCTTGCCCGATACACGATCAACAGAACCTGATGCTCCCTCGACAGGATCGGAACCGCTGCCGCGAGTGTTCTGGGCATATTGGCTGGTCGTGTTTTTGTCCGTTGCCATTGAATGGTGCATGATTTTTTGGGCGGCGGATTTTCTCGAAAAAATCGGCGGCCTGAGCAAAGAGGCATCTGCCAGCGCGCTCAGTATATTTTTCCTGGCGGTTGTGGTCGGACGGACGGTAGGCAGCATACTGGCACGAAAATTCGCAAGCGGCAGGCTGCTGCTCATTGCTACTCTGATTGTGCTGGTTGGTTTTCCGATTTTCTGGCTGTCGCGCACGGCAGCGCTGAACATCGTCGGCCTGTTCATCTGCGGGTTGGGCGTCGCGAATTTATTTCCGCTGACGCTTTCGACGGCTGCGGGAATCGCACCGATGAGTCTGGCGAACACGGCCAGCGCGCGTATTTCCCTCGGCTCTGGCACGGCGATTTTAATCGTACCACAGATATTGGGTTCGGCTGCCGACCAGGTGGGCATCCAGAATGCCTATTCGATTATCCTGGTGTTCGCGGGTCTTGCGGCGATCATGACTTACTTCGCGAACCGGATGGCAAACCGCCAAGCTGCGCTAAAGGCCGAGAATATCCTGAATTAATTCTTGGCGGTCTTGGCGACTTGGCGGTTTAAAATCCTACTTCACGAAATAATAGAGTTCACCGGGCTGGACACTTTTATATTTCTGGCGGGGATCAACCCGCGCGAAGGCTTCGGCAATATGCTCCTGCGGGATCGCATTGGCAGGATAAAGATCATTATGTGCCGGGATAATCGTATCCCAACCCAATTCTTTCGCCAGCCATGCCGCCTCGAACGGCAGTAAATTACCTGTCGCTTTCACAATTTCCTCGCGATACCAGTCGCGCCCGTTGACCGGGAGAATGACCACATCCGGCTTCGGCAGGCTGCGCAGAATGTCGAGATAATCGGGATAAATGATGGTGTCTCCGGCGTGATAGAGGGTAACGCCATTCCACTCGATCAAAAACCCAATCCAGCGATAGCCTTTTTCGTCGTCATATTCTTTTTGATAATGCGCTGAAGGCACAATCGTCAATTTGAGATTGGTGCCGGGGAGCGTGATTGGCGTGAGCGCTTGCGGGAAAAGCTGGCGATCTTCGGCGATGTCAATGCTGTCGAGCAATTCGCGACACCAGCCATTCGTCACAAATTTGGCCTGGGGCGAGGCCTTGGCGACTCCGCCCGTCGTTGTCGTATCGAGATGGTCGAGATGTTCGTGCGAAATCAGATAATAATTGGCATTCGTGACGTGCGTGGGCAGGCAGGGTGGATCATACGCCCGTACCCAGGTATTCCCAAACTGTTCCCGCACGACATCACTCAGGCAAGGGTCGATATAGATGACCGCATCCGGCCCTTTGATCGCAAACCCGACCTGACCCAAGCCCCAGAGTCCCAGGCTGCCAGGGATGATCGGCGTATTCTGAATGTGATTAATCAAATCCTGTCCAAATGGCATTTTTTTCTCCTGTCATAAATTCAAATTTGTGCCGTTGAGTTTAAACCATTTGACCCAGGTTTTGTAATCCGGGCAATACCGTGCCACCAGTTTCCAGAATTTTTTCGAGTGGTTCATCTCACGCAGGTGGCAAAGTTCGTGAATAATCACGTAGTCGATGGCGGCTGGGGGCGTCATCATCAGCCGCCAGTTGAAATTGAGATTGCTCTTGGTGGAGCAGCTTCCCCAGCGCGTACTCTGGCCTTTGATCGTAACCCGTTCATATTCAAAGCCGAACTGTTTTGCCAACTCGGCGACCCGCAGCCCGATATAGGCCTTTGCCTGAGCGCGATACCAGCTTTCCAATGCAGCCCGTATGAAAGCCGGATCGTTGGATTTGCCATCCGTGCCGACGCGAACATGAATCGCGTCATTATCGAGCAGGATGGTCGTCAATTTGCCGCGCGGTTTATTTTCGATATCCAACCGCCGCTGTTCGCCTAAAAATGGAAATAATTCGCCCGATTTGTAGACTCGCTGCGGTGTTTCTTCTTTCGCCTGCTCGATTCGGCTGTGATGTTTGAGGATCCAGTTCGAATTTTTGCGGATAAATTCTTCAATATCGATTTCCGCCCCTGCCGGGATGATGACCTCCAGGCCAGCTTTAGGGCTGATCTTGAGCCGCGCATAACGGGCGCGCTGGCTTTTCTGGACGCTGTAGTCGATTTTTTGCTGTCCGAGTAGGATGTTGGGCATAAAATTCTCCGGCGCTACTGCCGTCCACGAACCCGCGCATCGCCCGCGCGTCGGGTGATTCCAGCGCTGTCGAGATGTTCCAGCAGGCCAATCGCATATTTTCGGGTGGTGTTAAAATGATTTCGAAACTCGGCGGCTGTGACCTGACCGTTCTGGTCGATCAGGCTTAAGAGTTCGGCTACCATGTCCTCGTAGGCTTGACGTGAAAAAATAACCTCCGGCTGTACCTGTACGATTTCGCCAAGCTCGATCAGCGCCCGCAGCACATTTTCTCCGACAATATTGGCAGCATCGGCATAAGAAGGCGGTGTGTATGGCGCGGCGTTCATTTGCTCATAAAGGGCGTGGATTGTTTGCTGCTGCGCATCACTAAATCGAATTTCGTGGTCAGCCATGCGTAGAGCGTTATTTTCGGCGACAACCGTGTTTTGACCCTCCAGCAGCATCGCCAGAATCGCTTGTTTTAATCCTAAGCGGCTGCGAAGTTCTTCACGCGGCATCCCCCGGCGCAGCGGTTCGGCCTGATGAAACGCTAAGAGTTCATTTTCCATGCGCCGTAAAATTCCCTGCCAGACTGAATCCGCGATGTAGGTGTCGTCGGGCAGGTGAAGCAAAATCCCTTGCGATAGCGCATCCTGAAGCGTGGCATTCAGTTCAGCATCGCTGTAGCCCGTCGATTTTTGCAGTTCGGCGCGCTTGGCGGGATGATTCGCGGCTTGAACAACCCGTTCAGCAGGAGTCCCGCGCATCTGCGTTTCAAGCTGGGCGATCACGTTCGGCTGAAAGCGTTTCCAGCGTCGCCCCGGCTGCGGATTGACCACGATTCCGCCGCCTATCGTCTCGGCGGGGGAGGGATAGCGCAAAATAAAGCGATCTCCGCGCGCCAGTGCCAGCGGTTTGTCCAGCCGCAGTTGCAGCCAGCCTTCCGCGCCAGGGGATAAAATTTCGTCGTTGAGCAGCCGCACCCGCACCGTCGATTCCGCCGCGCCGACAAAAAATTTGGCCTCGGCATGATGTTTGAGCGCGCGGGATGCGTCCTCCAGGTGGCGAAAATGGACATCCACCAGCAGGGTTGGCTGTATTTGGCGGGGATGGGTCAGCACGAATCCACGTTCGAGCGCGCTTTTTTCGACTCCGGCGATATTGACGGCGACTCGGCTTCCTGGCTGTGCGATTTCGACAGGCTGCTTATAACTTTGGAGGCCGCGAATCCGCCCGCGCAGGCTGGCTGGCTGAATCTCGATCTCATCGCCGACCCGAAGCGTCCCGCCGAGCAGCGTCCCGGTGACAACGGTGCCAAATCCGCTGATGGTGAACACGCGATCAATCGGCAGGCGGGGGGCGTTGTAGTGGGTATTGGGCGGCAAATCGGCTAAAAGCGCGCTGATTTTTTTTACTAATTCAGGGATGCCTGCGCCGGAATGTGCTGAGACACGCACAATTTCGGCATTCGCCAGCGTGGTATGGGAAACGGACTCGCGGATTTCGTTTTCGACCAGATCAAGCCAATCAGGGTCGTCGATCAGGTCGATTTTGGTGAGGACGATCAGACCATTCTGGATGCCGAGCAGATCGAGAATCGCCAGATGCTCGCGCGTCTGGGGCATGATGCCCTCGTCAGCGGCGATGACCAGCAGCACGGCATCAATCCCGCCGATGCCCGCCAGCATATTCTCGATAAAATCGCGATGCCCTGGGACATCCACAATGCCCAATGTCTCACCGTTGGGCAGCGTCAGCCATGCGAAACCCAAATCAATTGTCATTTCGCGGGCTTTTTCCTCTGCCAAGCGGTCAGGGTCGATGCCAGTCAAGCATTTGACGAGCGTCGATTTGCCATGATCGACGTGGCCCGCCGTGCCGATGACGCGCATGATGGCTTACTTGCCGCCGCCGTTCGATCCATTGCCGTTGGTTCGCTGTACAGGCGTTAGGCTTGTTCCGGTGTCGTGTTCGAGCAAAAGCGATTGATAGGTTTCACGGTAAAGCTGGGCGCGTTCACGTTCCAGTTTCCACAGGCGGTCAATGCCATCTTGCAGTGGGGCGAAAAGAGTCTGCATTTCTGAAAGGCGAGTCACAAAACGCTCGAATTCCTTATCGTGGCTGCGCCAGACTTCATCATTGGAGAGCGTGAACTGCTTCCAGCGTTTTTGATCGTCGGATGTCCAATCGTTCCATTCCTGGCGGAATCGTTCTTCGCTGAGACGCTGCATTTCGGCGACTTCGTTGATACGCCGTTCGAGGCGATCCCCGATGCGCTGGAAATCGTCAATAATTTTCTTCATCTCGCGGTAGGCTTCCGCCCAGGTTTCAAAGCGCTCGATATTGCGCTGCATCTGGCTGTCTTGTTCGCCGAATTTTTCGGTCAATTCTTTAATCTGCTGGTCACGCTGCTGCAAAATCAGCGTTTGCTGATCGATAAACTGCTGAATCTGGTCGCGGCGTTCGCGATCTCCATTTTGAACTTCCTGCATCCGGCGGTCTGTGCGCAGCGCTAAATCTTCGAGCAGGGTGAGCTTGGGCTTGATGCTGTCGATTTGTTTCTGAAGTTCGGGCAGTTCGGATTGAACTTCGGAGAGGCGGCGCGCATCCTGGCGGCGTTGTTCTTCCAAAAAGGCGAGGCGGCGATCTGGTTCTTCCAGCTTCTTGAACAGATCATCCACGCGCTGTTGAAGAGCAGCGACGGCGGCAGCAACGCGATCACGCTCGATATGAATCGCCGGAATCTCCGTTTGCTGGCGTTCGAGTTTCGTGACTTTATCGGTGAGTTCACGCACCGGACGGTTAATGCCTTCACGCGCGAGTTCGGAACGGCGCTCATTTTCGCGCTCGGCAGTGAGGCGTTTGGCTTCTGTCGATTCGATCAACTGCTGCATTTCTTTGCGGAGTTGATCCATCAATTCACCATCGCGCCCAGAGGGGATGAACTGATTGCGCATGGTTGTCTGGTCGGATTCAACACTGTTGAGACGGCGCATCAGGGCGTCAAAATTATCTTGCTGCTGCGCAAGCCGTTCTTCCAGCGTGGCGATGGTTGCTTTATCGCGACGGCGCTC
>Ga0268299_1002235_pt1 | contig 24742 bp, 20 predicted proteins | sample NOBtaG_FD_193484 | JGI IMG/M metagenome (GOLD analysis project Ga0268299, IMG submission 193484) | Activated sludge microbial communities from bioreactor in Nijmegen, Gelderland, Netherland - NOB reactor | ecosystem: Engineered > Bioreactor > Aerobic > Activated sludge | place: Netherlands... | reverse complement strand
TAACGGCCCGAGATTACTCCGATACGACGCCCGATGTCGATTACACCTACGGCACGAGTGCTCCGAAAGTTGGTAAACTGGTGAAAGTGGAATCGAGCGTTTCGACAACCGAATACACGGGGTTTGATATCTTAGGACGTGTGACGGCCCACAAACAGACGACGGACGGACAGAGCTACACGACCGGTTATGTTTACAACCTGAGCGGAGCTTTGATCGAGCAGACGTATCCATCGGGGCGGGTGGTGAAGAACGTGTTGGACAATAACGGTGATCTGAGCCTTGTCCAGAGCAAGAAGAATTCCGCCTACGGGTTTTTCACGTACGCGAACTCGTTCACTTATAATCCGGCCGGCGCCGTGACGAGCATGCAACTGGGCAATGGAAGATGGGAATCTACGCAATTTAATTCAAGATTGCAGCCCACGCAGATCGCCTTGGGCGTGACGCAGGGCGCGACGAACTTGCTCGATCTGGATTATTCGTACGGCACTACCGCAAACAACGGGAATGTGTTGTCGCAGACGATCACGGTTCCGACGGTGGGAACAAATACAGGCTTTTCGGCGGTGCAAACCTACAATTACGACAGTCTGAATCGGTTGAAGGACGCGACCGAGATGCTGACGCCGACCGGTGGTTCGGCAACACAATCGTGGAAGCAGACATTCTCCTTTGACCGCCACGGAAACCGGAACTTTGACGAAGCGAACACCGCTTTCGCGGGCTTCGATAAGCTCTGCAACAATAACACGGAGTTATGTGCTGATCTCAGAAAGCGGCTGAATCCTTCGATCAACGCATCGAACAATCGCCTGAGCACGAGCGACGATTACGACTTCGACGAGAGCGGTAACACGACCGAAGATCCTGACGGAAGGACGTTCGTCTATGACGCCGAGAACAAACAGGTAAGCGTCTCGGACACGAACGGCACGATTGGCGAGTACTGGTATGACGGAGATGGCCGTAGGGTGAAGAAGTACGTTCCCTCGACCGGCGAGGTGACGGTGTTCGTCTTTTCGATTTATGGCCAACTTGTATCCGAATATTCAACCAAAGCTGGGGCTGAGTTGCCTAGGGTTAGTTATGCAATCGCAGATCCCCTCGCGTCTCCCCGAATGATACTTGATGGGAATGGACGAATTTTGTCCAGACACGATCTCTATCCCTACGGTCAGGAGATCGGTGGCATACAGCGCGATACAGTATTTGGGTACCAGCCAAACGCTCTTAGCCAAAAATTCACGACCTTTAAGCGCGACGCCGAAGTGTCCCTAGATCATGCAGAAGCCAGAACATTCGCGTTCACCTTCGGAAGGTTTACGGCTCCGGATCCAGTTATCCTTGGAGCGGTTGGATCACCGCAATCGTGGAACAAGTATGTGTACGCCCTTAACAGCCCTTATATTTACGTTGACCCCGAGGGATTGTGGCCGACTGAGATTCACGATCAGATACTTTCAGAGGCATTTCCAGGGCTTCCTTTTTGGGAACTGAGTCGTATGCAGATAGGGAGCTATAGCGTTGATATGCCTGGTACGGTTTTGGAATCAAACGCTCCATTACACGCAATGCGAAACCGATGGACAACGCAAGCTCAAGCCGAAGGCGAGATGAACAGCTTCGTTGAAAGCAATCTTCGTGAAGCCCGTGTTTTAGCAGGACCGGGAAACCTACCGACCCAGAGTGCTCTTAACCGTTTCGGGAAAGCAATGCACCCTGTAATGGATAGCACTTCACCGTCACACAAGGGGTTCCAGCTTTTCCAGTACAGCGGAATTGTTATTCTGGACATATACGATATGGTGAAGCACAAACGGCGCGAGTCGGTTATTTCAAGGGCCGAGCTTCGCGAGACTGTGAATCTCGTGCGCAGTGATTACAGAAGAACCTTCGGTGAACGAGCTTACCGACGAGCGGTTCCATTAACCGCAGATCGTGGTTGGAGCGATTTTGTCAATGGACCGCCGGCTCCCCGAGGAGTCCCCCGTACTCCGTGCAAAAAGGGAAAAGGAAAATGTGAAAATGTTACGGTTACGATTTTGGATGAATAACTTAAAAAAAGAACAAGGACAAAACTTACGATTTTGTCGCGAGAAGCTAACGCTATCATTGGTGACAATTGCGTTACTTGCGATTGGATGCAGCGTGGTTCCCCGGTCCCCGCAAAGTACCCGTCCGCGACTAGTCACTGGCGATGAGGTAAGCCAGGCAATCGATCGAGTTCCATCAGAGATTGGGCTTTCCATATCTGGGCTCCTGTTTTTCAAGGGCGACCTATACGCAACATCGAATAGCGGATTGCTCAGGATCGCTCAGAATGGCAACAGGCATCTTCTTTCTTGGACCGAATACGATGACGTAGTTGAAGGCCCTTGGTTCGACCGCTCAAATGATCAGTTATGGGTTTACCATGCGGGAGTTTCTCAGCTATACCGATTCGACGGACGGGAATGGAATGCCGTAAAGATACCCGTTGAGGAATTGTCCCGCGGAGATTCTATTTACGGTTTCGACGGTTTATCGAGTGTAAAGGGGTTTTGGCTACAAGCTAGGACACGATCAAGTTGGCAATGGAATTCAGCCTCTCATAATTGGGCGCTAATTGACGTTCCGGAAGTTCCTTGCATGGATTACAGTGACGGGAACGACACCTATAGTTGCCTGGCGTCCGTCGGCCCGGTAGGGGATTCTATATTTGTGATAATGCATCGCGAGTTTATTGGGCCGATGGCGAATTTAGAAGACTCACGAGCAAAACGCCCACAACCGGATCGAGTATTCTTGAGGGAAGGATCTAAGTGGAAAGAGGTCTCGCAGACCAATGATCCTGATTTCGTCACCAAAAGGCTCGTCACTTCTGATAAGTATGCCTACGTGCAATCACACTTTGGATCAATTTTTCGAGTCGACAGGGATGGGGTGGAGAATCTTGGATCTCCTGGAGCAATCGGCTCGATGACTATTGCATCTGACGGGGCATTGATCGTAAGCGTTCCGCACAAAGGGATTTTTGAATATCGTGATGGCTGGTTAAAGTTGTTCGATCCTCCATATCCCGATAACTATCCTGTTCAGTTTGAATATTTGGCAGAACAATCGGGGCGGATAGCATACTCTGCAGTTCCAGCACTTAGTAGCTTTAAGAGGGGCGAGGGATTCAGATCTCAAATTTGGGTTACCGAGGGCAACGAACTTATAGATGTTCAAATACGTTAGGTTTGGGCGATATTCGATCATTGTGTGATATTTCCAAACCTCACAGCGCCGGGCGTTCGTTTACTATTGCGAGGATAAGCAAGTCGTCTACATTGGTTTGCTCGCGTTTTAGAACGGCGGTAGACTCGGCAGATCGCTAACGAGTCGAACTGCACGAAAAAGGCTGCAGATAATTATCTCAAGAAGGCAAGGATGGGGCGTCGGCGGCCGGACGGGCGACACCGGCCTCAAATATTCCTCCAACCAGGACGACATCCGCCAAAAATTCACCGGCTACCAGAAAGACAAAGAAACCGGCCTCGACTTCGCCGAAGCAAGGATGTACGCCAACAACTTCGGTAGATTTACGGCGGTCGATCCGCTCCTTGCTTCTGGAGAATCCGGCGATCCTCAGACTTTCAATAGGTACCTTTATGTGAATAACTCCGTACTTGTGTACAAGGATCCAACCGGTTTGGTTAAGCGACCAGTTGACATAATAATCATCGAGAACGGTAAGACAGGAGGAAACGCTCAGGATAGCTCTGATAGCACGAAGAACCCAATAGGACACACAGCAATTGCGATTACGGGAAAGGGCGTGTTCAGTATGGGAAATGCTGACAAGGAACCGGAACGCGATCAGAAAAATAATATACTAGGTGGTAATTTGAAAGATTACCTTGAGCGCGAAGCGCCCAGACGCGATACCGTTGTTACTATCATTAAGACGACGCCTGAACAGGACGAAGCAATGGCGGCGAAATTGATGGAGATTGCCAACTCGAATGGAACGATAACCAGAGAGTCAATCTTGTCCGATAATTGTTCGACAAGAGTCAATAAGGCACTAGACGCTGGTGGAATTCCGTCGAGACAAGTCGAATCCCCCGATCCGACACAGGGAGTCCCTAACCCCGTAATTCCCGGTTCAGCTGGACAAAGAGCCCAAATGGTTCCGGGCGCTCAAGTCTTTAAAATTGCGAAAGGATCCGAACTAACCAAGGAGTTAACTGAGGCAATTAAACAGTTCGAACGGCAAGAAACCAACAAACAGACAGACCAACGATGAATGGGAAAATCGGGAAAATAATAATTGCTGCAATTTGCTCAATTGTGATGGTTTTTGGTTTGGTTGTGTTTATCCACGAGCAAAAACGTGGTGCTATCGCGATTGGATTCGAAAATTTGGATATAGGTGATTCTCGGGCTAAGGTTCTTGAATCACTGGGCCAGCCGGACGAAATTGAAGTATGTGTTGACCGAAAAGCCGAGGACCCACTGAACAAGGCCTGTGTCGAACAGTTCTGGTATAAGCGTTTTATCGAACGATGGGGAGTTAGTTTTGACTCGAATGGAAGAGTCATCCACAAATCATACAATGCCCTCTACTGAGATTTTCCGGTTAGGTCGGTATTGCGCTTCATAGGAGTTGAGCAAAGCACAGGTTGTGTTCATGTTGCCGTTTCGTGAGACCAACTAAATTGAATAGCTAGTAGGGCCTCTTTCCTTCTGAACGGCGGTCAGACGTGGATACAAACGTTCGGGTATGACCGCTACGGGAACAGAACCTCGCATGCCGAAACGGTCGGTTCACAGGCCAAGGCAATCAATGAGGTGACGCTCCCGGCGGTTGATGTGAATACGAACAAGTTCTCAAACACGACGGATTACGAGTTTGATGCCGTCGGCAATCTGATCAGGGACATACACGGGCGGCAGTACACCTTCAACGGCGATAACAAGCAGATTGAGGTAAGCGACTCGCAGAGTAATCCGGTCGGCGAATACAAATACGACGGGCTTGGGAAAAGGATCAAGAAAGAGACCGCGACGGAGTATGTTGTTTTCGTTTATGACGGGCTTGGGAAGTTGATCGGTGAGTACTCGGCGGATGGGCCGCCGGCCGCCCCGACCGTCAACTACACGGCGACGGACCCGCTCGGCAGTCCGCGGGTGCTGACGAACAAGCAGGGCGAGGTGGTTTCGCGGCGAGACTTTATGCCCTTCGGCGAAGAGATCGCTCGCGACACGAACCACCGAACCGCAACACACAAATACGGCGTCGGCGACAACGTGCGACAAAAATTCACCGGCTACGAACGCGACGAGGAAACCGGGCTCGACTTTGCCGAAGCCCGCTATTACTACAACAACCACGGCCGCTTCACCGCCGTCGATCCGCTCCTAGCCAGCGGCAAATCCGCCAACCCCCAAACCTTCAACCGCTACACCTACACAATGAACCGCCCGTTGATCCTGACCGATCCAACGGGACTTCAGTCCGGTAGAAAGCCGAATAAGGGTCAGGATGACGATGTCATTAAGGTTGGCACAACGGCTCCAAAAATAGAAAGTGTGCAGACCACGTATCTGGATAAGACGATTTATGGTGACGTACCTGTCGGTGGGAAATTCCAAATTACATATACATACACTGTGCAAGCTGATACGGAAGGCGAACAAAAGCCAGAAGAAATGGGCAGCATTCAGCCAGCGCCTACAAGGAGAACGGATGGAAGTATTGATGATAGCAAATCACCAAGAGGCACGCTGGCAGATGCTCAAGGCTTGGAGAAAACCGAACCTGATGTAGTCAAAGTTTCACCGGCCGGAAAACAAGAAGGATTTAGAGTAACAAAAACAGAGACATTTGTTGTTAAGGACTTGCCTGACCGAAAATACAAGGATTTTACTACGTCGATTAACTATCAGGTAGTCGTGAAAGACTCTGTCGGAAATGTTGCCCGTTTTGTCACAACAGATAGAAAGAATATGGATAAAGCTATTGAGATCAGAAACGCCCCGAGAAAGCGGGAAAGAGGAAAGAACGAGGAGGAGTAAATATGCAGAAGTCGTTTCGAATTGCGTTCATTGGTGGAATCGTTCTGTTTCAATCGTTGTTCGTGTTCAGTCAAGAGTTGCCTATCGAGAACATTGAGGTACGGAGTAAGTATAATGCTAGCTATCTCACAAGTTATTCGAATGTTTTCTTGTACAAGATAGAGCCTCTAGAGCGCAGTCGGATATTAAGTGTTATCCGTGAGTTCGAATCCAGCGGATTATTCGACCGGGTTGAATGGAATTTGATGAAGGTGGAAGGTAAAGAGTCAAACAAACTCGTTCTAACACCGGTCTACCCGCAAGATTATGAGACGTACGTCCTGCAAGATGTGGTGTTAGATTACCTCCCAGGAGTTGATTCGCGAACGTTCAGACGACTTCTCGTGGAGGATGGTATAGAGTTTGGTTCCCCATGGTATACGAACACGTATTCACACATTGTTACGAAGATAAAGTCAGCATTGGTCCGATCGATTGATAGCGATTCAATGCTCGCAGAAGTTGAAAACCCGTGGATTTCCATTCGGTGTTTGCAGCCTCGTCAAGTGTCATTGGTCGTCCGTGGGAGTTCATTTGACCATCTACGAATTACGAGACCTGAAAACCGGTAACTTTGTCGATTAGTGAAAGCAATTCCCATTGATTATCTTGTTTTGTCGGGTTTCACTGGCAACAGTTTTCTGCTGATTTTTGAAGCGCCGCCGCTCTGCCGGTCGCTTTCGGCGGCACTAACGAAAACTCCACCGGCATCGTCCGCACAGACATCGACGCAAACCGCACGCTCGTCACCGATCAGGCCGGGAAGAGCCGCATCAGTAAGACCAATGCGCTTGGGCAGTTGAAAGAGGCCTGGGAGATACTCGCGGCAAGCGAAACGGGTTCGGAGAGCGTCAGCTTCCCGGGCACTTCCATCGCCCATGGCTTCAAGACCGCCTATGGCTACGACACGCTTAATAACCTGACGACCGTATCCCAAGGGGTTCAGACGCGGACCTTCAGCTACAGCAGCCTCTCGCGTCTGCTTTCGGCGGCGAATCCGGAATCGGGGACGATCGAGTATGAGTATGATCCGAACGGCAATTTGACCGAGAAGACGGACGCGAGAAGTATTGTAACTACATACACTTACGACGAGCTGAACCGCGTAACGGCCCGAGATTACTCCGATACGACGCCCGATGTCGATTACACCTACGGCACGAGTGCTCCGAAAGTTGGTAAACTGGTGAAAGTGGAATCGAGCGTTTCGACAACCGAATACACGGGGTTTGACATCTTAGGACGTGTGACGGCGCACAAACAGACGACGGACGGACAGAGCTACACGACCGGTTATGTTTACAACCTGAGCGGTGCTTTGATCGAGCAGACGTATCCATCGGGGCGAGTGGTGAAGAACGTGTTGGACAATAACGGAGATCTGAGCCTTGTCCAGAGCAAGAAGAATTCCGCCTACGGGTTTTTCACCTATGCCAAATCGTTCACTTATAATCCGGCCGGTGCCGTGACGAGCATGCAACTGGGCAATGGAAGATGGGAATCTACGCAATTTAATTCAAGATTGCAGCCCACGCAGATCGCACTCGGTGTAACGCAGGGCGCGACGAACTTGCTCGATCTGGATTATTCGTACGGCACTACCGCAAACAACGGGAATGTGTTGTCGCAGACGATCACGGTGCCGACGGTGGGAATAAATACAGGCTTTTCGGCGGTGCAAAACTACAATTACGACAGTCTGAATCGGTTGAAGGACGCGACCGAGATGCTGACGCCGACCGGTGGTTCGGCAACACAATCGTGGAAGCAGACATTCACCTTTGATCGCTACGGCAACCGGAACTTTGACGAAGCGAACACCGCTTTCGCGGGCTTCGATAAGCTCTGCAACAATAATACGGAGTTATGTGCTGATCTCAGAAAGCGGCTGAATCCTTCGATCAACGCATCGAACAATCGCCTGAGCACGAGCGACGATTACGACTTCGACGAGAGCGGTAACACGACCGCCGACGCCGACGACAGAACTTTTATCTACGACGCTGAGAATAAACAGGTCGAAGTGCGGGACAGCCAGCAGAACGTGATCGGGCAGTACTGGTATGACGGAGATGGCCGCAGGGTAAAGAAGCACGTGCCCGCGACCGGCGAGGTTACGATCTTTGTCTATGACGCGAGCGGCAGATTGATCGGCGAGTATTCAACCGAAGTCCAGCCTTCCCAGGACGCAAAGACCCAATACCTGACAGCAGATCATCTCGGAACTCCTCGAATAAACACCGATGGCAGCGGCCAAGTGATTTCAAGACACGATTATCATCCGTTTGGGGAAGAAGTGTCGCGTTCGGGTTATGGTTCCGACACAATCCGCAAGCAATTCACCGGCTACGAGAGGGACGGAGAAACCGGGCTGGAATTCGCCCAGGCAAGAATGTATGCGAGTGCGGTCGGCAGGTTTACGGCTGCGGACCCTCTTTTGTCATCGCTTGAGCCGGACGACCCACAATCGATGAATCGTTATGCATACTGTGGAAATAACCCACTAAATTTCATCGATCCAACCGGATTGTGGAGGTGGTCATTGGCGATGGGCGGGAACGCGTCCGATGACGATCTTGAGCAAAGAATTCGCGACTTGGAAAACGATGAGAGTCTAGACGAGGCCGCGCGGGCGGATGCAATTGCTAACATCAATAACATGTTGTTTAACCGCCAGCAATTTCGCGATGCCCTCAGCCTTGCTCGCCTGATGGTCGACAGAGGAACTTTTGCTAATGCGTCGGAGTATCTTGAGGCCACCGCGGCTGTGAACTCATACGGCGCCGAAGGTGACGGTAACAATGTCGTGATTGGTCTTAGAAACGACAACAGTAACCCAGCGTTCACCTCAGTTGAAGGTCAAAATGTGATAGTTGGCTTTACACCGTCCGCATTAGGTTCAAAGGGAACGGCTCTTAACATTATTCATGAGGGCGTTCATGTCACTCAGGCACAAAGATATCTAGCTGGCGGTAGCAATACTTCGAGGCTTGATGCGGACTCGGCGGCATATCGGGTTACTATCGCATCGTGGGCCGCGATTAACAACGCTCGGGCAGCTGCGGGACAGGATGTCTCAACAGCAACTCTAGACTACGTTGGCGTGCGAGTTTGGCAACAGAATATCACGAGCGTCGATATGCAGACTGGGTTGAACTCTGTGCTACAACGAATCGGGTATGCCGACGCGAAAAACAGACCGACGGTTTCTGGAGCAGCACCATCATTTGCCCAGCCAACCGGACAGCGGAGGCTCTATCGATGAAGGAAACGAAACAGTTGCGACTCTCTAAGTGGTCGCGATGTCTTTTGCTTTTTGTTTGCAGCATGGTCGTGATTTCGAGCGCGTGGTCCCAATCCGTCGTTCGTCCACAACTGCGGAATGACAAGCCTTCGATATACTTGTCGGTGATTGGTGAGTCGAAGGAGTATTACACGTGTTCAACTTCCTGGTTGCCCTCTGTAACGGTATTACTTGTTAACAATTCGCCCCGGCCGATCAACGTTTTAGCGAGGGTCAGCAATCAGATAACCTTTGACGCCATCACGCTGTCTGATGGTACGAAGGCAAGGGCGTTTAAGGATAGGACAAGGGTTGAATTGTGCTTTAACGTTGATTCTGTCGATAGGTCCGTCTCGATACCGCATGTAGGATGTAATACGGGCCCAGCAATCGGAAACGCATTGGTTCCTTCGGTACCGACGACCTGCGGGTGTGACTGGATGCGGGAACAGGCTATCCGGGACACCTACAACGGCATTTGGGTAGGACCGGGTACCTCGATTCTCTTTGACGTACCTAAACAGTATACGACCCCGGGCCTTCGACTTAGAACTCAATTTAGCTTTGAGTGGGAATTCCGGGGTGGCAAGCTAGGCCATGACGAACCGAGCCATTTTGTTTCGCTCGTTTCTCTGAACTAACGCTTGCCTTTAGAGCTCTCAAAGAGTAGGTTTGGCGGGGCCAAGGCCGGGCGGTAAGTACGAACTGAATCGGCCGAAGACGCCGAGGACCGGCAGTTCACCTACGACGCGGAGAACAAACAGGTGAAGGTGCGCGATGATCAGGACGAGACGATTGGCGATTACTGGTATGACGGAGATGGCCGTAGGGTGAAGAAGCACGTTCCCTCGACCGGCGAGGTGACGGTGTTTGTCTATGACGCTGGCGGGAAAATGGTCGGCGAGTACTCGACAATCGTCGAAACCCAATCGCCAAAGGTCAGCTACACAACCGCCGACCACCTCGGCTCGCCACGAATCAATACAGATGCCAACGGCTCCGTCACAGCAAGGCACGACTATCATCCGTTTGGTGAGGAAATTTACACGTCGCAAAGAACGCAAGCTCTCGGCTACACCGCTGACACCATCCGCAAACAGTTCACCGGCTATGAACGGGACAGCGAAACAGATCTTGACCATACACATTTAAGAATGTACTCGAATCGCCTCGGCCGATTTCTCACCGCTGATCCTGTTGCACCGGATATCTACACGCCAGCGACTCACAATCGGTATCAGTATTGTCTGAACAATCCATACCGATTCATCGATTCTGACGGAGGATACGATAGAGATGTGCATGTTGATCTGACCGCGATGATGGCACTGGCCGTTGGATTCTCACAACAGCAAGCGGACATTATTGCAAACTCCAATCAATGGCTCGATGATCCAAGTTCGCCATGGAATCCAGAACAAGTAGGAGCTCAAGGTGTAAAAGCTCGGAAACTTTTTCATTTTACCGATCAGGCAACCAGATGGGCACACTGGAAATCATTTGAAGACCAAGTAATGGCGGGTAGCGCCGACGCATTTGCGGCCCTTGGAACATTTATGCATCCGCAGCAAGATTCGTTTTCCCATAGGGGTTTTGAAGCCGTGTTAGGTCAGGTACCAGGGGGACTAGACAACTTGAACTTGTTTACAAGTCCCAGAAGCATGGTAACTGAAGCTCGAAAGTATGATAGAACGAGTTATCGACCAAAGCTGGCTGAAGAAATGGCCCGGGACACGTTCAGTAGGCTGTTGCAAGCAAGGAATATGATGGCAAAGCGTGGGAGATTTGGATCATTTCGAGAACCGGTTCCCTATTCAGCGATCGAGAGCAAAGTATCCGAATGGGTTCGAGCTAATTCAAAACAGAAGAAAGTAATACTTGGTCAAATTAGAAACATTATCATGACTTTTGGTCAAAATAATGAGGAACGGAAAAAGAAGAAAACAAAAACTACCGTAAAAGTAATTGAGGAGGAATAAGCGGGTCGTTTGGGAGGTTGTCGTGAAATTAGCATTTAAGTTAATCTTCGGCTTAATTTACACCGTTGTGTACGTTGTTCTCGCAGTTGATAGTACAGGTGGCGGACATGGAACTTTTATTTTTTTTGCACCACTTTTCACCTGGCCCTTGATTCTGATGGCCCTCGGGCTTACCACCAGAGTCAATAACTCGATAGTGCGCATATTGGTACCAATGCTGCTAATCGTTTCATACATCAGTATTGGCGCAATGTTTCTGGACGAGTGCATTCACGGTGATGGTTCGGTCCAACGCCGTTGGGAAATGTCGCCTTATTTCGTAATACTAATTCTTGGCTGGTACTTCGCGGGTCAGTTAATTATTTGGAGCACGTACATTCTCGAGTTGCGGCGGCAAAACCGGTTAGATTGAATTTTACATTCCAAAGATGGGCCAAGGAGCAGTCTCTTACACAACTTCGCCCGAGCATTGGTCGAGCAGACCTATCCCTCAGGCCGGAAGTTGGAGAATGTGATCGACAAAAACGGCGATCTCTCGATGGTTCAGAGTGCCCGGTGCATGGATGCCGCGGTGGGCACGGACGCCGAGTGCACCGCACAGTCGGGCCTCTGGAACTACGCGAAGAATTTCACTTACAACCCGGCCGGTGCCGTGACGAGCATGCAACTGGGCAATGGAAGATGGGAATCTACGCAATTTAATTCAAGATTGCAGCCCACGCAGATCGGCCTGGGAGCAACGCCGGAGGAAGAGAGGAATAACAAACGGAATGTCTTATTCGAAATCATGAGATATGCCACTAGTTACGGTTCACCGACCGACGGTGTTGGGCGCTCCAGAAAAAAACGAACAAAAACAAGAGTTAGGGTTGTAAAAGAAGAAGAATAACTGGAAAAGAGGCCATTTCGAGAAAGCCTATGAACTGGTATCACTATTTAGCCTATCTAGGAGTCTATACCCTCGGTTACGTTTTCCTCGCTTTTGCGACCTTGGCAGATGGCCACGGGACTTTTTTGTTCGCTGCGCTGCTAATTTGTTGGATCTTGTTCGCTGCAGCGGTGATTCTAATTCCGCTCTCGCCGTCGAAGTTCGCGTTCCTAACGATCGTAACCTGTGTTATAGCTTATTACCTTGGGTCCGGTGCGATTGCTATCATCGAGCAGACCGGGGAGGGAAACTTCGATCGCACGGTTTTGTTTTTACGTCAACATCCGGTGTTGTTTGTATCCACGGTAGCATGGTACATTGCGGGCCAGATAGTGTTTTGGTTCATGCTAATAGAACGAGTGCGGCGTCGGGTTGCTCCCTGATTATTCGAAAAAATGCTGGTTCCGAATACTGGAGCGTATGCAAATAATTTTACCTACAACGCCGCAGGGGCGGTTTCGAGCATGCAACTGGGCAATGGAAGATGGGAATCGACGCAATTTAATTCAAGATTGCAGCCCACGCAGATCGCACTCGGTGTAACGCAGGGCGCGACGAACTTGCTCGATCTGGATTATTCGTACGGCACGGCGGCGAACAACGGGAATGTGTTGTCGCAGACGATCACCGTTCCGACGGTGGGGACGAATACAGGCTTTTCGGCAGTGCAAACCTACAATTACGACAGCCTCAATCGGTTGAAGGACGCGACCGAAATGCTGACGCCGCACGGTGGCTCCGCAACACAATCGTGGAAGCAGACGTGACACCGTTTAATATTGTTCTTCAGGGTTCACTTATTCCCTTGCAGATTTCCGCGGATGTCTTTGCCGCACACACGATCTTTTTCAACTCGGTGAGTTGCTCTCGAAGACTGTCGATCTCCGCTTGCTGCTGCTTCACCGCATTCACGAGGACCGTAGTGATCTGTTTGTACTTGACTCCTTCGATCTCGCCTTTCGCGTTTTGAGTCGCAAGAGCGGGCTCGACAGATGCAACCTCCTCCGCAGCAAAGCCTATGTCAAGAGCACCGCCGCTATTCCACTGGAATGCGATTGGCCTCAGGCGGCGCACGACCTCAAGACCACGGTTATAAGGTTCGACATTTGATTTGTAACGCAGGCTGGACGAGCACGAGGACAGATTGAAAGTTGCGGCGTTCTGACAAACATCTATCGAACCACCCGTCGGTGACAGCGTCGCACGCAGAAAGCCATAGACGACGACGTCATCACCAAGTGAGCCGCTGGGATTCGCGAAGTTGCGTCCGAGGACTATCGTGTTGCTCGTGCTGACAACCGCCTCTGCTCCGATCGCCGTCGCGTGGCTTACTATCCCCGACGTATTGGCGTTCCATCCGATCACAGTGTTGGCGTCACCGACCGTATTCGCCTTTCCGGCCTGATAGCCGTAGAACGTATTCGCATTTCCGGTAGTGGTCATCTGGCCAGCTTCATAGCCGGCGTAAGTGTTGTATAGACCGTCGGTATTCCCGTATCCGGCCTGATATCCGAGAAACGTGTTGTTACTGCCAACCGTATTGCTTGCTCCAGACCCCGTGCCAAAGAATGAATTTGTCGAGCCGGTCGTATTCGACACGCCTGCCGCATACCCAAAGAAGGAGTTGTTGAGCCCGGTCGTGTTTACTCGGCCCGCTACTTTTCCGAAAAAGGCATTCTGGCTCCCGGTCGTATTTGTAAGACCTGCGAAGTATCCGAAAAACGAATTGTTGATCCCGCTGTTCGAGGCTCCGGCCTCGTAGCCAAAGAATGAATTATCGCTGCCGGTGTTGTTCCTTCCGGCGAGGGCGCCAAAAAACGAGTTGTGTTCTCCTAAGGTGTTGGACGATCCCGCCCGAAAACCGAAGTAGGAATTTGACGAGCCGTTCGTGTTCGAATCTCCCGCAGCATATCCAAAGAACGAATTTCGATCTCCCTGCCCGTTGGCTTTGCCGGCTTCGCTTCCGAAAAACGCGTTCTCGTCGCCAGTATTCGCCTCGCCCGCGAGATAGCCGAAGAAAGAGTTACCGGACGCGTTTGAATTTGTCGCGCCCGCGCGATAACCGAAAAAGGAATTGTTTGAGGTCGTGCTGTTCTCGCCAGCTCCGCTGCCGAAGAACGAGTTGAACGCGCCGGCCAAATTCAATAATCCGCTATGCCGTCCGAAATACGAATTGTGACTTCCGGTCGTGTTGATATCACCGGCCCGCATTCCGAAGAACGAATTGTTCGAGCCCGTCGTATTCACGCGGCCGGCAGACGAGCCGAAAAATGAATTTGCCGCCCCCAAGCTGTTCGCATTGCCGGCGTTCGTTCCAAAGTAGGAGTTATCAACTCCGCCCGGGCCACCTGCGTTCAATCCGACGAACAGCGTGTTCGATCCCGGTCCGATCCCAATGAGGCGGAAGCCGCCGTAGTTGAATTGCGCCGCCGAGACGATATTCGCCGACATGTTTCCGGTGATGCTGAAGTTTGCGTTCTGAATGAACGCGGAGTTCTGAATGTAGTTTGTGCTGCCGGCAAGGGGTGTACGCGCGTTGCTCATCCTCGGATCGTTTGTCAGAACGAATTGATCTGCGGCGATGCCGCCGAGTTGGAAGGCGTTTTCCGCGATCGCGCTCTTTATCGAATATGGGGCTGAATTTACTTGTACGCGAGGAGACAATGCTTGAAAAGTGCCGGTCCCGGCGGGACGCAGAGAAATTTCGAGCCATCGATTCGCGCCGGGAAACTGCGCACCGAAGTCGAGTCGGAGAGCGAATATTCCGTTTGTTACGGCTATGTTCGGGCGAGACAAGCTCGCGATAGGCGTACCGCCCGTCTCGACCGAATACAAACTGACGATGAAATCATAGCTGCCCGTTGCCGGCGTCACACCATCATTCAATTTGCCCTGATATGTGAACTCGGTCGTTTGCGCCCCCGCATTCAACACGCCTATGACGCAAAGAAAAACCAGTGCTAACATTCCCAATCCTTTCATTTCTTCACCTCCTTACAGACTGCGGCTGTTGGACGGATCCCGCAGACAAGCCTCTTAAGTGCATCGATCTGTTTCTGCTGAGATTCGATGAGCATCTGCTGTTCTTTCAGAGCGTTTACGAATACGACGCTCAGCCGGTCGTACTTAACTCCTTCGACCTCACCTTTTTCATTGCGTGTTACGAAACGTGGATCGATGGCGGCGATGTCCTCGGCGCCAAAGCCGATGTCGTTTGATCCTCCGTTTTTCCAGTCAAACGAAATCGGACGCAGCCTGTTGATGAACCGCATTCCCGATGAGTATGTAGCGATGTTGGTTTTGTAGCGGAGCGATGACGAGCAAAAACCGACCTCATTTGCCGCGGTCCGACACAACGCGTTGATGCCACCGGCGGCAAAGGTTCGAATACTCGTGACGCCCGTTTGCGTGTTCATCACAAGGCTCCATCCGCCGCCGTTGTTGCCGAAGAAGCCGACGCTGTTGTCATTTTCCATGCCGATAAATGCTCGTTCGGAGTTGGGGCCATTCTGGAAAAGGAACAGCCCGGCGGTCGACGTGGTTCCGGTCGCACCGGGCCTTTGCTTTATGCGTACTCGGTCCGCGACGTCGAGACGGAACTCCGGCGTAGTCGTTCCGATGCCGACGTTGGTGTTGGTGCCACCGTTGACGCCCGCAATACTCCCCAGCACAAGTGAATTGCTTTGGGATACGAGAGCACGAAAACCTATCGCCGTCGCGTTCACCAGGTTGGCTGCACCCGTATTTGTGTAAGCCCCGAATAGCGAGTTTGCTACCCCTGCAGTGTTCGAAAGTCCCGCCTGATAGCCAAAGAATGAGTTCGCGTTCGCGTTGGGGTCGGTTATGTTGCGTCCCGCCTGACTCCCGAATAGCGAGTTAAAGCTTGAGAACGTGTTGCCAATGCCGGCCCACCAGCCAAAATACGAATTTTCCGATCCAACTGTGTTATTCCAACCGGTGGACGTACCGAAGAACGAGTTCTTCTCACCCGACGTGTTCGCCGCTCCCGCTGTATCGCCAACGAACGTGTTCTGCTCTCCCGCGACGTTGTTGAGACCGGCTCCGTAACCGAGGAACGTGTTCGCATCTCCGGTAGTATTCACCTGGCCGGCATACGTCCCAAAAAATGCGTTTCGGTCACCCTCGGTGTTTTGGCTCCCGGCGAAGGCTCCGAAAAACGAATTGCGGATTGCGAGATTGGCCCGTCCTGCCTGATACCCGAAAAAGGCATTGTCAAAGCCGGTTACATTCGCTAATCCGGCATCCCGCCCAAAGAAGGCATTGTGCGCTCCCGTGGTATTCGCCGACCCTGCGAAGGCGCCGAAAAATGCGTTGTCATCCGAGGTGGTTGATCTTCCAGCCTCGCGTCCGAAAAAGGAGTTGTTATTTCCGGTAGAAGAAAGACCGGCAAGTGAGCCGAAAAATGAGTTGCGAGCGCCGCTGACATTGTGTTGACCCGCATTCTCTCCAAAGAACGAGTTACCGGCACCGGTCTGATTGTCTGCTCCTGCTGCAGAACCAAAGAAAGAGTTCCCGTTGCCGGTGGTGTTCGCGAAACCCGCACGAAAGCCGACGAATGAATTGGTAGCCCCCGAATTGTTTGCCCCGGAGTCAGGTCCTACGAAAAGGCTGGTGCCGAAGGATCCTAGGGCCAGGATGCGGCTGCCTCCAAGCTCAAATCGTGTTATGGCGTTGACAACATTGCCCGAGAGCCTGCCACCGGCGCTCCCGTTTCCAGTGATGTTGAAGTCGCTTGTTAACTGAGGAAGCACTGAGTTCTGGATATAGTTCGCGCTTCCAGCCGGAACACTCGAGACGGGAATCGCACCCGTAACGGCCGCGCCATTTACGCTTGCGATGTTGGCGGCGTTGACACAGCCTATGCACGAGGCCGACATAGCATTTGCGGTAGCAGCGTTGATGCTTCGGACCGCATACGGAATGCTGTTGATCGGAGTCCGTGGCTCAAGGATAGTAAAGCCGGAGCCGCCGGCGTTTCGAACTCTGATCTCGACCCATCGATCCGCGCCCGCCGAAAATTGATCTCCGAAGTCGAGCTTTACGGTGAAAATGCCGGCTGAAACCGATACCGCATTCAGCGATCTTGTCGAACCCAACTGACCGCCGCCGGAAAGTGCGTCAAACAGCCGAAACTCGAAATCGTAGTTACCGTTTGCCGGCGAAGCTCCATCCTTCAAGCTCCCTTGAAACGTAAATTCAGTGGTTTGCGCCCCCGCGGCAAGGGCCGAAAACAAAAGAATTGCAAGACAAAGCGGACCGATCGCGTTAGTGGGCGACACTCGATTACTGTTCATTATCTTTTACTTCTCCTTTGGAAGAGATCTTTTCGATCTGAAAGTGAGACGGACTGTCGAGGACCTTATTGATCGATCCATCGGTTGCAGTCGCCGGCTCCTCGATCGGTTCATTGCGATCTGCACGATAGGTTCGACGATGGATCACAGTTCTTGTCCAAAGCTCGACCCGTATAGTGATGCGATTGGTCATCCGCAAAATGTTTGATTTAGTCGGATCGTTTGTTAAAATCCGGCTATCCAGTTTATTCCCGCCGTGATTTCGTATTTTTACCGGCGGCTGTCGAAAAATCCTGAATTTTGCGCGGAATTTTTCCGAAAAATTCCAAATAACGCGATGACATCTGCGGCGAGAGAGCATTACTTCTTCGACGAATTTCGGCTCGACCTTCCGAAGCGGAGGCTGGAGCGTGACGGCGAGGCAATACCGCTCAAGCCAAAAGCCTTCGACCTGTTATTGGTCCTTGTAGAAAACTCCGGACAATTGATGTCGAAGGATGATCTGTTTCAGCTTGTCTGGAGTGACCGGATCGTCGAGGAATCAAATCTCTCTGTCCATATGGCGCAGATCCGGAAGGCTCTCGGTGAATCGGCGAAGCAGCCTCGGTATATATTGACGGTGTCGGGTGAGGGCTACAGATTCGTCGGGAACGTTCATACGAACGCTGAACCCGAATGTGAAGAGATATTTGAGCAACAGACCTTTGCAAGCATCGTCCTGGAATCCGACGTCGTTGATGAGCGTCCCGTTCAGACGGAAAACAATCGTCGTTGGGCAAATGGGCGACCACTTGCCGTCGTATTTGGGTTGCTAGTCATATTTCTACTCACGATTTTCGGCGGCTTTCTCGTGCAGGATCGCTTTGCTGCCAAGACACAGATCCCGTTCCAGCGCTTCAGCATCAAGCGGCTGACGAATAATGGAAAAGTGACGTATGCATCCCTATCACCGGACGGAAAATTGTTTGCCTATTCAAAAGAACACAAAGACGGTCGCGCCAGCCTATGGCTCGGCCACGTCAACGGAACGAGTGAAGTACAGCTTCGCGAACCGGCCGAGGTCACTTACGCGTTCATCAAATTCGCCCCGGACGGTAGTACTTTGTATTATGTCGCGATCGACCTAAACCGTGCTTCAGCGCTATTCAAAATGCCAGTGCTGGGCGGAAAGGCCGATAAGATCAAGGACGAGATCAATTTCATCTCGTTCGCGCCGTCGGGCGAAGAATTTGTTTTCGTTCGAAACGAAGCCGACAGGTCGGCATTGAAGATAGCCGACTTGAGGGGAAACGAACGCGAACTGATCTCGCGCCCTCGAAGTCTTGAATTCAACGCCCGAACTCCGGCGTGGTCGCCCGACGGAAAGATGATCGCTGTCGCCGCTTTCGCTAAAGAGAACGCCGAAACCCAGGAAATCCTTATCGTCACGGTCGACGACGGGTCGATATCACGACTGACCGATCTCGGGTGGCAACTCTACAGGTCGCTCGTCTGGCGAAATGACGCCAACGGGCTTATCGCGGTCGGATCCGAAAGAAGCCTGACCGTTAGTTCCCGGCTTTGGCACATCAGCTACCCGTCGGGCGAAGCAAGACCGATCTTAAGCGATCTCAATGCTTACGGTCAGCTTCTCGACTTATCAGCCGACGACACGTCGCTGCTTGCCGTGCAAGCGCAACATCAATCGAACGTCTGGATCGCACCGGCGAACGATCTAGCCGCGGCGGAACAGATCACGTTCGACTCGCTTGGCACAACAAACGGTTGGTACGGAGTAGATTGGCTACCTGGAAGACGGCTCGTATACACGTCATTTGTGGACGGCAACATAAGTCTATGGACGATGGCAGCCGACGGTTCCGGACCAGTTCAGCTCACCTCGGGGGCGAACGACTTTCACATAAGTTCGTCCGAAGTCTGCGGGTGCGTCGTCTTCGAATCGGATCGGGGTGCGAGCAAACAGATCTGGAGCGTTAACTTCGACGGAAGCGATCTTCGTCAGGTCACGAACTCCGGTAAGAACGTACAGCCTCATATATCACCTGATGGACAGTGGATCACATTCGCATCTACACGGGGCGATAGTCACGGACTCTGGATGATCTCAACCACACGCGGCGAAGAGATCCTTGTGCTGGATAAATCGGTTGCATTCCCACGCTGGTCGCCCGACGGGAGGTCCATTGCTTTCCATTCAACGCGAAAGGGGGCCATAACGATCGCCGTTGTTCCGATCGATGGAGCCGGGACTTTGCGTGAGTACCCGACGCCGCGGCTTGCGAATCTGAATTTAGGCGTTCGATGGACACCAGACGGCAAAGCGATTACCTATCGAGACTGGGCGAACGGTATATGGCGTCAGGATATTGCGGGCGGCGAACCGCAGCGACTCGCCGGTTTGCCGGAAGAGAAGGTCTACGCATACGCGTGGTCGCTAAGCGGCCACGAGATCGCATTTACTCGCGGACAGGAGATCCGAGATGTTGTCCTTTTGAGTATGGAAAAGTAATCTTGGCAGGTCGGTTGAACGGCGAAGGGCTGTATAAAGGTTCTATCGAACATCGATTTCGATTTGTTCAGTATCCAGGCCACTTAACTTCTACAACTGCAACTGCGGTCATCCAACCGCTCGATCCGTGTCTGGGACGGCGAGGAAGAAGAATGGGGCGAATGGAAGACGACCTATTCGCTGTATTCGAGCGTATTGGGCCGGGTAGTGAGCGAAGCGGACGAGACCGGAGCAAAACGGAGGACGTTCGTTGTGGCGGGCGGGACCGAGATCGCAAGGCAGGCTTATTCGGACGAGAGCGAACAGGTCGTCGGGTTCGTTCACCGCGACGCTTCGGGGCTTAGCGGACGCTCGACCAACGCCGGCACGGGCACCGCATCGAGCACGTATGCAAGCGTCGCCGAGGAGTTCGACGCCCTCGGCAACAACGTAGGGACACGCGGCCACCTCGGCAGCCCAAGGATCACGACCGACCAGTTCGGCCAGGTCGCCTCCCGCCGCGACTTCATGCCCTACGGCGAAGAAATAACAGCCGTAGGCGGCCGCTCGCTTCCGACGGAGGTTATTGATGATTTAGGTGTCATCACCGTTTATCCTGACGGGCGAGAGGAATACGATGGCCCCTTGGAAAAGAGGTAGCAAAAGAAATGAATAAGAGAGCAATTTGGGTTAGGTTTATCCTCTCGTGCATATATGGTTGCCTCGCTTTGGCTTCATATCTATGGGATTTCACAGTTTTGTTGATGCTTCTTGGAATTCCGTGGAGCATTCCGTTGATGATGTTTAGTGGCCTCATTCTTCACATGACGGTTGAAGGAAAAACAGTGATGTCCGTAGGCAGTTTGATCGGCGTAATGTTGAACATAGGTCTTTACGTTTCCATCTTATTGAGACGAAAATGACTGATCTTATGATGCGGCCCTTACAAACCGAATCTTTATAATGGGGCGGAAGAGGGGCGTCTGTCCGACATATATCCCCGTCGGACAATCGAGGTGCGGGCGCGAGTATTATGCAGCAAGCTTTGCCATATCCAGGCGGGCGAACGAACAACCATTATTATTATCCGAAGAGGTTTTAATGATGTCGTCTAGTTGTTGGTTTTTCAGATTCGAAGGGGAGTTCCTTGACAATTCACCAATCAATTCAGACAAAGGCGTTTTCGGCAGTTGCTTGGTACCTGTTGAAGACTTCAACTTAGCCGAGGAGGCGTTTCTTCATGCGTTGGAAGCGAAGATGATAAGTCACATAGAAACCATTGAGTTTTTTCTTGTAAACGAAATCACAGTTGACGCTACAGATGAAGAAAACAGGTTCTGGATTGACTGGTATCATGAAACATTACTGCTTCAACATGTAAATTTCGATGAAATGTATTTTTACCCTAAAGGCGATCAATCGTGATGACTGAGGACAGAAGATATACTTTGGCCGTGATTAAGAATTTTGTGGTTCACGAAAAGCAAAATCGATTTATAGGATTTATTGAATCGAGGCGCGACGATCTATTGGACGAACTGTTTATCGACGAGCGTAATTTGAATCAGGAAACTTTGATTAAGGTTCCGAGCGGTAAATCGGCTTCGTTTGTGATCGATGAAATGAAAAAAATGGGGGCGACTGACCATGTTTACTTAATGAGCCACCATAGCGATCTCGATGGCAAGTTTACAAGTCTAGAGGACGCTATTGAATCCGTCTTTGGTCGGCATTTCGGTGCTTTGCTTTACTGCGTGAATAGCGGATTTGGCTATTATGAGGACGGCGAAACGTCGAGATACATACTTAGAGCTATATCAAAAGAACAGATGTGAAAGAAGAGAGATTTGGCGGGTAAGTCGGATGAATTCAAGGTCGCGGTGCAGCATTTCGATCAATTGGGAAGAGTGCGCCTTTCTCGGTCGATCGAGAACATTGCCACCGAAGACCCAACCAACGAACAGCACGGCATCAAGGTCGAGACGCGGGTCTACGGGTACGAGGTTTCGAGCCTCAACCTGATGTCGAAGGTCACCTACGAATACGACGAGGGCGATTTCAGCGACACCGGCCTTGGCCAGGACATATCGCCGGTTCAGCATGACAGCGCGAACTACGACGATGAGTTCATTGTCGGCCGCGGGAATCTCACGAGCATGACGCGTTGGAGCGTCGAGTACCCGACCACATCGGGCGAGGCGGTGACATCATCGCTTAAATACAATACGGCGGGATCGGTGGTTGCGAGAACGACGCCTTGGGACGGAACGAACACGCGGACGATCAAGATCGGGTACGCCGACAACTGGAACTCGACAGGCAACCCGGCAACCTACGCCTACCCGACCAGCCTGACCGATCCGGCAAACACGGCATCGACGGTCAAGTACCGTTACGACATTGGGGCGAACGTCGAGGCGGCGAGCCCTGCTCCGGCGGGGCAGACATATGGTAAGACGACGAAACGCGTGTTCGACGCGGTCGGGCGGCTGCAAAAACACTCGGTGTACGTGAACACGGCGGAGCAGGCGTACACGCGGTACGAGTATCCGACGAACGGGGTGCAGAGCAAGGTGTATACGACGCTTGTCGACACGAACGCGAACGGGCCGGACGCAGCGGACGAGGTGTTGAGCGAGAGCTGGGCGGACGGGGCGGGGCGGACGAGAAGAAGCCGGGTGCCGCACACATTCGACGGAGGCGGGGACACAGAGACGTGGGCCGGGACGATAACGGAATACGACATTCTGGGAAGGGTCGCAAGGCAGAGTGTGCCGACCGAGGTGGACGGCAGTTGGGAACCTGACGGCGACGACACGGCCTTTTTGTGGACGCATCAGAAGTACGATTGGATGGGCCGCGTTGTGCGAAAGATCGCGACCGACGGGGCCGATTCGCCGACGCTTAACGATTCCGACGTTCTTATCAGCTACGAGGGCTGCGGGTGTGCCGGCGGGATGGTGACGACGGTAGAGGGCGAGCGGGTGCCGATACCGGGGACGGAGAACTTTGCGAGAAGGAAGCAGAAGGTATATCAGGACATTCTCGGCCGGACGTGGAAGACCGAGGCGTACGAATGGGACGGGACGACCGTTTATGCGACGGCGGTGAATACGTTCAACGGAAGGGATCAGGTGACGCGGACGCGCGAGTTTGCCGGGAGCGCATCGAGCGAGACGTTTCAGGACACGACCGCGACGTTCGACGGCCACGGGCGTCTGAAGACGTCGCACCGGCCCGAGCAGCGGAGCGGCGAAACGCTGAAATACACGACCTACAACTACAACCCGGACGACAGCATCCTAAACATCACGGACGGCCGCGGCGTCGTGACAAACTACACATACAATTCGAGAGGCTTGGTCGAGGAGATGACCTGGGACGTCGGCGAGACGGGCGTGACGGACGCCCACGATGTCGAGTTCGGCTACGACGCTCTAGGCAACCGGACATCGATGACCGACGGCCTCGGGACGGTCGCTTACGAATACGATCCCCTTTCGAGGATGACCGCCGAGACGAGGGACTTCACCGACACGCTTGCCAACGCTCCGAACGGCGTCTTCCGGCTTGAATATACATACACTCAGGGCGGCCAGCTGAAATCGCTAAAGGACCCGTACGGCGAACAGATCAACTACGCCCACGATAAGCTTTCTCGTCTAAGCACGGTGACGGGAAGCAGTTTCGGCGGCGTGACGAGCTATGCAAGCAGTCCGCATTACCGTGCATGGGGCGCGCTGAGGGGAGTGGAGTACGGCAACGGAATGCAGATGGCGGTGGAATACAACAACCGGCTGCAGCCGGAGAGCTTCCTTGTAAACGAGACCGGGGAACCCTCGAACAAGCTTTTCGACCGCAGCTACGAGTATTACGCGGACGGACGGCTGAAGCTCGCAGACGAGGATAGCAATGCGTACAGTCAGCGGTTCGACCGACTGTTCACATACGACCAGATGGGCCGGGTAAAGGACGCCAAGTCTGGGATCGAGGCCCATGGCCAGACACAGACCGAGCCGATCTTTCTGCCCTATCGGCAAAGCTATTACCACAATGCGTTTGGCAATGTGACGGGACGCGACTCAACGCTTTGGGATTACACGGAAGGCGACTGGGACTTTTCTTACACAGTCACGAACAACCGTGTAGCGGGCTACGGTTACGACGCTGACGGCCGGCAGGTATCAGGTGACGGCATCGCTTTCGAGTACGATTCGACGGGAGGCATGATAGAGACGGGCCGTGCGATGAGCTATGAGACCGAGATGTTCCGCGACGGTGCGGGCCGCGAGGCGAAGCGTTCGAACCGTGTCTGGGACGGGGAGGAAGAAGAATGGGGCGAATGGGAGACGACCTATTCGCTGTATTCGAGCGTATTGGGCCGGGTCGTGAGCGAAGCGGTCGAGACCGGAGCAAAACGGAGGACGTTCGTTGTGGCGGGCGGACAGGAGATCGCAAGACAGGCTTATTCGGAAGAGAGCGAACAGGTCGTCGGGTTCGTTCACCGCGACGCTTCGGGGCTTAGCGGACGCTCGACCAACGCCGGCACGGGCACCGCATCGAGCACCTATGCAAGCGTCGCCGAGGAGTTCGACGCCCTCGGCAACAACGTCGGGACACGCGGCCACCTCAGCCGCCCGCCCCACGAAGGCGGATCGATGCCCA